>WNGB01000412.1_pt1 | contig 77239 bp, 78 predicted proteins | sample 5400681 | NCBI WGS metagenome assembly WNGB01 (sample SAMN13153367, study PRJNA577476) | soil metagenome | isolation source: 115 cm soil or saprolite under grassland replicate 2 | place: USA:California | collected 2016-06-15 | reverse complement strand
GCTCTTCGAACAGGCCAAGGCCGGCTACTCCGAGCAGCTCGCCATCGACGCCGCGACCATCCTTCCGGAGGCTACGGCGGGCTGAGTCGCCCGCTCAATCACGGCGGACCACGCATTTGCACGTCGTTCCTGGGTCCCGATCCAAGAGCGCGCCGAGGCCGTGGGCATCCCACGCGCGGCCCAGCCCGGCCGTCGAACAACACCGACCTGGAACAAGACGAGCTGACCCTGAAGCCGTTCCGCGACCGTCGCTCGATCCGCGCAGCCATACTCATGACAGCCGACAGACGAGGTGCCATCCACGGCCGCCCTCCGGTGCCTTGCTCGGACGATACTGAGGTTCGTCATCACCGCCGACAACGACGTGTTGTCCCAGACAGTCCTGACCCGCACTGGAGCCCGCGATGGTCGTGAAGGAGCGAACCGACTTGCACCAGGAGTCAACCGACCCCTTCGATCGCGACGATCCCCCCGTTCTCGGCGCCAACCCCTTCGTCGGCCTCACGCGTGGTCAGATCGCTGCCGCTCTCGGTCAACTCCTCCAACGAGTCGCGGTCGCGCCGGGCATTGCCGCCGCGAATGCCCGGGACGCTGCTCGCGAGCTCGTCGCGGTGATCATCGGGCGCAGCGACGTGACCCCGGACCGCGGGGACAAGCGGTTCGTCGACCCTGCGTGGACCGGCAACCCGCTCTATCGCCGCCTCTTGCAGACCTACCTGGTTCAGCGCCGCGCCCTCCTCCGACTCGTCGACGAGGTCGAGCTCAAACCCAAGAGCCGAGAGCGGGCGCGCTTTGTGATGTCGCTGATCACGGAGGCGGCTGCACCGACCAACACCCTGGTTGGCAACCCGAGCGCGTTGGCCAAGGCCTGGCAGACGCGGGGGCAGAGCCTGGTCACCGGCCTTCGTCACTTCGGTCACGACCTACGCCACAACGGCGGAATGCCATCGATGGTCGACACTCGACCCTTCAAGGTCGGCGGCAACCTCGCCGTGACGCCTGGTCAGGTCGTCCACCGCAGCGAGCTGTTCGAGCTCATCCAGTACTCGCCGAGTGGGGCTCGGACCTTCACGCGTCCGCTCGTCGCCATCCCGCCCCAGATCAACAAGTACTACATCAGCGATATCGCGCCCGGGCGAAGCCTCGTCGAGTACACCGTCGCGTCGGGCATCCCCTACTTCGGCATCAGCTGGCGGAACCCCACAGCGGCGCAGCGGGACTGGGACCTCGACGCCTACGTCGCCGCCTGCCAGGAAGCCCTCGAAGTGGCCTGCGACATCAGTCGCACCAGCGACGTGAACGTCGCCGGCATGTGCGCTGGTGGCATCACGCTCGCCTGCCTGTTGGGCCACCTGGCCGCAACGGCCCAGCCGCTGGTCCACTCGGCGACCTGGATGGTCGCCGCCCTCGACACCGCCCACGAGTCCACCGTCGGGTTGCTCGCCTCGAAAGCGGCCATCGAGGCGGCTCGCACCCGCTCGCAGCGCGCCGGCGTCCTCGACGGCAAGGAGCTCGGAAGGATGTTCGCCTGGCTCCGGCCCAACGATCTGGTTTGGAGCTACTGGGTCAACAACTACCTGCTCGGCCAGGACCCACCCGCGTTCGACATCCTCTACTGGAACGCCGACACCACCAACCTCCCCGCCGGCCTGCACTCCGACTTCCTCGACCTGTTCAGCTCGAACGGCCTGGCTCGCCCGGGCGGGCTCGAGGTGCTCGGCACACCGGTCGATCTCAGCCTCGTCGTCTGCGACGCGTACGTGGTGGCGGGCGCGACCGACCACATCGTCCCGTGGAACGGCGCGTACCAGACCACCCAACTGCTCGGCGGGAGTAGCGAGTTCGTGCTCAGCTCCAGCGGCCACATCCAGGCCATCGTCAACCCGCCCGGCAACAAGAAGTCGATGTACCTGACCCGGCCGGGCGCGCCGCCGCCCGACCCGCTGGCCTGGAAAGACGACGCAACCCCGCACCAGGGCAGCTGGTGGGACCACTGGCTGTCGTGGCTTGCGGAACGCTCGGGCGACGAGCAGCAAGCGCCCATCAACTTCGGCAGTCAACGCCACCCGCCCCTTGGGCCGGCGCCAGGCCGCTACGTCCACCTGTGACCAACACCTCGAGACGGTGACGCGCGTGCTCACCTTCGTCCGTGTCGACCGCCACCTCATCCGCGTCTCCATCCGCGGCAAAGGACGACCACTGCTGCTCATCATGGGCCTCGGCGGCAACATCGAGATGTGGGGACCACTCGAACAAGCGCTCAACCGCCACAACATCCAGACCATCGCCTATGACGCGTCCGGCACCGGCGACTCACCGACCCGGCTTCTGCCGCAGCGGATGCCGGGGCTTGCTCGGCAAGCCGCGCATCTGCTCGATGCTCTCGGCCACCCCGAGGGCGATGTGCTCGGGGTGTCATTCGGAGGCGCGGTCGCGCAAGAGCTCGCCCTGACCAACCCCCAGCGCGTGCGCCGGCTGGTACTGGCCTCGACGACGTGCGGCCTGGGCGGCATCCCCGGCAACCCCGTCGCACTCTCACTCCTCGCGACGCCGCTGCGCTACTACTCACCTGCCTTCCTGCGCCTCGCCGCCAAGATGCTCTACGGGCCCACGATCAGCCAAGACAACGCGCTGCTCCGCGACCAGATCAACGCCCGGCGCGCCCGACCCCCGACGCTGTGGGGCTACCTCGGACAGCTCGCCGCGGCCGCGGGATGGACCAGTCTCCCCAGGCTGCATCGCATCAACGCGCCGACCCTGGTCATCGCCGGCGACGCCGATCCAATCGTGCCGGCCACCAACGCCCGCATCCTCGCTCGCCGGATCCCTTCGGCACGGCTCGAACTGGTTCACGGGGCCGGCCACCTTCTGCTCATGGATCTCGCCGAGCACTGCGCGACCAAGATCGCCGACTTCCTCGACGACCGGACCGCGACGCAGACGCGGTCCAGCTGACGCTTCCTTGGCGGCGCAAGACAACCGCTGCCCGATTGACCTGCGTATTGCCTCACACGGTGACGATCGTTCGGCCTGTCGTCGCCCGAACAGTTCGAACCTTTCCCGGAGGCGCGCACAGCCCAGGCCGCCAGCTCGATCGTCCAGGCTGCCGTGGCCGCGGTGCCGATCTTGGGCGGCACGGCCGCCGAACTTTGGGCTGGTGCCATCGCTCCTGTCATCCTCAAGAAGCAGGTCTCTTGGTTCAACGGTCTCGCCGAGCGGGTTCACGAACTCGGTGAGCAATTGGAAATCTGGGCGCCGGAGAACCTCGCTGAGAACGAGGCGTTCGGAGCGGCGGTCCTGACAGCCCTCGAAGCGGTGCGACGCACCAGCGATGATGAGAAGATCACGGCGCTTCGGAACGCGGTGCTCAACACAGTCGCGATGGTTGAGCTCAGGGACTTTGAGCGAACGACGTTCATGCAGTACGTCGCCGACCTCGAGCCGATCCATTTGCAGGTACTCAAGTACGCGATTGACCCCCGAGAGTGGTTTGCATCGCGGGGCCGCACCGATGAGATCGAGGACGACCTCTACATGGGTGGGCCCACGGTGTACTTCGACCGTGCCTTCCCTGACCTGCCGGCCGGCGATATCCGGGAGTCGGTGCTCCGAGAACTCATCGCCCGCGGGTTGAGTGGGCACCTGAGCAACACGACCATGACTGGCGAAGGCGCGCGGCAACCTTGGGGCACTGACTTTGGGCGAAGATTCGCGCAGTTTGTCGAGGAGCCAGAGCGCTGACTCCCACCGAGATCCGCCAGCGTGCCGCCGAGCTGGAGCGCGACCCCAATCAACGTGGTGCGGCCGAACTACTTGCCGCGCTCGCCGACTGGAACCCCGCGCCCGTAGCATGCGCTCCACGCCCAGAGGGAGGGAGAACGCCTGTGCCCGTCCTAATGATCGCTGAAGTGCCGAATCTGACCGAGGAGATCTACGCCGGAACGGTGAGCCAACTGATGCCTCTCATGCGCGCCTCGAAGGGCTTCATCTCCCATGCCGGCGGGCCGAGCCCGACCGGCGGTTGGCGGGTCATCGAGGTCTGGGAGTCCGAGGAGGACTCCCAGAAGTGGTTCGACGAGAGCGTCAAGCCGAACCTTCCGCCCGACATCGTTCCGGACCGGACGTTCCACCAGCTCCACACCGCCATAACCAAGTAGATCCTCTGGCCCGGGGACTCGCGTCACGGCCTGCGGGTCGCACGGTGCACGCCATGCTCGTCCTGGGCGGGGGAGACGCGGCGCGCAGCGTGCAGTCCTGGACGGGGTCGGCCACGAGCGCGCCCGTGTCGCTCGTGACGAGCCCGCGAGGCTCCGGCTCGGGCTCGCGCGCGAGCAGGGCAGCGAGCGCCTGCAGAAGATCGGGCACGCGCGCCGGCGCCCGCTGGGATTCGCTCCGCTCGCGGCGGCTATGCCGGCTTAGCGTCGGCGGGATCGTACGTGTGGCGGAATGTTCCACGACCGGACGGTTGGAACCGGAGCTTGATCTTCACTCGGATCTTCTGCCCATCCGATGGTCGAGGCACCCGGTACCGCAGACGCACGCCACTCACCGGCCCGACACCGCTGCGGAAACCCTGGCCGGAGTATTGCGGCGTGAGCTTCCGCCAGCCGGCGCGGACGACGAACTGGTGCGTCTTCCGACGCCATGCGCCTGGAGGCAACAGCGTCAGATGCGCGCCAACATCAACACGATCAGGATGGTCTGGAACCGTGGCAATCCCGGCCCGGACCGCGACCTCTTTCGCCGACGCGTTTCGCCGACGCGCCAGCCGCGATCACACCTCGGTCTCGGTCGTGCTCGACCGCTACGGGCACCTGCTTCCCGGCGCCGAGGAACGGGTCACGGACGCGCTCGACGCAATGGCGAGAGCTGCCGCCTCGCCGCGTGAGGCTCGAATCGCGGCGCTGCGTTGAAGGTGCCGCGGCCCCGCGGCCCTCGGGACGGCCCGCCATCGACGAGCGTTGCGCGCGTCCTCTCTGATGCGATGAAGGAGCGGGGCCTCCGCTCCCCGTGAGTGACCCGGGTAATGCTCGGGTTGCTTACTTGCCCACTGGAGAGGGAGGCCCGCTGTGTCGCAACAGTACGTGGGGATTGATCTGCATCGTCGCCGGTCGGTGATCGTGCGCACCGATGCAGCCGGGACGGTGCTGGGCGAGGCCCGGATCGAGAATGATCCGTTGGCGTTGGCGGCGGAGATCGCCAAGGCGGGTCCGGCACCGGAGGTCGCGCTCGAGGCGACGTATGGCTGGTACTGGGCCGCGGATCTGCTGGCCGAGTGTGGCGCGCGGGTGCATCTGGCGCACCCGTTGGCGATCAAGGCGTTCGAGCATCGTCGGGTCAAGAACGACCGGATCGACGCGACGCTCCTCGCAGAGTTGTTGCGGATGGGTCGACTTCCCGAGGCGTGGATCGCGCCGGTCCCGGTCCGGGAGTTGCGTGAGCTGGTCCGGTATCGCCACAAGCTCGTGGATATCCGCTCGGGACTCAAGAGCCAGGTTCATGCGGTGCTCGCCAAAGAAGGGGTGCGGGTCCCGATGAGTGACGTGTTCGGCGTCGCCGGCACCCAGCTCCTCGACGACCTCGAGCTCGGCGACGCGTACTTGGTGCGGGTCGAGTCGCTGCGTGATCTCATCATCAACATCGACCACGAGGTGCTGATGTTGGATCGCCGCATCCACGAACGCCTCGCGACGAACCCGAGCTACCGCGCCGTGCAGCAGATCCCCGGTGTCGGGCCCGTGATCGGGGCGGTGTTCGTCGCCGAGCTCGGCGACGTGACACGCTTCCGTCACGCCAACCAGGTCGCGTCCTGGGCCGGGTTGACGCCCCGTCACCGCGAGTCCGACACCAAGATCCGTCGAGGCCAGATCACCAAACAAGGCAGCCGGCTCGTGCGCTGGGCCGCGATCGAAGCGGCCCGCGCGCCACGCGCCCATAGCTGGCTCAAGACCCATTACCACCATCTCGCGCAACGGCGCGGCAAGAACATCGCGGCGGTGGCCATCGCCCGCAAGATCGTCACCCTTGCGTTCTACGCGCTGCGCGACGGCGAGCTCCGTTGCCTCACCCGCACCGCGTGAACCAGACCGGACGCAGCCGGGACTGCGAGCTCGTGCAGGTCATGACCCCCACCACCACCGCGGGTCGAGTCGCTGATTGAGTCCACCCGGCTGCAGCCGAACCGCTCCATGCCGCACATCGTCGCGGCGAAGGGATGACTGACACCGACACGTGTCCCGCACCACCCCGTCACTGGAGCCGGCCAGCGTCCAACCACCACGTCAACCCCACCGACACCGCGGGGATCAACCAGCCGCGCCATCACACCCCGTCGCACACCACAACACACCCCTCCCGAACGCGGGTCTCCTCTTGACCCGACCCCGCTCCTTCAGGGATGACCTGCGGACACGCGTGAAAATCGCTCGTGACCTGCGAATTCATTGCTCAGTGTTTCGCAGCGTTGCTCAGCAGTTCGCGTGGAGCTGAGGACTGATTGAGGACTGACGAGCACGCCTCAACCAGTAGCACACGCGGCCACCACGGAGGCTTCCGCTCTTCGATTAGCGACAGGAAAGTGGACCGAAAGACGGGGGGCCGGACACTCGGAAGGACAGGTGGTCAGCGACCCGCGGTCGATGACAACCCAGCGGATGGGATCGATCCGGCGGCGGCAGCCGAGCGGCCACCGCGGTCCAGACAGCATCGACCACATCGGGTCGCAACGGCGCATGATGCCGGGGACCTCCACCGTGTCGTCGGTTCGTGGGCAGCACCCGGCATCGAAACCGGACCACCCCGCCGACCGGTGGATGGTCCGCGTCAGCGGCTATCCGCGCGACTCCTTAGCGGTGCCGGCGGTACTGCAGCCCGACGGTCCCGTTGCTGAACTCGGTGCTGGAGACCAGGTCGAGCCGGTAGGACTTGGGGACGTCGTCGAACAGCCGGGTACCCTCGCCCGCAACGTAGGGGTGCAAATCCAGGCGGAACTCGTCAATCAAGTCGAGCCGCATGAGCGACCGCCAGAAGCCAACGCCGCCCCAGACCACGATGTGGCCGTCGCCGCCCCGCCTGAGCTTGTCGATCTCTTCTGTCGTGTCACCAGCGGCGATGGTGGTGTTGGCCCACTCGGCCGTCCTCAGAGTCCGGGAGAAGACGACCTTGCGCGCCGCGTTCATGACGCCGGAGAACGGGTGGTCGGCCGTCGGCAAGGCTCCGGCCATCCCCTCGTAGGCGGCGCGGCCCATGATGTGCGCGTACGCGCCCTGGTAGACGTCTAGTTTCTGCTTCAGGGCCGCCGGGTCGACGGGCAGGCCGAAGCAGAACTCCCAGTACTCGGTGCCCTCGTCGGCGAGAAGGCCGTCGAGCGAGTACATGAACACCCACGCAATCAGCTTCCGCATGATCAGAACTCCATGGTCTCGGGTCGTCTGGCGACCGTGCTTGCTGGGGGAACGTGCCTGTCCCGGGCCCCGGCGTCTGTGGCCTGTCGCTAACGCTTCAGACGCCACTGCCGCCCGAAAGTCATCGGTGCCCGGTCAACTGGCTGTCGATCAACGTCCTGCACTCGCTCGACGAACCGAAGAAGCGAGCGGTCGGGTTCAAACTCTCCGAAGGGATGAAGGTGCCCGCCGAGCTCGGCTCATTCAAGTTTGCGCGACAGAAGTCAAAGTTGGCCGGGACGATCCGCGGCTCGTACTTCAACATCAAGGGCGAGTACTGAGGGGCTGGTGACCTGCGGCTTCACTGCTCACCGTTTCGCAGCGTTGCTCACCAGTTCTCGTTGAGCTGAGGACTGATTGAGGACTGGCGAGCACGCTCAACCAGTAGCACACGAGGCCACGACGGACCTCCACCGCTTCCTGACCGAGACACACGAGATGGACCGAGAATCGGGGGTCCGCACAATGCTCTTTGCAGCGTGCGGTGAGCGCGATGCGGCGTCAGCGCAGCTGCTCGGCCAGGGCGACGATGATGCCGCTGGGGCCGCGGAGATAGCACAGCAGGAAGATGTCCTCGTACTGCGCGATGTCGCCGAGGAGCTCAGCACCGTGGGACTGCAAGCGGGCGACGGTGTCCTCGATGTCGTCGACGGCGAACATGACCCGATGTAGGCCCAACGTGTTCGGCGGTGCGATCTTCGGTGTAGCACTGAGCGCCGTCGGCCGGTGGTACTTCGTAAGCTCGAGCCGGCTTTGGCCGTCGGGAGTCCGCATCATCGCGATCTCGGACCGCATGTCGTCGAGCCCGACGACACGCTCCGCCCAGCGTCCCTCGACCGACTGCTGGCCCTCCAGCTCCATGCCGAGCTCGACGAAGAATGCGATCGTCGCCTGGAGGTCGTCGACCACGATGGCGACGTTGTCCATCCGCTGGATCGCCATGCCCGAGCGTAGAGGCCGCATGGCTCGGTCGATCGTCGGCTACACCGCGCTCAGCTCGACCGCGAGTATCGGACACAGCGTCGCGATGTCGGAGCGTGTCCCACCGGGCCGTTGGCCAGCCCGGGAACGCCGGGCGGGGACGACCGCTGATCAAGGCAGCGAGACCTAGGCGACGAGGTCGGCCAGGTGCTGCAGCGAGTTGTCGAGGTGATCGTCCCCGAACGGCGGGAACTGGAGGTACTCGCGCACCTCGGGCCCGACCGCTGACCAGTCGTACGTCAGCGTCACCGTCGTCCGCGACGGGCCGGTCGGCTCGAGGTCGTAGCGCCAGATCCAGCCGCCGAAGCTGAGCTCCCCGGTCTCAGGCGACTCCGTCCCGGGCTTCCACGCGATGGCCCGCGGCTCGTCGAACACCTCGACCAGGTTGGCGATCTTGTAGTCCTTGTCCGGGTGGTTCGGGTGGTACATCGCCATCCGGAACACCTGGCCGGCGGCGGTGATGCGATCGCTGTCCAGGGACTCGCGCACCCAGCCGGTGCCGTCGATATCGGCGTGGGCCGAGGGGTCGGCCAGCACCGCGAACACCGCCTCCGGCGCTGCGTCGATCGTCATAGCCGCGGTAACGCGCTCGGTTTCCATGCCAGTGAGACGGCTCGCCGGGCCCGAACTCATCGCAGCACGGTACACCGGCCGGTCGAGAATCGGTTCGCAGACACACGCGACCAGCGCGTCGGCAGCGTCGTGGGACTGCTCGCGCTGGCGAGGAGAGCACGTAACGCGAGGTAAGTCAGCGAACCCGGTTGCAAGGAGCTCATTGACTCTGCTTGCAGCCAACTCGCCGGGAGGCCGCGCGTGACGCGACCCGGACGCACATTCGCAATGAGTTTGCGTACGAGAAGCTCTGCCTAGGGCGGCGATGTCAGTCCTTCACCACCGCCATCGAGGCCGCGAGCAGCGCCTCGTTCTCCTGGTGGGTCAGGGTCAGCTTGACCGAGCTCAGCCGCCAGCCCTCGGGAGTTCGCACGGCGACGTCGTCGTAGAAGCCGACGACCAGCCAGCAGCTCGGTCCGCCGGCCGTGACCTCGGGGGGAGCCCAGTGCTCGGCGCGGATGTGCGCCCGGATGGTCGCACGATCCCCGTCGATAGCGATCCGATGGTTGGTGATCGCATGGTGGGTCGCCGTCCAACCGGCAAACATCTGCTTCGTTCGCTGACACCAGGCGTCACGGCTGAACGTCGTGACCGGTACGCCGAGCGAGCTGAAGTCACAGGTGAACTCATCGCAGAATACCGAGCGCGACAGCTCGTCCCAATTCTGGGTGTCCGGCATGTTCGCGTAGCGGCTCATGAGCTCCACGAGCTCGTCACGGTCATGTTGTTCGGTCATCGCGCCCTCCGTCGCTCTCGTGGCCGTTCAGCATGATCGCCGCCTAGAGCCTGCGCCATCCCCCGTCGGGTTGACGATCCGAAGTGATCAACATCGCGTCACGCGCGTCACCGATCTGGGTCTTGAACGACGAGGCCAGGAGTGTGGTGGCGAGTCAGCCGTGCGCCGGATCTTGTTCGTGGCACTTCGCTGACCTGCGGACACGCGGTGAAATCGCTCGTGACCTGCGATTTCATTGCTCAGCATTTCGCAGCGTTGCTCACTAGTTCTCGTTGCGCTGAGGACTGATTGAGGACTGGCGAGCATGCTCAATCAGTACCACACGCGTTTGACGGCCCTACCGCTTCGCTGAACCGTCGGTCTCGACGCACCACCGGCATTTTCGTGCACTCAGACCTTCGTCGGAACGCGCGTCTTCGCGCGTGGCGCGGTCGATCGGTGCAGGCATCTCGGTCTGCGCCGTGTGCGGGCCCCTCCGAGAGCCGCTGAGGACCGGAGGCGTAGCGCGCGCACCTCTCCACACGGAGGTGGCGCCTCCTGGGGCGGCACTGCTCGAAGGGCGACTCGAAACGGCGTCTCAGTCAGTCAACCGGCTGCGAGGGTAGGAGCCCGCGCACAAGTTCGCCGACGAGATGCCGGCGACTGCGCACGCCGGCCTTGTCGAAGATCGACTTCAGGTGATCTTGGACGGTGTACGGCGAGATGAAGAGCTCGCGTGCGATCTGTACCGTGCTCAGGCCGTGCATCACCAGCACCGTGACCGCCCTTTCTCCCCGCGTTAGCCCGAACTCGTCGAAGGTGTCGTCGAGCGACAGCGCCGTGTGCGTCGCGGGGAGCGTCGTCATCGTGTGCGCTCGGAGGGAGCATCGACGCTCTCGAGCACCTCGTGTGCGACGCCATGAGGATCGGCAAGGTGCGGGAAGTGGCCGCTGCCGGAGACGATGACGAAGCGAGCCTGCGGGAGCTGCAACCTCAGCCACTGTTGCTCGCCCGCGGCGAGCGGCGACCCAGTCACGACGAGATACGGCGTCCCCCGTGCCCGCAACGTGCTCAGCCCTGCTGCCACTCGCTGCTCGAGTTCCTCGGGCGCGCTTGTCATGACGTCGGCCCAGTAGCCGAGCACAACGGCCTGACGTTCACGACACCTCGAGCCGGGTACCGCGCCGCGTAGATCGTGGCGATCACCGCGCCGATCGAGTGCCCGACGACAACTGGCGCCTCGAGCCGCGCGGCCGCTACCGCGTTGTGGACGGCGGCGGCCACGTGGTCGAGCTCATAGGACGGCCAGTCAGGCGACTCGCCGTGGCCGGGCAGGTCCAGCGCGAGCACGATGCGCCCCGGGGTCTCCGTGAGCGCCGTGATTACCGGCGTCCACATCCGCCGGTCGAAGCTCAGCCCGTGGAGCAGCACGATCGGCGCCCACGACGCCGTTCCGCCATGGAGGTCGCCGGCCAGGTCGGCGAATCTCCCCGCGTGGGTTGACTGCACCATCGCGATCTCCGAGGTCGTTCCGGGGTTGCGTTACGTCGTAACGTAACGGCGTTATGGTACTCTGTCAAGGTGGGTCGGCCTCGAGAGCACGGTGAACGCACGGCAGCGGCACTCCTCGACGCCGCCGAGCGGCTCATCCAGATCGGCGGGATCGAAGCGGTGTCGGTACGGCGCCTGGCCGATGCGACCGGCACCACGACCCGAGCCGTCTACGCGCTGTTCGGGTCAAAGGACGGGCTCCTCGCTGCGCTGGGAACGCGCGCATTCGAGCTCCTCGGGGCGGCAGTGCGAGCATTGCCCGCAACCGACGATCCCGCCGACGATCTCGTGACGGCGGGCGCCGACGTGTTCCGACGCTTCGTGGTCGAGCACCCGATCCTGTTCCGCATCGGCTTCCAGCGGACGCTGGTGACGACCGAGCTGGCGGGGCACTTCGACGCGGCGCGCGTCGGGGCGCTCGCTGCGCTCACGGCTCGGCTTGAACGTCTCGGGCAGGCCGGCCTCCTCCGGCGCCACTCGGTGAACGACGCGAGAGCACACTTTCACGCTCTCTGCCAAGGGCTCGCCGACTGTGAGTTGCAGGGCATCCTGGCGCCGAAGCAAGCCGCTCGTGTGTGGCGCGACGCGCTCGACACATTGATCGCCGGCTTCGCCATCCCGGAGGGTGCGATCAGCGCGGCGGCGAGCCGCACTGCTCGTTGACGCCGACGCAGAAGGAGTGGCGAGCAGGCTACGCGCCGCAGTTCAAGCGAATCGCGTCACGCGCTCATGGTCTTGGTGTCGTCCTCGACGAGGCCAGGAAAGTGGTGGCGAGTCAGCCGTGCGCCGGAAACAGTCAGGCGCATTGTGCTGACCTGCGGACACGCGGCAGAGCGTGGGATGACCTGCGAAAACAAAGCTCGTCATTACGCAACGTTTCTCAGCAGTTCTCGATGAGCTGAGGACTGATTGAGGACCGAGACGCATCGGTCCATCACTATCATGCGTGTCGACGCGTGTCCTCGCACGTACTCGATGTCACTCGGCCCGGGTCAATTTCGGTATAACGCAAAGCGTTCGGGCATACCGAGAGCACTTGGACCTTCTTGTTTTCGAGATTGCTCGACCGCGTGATCGGGCTGAACGGGCGTGACCCTGCGTGGTCACCGCGATGACCCAGTGAAAGATGGCCGACATGCCGGCCTCGGACATGGACTCGATCGCCGCAGAGCTCGCGATCCGGAACCTCCTCGCGCGCCGGACCATCACCTTCGGCTGACCCTCAGTTCGGTGGGGGCGCATCGAATCGGATCATCGACGCAGCCACCGCGTCCGCGAGCGCGGTAGTCGGCTGCCCCACACCTCCGGAGACGCTGAAGCCGCCGTCGACGGGGAGATTCACCCCGGTGACGTACGACGCTTCGTCGGACGCGAGATAGAGCGCGGCGTTGACGACGTCCTCGACCTCGCCGATTCGTCGAATCAGGAAGTTGCTCGCGAAGAGGCTGCGCATCGGGCTGTCGGAATCGTCACCGAGGAACGGGCGCAGCTGCGGCGTGTCGATCACTCCCGGGGAGATGCTGTTCACGCGGATGTTGAGCGGTGACAGCTCGATCGCGAGCGCCTGCGTCATCCGGATCACCGCGGCCTTCGCCACGCAGTGCACGAGGTTTCCCGGGGCATTGCCGGGCATTCCCGAACCGATCATCGCGGCGATGGACCCGACATTGATAATGACGCCGCCCCCGCGGCGGCGGAAGACGGGTACGGCGTGCTTGGTGGTGAGGAACACCAGCGTCACTTCGCTCGCCATGTTCCAATCCCAGTCATCCCGAGACAGCTCTTCGAGGAGCCCGGTCTTGGTAACCGCCGCATTGTTGTAGAGGATGTCGAAGTCTCCGTACTCGGTCACCGCGAAGTCGACGAAGGCCTTTGCCCCCTCGTCCTCGCTGAGGTCCACCGGCGCGAACGACACCATCTCCCCACCCGCGGCGCGCACCATTCGCCTCGTCTCGGCCGCGCCGTCCTCGTCGAGGTCACACCCGACGACCCGGGCACCCTCTCGCGCAAAGGTCAGCGCCGCGCAGCGTCCCTGCCCGCCGGCCGTCCCCGAGATCACCGCGACCTTCCCGTCGAGACGCAAGAGCATCGCTGGGTCCTCCCGTCGCGGCAAGGGGTGCGGCAAAGGTATCAACCTCTTGACATGTGTCAAGAGGTTGATACGTTGCCTCTGGAGGTCGCCAGACGTCAGGTCCGGGCGCAGAAGGAGGGGGCCGTGCCGACTTCGCCGGAGGCAGACCTGCGAGCCCGGCGGGAGGCGCGGATCATCGACTTCGCCAGCCTGCCCGGGGTCATCACCGAGGCCACCCGCTTCTGCCACTCCGACGACGCGGTGGTCGTCGAGACGCACACCTGGGGCATCCACTCAGGCGAGCTCGCCGGCATCCCGGCGAACAAGAACCTCATCAACGTCCATGCCGTCGGCATCTTCTCCTTCGAGCCGGATGGCGAGGTGATCCTCGCCGAGAAGGTCTTCTCGGACATGCTGAGCCTCGTCCGGCAGCTCAAGAGCGAGACCGCGCCGGCGTAGGCCGGCCGCCGCGACCGTGCCCGACTCGAACGTCGACGTCGATCACACCTCCCCCGAGTACGCCCGGAACTTCCACGCGATCGCGCGTGAGCTCCGCGAGGATTGCCCGGTCGCGTTCAGCAAGCATCACGGTGGGTACTGGCTGGTGACCGACTACGAGAGCTGCGCCCACGCGCTTCGCGACGACGCAGTGTTCTCGTCGCTGCACGCCGTCGAGGAGATCGATGGGATCCGGTACGGCGGGGTCAACATCCCTGAAGCGCCGTATCAGAACGCCCTCATCGAGATGGATCCTCCTGAGTGGAACATCTTTCGAAGGATCCTGAACCCGGTGTTCGCGCCGCCACGGGTGGAAGAGCTCCGCCCACGCGTCCTCGAGTTCACGACCGACTGCATTGACAAGGTGATCGAGTCCGGCGCGATCGACTTCGTGCTCGATCTGGCCAACCCCGTTCCCGCGATGGTCACCCTGCTCATCCTTGGGCTGCCACTCGAGGACTGGGGGAAATACGCAGAGCCAACGCATGAAGTCGTGTACACGCGCCCGGGTACGCCCGCGTTCGAGAAGGCCGTCGCCGGTCAGCAATGGATGTTCGAGACGCTCTACCGCGAGATCGTCGATCGGCGAACGTCGCCTCGTGACGATGTCCTCACCCAGCTGGTGACAAGCAAGATCGATGGACGCCGGCTGACGGATGAGGAGATCGTGTCGATGCTGAACACGGTCGTCAACGGCGGCGTCGACACGACGACATCGCTGTTGTCGAACGCGATCGAGCATCTCGACCGGGATCGAGAGTCACGCCAGCTCCTCATCGACCGGCCCGAGATGATTCCGACCGCCACCGAGGAGTTTCTGCGCTACTTCTCGCCGGTCCACGCGTTCTCGCGCACGGTGGTCCGCGATACCGAGCTCGAGGGCCAGCAGCTGCGGCCGGGTGACAGGGTGCTGCTGTGCTTCGGGTCGGCGAACCGCGACCACACGCAGTTCCCAGACCCCGACACGTTCATCCCCGACCGCTTTCCAAACCGGCACGTCGCTTTCGGCCTCGGCAAGCACCGGTGCATCGGGTCGACGCTCGCCCGGCACCAGTTCGCCATCATGCTCGAGCAGGTGCTCCGGCGAATGCCCGACTACGTCATCGATCGCGAGCGCACCGAGCGGTACCCGTCGATCGGCATCGTGAACGGGTACATCATGATGCCGGCACGCTTCACACCTGGTCGGCGGTCCCGGTGAAGGTCCGGATCGACGAAGACCGGTGTCAGGGCCACGGCCTGTGCAGCTTCAGCGCGCCCGAGGTGTTCCGACTGCGGGACGAGGACGGCCACGCCGAGGTCATCGACCGTTCGGTGAGCCCCGACCTCGAGAAGAAGGCGCGCCACGCGGCACTCGGTTGCCCGGAACAGGCCATCGTCGTCGAGGAGTGAGGAGACGGCATGAGGGCTGCGATGTATCACGGGCCCGGCGACGTGCGCGTCGAGGACGTGCCGGAGCCCAACCCAGGCCCGCGCGAGATCAAGGTGCGCCCACTCCATAACGGCCTTTGCGGGACGGACCTCCACCAGTACTTCGTCGCGCCGATGGCGCCGGTCCCGCTGCCGATCGTCATCGGGCACGAGTTCTCAGCGGAGGTCGTCGACACCGGTCCCGGTGTCACCCGCGTTGCGGTCGGAGATCTCGTCGCGGTCGACCCGCTGTGGTCGTGCGGCGCGTGCACGCCGTGCATCACGGGGACCTACAACCTGTGCTTCGACGTGCGTTGCCACGGGCTGGGTGCCGCCGGTGGAGGCCTGTCGGAGCTCACCGTGGTGAACGAGACGATGGCGCATCCGGTGCCCGACGGTGTCGACGCGGCTCACGCCGCGCTGGGCGAACCAATGTCCGTCTCGTACCACGGCGTCTCGCTGGCCCGGCCGGAGCCCGGCACGACCGCGGCCGTCCTCGGCGCGGGGCCGATCGGGATCGGCTGCTTCCTCGCGCTGCGCGCCCTGGGCGTCGACGACGTCGTTGTGTCGGAGCCGGCGGCCGACCGGCGCGCCGCGATCGCAGGTCTCGGCGCGGACACGGTGCTGGACCCGACGGCAACCGACGTCGTCGGCGAGGTCCTCGAGCACACCGACGGAACCGGCGCCGCGGTGGTGATCGACGCCGCGGGCGTCGCCGACAGCTTCCGGGTGGGGACCGAGATCACCGGCCGCAAGGGTCGCTTCGTGACGCTCGCCGCCTACATGGAACCGGTGACCTACAACCCGACCGACTTGATGATGCGTGAGGTAGACATCCTTTCGTCGTTCTCGAACTGCGGCGACTTCGCGGCCGTGCTTGATCACATGGCCAACGGGCGGTACCCGACCGAGGGCTGGGTCGAGCACGTCCCCTTCGAGAGTCACGTCGAGGCGTACGACCGGCTCCACGAGAGAAGCGCGATGAAGGTCCTCGTCGACCTGTGACGCGGACTCCGTGTCGTCCAGACGAGCGCAGAAAAGTGGTGGTGAGTCGGTCGTACGCCGGATCTTGTCAACCGCGCTTCGCTGACGAGCAGAAACACGGCGAAACATGGTGTGACCTGCGAAGACAGTTCTCGTCATTGCGCAGCGTTTCTCACCGGTTCGCGATGAGCGGAGGACTGATTGAATGTGCGGGCTTGGACCGCTGCCGGTAGCGCCCGTCGGCCCCCTTGCGGGCACTCACGACGAGGTCGTAGACGCCGCGCGACCGTTCGTAGATCCCTGGCGCCACGCGCCGCTTGGCCATCGCCGCCCTCCAAGATTCTTGGATGGTTCTTGGATGCGGCTTGCTCGACTCGTGTCGTTCAGCGCCGTCACGCTCCAACCAGCGCAAACGCGTGGACCTCCTGAACACTTACTCGAAACAAGAGCACTGGCTATCGGAGTTCCGTCGCATCCTGGAAATGCCGCGAACCGAACTACCTCCACGTGTTCGGAAGCCCAAACAGGTCCAACACGGCCTGCGGCCAGATGAGGTCTCGCAGCTAGTTCTCGCGTACCAGCAGGGCGCCACTCAGACAGAGCTAGCGGCCAGATTTCAGATCAACGTCACCACGGTCGTCGCTCACTTGCAGCGCCAGGGAGTCACGCTGAGGAAGCTAGGACTCAACAGAGTCCAGATCGAGGAGGCGGCCCGGCTCTACGCCGATGGCTGGTCACTGACCAAGATCGGCGACCGCTTCGGTGTCTATCCGCAGAGCATCCGCTACCGCCTTCGCCAAGCGGGCGTACAGCTGCGGCCCCGTCCGGGGTGGACCAAGTAGCGCAGCAGCCACTCCACCAGGGACATCTTTCGAACCCCCGGGGAAGAGCTGCAGACGCTTCTTCGGCGGTTCGACTCCCGCTGGGTGGAGGCGAGGGGACTGCTTTCGAACCCCGCGTTCGGAGAGAAACTGCGCGAACTCATCCGCCCCGCGAGCTCAGCTTGACCCGTGGCCTTGCGGCTTCACCTCCTCCGGCGGCAATGCGGCGAGGAGGTCGTTGACCTCGCGGAGAATCATCGCGTTGAACTCCTCGGACGACATGGCAGCGCCCTCAGCGGCGTACCGTTCGAACGCGTCGTCCCCGAGTGTGGCCCGCGCCTCGTCGACGGCGTCGCCGTGGATGACTTCGTGGAAGATCGGAGCGAAGGGACGCGTGGCTCGGGCGAAGCCGGCGCATCGGGCGACGAGATCGGCGCGGCCGAGACGGTTGAAGGCCTCGTTCCCGATGTACACGTTCGGGGCCACGAAGTACCGCTTGGAGTAGATCGAGGAAGTGGACATCAGGTCGCGGGTTGCCTCGAGGCTGCGACGCGCATCCCCGTGTCGGGCTTCCAGGGCTGCGAGCAACCCGAGTGCGGCGATCCGCTCGCTCTCGTTCTCAAGGCGTCGCGCGAGCTCCAGGGCCTCGTACAAGAGGTCGATCGCGTGCGCGGGGTTGGACCGGAAGAACACCCACCCGTTGGCATAGAGCGCCGCGGCCTCGAGCGTCGGCTGGCGGAGGCTTCGAGCTTCCGCGAGCGCGCGCTGGCCCTGCTCGAGCGCTTCTTCTTCACGGCCGATCATCATGGCGTGCACCGCCAATGCGGTGCGAAGGCCATTCGCGCCGAGGATGTCGCCGGCCGCTTCGGCCATCGCGAGCCCCTCCTTCGCGATGCGATACGGCTCCGCCCAGCCATCCGATCTGCTCGACCAACCTTGGTTGATCAGCATGTAGGTGAAGGCGGCGGCCGCGTAGCGCGCACCATTTCGCTGCGCGTCGATCGCCTCGTCCAACAGCTGCAACCCGCCCGAATCGTCACCGCGGCTCATCGCTGCCCACCCCGCTTCGGCGAGCACACGGGCTCGGAGGGGGTGCTGATCGGCGTCTCGTGCACGCATCGCCTGCTCGGCGAGGTACGCCGTGCCGAGGAGTGGCCGTGCCGCGCCCTGCCGCGGGAACGACCCGCCGATTCGCATCGCGAGCTCGGTTTCGTCGGACGCGACCGCCCAGGCGACGGCCACCTGCAGGTTGTCGATCTCGCCTCTGAGCCGCTCCAGCCACATCGACTCGTCTTCCGAGTACAACCCCCGCCCCGCCGACCGGGCGAAGCCCGCGCACCAGCGCGCGTGGCGAGCGCGAACCTCTTCGGCATCGTCCGAAGCGACAAGGCGCTCCTGAGCGTACTGACGAATCGTCTCGAGCATGTCGTACCGCGTATGGGATCGGGTCCGATCGACGGTCACGAGGGACTTGTCGACGAGACTCGAGAGCACATCCACGACCGCGTCAGCCGAGACATCGTCGTCCGCGATGACCGCCTCGACGGCCTCGAGCGTCGAGCCGCCGGCAAATACGGACATACGAGAGAACACGAGGCGCTCGTCTTCGGTGAGCAGGTCGTACGACCAGTCGATCGCCGCGCGCAGGGTCTGATGCCGCTCGATGTCGCCCCGACCTCCAGTGAGAAGTCGGAACCTCTGATCGACCCTGCGCGCGAGGTCGTCCAGGCTGAACATCGGTACGCGCGCGGCGGCGAGCTCGATCGCGAGGGGTATGCCGTCCAGGCGTGCACACAGGCTCGCGACGGTTCCGGCCTCCGCGTCGCCAACTGTGAACACCGGATCGACCGCGCGGGCGCGCTCAGCGAAGAGGTTGATCGCGGCCTCGTCATCGAGTGACGGCACCGCGAAGAGCTGTTCACCTGGGACCCGAACACCCTCACGACTCGTGACCAACAGCGTGACACCGGTCGACTCCCGCAGGATCATCTCGCCGACCCGCCGCACTTCTCGGACGATGTGCTCACAGTTGTCGAGCACCAGCAAGAGCTCGCGCGATCGCAGCATGTCGAGCAGCGAGGTCTCGACGGTTTGACGCGACGAGGCTTCGATCCCGAGAGCCGCGGCAATCACGGCGACGACGCGTGGTCCCTCGACCGAAGCGAGCTCCACCAGCCATGTGCCGTCTGGATATCGGTCCAGCACGTCGGCCGCAACTTGCAACGCGAGGCGGGTCTTGCCGACACCACCGACACCCGTCAGCGTGACGATGCGGTGATCCACGAGGAGGCCTGCGACGGCCTTCACCTCGGTGTCGCGCCCGACGAAGCTCGTGAGCTGCACCGGGAGGTTCGTCGGAAGCACGTCGATCGAGAGAAGCTGCGGAAACTCTTGTCGAAGCCCCGGTGCCGTGACCTGGTAGACGCGTTCCGGTCTCGAGAGATCTCGGAGGCGCTGCTCGCCGAGATCGACCAAACCAACGTCATCACCGCGCGCGTCACCAACAAGCTCCGCCGTGACCATCGACAGCAATACCTGGCCGCCATGGCCGATCGCCATCAGGCGCGCGCCCCGGTTCGGCGCCGAGCCGAAATAATCGCCGTCACGAACCTCCGCATGACCTGAGTGCAGACCCATCCGCACCCGGAGCGGCTCACCGATCTGCCACTCCTCTGCAGTCAGCTGGCGTTGCGCATCGACGGCGGCCGCGACGGCATCGGGCGCCGTCGCGAACACCGCGTGCATCCCGTCACCGGTTGTCTTGACCACACGGCCGCCCCGCGCCTGCACCGCGTCTCGCAACATCGCGTCATGACGGGCCAGCGCAGCCTTCATCGCCTCAGGATGCTCTTCCCACAGGCGCGTCGAACCCTCAAGGTCCGTAAAGAGGAACGTGACCGTCCCCGTCGGCAACTCGGGCATCGCGACCCCCAGCGCAGAGCCACTTCAGTCAACCAGCCCAACCCGGCCGTGTCAGGTGCCACGCCCCTCGGTTCACGAAGACCAAGGGCGAGGAACTGCGGGGCCGGGAACGGCGCGCACCCGTGCGTTACTTGTTCGAATCCGGCGCCCTAGGAGTCCGAGTGATCGGAACCGAAAAGTGACCGTTGACCAGGACAAACGTTGTGATTTCGACAGCAGTGGGCGCTGAGGGTCTCGAACCCCCGACCTCCTCCTTGTAAGGGAGGTGCTCTTCCAGCTGAGCTAAACGCCCGGGGCGTCGAGGGTAGCCCTCACATGTCGCGGTGCTCGGCGACGCGGATGCGGTTGCCGTCGGGGTCGCTGATCTCGAAGTCACGCGCCCACGGCATGTCGTCGGGCGTCACGCCGAAGTGCTCGGCGATCGGATCGACCTCGTCGACCCACAGATAGACGAGCGTGCCCGGGCGCGCGTCGCCCTCGTGCTCGGACAGGTACATCGCGGCCGGGCCGTTCTCGATCGTGAGGAACGCCGGCAAGCCGGGTGCGAACCGGTGCGGCTCCTCCCCCACCATCTCGAAACCGAGCTGCCGGTACCACGCGACGGCGCGCTCCCAGGCCGCTACGCGCAAGATCGGGATGACGCGGTCGGCTTTCACCGGCAGCGACGTTAGGCGCGATCGACCGCGGGCGGGCCGGGGCTCGACCGGGGCGCCGGGGGGAGCAACGCCCCGGCCGTCGTCACCCCGGCCCGCCGTTTCGCGGTAGATCGGTTACGCCGACTTCGCTGTCTCGGCGACCGTGAGCTCCCACGTGGTGGGGAGCACGTCCTCGGGCCGGACCCGCTTGGGCGGCCGGCCCCGCTTGCGCTTGTTGGTGATGACCTTCCCGTTCACCAGGAGCTCGCCGCCCCAGACGCCCCACGGCTCGTGGCGGGCGACCGCCGACGCGAGGCACTCCTCACGCACCACGCAGCCGCGGCAGAACGCCTTGGCCCGCGCAATGTCGTCGAGCGACTCCGAGAAGAACAGCGGCGTCAGCGAGGCCGTGCCGTCCGCGCAGCGGGCCTCCAGCCGCCACAGTTCCTCGTCCCCACCTAGCTCGATGGCGAACATCGCCCCTTCTCCCTCGTGCTTTCTCGCTCTTGGTCAGGTTGTCGGGTTCTGGTCGGTCTCCTGGCGTTTTTCGATCCGGGCCTGAAATGCAAGAAGGCCGCCGGGGTGCCCCGGCGGCCTGGGTGTCTCGTGGAGGAGGTGCTTTACGAGATCAAAGGCTGCCGGGGCCCGGGCTTGTGGTCGGTCGAGATGCCGAGGAACGGCGTCACGACGAGCCACGAGCCGTTGGCCATTGCGCACGGGTAGCCGGCGCGGGCGCGCGCGACCCGGGCGTCGGCCTGGTGCCGGTTCATCGCCTGGGTGCCCATCGTCCTGCTGGTCCTCATTGGTTGTTCCGTGCGGGTTGTTCCGCGCGCCTTCCGGCGGCTGGACGCAAGAGCGTTGCAGACGAACGCTCGCGCGTCAAGGCAATTAGTGTCGTCGGCCGTGGACGCCCCGGACTTGACGCCAATTGTCGATCTGCTCGAGCGTCGACGGGCCGACGGGTGGCACGAGGCGGCCCAGTGCTACGTGTCCCGCCACGGCCAGACGCTGCTCGACGTGGCCGTCGGCGAGTCGCGGCCCGGACGGCCGATCCGCACCGACGACGTGATGCTGTGGTACTCGTCGGGCAAGCCGTGGACGACGGTCGCCGTGCTCCGGCTGTGGGAGCAGGGCCGCCTCGGGCTCGACGACCTCATTGCCAAGTACGTCGACGGGTGGGCCAACGGCAAGGAGCGCTGCACGCTCCGGCACGTCCTCATCCACACCGGCGGATTCCCGATGTGGGGCGACAAGACCTACGACGCCGACGTCACGTTCGCCGATGCACTGGCGGCGACCGCCGCCAGCAGGGCGATCTGGGAGCCGGGCACGTCGGCCGGCTACCACGCGGCGAGCGGCTGGCGCGTGCTCGCCGCGGTCGTCGAGCAGGTCGACGGGCGCCCGATCGACCGGTACGTCCGGGAGGAGATCGCCGCGCCGCTCGGGCTCGAGCGTTGCAGCCTCGGTATCCCGATCGAGCGCCAGCGCGAGCTCGGCGATCGCGTCGTGCCGGTCGTCTGGACGGGTCACACGGTGCCCGCTCGGGATCCGGCCGGCGGTGTGCGCATGGCGCCGTACCGGGCCGACAAGGTGCACAACGAGCCCTGGCACATCGCCAAGATCGAGCCGGGCGGAGGCATGCGCGGGCCGGCGCGCGAGCTCGGCCGGTTCTACGAGTCGCTGCTCGGGTACGGGCCGCGGCTGCTCGACCCGCGCACCGTCGAGGTGATGGGCGCGGTGCACCGCTACGGCATCAAGGACCGGACGATCGGCCTCGACATCCCGTGGGGGCTCGGCGCGCAGGTCGCGTTCACCGGCGGGACCGGCCGGCGCGTCTTCGGGCACGGCGGCATGGCGTCATCGCGCGGGCTCGCCGATCCCGAGTCGGGCCTGGTGCTCGTCATAATCGCGAACGGGCTCGCGGGCTACTTCGACGCCGAGCAGCGCAACCTCGAGATCACCGACGCGCTGTACTCGGCGTTCGGCGACGAGCTCGCGCACCTGCGCAAGCCGGTCGAGGAGATCCGAGCCCGGGCGTTCAGCAGCTGACTCGACTAGGTGCGCGCCTGGGCGATGAGCTCGAGCAGGCGCGTATGCACGTCGGGTGGGGCCGCGACGACGTCACCCGACGTCAGCCAGGCGGCGTCGTCACCCGACCAGTCGGTGACGACACCGCCGGCCTCGCGCACGAGGAGCGCGCCCGCGGCCACGTCCCACGGCCCGAGCGCCTGCTCGAAGTAGCCGTCGAACACGCCGGCGGCGGTCCAGGCGAGGTCGAGGCTCGCCGCGCCGGCGCGGCGGAGGTCCTCGAACGCGACGAGCGCGCGCTCGAACACCCCGAAGTACTCGTCGAGCCGCTCGGCCTTGGCTCGGAACGGGAAGCCCGTCGCGCAGATGCCGCGCTCGACGCCCCGCTCGCTCACGCGCACCGGCACGCCGTTGTGGTACGTGCCACCGCCGGCGCGTGCGGTGTACGTGTCGCCGAGCATGGGCGCCTGCACGACGCCGACGACCGGTGCGCCACCGGCGACGAGCCCGACCGACACGCCGACGACCGGCATGCCGTGCAGGAAGTTGGCGGTGCCGTCGAGCGGGTCGACCAGCCAGCCGACGTCGCCCCGCTCGCCGCCCTCTTCCTCGCCGAAGACCGGGATGTCGGGCGCGGCACGCCGCAGCGACTCGCGGACAGTGTGCTCGCTCGTCGTGTCGACGTCGCTCACCCAGTCGCCCGGCGCCTTCTGGTGCACGCGGTGGTGCGCGCCGAAGGCCTCGAGCACGATCTCGCCGCCGGCGCGAACCGCGTCGAGCGCGATCGAGATGAGCGCGTCGAGGTCGAGTCCGGGGCTCACGCAGCCGTCCGCGTGCGTATGTCGTCGAGCAGCTGCGGGGTTGCCGCCGCGAGCAGGGTGCGGCGCGCCGTGGGGTCCGTCGTGACGAGCTCGCGCCCCCGCACGTCCTCGAAGACCGCGCCCGCCTCGCGACAGACGAGCAGCCCACCGAGGTAGTCCCACGGCGCGTGCCGGTCGTCGAGCACGTCGAGATACGCGTCGACGCGCCCGTCGGCGACGTCGCAGAGCGTGAGCGCGGCCGAGCCGAGCGCGCGGAACTGCTTCCACGGCAGTGCGTGCTTCGGCATGCCGGAGACCGCGACCACGCCGTCCTCGACGCGCTGCACCTTCGACGGACGCAGGGCGCGTCCGTCGCACCACGCGCCGGCACCCCGGATCGCGCTGGTGCGCTCGCCCGTCGCCTGGTTGGCGACGAGCGCGCACAGCGGGCCGTCCGTGTCGACCGCGCAGAGCGAGATCGACCAGTACGGGATGCCGCGCGAGCAGTTGGTCGAGCCGTCGACGGGATCGAGCACGACGGTGATCGACGCGTCCGGGGGGCCACTCCGCCCGGACTCCTCGCTGACCACGGCGACCCCCGCATCGAGCAGCAGCGGCACGGTCGCCTCGTCGGCCACGAGGTCGAGCGCGTACTGGCCCGGCCGGTCGGTCCGCTTGCGGCGCTCCGCGCCCGCGAGCGGCGTGAGCGCCGCCGCCTGGGCGTCGGCCGCCCCGTCGAACAGCGCCAGCAGGGCTTCCGGCGTCACGCGCCACGGCCCGCGCTCGACCTGCCAGACCATGCTGAGAAACGCATCAATGACCTTGTGCGTTTCTGAGCATGCCCGGGCAGGTTGAGCGCGGGATCACGGGATGAGGTCGACGGTCGTGGTGAAGTCGGGGACGCCGGAGACGGCGTCGCGGCGGCCCAGCGCGAGGAGCACGTTGCCTTCCGGGTACATCACCTGCACATTCCCCGGCCGGACGTCGGCCACGTGCACGCGCGCACGCATCTCGCCATGATCCGAGCGCACGACGACAGCGGAGCCGTCGCGCACACCGAGCTGCTCCGCGTCGTCGGGCGCGACGAATACAGCATCGCGACCGGCGCCGGTGAGTGGATCGCGCTCGGCGAGCACCATCGTGTTGAACTGCTTGCCCCGCCTGGTCGACAGGCGGAACTGCCGGGTGCCGTCGTGCTCCCGGGGCACGACCGGTGTGAAGCGGGCCCGGCCGTCGGGCATCGGGAACTCCCCGCCCTCACACAGCATCGGGCCGCCCCACTGGATCGCGTCGCCGGTGCGTGCCAGCTGCTCGACACCCGCATACGCGGGGACCACGCGTGCGATCTCGCGGCGGATCTCGTCGCCCGACGCGAACGTCATGAGCTCCGCACGGTCGGGAGCGACCCGGCGCGCCACGTCGGTGAAGATCTCCCACTCGCTCCGCGCGTCTCCCGGACGCGGCCCGCGAATCTGGGGGCTGAACGCGATGCGTCGCTCGGTGGTCGTCTCGGTGCCGCCGTCGCGCTGCTCGTAGCGGGTCGCGGCGGGCAGCAGCACGACCGTGTCGCCATCCACGAGCATTTGGCTCGACACGACGATGTCCTGGTGCACGCGTAGCGGCACGCGCTCGAGCGCGTCCTCGACGCGCGGCGGATCCGGCAGCACCTCGAGGAAGTTGCCTCCGCTCGACCACAACACGCTGAGCTCGCCGCGCTCCGCCGCCTCGAGCATCTCCTCGGCCGTCAGCCCGCGTTCCCCCGGCACGTCGAAGCCGTAGTGCTCGCCGAGCGCGGCGGCACTTGCTTCGTCGACGGGCACGCCGCCCGGCAACGCGGTCGCGTACGCGCCCATCTCCGCGCCGCCCTGCACGCCGGAGTGGCCGCGGATCGGCATCAGGCCGGCGCCGGGTCGGCCGACGTTGCCGCGTGCCAGCCCGAGGTTCACGATCGCGGCGACGTTGTCGACCCCGTGCTCGTGCTGGGTGATGCCCATCGACCACACGAGCACGGCGCTCTCGGCGCTCGCGTAGCGCCGGGCGAAGCGCTCCATGACCTCCCGCGGCACGCCCGAGAGGCGCTCGAGATCGGCGAACGATGCCCGTTCGAGCTCGGCGAGCAGCTCGTCGAAGCCGCTCGTGTGCTCACGCACGAAGTCGCGGTCGACCCCGTCGGTCCCGACCAGCACCTTGAGGACGCCGGTGATGAAGGCAACGTCACCGCCCGTGTGGATCCCGACGAACTCGTCGGCCATCCGGGTACCGAACATCGCGCTCTCCACGTTGCTCGGCACCCAGTAGCGCTCGAGGCCGGGCTCGCGCAGTGGGTTCACGACGACGACCTGCGCACCGCGCTTGCGTGCGATGAACAAGTACTTCATGAACACCGGCTGGGCATTCGCGACGTTGGCGCCGAACAGCACGATGAGGTCGCTGTTGATGACGTCGGTGTACGAGCACGTCGTCGCGCCGACCCCGAGGGTCTTCCGGAGCACGACCGTCGACGGCGCATGGCAGACACGCGCGGCGTTGTCGACGTTCGGGCTCCCGAGGAAGCGGGTCATCTTCTGGGCGACGTAGTACGTCTCGTTCGTCAGGCCGCGCGCGGTGAGGTACAACGCGAACCGCTCGGGCGTGGTGGCGCGGATCTCCGACGCGACGAGGTCGAGCGCCTCGTCCCATGACACGGTGTGGAACCCCGCGTCGCCGCGGCGACGGACCATCGGGTGCGCGAGCCGTCCGAGGTCGCGCAGGTCCGTGCTCGAACGCTCACGCAACGGCTTGACGTCGGCCAGCACCGAGTCCTCGATCGCACCCATCGTGTTGAGGCGCAGGAGATTCAGGCGGGTGGTGCAGAGGTGGACACCCGAGATCGTCCAGTCGTGGAACCCGGCGACACCGAGCGCGCAACCGTCGCACACTCCCTTGCGCAGGATGCGCCACGCGTAGGGAAGGCGGCGGCGGTTCTGCCAGACCGTCTTGAGCATCTCCTTGTAGTGGTTGGGCTTCGTCTCGCCGGCGCCGTACGGCTTGAAGCCGACCCACAAGGAGCGCTTCGTGCGTCGCGGCGACTTGATGCGCGCCGAGCCCGGCCACGCCATCAGGCGGACCCGCCGTCGTGCACCTCGACGCGCTCCTCCCCGCAGTACACGTTGCACCGCCGGTCGCGCAGGAAGCCGACGACGGTCTGGTCGAAGCGCCGTGCGGCCTCGACCGCGAGGCTCGACGGCGCCGAGACCGCGCACAGGATCGGGATGCCGGCGACCGCGGCCTTCTGCACGATCTCGAAGCTGACCCGACCGGAGACGAGCAGCACCGCGTCGCGAAGGGGTAGCCAGCGCTCGAGCAGCGCGTGACCGATCACCTTGTCGAGCGCGTTGTGGCGACCGACGTCCTCTCGCAGCACGATCAGCGTGCCGTCGGGATCGAAGATCGCGGCCGCGTGCAGTCCGCCGGTCGCGTCGAACACGGCTTGCGAGTCGCGCAGCGTCGCCGGCAGGCCCGCCAGCACATGCGAGCCGACGACGGGCCCGGGCGACACCGGCGGGCAGTGCACCTCGATCTGATCGAGCGCGGCCTTTCCGCAGAGGCCACAGCTCGCGTTGGCGACGAACTCCCGACGGTGAGCCTCCGCGTCGAACGGCCGGCGGAGGCGCACCGTCACCACGTTGTAGTGCTGCGCGCCTTCACCCTCGAGGCAGTACCCGACCTCGCCGAGCTCGTCCGGTCCCGCGAGCACACCTTCGCTGTGGCAGAAGCCGACCGCCAGCTCGAAGTCGTTGCCCGGTGTGCGCATGGTGACGGCGAGCGGGGCCGGCGCCTGGCCGGGACCGTGGACGCGGATCTCCATCGGCTCCTCGGTGACGAGCCGGTCCGGTCGCTCGCGCACGCGGCCGCCCTCGACCGCACGGACCCGTACGCCGGTCACGGGCCGGCGCGCGGACGCGCTCGACGACGAAGAGGCCTGCACGCGGCCGAGGCTACCGGGAAGGCGCGCCGCGCCCATCCGGCGCCGCGGCGGGTAGCTCCGCGCCTGCACGGGCCGCGTCGGCCGCGGTGTCGATGTCGAAGAACGCCGATGCATCGCACACGCCGCCCCATTCGCCCTCGTCGACATAGCGCACGTCGATCGCGGCGAGCAGTGCCTGCATCGAGCGCTCTCCGCTCACCACCAGGCTCTGCGCCGTGGCCCGCGCCACGGGTGCGTACCGGGCGCACAAGGGCTGGGCACGGCCCGCCACCATCGGCACCACCGACTCCGTCGCCGGGTGACGCGCGAGCCAGCCCACGATCGCGGCGTCGATCGCGGGCAGGTCGACCGCGAGCGCGATCGCCGGGCCCTCGTGGCCGCGGGCGGTGAGCGCGTCGAGGGCGGTTGCCAGGGCCGCGAGCGGGCCACTGCCGGGAGGGTCCTCCCGCACGGCCGGGAGCGAGCTGAACCCGGGGCCGACCTCGAGCACGGGTGTGCACACCGTCTGCAGCGCGCGCGAGGCGCGGTCGGCCAGGCGCTCGCCTTGCACGACCAGCGCGGCCTTCGGCGACCCGAGTCGACGGCTCTCGCCGCCGGTCAGGAGCACTCCAGCGACGGTCACCTCCCGGGCCCTCGGGGCACTCGCTGCGGCACGGAATCGACGGTACCGTCGTGTCGTGCCGGGGGTGGGGGCACGAGAGGGTGAGGGCGGCGTGCCGCAGCGAGTGCAGCCAGCGGAGGCACAGCCGAGCGAGCGCCCGCGGCGCAGGTACCCTGCGCCGCAGCGAGCAAGGCCGTAAAGATGGAGCAGGCGGCGATGCGCCGCCGGGTGGCGTCGGCTCGTGTGGCCGAGCTCGCGACGACGACGGTCGACGGACGGCCGCACGTCGTGCCGGTGTCGTTCGTGATCCTGCCGGACCGAATCGCCACCATCGTCGATCACAAGCCGAAGACGACCACAGCGCTGCGGCGGCTGGACAACGTACGGGCCCATCCCGCGTTCAGCCTGCTCATCCACCACTACGAAGAGAACTGGCAGCAGCTCTGGTGGGTGCGGGTCGACGGCGACGCCGAGGTCGTCGAAGGCCGCGCCGCTATAGACGAGCTCCTGCCGCACTTCCTGGAGAAGTACCCGCAGTACCGATCACGACCGCCGGTCGGGCCCGCCATCGTGATGCGCCCGCAACGCTGGGTCGGCTGGGCCGCCTCGGGGTCCCGCGCCTGAGCGCGGTGCCTCCGGCTCGAGCTCGTACGACACGACGACCCATCGTCCGCCCCGCTTCTCGAGGTGAAGCTCGTTCGTGGTCGTGCCCCCCTCGCGCAGCTCGACGCGCGTTCGGGCGACGGCGATGGCGTCCCCCGCGTGCACCTGCTCGACCACGACGTACCGAGCAAGGTTCCCGAGCTCCGGGCGCTCGGCGTACGTCTCACGCTTCGCATGCACGAACTCGTTGCGCCCCAAGCCGTCGCGTAGCTCGTCGCCAGAGAGCAACCAGAGGGACTCGAAGTCGAACCGGTCCCATGCCTGCTCGTAGGCGAGCGCGACGTCGCCGGGTGGCGGGCCGGGGTCGGCGGCGACGATCACCACCAAGGCCAGCGCGAGGAGCACGACCACACCCGCGACGACCGCGATGATCATCCCGGCGGCTCCACGACCTGCTCGATCTGCTCGGCCAGCGACAGGTCTTTCGCGGTGAGGCCACCGGCGTCGTGCGTCGACAGCGCGACGCGCACCTTCCGGTAGCGGATGTCGAGGTCGGGATGGTGGTTCGCCGCTTCGGCGAGGTCGGCGATTCGCACGACGAAGTCGATGGCGGCCGGGAAGGTCGGGAGCTCGTACTCCTTCACGATCTCATCGCCCGACCGCGTCCAGCCCGGCAGCCGGGCGAGGCCGTCACGGATCTCGTCGTCGGAGAGCTTCGGCGTCGGCATCGCCCGATTGTCCCACGGCCTTGCGGATCGAACATGTGTTCGATAGCGTACGGGCGTGGGCACCGAGCCGGCCGCCTCCCGACTGCGATGGAAAGTGGCCAACGCCGCCACCGCCGAGTGCGAGCAACAGTCGCTCTTCCACGAGCCCGAGCGCGAGATCGGCCGCGGCGAGTTCCGCGGTCTCGAGTTCGTGCACGTGCGCGCCCGCCGCATCATCAATCGCGTCGACGAGCGCTCCCCGCTCCCCTTCCGCTACACGATCAACGCGTACCGAGGATGTTCGCATTCGTGCACCTACTGCGCCGTGGGCGAGACGCCGATCCTGATGGCCGACGGTTGCACGAAGCCGCTGGCCGACGTGCGCGCCGGCGACGGGATCTACGGGACAGAACGTCGGGGCGCATGTCGGCGCTACGTGATCACCGAAGTGCTCGACCAGTGGTCGACCACGAAACCGGCGTACCGCATCACGCTCACAGGCGGAGCTGCGCTCGTCACGAGCGGAGACCACCGGTTCTTGACCGATCGCGGATGGAAGCACGTCACGTGCGCCGATGCCGGCGCCGCTCCTCGCCCACAGCTGCAGCTCGGGGACGCGCTCGTCGGCACGGCACCGGATCATACGTGCGTCGGCGCGGCGACCTGTTGCGATCCGCGGCTGCGAGTCGCGTCGGTCGAACCCCTGGGAACCGATCTCCCGATGTACGACATCACCACCGGAACCGGCGACTTCATCGCCGATGGCGTCGTGAGTCACAACTGCTTCGCGCGGCCGACGCACGAGTACCTCGGGCTGGACCCTTCCACCGACTTCGACCGCGTGATCGTCGTCAAGGTCAACGCAATCGAGCGGCTGCAGGCCGAGCTCGTGCCGAGCCGGTGGGCCGGCGACTCCATCGCGATGGGCACCAACACCGATCCGTACCAGCGCGCAGAAGGCAAGTATCGGCTGACGCGGGGCATCGTCGAGACACTCGCGGAAGCGGGCAACCCGTTCTCGATCCTCACGAAGGGGACGCTCGTGCTCCGCGACCTCGACGTCCTCACGGAAGCGGCGAAGCGCACGCGCGTCGAGCTGTGCTTCTCGATCGGCACGCTCGACGACGACGTGTGGCGCACCACCGAACCGGGAACGCCCCACCCCCGCAAGCGCGTCGACGCCGTCGCCAGGCTCAACGAGGCGGGCATCCCCTGCGGGGTGCTCGTCGCGCCCGTGCTTCCCGGACTCTCCGACGACCCGAGCCAGCTCGACGAGGTCGTACGCGCCTGCGTCGAGGCCGGAGCCCGCTCGATCTCACCGGTGCTCCTCCACCTGCGCCCCGGTGTGCGCGAGCACTACCTGGCCTGGCTGGCCGCGCACCGCCCCGATCTCGTCGCCCGACATCGCGCCATGTACGCGCGCGGTGCGTACGCCTCGAGGGAAGCACGCGAGCGCGTGAGCGCACTCGTCCGCGCGGCCCTCGACCGCCACCGAGGGGGTCGCCGGCCGCCCCTGTTGTCGGACCGGTTCCGACCGGCCGCAGCCGCAGAACGGCGGGCAACGACGTGACCGGGGTCACCCGAATCTTCGGTGGGGACCCGGCACGTTTCGCCCGTATCCTTGGCCCGTGACCTGTCCGGCGTGCGGCGCCACTGCGCCCGCCGAGGCGCGCTACTGCCCGGCGTGCGGCCACGCGCTCGTGGCCCGCCACGACGAGCGGCGCCTGGCGACGGTCCTGTTCGCCGACCTCGTCGACTTCACCACGTTCTCCGAATCAGCCGACCCGGAGCACGTGAAGGACCTCGTCGACCGTTGCTTCGAGGCGCTCTCCGCCGACGTCACGGCGTACGGCGGGCAGGTCGACAAGATCATCGGCGACGCGCTCGTCGCGCTCTTCGGTGCGCCGGTCGCCCACGAGGACGACGCCGAACGCGCGGTGCGATGCGGACTGCAGATGCAGCGGACGCTCGCTCGCGTCCGGACCGCGCACGATCTCGCCGCCGAGATGCGCATCGGTGTGAACAGCGGCGAGGTGCTGGTCGGCGCGCTGCGCGCCGGCGGCGACTACACCGCGATGGGCGACGTCGTGAACACCGCCAGCCGCCTCCAGACCGCGGCCGAGCCCGGCCGGGTGGTCGTCGGCCCGAGCACCCACGCGGCGACGCATCACGCGGTGCGCTACGAGTCGCTCGGTGCTCTCGTCGTGAAGGGCCGCGAGGAGACGGTCGACGCGTGGGTCGCGGTCGAGGCGCTCGCGCCGCCGGGCAAGCGGCGCCGAGCCCGCACGCCGCTCGTCGGCCGTGATCCCGAGCTCACGTTGCTGCGCGGCATCGTCGACGCCGCGCTCGCCCGCGGTCGCGCGCACCTCGTACTGCTCACGGGTGACGCGGGCGTCGGAAAGAGCCGGCTCGCCGGAGAGGTGGCGCGGCACGCGGAAGCCGAACGTGACGCATCCGTGCTGCGCGGGGAGTGCGTCCCCTACGGCGAGGACGTGTGGTGGCCGATCGCCGAGACCATTCGCACCGCGTGCGAGCTCTCGTCCACTGCGACGCTCGAGGAGGCCCGCGAGAACATCTCCGGGCACGTCGCGCACGCGATCGGCCGCCCGGTCGACGACGCCGAGGTGGTCCGCGTCGCTCGCGGCCTCCTGTACCTGCTCGGCTTCGCCGAGGAGTTCAACAACATCGACCCGAGCCGTGCTCGCGACGACGCGCTCCGCTCCGCGCAGGGCCTGTACAGCTACCTGGCCCGCAAGCAGCCGCTCGTCATCGTGCTGTCCGACGTGCACTGGGCAGACGAGATGGTGCTCGAGCTCGTCGAGCGAATGCTCGAATGGCTGCGCGCGCTCCCGTTCGTGCTCCTCGCGACCGCGCGACCGGAGCTCAAGGATCGCTGGCGGCCCGAACCCGGCCGGCACGACCTGACCGTGCTCAACCTCGAGCCGCTCGATGCGAATGCAATCGCGACGCTCGTCGACGAGCTGCTCGGTGACGCCGCGACGCCCGAGCTGGTCTCGCTGCTCCACGAGCGCAGCGGCGGCAACCCGTTCTTCGTCGAGGAGCTCGCCGCGCTCATCCGCGAGTCCGGTGCCGCCACCGGCGGGGTCGAAGCGGGCCGGCTGCCGGCCACGCTCCAGGGACTGGTCGCGGCGCGCCTCGATGCGCTCCCGGCCGCCGAGCGGATGGTGCTCGAGGACTGCGCGGTCGTCGGGTCGAACGGCTCCGTCGATGCGGTGCACGCGCTCGCGGCCCCCAACGCCGCGAGCGTCGACGCGGCGCGAGCGCTCCACGGGCTCGTCGACCGGGAGCTGATCGAGCTGCACGACGACGAGTTCCGATTCCCGTCAGAGGTCGTGCGCGAGGTCGCGTACGGAACGCTCACGAAGGCGGACCGGGCACGTCGCCATGCGGCACTGGGCGACTACCTCGCCGAGCGCACCGGTGGCGACGACACGACTGCGGTCAGCGAACGGGTCGCCCACCACTTCGGCACGGCCGCGGAGCTGCTCCGGGAGATCGGCACGGTGGCGGGCATGGACGCAGGCCTCCCCGACCGGGCGTTGCTCGCCCTCGAGCGCGCCGCCGACCGCGCCCGCGGCGCCGAGGTCTGGAAGACCGCCGCACGGCTGTACGACCAGGCGCTCGCCGTGATGCCGGCCGGGACCCCCGACGAGACGCGCTGGCGCCTGCTGCTCGGGCGGGCTCGTGCCCTCGCCGAGCAGCGCGAGCTCGTCGAAGCGCGCCGCGACGTCGAGGACATCCTCGAGGAGGCGAGCGACGAGCCCCGCACGACGGCGCGCGGCCTCACGCTGCTCGCCGAGATCGAACACATGGAAGGCCAAGGCGACGACTCGATCCGGACGTTCGAGCGCGCACTGGCCATGTGGCGTTCGATCGGCGACGAGCAGGGCGTGGCCGAGGCGCTGCGGGGCCGGGGCATCACCGCGATGTTCCTCGGCGACCTCGACGGTGCCGACGCGTACTTCTCGGAGGCGCACGAGGTGTTCCGGCGCATCGGTGACCGCCGGGGCGAGGCGTGGGCGGTGCAGAACCTGGCGACGATCTCGTTCTTCCGCGGCCAGCCGCAGGCCGCGGAGCAGCGCCTCTCGGCGGCCGGTGAGATGTTCCACGACCTCGGCGACTGGGGCGGCCTCAACTGGTCGTTCGCCGTGCTCGCCTGGGTGCGGTTCATGCAGGGCCGCCTCGACGAGGCGGAGGCGATCGCGCTCGAGCAGCTCCCGGAGAGCGACGCCAACGGGAACCGCTGGGTCAGCGGGATCCTCGGCGTGCTGCTCGCCAACATCGGCCTCTGGAGCGGACGTCCGCAGACCGCCGTGGGTCGTGCCCGCGACGCCGTCGCGCGGTTCGCCGCCATCGGTGACTCGTGGGGTGGTGACCAGGCGCGCGCTGCGCTCGTTCGCTCGTTGGGCGCCTCGGGCCGCGTCGAGGACGCGTTGCACGAGATCGAGCTCGGTCAAGTCTCCGGGGCGGGGAGCAACGACGCGCTGAACGACCTCGTGCGGGCCCAGTTGCTCGTGCACGTCGGCGACCACGAGGCCCTCGCGTCGGCGCTTCACCTCGGTGCGCGCGACGACTACTACACGCTCGACACCGAACGCCGCCTCGTGCTCGGCCTCGCGTTGCTCCAGGCCGGTCGTCACGCCGAAGCGGTGGCCGAGCTCGAGGCAGCGCGGTCGCACCTCGGCGACCCCGGAGCCGGCGCCGGCACCGCCGTCGCCGCCGCGCTGGGGCTCGCCTATGTGGCAGCGGGCCGCGCCGCCGACGCGCAGGAGCTCGCCGAGGCCGGCGCAGGCCGCGGCACCTATCTGGACCGCCTCCAAGGCGCTACCGCGGGCGCCTTCGCGCAGCTCCAGCTCGGTGCCGCGGGTGCCGCCGGCACCTTCGACGCGCTCGTTGCGCAAGCGGACGCCACCGAGTCGAAGCTCGACCAGGCGATCGCGCGTCTTGCGCGCGCGCGAGCGTGGCGGGCGCTCGACCGACCGGATGCCGAAACAGCGGAGGCCGACGCGCGCGGCAGGTGCAGGTCGGTCGGCGTCGATCTCGGCGGCTGGGACGCGGTGTTCACCCGAGCGGCCCGAGGCGACCGGGCGTAGGCGACGGTTCGGCTCCGGCGCGGAGCCGGTCCAGCACGCGCGCGCACGCGAGCCCGTCGGCGAACGTCGGCGCGCCGGCTGGTGCAATGCCTTCGACGAGCGCGTCGCGTACGACGCCGGCCCACCGTCGCATCGGCTCGAGGTGCCGGTCGCCGCTGGTCACCGGCTGGACGTGCTCGGTCGTCGTGCCGTCGGTGCTGCGGACGACCACTCGCGTGTCGGCCACGCACTCGAGCACGCCTTCCGAGCCGACGATCGAGAGTCGCGGCGCGAGCGCGACCGACGCCGCGAAGCTCGTGTCGATCGCGACGGTCACGCCGGCGGCGACGAGCGACGCGGTGAACGCGTCCTCGGCGTCGCACGGGTGCATGCGCCCTTCGGCGTCGGGCCGCTCGCCGATGGTGACCCGGCACGTCGCGGTGGCCTCGGTCACCTCACCGAATGCCCAGCGCAGGAAGTCGACCGCGTGCGCGCCCCACGCGCCGATCCAGCCGCCGCCGAGCGCGCGCTCGAACAACCAGCCGTGGCGCCGCAACGGGATCCGCGACCCCGAGCTGTAGTGGGTCCAACTCACGTGCTCCGGCGTGCCGACCGCGCCGTCGGCGACCAGCGTGCGGACGAGCTCGCGGATCGGGTGGTAGCGGAACTCGAAGTTGCACAGGTTCAGGCACTCGGCGGCGTCCGCGGCCCCGACGAGTGTCTCGGCTTCACCCGCATCGCGAGCGAACGGCTTGTCACACAGCACCGCGTGCTCACCCGCGAGGGCGCGCCGAACGTGCGCGGCGTGGAGGAACGGCGGTGAGTGCACGCACACGAGGTCGAGATCGCCGCGTTCACACAGTGCAGCTGCGCCCGCGTCGTCACGGGCCGAAACCACCTCGGCGACCTCGCATCCGTCGAGCGCGTCGAAGATCGGTGCGACGACGCGCGCGCCGAAGCCGGTGCCGATGACGCCGATACGCAGCTTCACTCGCCCACCGTCGCGCTGGGATCGGGATCGACGTCGCCGACGCCGAGGTGCAGCCGCGCGAGGAACCAGTGCCCGAGCGGCCCGATGCCGAACGCGAAGAGGACCGTGCCGGCGCCGACGTCGCCGCCGAGGATCCAGCCCGACACGAGCGCGGCGAGCTCGAGGACGGTCCGGACCGCCCACAGCGGATGGCCCTTCGCGGCGAGCCCGGTCATCAGCCCGTCGCGCGGGCCGGGGCCGAGACCGGCCCCGATGTACATGCCCATCCCGAGCGCGGTGACCACGATCCCCACGAGGAGCATCGGGGTGCGCAACCAGAGGCTGCCCGGCTCCGGGATCGCGTGCAGGAACCCGTCGGTGACGAAGCCGACCGTCACGGTGTTGATCACGGTGCCGGGGCCGAAGCGCTGGCCGAGCGGGATCCAGACGACGAGGATCGCGACGCCGACGAGCACGACCACGGTGCCGAACGAGAGGCCCGTCGTGTCGGCCAGGCCCTGGTGGAGCACGTCCCACGGGCTCACGCCGAGACGCGCCTCGAGGATGAGCGCGATGCCCGCCGCGAGCAGGACGATCCCGACGAGCAGTCGCGGCATCCGCCGCCGGAGCTCCCTCCACGACGGGGAGACGACGACTTGGAGCTCTGCACGCGGCGGGCTCGCCCGCGTCGACTCGCTCATCGTCCTGCGGAGGCGCGGTCGAGATGCAGCGTGACGTTGGCGCGCGTACGAAGGATCGAAGCAGGACAAGCAGTGGCGACCGGCCCGTTCAGCGCGCGCTCGACCGGCTCGCGCTTGCGTGCCTCGGGCACCACGGCGAGAACACGGCGCGCGCGCAGCAGCGCCGGGATCGTGACCGTGACCGCCTGCCGAGGCACGTCGTGGACCGAGGCGAAGTGACCTTCCCCGACCTGCTGGCGCCGGCACGCGTCGTCGAGCTCGACGACCTTCACGTCGAGCGGGTCGTCGAAGTCTGCAACCGGCGGGTCGTTGAACGCGAGATGCCCGTTCTCCCCCACACCGAGACAGCACAGGTCGAGCGGATACTCCCGTAAGAGGCCGGCGTACCGCTCGCACTCGGCGGCGGGATCACCGGTGTCTCCACGAATCTCGTGGAACTCGCGGGGGTGGATCCGGTCGACGATGCGCTCGCGCATGTAGCGACGGAAGCTCGCCGGATGGTCGCCGTCGATACCGCAGTACTCGTCCATGTGGAAGCCGGTGATCCGCGACCAGTCGATGTCGGGCAGCCGCGTCAGCACGTCGAGGAAGTCGAGCTGTGAGTTGCCGCTCGCGAACATCGCGTTGGCCGCACCTCGCGTGCCGAGCGCGTCCCGAAGGACGCCTGCCGCCTCGCCGGCTGCGGCCACGGCGAGAGCGTGCCCGTCCTCGTGGACGTGCACGGTCATGGCCTCGACCGTCAGGTCGCGCGCCATCTCGCTCAGGTGAACTGGGGCAGCCAGCGCTTCGTGGCCGCGAGCATCTCGTCGGTCATCCGCCCGAGCGCGTCGTAGTCGATGCGACCCGCGAAGGGGTCGGTGAGCATCGCTTCGAACACCGTGTCGCGGCTGCCCTCGACCGCCGCCTCGACCGTGAGCTCCTGCGACACCGAGACGCGGCGCAACGCGTCGGCCATCGCCTCGGGAAGGGTCGCCGAATCGCGGCCACGCACCCCGTTGCCGTCGACGATGCACATGCTCTCGACGACGACGTCGTCGGGGAGGTCGGCCACTTGGCCGTGGTTCGGGATGTTCAGGGGGAACCAACCGGGCTGATCCTCCATGAGACAGCGGATCACGGGCGCCACCATCTCGCCCGACGGCATCGTGTCGACCTCGTCGGAGGCAAGCATCTTCTCGAAGTCGGCGATGTACCCGAAATGGTCGCGCTCGCGCTCCTCGATCCTCGTGAGCGCCACACCCCATCGCTTCCCCCAACCGGACTCCTCGGTGAGGAAGCCTGGGAAGAACTCGGCGACGTGGCGATCACCGGCACCCGGGAGCACCCCGAAGCGGCGGAACATCTCGAGCTTCAGCTGGTTGTGGTGCAGCAGGTCGGCCTTGGTCCACTCCGCGCCCTCGGAGATCTTGTCGTGGCCGAGACCCTCCGGGAGCGCGAACGGGAGCGGCTCGTCGGCGCGCTCGTCGGCGTGCTCGAGGAGGTCGCGCAGCAACGCGAACCCGTCGTCGCCCTTCACGTCGAGACTCGTGACGAACGGCAGATGGTTGACACCGGCGACGGTCGGCGTGAGGTCCATGAAGCCGGCGTCGAGCAGCAGGCTGAACATGAACTGCATGATCGTGATCTCGTGGCACAGCCCGACGGTTCTGATCGACGACTCGCGCGTGACGGAGCGACAGATCGTCGTCATCGGGTTCGTGACGTTGAGCAACCAGGCGTCGGGGCAGAGCTCTTGCATGTCTCGGGCGATGTCGAGGAACACGGGGATGTTGCGCTGGGCACGGATGATCCCGCCGGGCCCGACGCTGTCGCCGACCGACTGGCGGATGCCGTACCGCTCCGGGATCTCGAGATCGGGGCGCATCGACTCGAAGCCTCCGGTCGAGATGCACACGACGACGAAGTCGGCGCCGCTCAACGCCTCCCGCTGGTCGGTGGTGCCCACCGCTCGCACGCCGATGCCGCGCACCTTCGCGATGTGCTCCACGAGCTCGACCATGCGCGGGACGGGCACGGGGTCGATGTCCTCGATCACGATCTCCGCGTCGTGCAGCACGGAGGTGTTCGCGATGTCGACGAGCAACCTCGGCGCCCACTGGTAGCTCCCTCCGCCGATGAGCGTGATCCGCGGCATCAGGCTCCCCCACTCAGGGCCACGGTGACCTCCACTTCGACCGGCGCGCCGCGCGGGAGTGCGGCGACGCCGATCGCCGAGCGAGTATGCCGTCCACCGGCACCGAAGACCCGCTCGAGCAGCCGGCTCGCGCCGTCGGCGACCGCGGGCTGCTCGACGAAGTCGCCCGTGCAGGCGATGAACGCGGTCACCGCGAGCACCCGTTCGATCGCATCGAGCGTGCCGAGCGCCGCCCGGAGCAGCGACAGCGCGTTGAGCGCGCACAGCTCCGCGCACTCCACGCCGGTGACGACCGGAACCTCTCCGCCGAGCAAGCCGTGGGCGTACAGCTCCCCTTCGACGGTCCGGGGCAGGCAGCCCGACGTGCGGGCCGTGCCAGCGTGCACGACGACCGCGTCGAGCGGGTCGTGCGGCGGGAACGGGCCGGGGAGCCGGAGGCCGAGCTCGCCGATGCGTGCATCGTGCACCCGGCCGACCCTATGCGGTCGCGCCGAGGTGGCGCGCCAAGAATTCGCCCGCGGTCGACCCGTCCCAGCGATGACCACCGGCGAACACGTGGTGCTCGACGGCGTCGCGTTCGCCGATCGTCTCGTAGACGACACCGAGTGCCTCGACGACGTCGCGCGCGCCGGCAACCGGGAAGATCGGGTCGTCGTCACCGGTCTCGACGAGCAAGGCGCGTGGGGCCACGAGCGCGCCGAGCGCGGCGTGGTCGAGCTCGGTGAGCATCCCGGGGAGTACCTGTGAACCGCAGAGGTTCCACGGCATCCGGTGCGCTTCTTGCCAGGTGCTGACGTAGCCGCTCACGATGGCGGCGCGAACGCGTTCGTCGCGGGCCGCGAGGAACAGCGTCAGCGTGCCGCCGTACGAGAAGCCGACCGCGCCGATCCGCGACGGATCGACGAGCTCGTGTTCCTCGAGCACGTCGAGACCGCGCGCGAGGTCCCAGAGATTCTGTGCGAGCGGGTTGGTGCCCGCTGCGTAGGCATGGACCAGGTTGAGGTCACACGGGTACCTGTCGGGGGGAGCCCAGTCGACGCGCTCGCCGAAGCAGCGCAGATCGGGCGCGAGCACGACGTACCCCTGCTCCGCAAGGCGATGCGCGTAGTCGCCCGGATGCTCGCCCGACTCGAGTCCGCAGATCTCCGCCTTGCCCGGACCGTGGCCGTGGACGGCGAGAACGGCCGGGCCCGGGTGTTCGCGTTCGTGCGGGACGAGGAGGAACGCGGGAACCGACATCGCGGGCTCGCTGTCGAACACGACGGAGGCACGCGTATACGTACCGGCGTCGACCTCGTTGCGCACCTCGAGATCGAGCGCGACGCGCTCGGGATCGGGACCGAGCAGCGCGTCGAGACGCGCCCGGCAACGCTCACGCCACGCAGGGATCGCGGCCGGGTCGTCGACGGGGCACGGATCGCCGACGCGCGTCGCCTCGAGGCGCAGCATCCAGTACGCCCACGGCGAGCAGTTGCGTGGGCGCGCGCTCACCCGCGGCCCAGGGCCCAGGCGAGACCACCGGCCAGGTGCCGCAGGTAGACGGGGCTCTCCCACGCGCCGGGAAAGTGCCCGAGCGATGTGGAGAACACGCGCCCGTGTGCCTCGGTGAAGCACCAGGACAGTGGAAAGCCGAACGGGGGCCGCTTGGCGCCGGGCGCGCCTAGGTCCAGCTGGTCGTCGGGCACGCGCAGCAGCACGTGCGCGTCGTCGCGCAGGTCCCGGAACTGGTACACCTCGTCGTGCCAGCGCCAGCTGCCGTCGAGGTGCGCGGTCGCCGGGTGCGCCGAGTCGACGATGTCGAGCTCAATGTCCTGCGTCCATGGATGACCGTTGAACCGGGCGCCGACCAGCTGCCCGTACTCGGGCCAGCCGTAGCAAGCGTCGGTCGCGGAGTGGATCGCGACGAGCGCGAGCTCGCCGCTGCGCACGTGCTCGACGACGAGCGCTCGCTGCGACGTGCTCCACGGCGTCTCGCCGATCGTGAACAGCGCGAGTACGCGCGCGCCGCCGAGCACGTCGTCGGGGAGCTCACGCACGTCGTCGACCCGCTGTGCGCGCAAGCCGAGCAGCTCGGCGATCTCGGCAACCCCGACCGCGGCCTGGTCGAGCACACCGTGCACGCCGGCCGGGCCGTCGGTGTACGGCGCGACCTGCGTGACGAAGAGCAGCGACTCGTCCGCGGCATTCATGTGCTCGTCATCCGGTCTGGAGGGGCTTCCAGTCCTCGACGAGCTGCCAGCACGAACCGTGCAACGGGTTGTCGTCGTCAGGCGTGGGCCGCCGAGGCGGGCACTTGTTGGTCGCCGGCGTGTCGCCGTTCTTCACCGGTCGTACCGTGCGGTAGGTCGCGGGCCCCGAGTGGTCGTCGGGACCGAAGGTGATCGCCTGTGTGAGCGCGACTGGGAAGTCCTTGATCTTCCCCAGCGCCTCGATGAACGTCCGTCGGTTCAGGTTCCGCCCGGCGAGGTCGAGCGCCTTCGCGAGCACGTGCACGGCGTCGCACCAACGCATGGTCGGACCTTGCGACTCGATGTACGGCGGCTTCGTGTGGTGCTCGCTCCACGTCTTCCAGCACGCCTTCGCCTCGGGCGTGTAGCCGGGACCCGACAGCTTCGTCATGCCGTCGGGTCGGTCGTCGTCCTCGTTGCTCAGCGTGTACACGGTCGGCCCGATCTGGCCGCTGAGCTCGTCGGGGTAGTTGAACTCCGCCAACCCGAGCGCGGTGCTCACCGTCGCCTCGTAATCGGAGAGCACGAGCGCGGGCTTGTAGTCCTGCGCCTTTGCGGCCGACAGGTACGACTGGAACGGCGGGTACACCGACAAGAGGGGGATCACTGTCTGCACGTTCTCGCTCTTCAGTCGCGTGACCGCGCTCTTCGCCTGGCTCGCGGCCGTCGCGGGGTCGTCGAGGTTGGTCGTGATCGTGTCCACGAGCGTGGGCTTCAGGCCCTTGGCCTTCAGTGCGGGCAACAGGTACTTGTTCACCGCGAGGTCGTCGCCCGCGCGATCACCCGCGAGGATCGCGAACTTCTTGTCGTTCGACAGCAGTCCGTGATCGATCGCCCAGGGCACCAGGTTGCGCAGGATGGCCGCTTGGTCGGGACCGGTCCACCACAGGAATGGTGCGCCGCGGTCGGTCCAGTCGGTCACCGTGGTCCACGAGCTGATCAGTGGCAAGTGCCCCTCTTCCGTGATGCAGAGCTGGTTGTCGCCGTACCACTTGCCGGTATCGACGACTGCGAACACTTCTCCGCTCGTGGTCCAGTCCTTGCACAGCGCGCGCATCTCCGCCGGCTTCAGCGGGTTGAACTTCACGATCCGCGCGTCGATCTTGCGGCCATGGACGCCACCACGATCGTTGATCTCGCGCACATAGGCCGTGATGCCCGCGGGATCCTTCTCGTCGGTGATGTCGGTCAGGCCCGCCGCGCTCCCCGCCGCGCTGAGATCGATGACGGGGAACACGACGGTGACCGACTTGTCGCTGACGCCGTCCGTGCTCGCAGGTACGTCCTTCAGCGTGCGGATCGGATGTGACGTGCCGGTTCCCTCGCCGGAACCGCCGCCGGAGCCCGCGACCGCGACGATGCCGACGACCGCGCCGCCCACGACGGCGATGATCGCGACGACTGCGACGATCCGCAGCCACGCACCTTGCTCACCGATGCGGCGCCACGCCCGCCGCAGCCGGACCCCCGCGCTCGGCATGGGGGCAGGGTACCCGTGAGCCTGACGCCCGTGTCAGTCAGCCCGGCGCGTCGCGCCCGGCGTGAGCGTGCCGCTGCGGGCGAGTGCCTCGGCGCTCGCGCCCAGGTACGCGGCGAGCGCAGCCGGGTCGGCGCGGACCTGCTCGGGCGTCCCCTCACTCGCGAGCCGGCCCGTCTCCATCACGACGACGTGCGAGCAGAGCGCGAACACGAGCGGCACGTCGTGCTCGACGAGCACGATCGTGGAGCCCGTCACGTCGTGGATCCGTCGGAGCAGCGGCACGAACGCCTCCGCCTCGCGCTGCGCGATGCCCGCGGTCGGCTCGTCGAGGAGCAAGAGGCGCGGGTCGGCCAGCACGGTGGCAGCGAGGTCGACGACGCGGCGCGTGCCGGTCGAGAGCTCCGAGATGCGGTGGTTGCGAAACCGCTCGAGACGAAACGCTGCAATGACCTCGCCGACCGCGGCACGCTTGTCGCGTTCGGCGCGGCGTGCCCAGGGGACGTGGAGCGTCGTCGCGAGCACGCCCGCGGGCCGGCGCGCATCCTCGGAGACGAGCAGCACTTCCTCGACACTGAGCTCCGGATAGAGACGGCAGTCCTGGAACGAGCGCACGAGACCCAGCCCGGCGCGGTCCTCGGGGAGGTGGTCGACGAGATCCTCGCCGTCGAGCACGACGGTCCCCCGGGTACAGCGCACCTGTCCGGAGATCGCGTCGAGGAGCGTGGTCTTGCCCGAGCCGTTCGGGCCGATGAGGCCGACGACCTCACCCGGTGGAATCGACAGTGACACGCCGTCGACCGCGTGGACGCCGCCGTACCAGACGGCGACGTCGTCGAGCTCGAGCGTCGCCGCGGTCATGCGTCGCCTCCGCTGGGAGCGGCCGCGCCCGCGAGCTCCGGCTCCACGTCGGCGAGCGTGACCTCGCCACCCGCCTCCGCGGGCGGCCCGCCGCGCCCGCGGTACCGCTCGACGAGACGCGCGATCCCGTCGCCCGCCCGGTGCGCGAGCTGTCCGAGCCCACCCGGCAGGTAGAGCAGGAACGCGAGTACGCCGAAGCCGCTGGTGATGAACTGGACCGTCGACGTCGAGCCGAGGAGGAACGGCAGGCCGACGAGGTACAACGCGCCGAGCACCGCGCCCGGCACCGATCCGAGGCCGCCGATCACCACCATCGAGAGCACGAGGACCGACTCGGTCGGGCTGAAGTCGGACGGACTGATGCGCTCGAGCGCGAACGCGAGGCACACGCCGGCGATGCCGGCCATGAAGCCGGAGAGCGCGAACGCGAGCAGCTTCGTGCGGACCACGGGGATGCCCATCGCGGCCGCTGCCGCCTCGTTGTCGCGTACCGCCACGATCCGGCGCGCGATCCCGCGGTCGCGCCACGTACGGACGACGAGGAGCGCGACGAGGAGGACGCCGAGCGAGAACCACGCGTAGTCGCGGTCAGCTGTGAGGTCCCAGCCGAGCAGGCTCGGCCTCTGGATCAGCGTCGACGACGGGTCGGGCAGCCCGGTGCACACCTTTCCGCCGACGACCGGCGGGGACCAGCACGGGGTCGACAGCACCGACACCTGCATGAACAGCGCGAACCCGAGTGTCGTCACCGCGAGGTAGAGGCCGCGGATCCGGAGCGCCGGAAGACCGATGGCCACCGCGACCAGCGCGGTCACCACGCCCGCGAGCGGCAACAGCGCGAGCAGCGGCCAATCGGAGAGGCGCGCCGCCATCACCGCGCCCACCGCGACGAGCCCGAACTGGCCGAGCGAGACCTGTCCGCCCCACCCGGTCAGGACGGTGAGCGACAACGCGATCACCGCGTAGATGCAGACACGCGCGAGCAGGAACGAGCGGCCCGGTGAGACGACGAGGGGGAGGAACGCGGCGATTGCGACCGCTCCGGCGACGCCGGCGCGTCCGACCCACGCGCGGACACGATCGACCGCGGCGCGGGCCGTCTCGCCCCCGATCGCCCACGAAGAGCGCTCTTCGGTTCGCGGGTCGCGCCGCAACCGACCCACCCGCACGAGGAGCGCGACGAGGATCAGTGCGAAGAGCCAGAACGTGATCAGCGACGTGCTGTGCGGATCCCCCACGAGGTTGTAGGCGGCGACCTGCTCCGCGATGCCGATGAAGATCCCGGCGACGAACGCGCCACCGAGGCTCGTCATGCCCGCGATCAGCGCGGCCGCGAGCGCGCGGAGCAGCAGTCCCGGCGGGAGCGCTTCCTGGAGCGCGCTCGACAGGCCGGGAGCGTGCAGGATCGCGGTGATCGCCGACAGCAGTCCTGCGATCGCCCACGCCAGCGTCGACATCCGCTTCACCCACACGCCCGAGAGCCGAGCCGAGTCGGTGTTCTCGGCCATCGCACGCATGCCCAGACCCCAGGGCGAGAAGCGCATGAACGCGGCGAGCGCCAACGCGACGAGTGGCGCCACGATGAGGATCAGCACGTCGCTCGACTGGAGGATCCCGCCACCGACGTGGATGGTGAGATCGATGGGCACCGGGTACGGGACGAAGAAGTTGTCCGGTGCGACGAACGGCAGCACGGTGATGAGGAACAGCACCTGTGACAGGCCGATGGTCGCCACCATCACCAGCACGCGCGGTCGCTTCGCGAGCCTGCGCAGCGACAGCTCAGACAGTGCACCGAGCCCCGCCGCGAGCGCGAGGCAGAACACCAGCGACGGGAGGTACGGGATGTCGAGGTCTCGCGTCAGCTTCAGCAGGAACACCGCGAGCACGACGCCGAGCTGGCCGTGCGCGAAGTTCAGGACGCGGTTCGTCCGGTAGATCAACACGAGGCCGAGCGCGAGCAGCCCGTAGAGCAGGCCGCTGACGAGGCCCTGGAGCACCGAGAAGAGCGTGATCTCCATCGGCCGCGGGCTAGGAGCTGTCGGCCGTGAGGAAGACCGGGCGGAGCAGGTCGTCGCGAGTGAGGAGCTCCGCCGTCGGTCCGTCGAAGCGGATCTCGCCCCGCTCGAGGAAGAACGAGCGTTCGGCCACGCTGAGCGCGAGGTTCACGCTCTGCTCGACGAGCAGCACCGTCGTCCCTTCGGCATTCACTCGGCGCACGATGCCGATGAGGTCCTCGACGGTCTTGGGCGCGAGGCCGAGCGTGAGCTCGTCGACCAACAGCAGGCGCGGGCGCGTGAGCAGCACTCGCGCCAGCGCGAGCATCTGCTGCTCGCCCCCGGAGAGCGTTCCCGCGGGTTGGTCGATGCGCGCTTCGAGCGCGGGGAACGCGGCGAGCGCTTCGTCGATCGCGGCGTGGGCTCGGGCGCGTTCATGACGGAACGAGAACGCGGCAAGCCGGAGGTTCTCGCGCACCGATAACGACGGGAAGGTCATGCGGCCGCCGACGAGCATGCCGCAGCCCATTCCGAGCACCTGCTCCGCCTCGAACCACGCGCTCGACGTGCCGAACAGGCGGATCGTCCCGCGCGTCGGATGGTCGAGCCCCGCGACGGCGCGCAGCAGCGTGCTCTTGCCGGCACCGTTCGTGCCCAGGAGCGCGGCGATCTCACCCTCGGCGACCTGGAGATTGATGTCGAAGAGCACCTGCTGGGTGCCATACGCGAAGTCGAGGTTGTGGATCTGGAGCGCCGGGATCTCACCCCCAGATCGGCGTCGCTGACCTTCCTGGTAGCGCTCGAGTACGTCCTCGATGACGAGCGTGATGTCGCGTCGGACCCAGCGTGCACCGAGGACGAGCAGCAGTCCTCCGAGCGCGCACACCGGACCAATCGTCGTGAGCGCGACGCGCGGGCCGTCGTGATAACCGGCGGCGCCGCTGATCGCGCCGAGTACCACGGCGCCGGCGAAGCCGCCGATGACGAGGCCGTACACGCCGAACAACGCGAGTGCGAGCGTGCGCATCTCGGCCGGCGCGGTGGCGGTCACGGTCTGGAAGATCGCCGTCCCGAGCGGCGCGAGCGCGCATTCGGCGAGGAACCATCCAAGCACCACCATCCAGAGCGCCGGCGCATACAGCGACCCGACGTACAGCGCGCCGAAGGCGACGAGGCACGCGCCGCCGAGATAGAGGACCGACTCCGGCCGGCGTCGGAACATCCGGTCGCCGACGAAGCCGGCAACCGGGATGATGAGGAACGCCGACAGACCGATGATCGTGTACACGGTCGTGCGCCCGCCGGTGCCGAGGTCCCATTCGCGGTCGAGGTACAGCGATCCGAACAGCGGGATGCCGAGACCGACGAAACCGAGCACCGCGACCGCCATCAGCTGGAAGTAGAGACTGCGGATGCGGAGCAGTCGCTGCACGGCGGACCCGATGAGGATCTTCGGAGTCCCTTCGGGACGGTCGTCGAAGTCCAGGCCCGACGCCTGGAGGATGTGGCTCGACTCGTGCTTGCCCTTCGCCGGCTCCCTGAGTCGCAGGACGAGCATCCCGACCGGGAACGCGAACAGTGCGAGCAGCGTCGCCCAGCGCCACGAGCCCGCGGCCGCCGCGACACCCCCCATGATCGCGACACCGAGCGTGCGCGCCACCGGCTCGTGCCCGCGTTGGTAGGCCGCGACACGGGCGCGCGCCTCGGGCGGGTACCAGTCAGCGAGATACGAGAGATGCGTCGTCTGGTTCGGAGCCTTGCCGAAGGCGGAGATGATGCCCAGGAACGCGAAGAGCCAGATGCTCTCGACCAGCCCCTGCAGGGGCACGGCCACGCCGAAGATGAACAGGCACAACGCCGCGACCTTCACGCGACTGCCCCGGTCACTCGCGAGCGCGACCGGGAGCCCGATTCCGATCTGCGCGGCCGATGCCGCGAACACCGCCGCACCGAGCTCGGCGTCGTTGATGTGGAACGAGCGCTGGATGTCGGGCGCGAGCACGCCGAACCCGCTGTCGAGGACCGCGACGACGAACGCGGCGAGCGTCACCAGCGTGACAGGCGCCCACCCGTAGCCGCGAAGGATCGAGAGGATCGGCGGCGGCTTTCCTTCGCCGACGCCCGGCATCAGCTGGAGGTCGGCGACGACATCCTCGGCGTTGCTGGCGGCGACCGCCTCGCGCAGCAAGTCGTCTGGCACTGCGAACGAGAGCAACGGCTCACTCGACGCGTCGTCGCTGCGCACGTCGGCGCGCGCGTCCGACGCAGTCCCCCCGTCACTCGCCATGGGGCGCTCACGGTACGGAGGCCGACTGGTACCGTCAAACGCCATGCGGGTCGGGTTCATCGGTCTCGGTGCCATGGGTTTGCCGATGGCGCGGCACCTCGTCGAAGCCGGGCACGACGTGACCGTTGCGTCGCGCAGTCGCGGTCCGATCGACGCGGCAGTCGGCTTCGGAGCGAAGGAAGGCGACGGACCGCGCGGCGTCGTCGAGGCGAGCGATGTGACGATCCTGTGCGTGCCGAACTCGCCCGACGTCGTCGACGTGATCGATGCCGCGCTGCCGGCAGTGCATGACGGCAAGCTCATCGTCGACACGTCGACGATCGACCCCGAGGTGGAGCGCGCGCAGCACGAGCGTGTGAGCACCGCGGGCGGCCGTTACCTCGAGGCGCCGTTGTCGGGCGGGACGGTCGGCGCCGAGAAGGGCACGCTCACGCTGATGGTGGGCGGCGGCGTGGAGGTGCTCGACGCGGCACGGCCCGCGCTCGAGCCCTTCGCAGGCCTGATCGTCCACGTCGGCGGGCCGGGCATGGGCCAGGTCGTGAAGCTCTGCAACAACCTCATCTACGCGGCACAGATGCTCGCCACCGCCGAGGCGACGGTGATGGCCACGAAGGCCGGCGTCGACCTCGCGCAGCTGTACGACGTGCTGACCCATTCGACCGGTGACTGCACCGCGGTGCGCACCCGCCTGCCCGCCGAAGGCGTCGTGCCCGACAGCCCTGCGTCGAACGGCTGGGCCCCCGGCTTCATGACCGACCTCATGGCGAAAGACCTCGACCTCGCGATCGGGTACGCGGCCAAGGCGCGCACGCCGCTGTTCACGTCGGGTGTCGTACGCCAGATGCTCGGCGCGGCGAGCGAGGCCGGCTACGGACGGGAAGACTTCTCGGCGCTCGCCAAGGTGGTGCGCGGGCTCGCCGGCATGTGACCGTCCTCACGATCGACCTCGGCACCAGCGCGACGAAGGCCGCGCTGTGGGACGAGCGCCGACTCCTGGAGCTCGTGCGTGTCCCGATCGAGACGCGTCACCCGCGCCCGGGGTGGGCGGAGCAAGACGCCGAGGACTGGTGGCAGTCCGTCGAGCGCGCGGTGGCACAGCTCCCGGAACGCGACGTGGAGGCGATCGGCTTCTCGGCGGCGCGTGAGACGTTCGTGCTCGTCGACGACTCGCTCGCGCCGCTCGGTCCCGGGATCCTGTGGTCGGATCGCCGGGGCGAAGACTTCGTCGACGACCTGGGGCCCGACGTGCGGGCACGCACAGGCGTGATGCCGACCGGCGCGGCGACGGCCGCCAAGCTCCGCTGGGTCGAGGCGAACGAGCCGGATGCGCTGGAGCGCGCCCGATGGATCCTCGCGCCGCGCGACTTCGTGGTCGCGCGGCTGACCGATGAGGTGTGCACCGACGAGACGCTCGCGTCGCGCACCGCGCTGTTCGGTCTGGACGGCAAATGGCTCGAGGACGCAAAGACCCGGTACGGCGATCGGTTGCCGCCGGTGCACGCCGCGAGCAGCATCGTCGGCAAGGCGCGCGACCTCCGGCCGGGCGCCAACGTCGTGATCGGCGCGGGCGACCGGGCCTGCGAGACCCTGGGTGTGGGTGCGACCCAGCGCTCCCCCGCCGTGTCGTGGGGGACGACGGTCAACTGCTCGGTCCCGCGCCCGGAGCCGGTCGAAGTCGCGCAGGTGTCGCGCGGCGCGCTCGGCGGCTTCCTCGTCGAAGCGGGGGTGTCGGCCGCCGGCGCCGCGACCGGCTGGCTGGCATCGGTCGTCGGCCGCGACCACGACGAGCTGCTCGCGGAAGCCGCCGCAGTCGAGCCGGGCGCGGGTGGGGTGCTCGCGTTGCCGTGGCTGCACGGGGCGCGTGCGCCCTGGTGGCGTCCGGGCGCGCACGCGGCGTTCTTCGGCATCACGAACGCGACCGGCGCGCCCGAGCTGGCTCGTGCCCTGGTCGAGGGCATCGCGTTCGACGCGGCGCGCTCGCTGGCGATGGTCGCGCCCGACGCCGAGGAGCTCGCGCTCGCGGGCGGAGGTGCAGGGGATGCGCTGTGGCGAACCGTGCTCGGAGGAGTGACCGGTCTCCCGCTCCTGCGCCGTTCGCACGACGAGGCCGCGTCAGTGGGTGCTCGGTTGGTCGTCGCAACTGCACTCGCGCAGGAGTTCGAAGTGGATGTGGTCAATCCCGTCGTCGCGCGCGTCGAGTCCGAACCGGAGTTGGTGGAGGCATACCGCGAGCTTCGGGCCACGTCTGATAAAGCGGCCGAGTTGGTGTTGGAGCTCCGGGGGCGGGGCTCGAACCCGCAACCTTGGGATTAACAATCCCCTGCTCGGCCAATTGAGCTACCCCGGAATGGCATCCGACGATAGCAAAGCGCGCACCAACCCCATGATCGCCCGATGGGTGCGCGCGCAGCTGTAGTTGACGTAACAACACCCGAACTCGTGCTTGTTCCGCCTGATGGTCGGATCGGGAACTGCTCTGTACGGCGCGCGGAACTGACCACGGGGAACGGCCGTGATCGTGGACCAGAAAGTCTCGGCGGCGTCGAGGTCGAGACCTTCGTGCAGGTACACGCGTACGCGCAATCGCGCCTCGTCGACATCGAAGAACCGTCGCATCCACGCGCAGAAGAACCGCATCATGCGGGCATCCGTGTTCGCGAAGCTGACGCACTTGTCGTTCTTCGACCCCTCACCGGCGTACAGCGCGGCCCCGGCAACGAGGAATGCATCCCGGTCGAGCGTGCCAATGCGCCGCCGACCTTCCGCGTCGAGCTCCGCCATCTGCCGCAAGCGAGCCTCGCGTAGAGGCTGGCGCCGCCGATGGGCGCCGTACCTCCGAGGTGAAGGTACGAACTCGACGTCGCGCACCCACCGTGAGACGGAAGACTTCGAGACACCCAGGTGAGCCGCGATGTCGGCGAGAGTCCAGCTCTGGGCGCGCAGCCGCCGCGCTTCTTCTTGCTCGCGCACCTTGCCGCGGTAGCCCATGCCTCTTACGACACGGCGAACATGTGTTCGTAACGGGTCGTGCTAGCAAGAGCGCATGCGGTTTCGGACTGGTGCGCTGATCGGGTTCGCGGCCGGCTACTACCTCGGCGCGAAGGCGGGGCGCGAGCGCTACGAGCAGCTGCGGCGCATGGTCGAGCGCGTCGGCCCGGTGCGCAAGATGCATGCTGCGGTCGAGCTCGGGCGCGAGCGCCTGCGCGGCCCCGAGCCCGTCGACGCGGTCGTGCCACCCTCGCCGAACTGATCGTCGGCGCACAGCTAGAGGGCGAGGACCTCGTGCGTCGTGGTGAAGGCAAAGCCGGGATGGTCGCCGCCCGAGATCACGTGGAGTCGCCGCCCGACGCCGACGACGGCCAGACCGTGCCGGGGCACGCCCAGGTCGGCGACGTGCCGCCAGCGGCCTTTCCTCAGGCACTCGATCGGGGCGATCGTGCCGGCCTGCTCCTCGCCACCGGCCGTGCACGGGATCCCCGCGACCGCGGCCGCGCCGTTCCCACCGCGCGAGAACTCGAGGCTCGGCTCGGTCTTCCATCCGCCGACGGGACCGTTCGCCTTCACGACGAGCGACTCCACCGACGTGAGGTTCGGCGGGCGGCCGGCGACGGCGTACACCTTGTTGTCGACCGTGGCGGCGCCGGTGTGCTGGCGTCCGATGTGGAGCTGCGGGCCCGGCGACCACGCGTCACTCGTCGGGTCGTAGAGCTCGGTCGTGCGCAGCTTGGGGTCGCCGACACCGGCGTTCACGTCGGTACCGCCGATCACGAGCAGGTGACCGTTCACCGCGACGAGCGCGCCCGCGGCACGCCGCGTACCCATCGACGCGACCGGATCCCACGTCGGGTCCTTCCGCGTGTCGAGCGCGAGTACCTCGACACGGGCGGTCTGGAAGTCGCGCTCGAACCCGCCCGCGAGGTACAGCGTTCCCCGGAGCACTGCGAGCATCGCGTGATGACGCGGCGCCGGTAGGTCCGGACCCTTGGACCACCGCTTGGTCCCGAGGTCGAAGAAGAAGACGTCGGGGGTCGGCACTCCGCCCCCGCTCGGCACGAAACCACCCGCGACGACGATCGAGCCCTTCGGGCCGCCCTCCGGCGCGGGCCAGTACGCGCCTGCGACCTCGGTGCGTCCGGGCCGCGGCATCGGCACGTCGCGCCGCGTGACCGGGATCGACGGCCGCGACCGACGCTGCTCGACCGGGCCGCACGCGGCGAGCGCGACGGCCATCGTGACGACCACTGGCACGAGGCGTCTCATACGGCGATCAGGGTAGAACGGACCTGTGGCGCAGCAGCACAACGACCCCGCGTTCGACGCCGCCGTCGACGAGCTGTACGGCGCGCCGCCCGACGAGTTCGTGCTGACGCGGGCGCGGCTCGAGCGGGAGCTTCGTGACGCGGGCGATCGGGAAGCAGCCACCGCACTCCGGCGACTGCGACGTCCCGGCTTGGCGGTGTGGGCCGTCAATCAGCTCGCTCGTCACGATCCGGACGCGATCGACGAGCTCCTCCAGGCAACCGAGCGCGTGCGCGCGGCGCAACACACGCTCCTCCAGGGCGGGAGTGCGGACGCGCTCCGCGACGAAGCCCGCTCACGCCAGGAGCTCATCGACGCGCTGGTCGACGAAGGTACGCGTCTGCTCGTCGGCCATGCGCCAAGACCACAGACGTACCGCGACGACATCGCGAGTCTGCTCGAAGCGGCGTCGCTCGATGCCGACACCGTCAACACGCTGCGCGCCGGGCGCCTGACACGTCTGCTTCCCCCGCCCGTCGGCTTCGACGCGCTCGTTGAGGCACCCGCGGTCACGCCCGCGCCGCAGCCCGCTCTGGAGCCGGCCGAGCCGTCACGAAAGGCGCGGCGCGAGTTCGATGCCGCCCGGCGCGACGCGGACGACGCCCGGCGAAAGGCGGATGCCGCGCGCAAGGCGGCGGAGGAGGCTGACGCCGAGGCAACGAGCGCGGGCATCGCCGCCGACACTGCGCGCTCACGCCTGGCCGACGTCGAGCGCGCGCTCGACCAGGCTCGTGAAGAGCAGCGCGTCGCCGCGCGTCGAGCCGAGGACGCCCGCGAGCGCGCGGCCGCTGCCCGACGAACGGCCGAGCAGACCCTCGAGCGGCTCCGGCGTGCGGAGGAGCGTCTCCGGCAACTCGGCCGCTGAAGCCGCGACCCTCCTCGCAAGGGCGACCAGTCGTCAACCTTCGTGAGACCCACGCCAAGGCAGCCCGCAGGTTCGAGAGAGAAGCTCGGATGGCCCGGGCTAAGCGGTCGTCGGGGCGGCCGGCTCGATTCGGAAGACAGGATGGTCGGCGCTGACACGGCGCAACTCGTCCTCAGACGACTCGGCACCGACGCCGCCGAAGAACACGCCGACCTCGGCCTTCCAGCGTTTGAGATAGGCACGCAAGATCGCCGGCTTCTCGTCGTCGGGCAGCTCCGTCGCTCGGAACGGCTCCGTGCGCCTGCCGACGCGAAGCTCCCCTTCTCCTGATGCCCGCAAGTTGCGAACCCACTGCGTCTCACCCCGAGGCGCGACGAGATAGCGATCGCCTTCATACGTCAAGAGGTTGACGGGCGTGGTTCTCCACACGCCGCTCGTGCGGCCTCGCACGCGCAGCTCGCGGGACCCCCAGACGCTCAGACCGGCCCGAGTGAGCATGGCCACGATCGGATTGAAGACGTGCCTGGTGAACCAGCCAGGGTGGACATAGCGGGGCTGCGACTCGCTGCCGGCCACGGGCTTCCTCCAGGCGTCGGAGAACGAAGTCTGCCCGATCTGAAGCGCGCTCCACTCCTGTCGGCGTCGTGACGCGCTGGTCAACGATTGGTGGGCCATTGCGCGCAGGTCGCGTGGTAGGGCCGGCCGGGGAGGTACTCGGTCCATTCGGCGCGGGTGAGGTTGCGCCCGGCGATGCGGCACGCGGTCCGCTGCCAGCTGCGCGGGTCCACGTCGACGACGACAGCAATGCCGTCATACGATCCGACCGCGATCTTGGTGCCGCGCGCGTTTGCGTCGGCGTGGAAGGTGTCCGGGCTGGGGACCATGAGACGTTCGCCCACCGGCTGAAGCGTCGCCGTGTCCCAGAGGTCGACCCAGGCGGTTGTCCCCGAGAGTCCGCGCGGCGCGGTCACGGAGGTCGCGCTTGCCGTGGCGAAGCGCTCGCCGCCCTTGAAGAACACGATCGCATTCGGCATGTAGGGAAGTGGCAGTGTCGCGCGCCGGTGCCAGGTCGTGGTGTCCCAGAGGAGCACCTTTCCTGTGTTGTTGCTCTCGATGACGGCGGCGGCCAGCGTCGTGCTGTCCGGGGTGAAGGCGACCAGCATGCGTCCGCCTTCGTGGAAGACGCGCAGCTCGCGTCCGGTGGCGACGTCGAAGACGGTCACCCTCGGCGTCGGCCACGACACCGCGGCGAGCAGACGACCGTCGGGGCTGAAGTGGGGATAGAAGCCGAGCTCGCTCGCGGGCAAGTCGGGTTGCGGCGTTCGGGCGACGAGCCGACGCTTCTCGACGGGACGGGTCGGGTTGCCGACCTCCCAGAGCGTCGCCGACGCATCGGCTCCCGACGTCGCGACGAGGGGCCGGCGGGGATCCCAGGCGATCGCGACCAAGCCCGCCTGACCGGTGTCGGTACGGGACAGCCGTCGACCGGTGGCCCGGTCCCAGACGCTGAAGGTGCCGTCGAGGCCGCCGGTCGCGACCGTGGTGCCGTCGGGACTGAACGCGACGGCGTGGCCGGTGACGGCGCGCCCGTCGAGGAGCGCGCCGCGGGAGGCCCCGGTGGCCGCGTCCCAGCCGGACACCCGGTGGTCATCGAGCCCGACGGTGATGACGTCTGCACCGGAAGGGCTGAACTGGCCGACCGCGACGCCCGCGTGATCGCCCAGCACGGTCTCGAGCGGTGAGACACGCGCGTCGAGGCGCCACACCGCAGTCTCGTTGGCGCCGGTCGTGACGAGTCGACCGTCGGGCAGGAAGCCGCTCGGGAAGGCGAACGCCCCGTGGAGCGCGAGCGCTCCCAATCTCGGATCGGGACAACGTCGTCGCCGGGCTTGCGCCCGACGTACGCGCCGGCCTCAGTGCTCTCGCCGAGGAGCTCGCGGCCACCGCCCTGGCGCGTTGATCGCCGGCGAGCCGCCGGGCGACCGAACACCACGACAGCGAGCTCGTCGTGGGGCCGGGAGGAATCGAACCTCCGACCGAGGGATTATGAGAGGTATCAACCAGCGTCCGGCGGTGCCCTGCCGTGTCGACAGCATCGGAGACCGCTGTCGAACGGGGCTGCAGAGGCTAGGTTGCGAGGCAGGTCAACAGCCCGTGATGCAGGAGGTGGGTCATGGCCGACGCGACCGACCCGACGTTTTACCGCAGCCCGCGCGATGCCATCGCAGCTCCGCCCGAGGGGCTCGCCTACGTGGCGGCGTTCGATCCCGCCGGCCAGGCCAACGACGCGATGACGGTGCTCGACTGTGACCCGTCGTCGGCCACTTACGGCCGCCTCGTGGGTTGGAGCGAGCTCCCGACCGCCGGCAACGAGTTGCACCATTTCGGGTGGAACGCGTGCTCGAGCGCCCTGTGCCACCAAGGCCATGGCGACCACAACGGGCACGGAGCGCCGCTCGAGCGTCGTTACCTCGTCGTGCCTGGCCTGCGTTCGTCACGCACCTACGTCCTCGACACCAAGCCCGACCCACGCGCTCCCCAGGTCGTCCGTACCATCGAGGCGGACGAGCTCGCTAGCAAGGCCGGCTATTCGCGTCCCCACACCCTGCACTGCGGTCCTGGCGGCATCTTCATGTCCGCGCTCGGCAGTGCAGACGGCGATGGTCCCGGCGGTGTGGCACTGCTCGATCACGACACCTTCGACGTCGTGGGAGCGTGGGAACTCGACCGGGGCGAACAGTTCTTCGCCTACGACGTCTGGTGGCACCTCAACCACGACACGGTCATCACCTCCGAGTGGGCCACGCCGTCGATGATCGAGGGAGGCCTCAACCCCGACGACCTCCTCGGGCGCAGGTTCGGCCATCACCTGAACTTCTGGTCCATGTCCGCCCGCAAGCTCGTGCAGCGCATCGATCTCGGTGACCAACACCAGATGGTGCTCGAGCTGCGACCGGCCCACGACCCGGCCAAGGCCTACGGCTTCGTCGGCGTCGTCATCAGCGTCGAGGACCTGTCGGCATCGGTGTGGCTCTGGCATCAAGACGGCAACGAGTGGGCCGCACGCAAGGTCATCACGGTTGACGCCGAGCCCGCCGAGGCCAGCGAGTTGCCGCCGGCGTTGCAACCGTTCTCCGCGGTACCGCCGCTCATCTCCGACATCGACCTCTCCGTCGACGACCGCTGGCTCTACGTGTCCTGCTGGGGTACCGGCGAGCTGAAACAGTATGACGTGAGCGATCCCTTCAACCCCCGTGAGACCGCATCGGTGCGTCTCGGCGGCATCGTTCGGCGGGAGCCGCACCCGGCGGCTCCGGACCTGCGACTGGCGGGCGGGCCGCAGATGATCGAGGTCAGCCGCGACGGTCGCCGCGTGTACCTCACGAATTCGTTGTACGCCACCTGGGACGACATCTTCTATCCAGATGGCGTGGGCGCCTGGGTCGCCAAGCTTGACGCTGACGTCGACGGGGGCGGCCTCACCGCCGATCCACGGTTCTTCCCCCACGACGGCGACTTCCGAGGTATGCGTGTCCACCAGACGCGGCTGCAGGGTGGAGACGCCTCAAGCGATTCTTACTGCTTCACGAGCTGAGGACGCTACGGATCGTGCCGGGCCGCCCGGATACGAACCCCATCGATCGGTGGCGGAAGTTTGTCAGCTGTCGCGGTCGATGAGCGCTACGCCGATGGCAATCATCGGGATGCCGAAGATTGCTCCGATCCCGGTCATGGTCAGGCCAAGTCCGCCGACCGCGAGTGAGCCGCCAAGGCAGATGAGGGCGAAGCGGCCGAGGGCGCGCATGATGATCATGGCTGGTGCACCTCGATCGAGGTCCGCGACGGCTTGCCGGTGACGTTTGCGTGCGTGTTCATCGATTGGCCCTTTCTCGGGCTGCCTTCGGCGGCGGGAATCCCTCTCGGGAAACAGACCGGACTCGCTGCGCCACAACCGACGCCGCGGTGAGCGCGGTTGGTCAGTAGGCGACGGCAACGGCGGCCCGGTGGGAGGCGTCGTCGGCAACGAGGCGCAGCATGCAGTCGGCGAGGTCGGCTCGGGCGATCGAGTTGGCACGGCGCAGCGTGTGATTGCGTGCGGTGCGGTACTCGCCTCGGCCGGGCTTGTCGGTGAGCTTGGGTGGTCGGACGACGGTCCAGTCGGTGTCGCTGTGGCGCAGCGCGTCTTCCATGGCGGCGAGATCCGCGTAGTGGTCCTTGAGGAAGGCTCGCACGAGCGGGCGCAGGACGAGCCGGTACGGCAGGGTGTCGGCGGGATCGGGGTCCGCGAGGGGCGCGGCGCTGAGCGCCACGATGCGTCGAACCCCGGTGATCTCCATGGCCTTGAGGGCGCTGCGCACCGCGGCGGCGTTGATCGTGTCGTGGCGCGAGTGGGGCCCGAGGACCGAGATGACGGCGTCGGCGCCGGTGACGGCGGGGACGATCGCCGCTGGGTCCATCACGTCTGCGGGCACCACCCGGAGTCGATCGTGGCGGAGCGGGAGCCGAGAGGCCTCCCGGACGACGGCGGTCACCTGGTCGCCGGCGGCCAGGGCCTGGTCGACGAGTTGGCGGCCGGTACGGCCCGAGGCCCCGAAGATCGTCAGGCTGCGGGGAGGGCCGCTCGAGGTGGGAGGTGTTGTCATGGTGTCTCCTGTCACATAGGATACGATTACTAGAATATACGAGTAGTAGATAGTTTGTACTCCGAAGGAGTCGGCATGTCAAGAGGCCCCCGCCACGCACAGCTGATGGGCCAGCTGCAGCGCGCGTTGCGCGACGCCTCCAGCGAGCTGATGCGCTTGAACCACGCGGTCAGCCGACGTGTGGGCCTCGCCGCGATAGACCTCGAAGTGATGGACCTGCTGGGCCAGCGCGGACCACTGAGCCCCAGCGAGCTGGCGAACTTCACAGGAGTGACCCCGGCGACCATGACCGGGATCCTTGATCGCCTGGAACGCGACGGCTGGGTGCGCCGAGCCCGCGACGACCCCGATCGGCGGCGCGTGACCATCCAAGTGATTCGAGGCCGCATACCCGCGATCGCGACCCAGTTCCGGGGTATGCAGACCCGGCTCCAGGACGTGTGCGCGGACTACAGCGACAAACAACTCGAGCTGATCACCGACTTCATGCGGCGCGTCGCCGAATCCGGAGTCGACGCGACCCTCGAATTGCGCGCCGAGTCCAGTTCGTGACCGCCGCGCTCGCGGCCCGGACCGACGTACGTCCTTGCGCGCCCGCGCCACAGGAGCGTGAACTCGATCCGTGCTTCCGGGCTCTCGCCGTTCGCCACTGGTGAAGCTGTTACAGAGGCGGGGTTAGTGCCATGTCCGAGGCCCTTGACTCGTTCGGTGGTCCCACACTCCGGAACGCACGCGGAGCGGGCAACATGTGCCGATTTACACCATTCGAAGGGACGTCAACCACCATGGCCCGTGGTGTTACGCGAAAGACTGGATCCACTACGGCTGTGACGCGGTTAGGGCGCATAGTGCTTCGCGTACCCGAGCCGCCGGGAGGTCGCGGGTGGTCAGCGTCGGGGACGGACGGGTGCTCGTAGCGGGCGCGGTGTCGCTCTCAGGCCGCTATGCGCGCCAGGGGCGTCTCGCGGCTGCAGGTCTGCAGCAGGCCGTCGCCGATGTGCGCAGCGTGGGCGGCGTGCGGCTCGGGGCTCGACGTGTCCTTCCCGAGGTGCTGGTCCTCGACGACGGGGGGACGAGCACCGGTGTGCGTCGGGTGCTCGATGCGCTCGGCCGGGCGGACCTGGTGCTTGGCCCCTACGGGAGCGATCTGGTCCGCGCCGCCGGGCGGTGGGCCGGGGAGCGAGGACGGGTCCTGTGGAACCATGGTGGAAGCGCCGATGACGTCGAGCGCTTGCCCGGCGTCGTGTCTCTCGCGTCGCCGGCAAGTCGCTACTTGGCGGTCGTGCTCGACGCCCTGGGGGCCCAAGGGCGTTCGGCGCGGGTGCTGCTTGCGGTTGACCGCGGTCGGTTCGCACAACACGCCGCGGAGGGTGCACGGGAAGCCGCGGCGCGCCTCGGCATGTCCGTCGTGGCTGCGGTGTCCCACGAGGAGGTGCCCGAGGATCCCGAGGCTGAGGTGCTGCTGATGGCCGGCAGCTTCGAACAGGACGTCGGGATCCTGCGCCGTCTTCGCGTGCGACCGCCAGTGATCGGCGCGGTCGCGGGCGGCATCGGTGCGTTCGCGAACGAGCTCGGCCGCCGAGCAGAAGGTGTCCTGGCGCCCTCCCAGTGGGAGGAGGGAGTGCACTTCGCCCTCGACGTCGGTCCGCGCTCAGCCGACGTGGTGCGCGCGCTGCGGGCGCGGGTGCTACCAACCTTGAGCGCCGGCGCGGGAAGTGGCCACGTCGAGTATCTCTGCGCGCAGGCCTACGCCGCCGTTCTCGTGGCAATGCGCTGCCTGGAAGAGTCCGGATCCCTGGACGACGGGGCGCTGCTCGATGCCGCCCGAAGCCTGCGCTGCACGACGTTCTTCGGGCGGTTCGGCCTCGGTGACGACGGCCGGCAATCCGACCACGACCTGCTCGTCGTGCAGTGGCGCGCCGGGGTGAAGCGCGTCGTGTGGCCTGCCGACCGAGCCGAAACCGAACTGGAGGCTATACCGGCGTGACCAGCGCCTCCTGGTCAATGAGGTGATCTGGGTTCTGCACCCCACAACCTCGGGCCTACGGTCGTGAACGTGCTCCGCCGAGGAGGAGACCGAGTGGACCCGACGAGACCGATCGGAGCGGACGCACTGGTCGAGGCACTCCGGGGGGTTGTCGGCGCTGAGCACGTGCTGGTTGAACCCGATTTGCGCGTGCCATACGAGGTTGATTGGACCGGGAGGTTCCGCGGAACCGCTCGTTGCGTGGTGCGGCCCGCCACCACCGAGCAAGTCGCCTGCGTGCTCCGTGCCTGTGCGCGCAATCACGCGCCGGTCGTCCCGCAGGGTGGCAACACCGGACTGGTCGGCGGGAGTGTCCCTCGCGGTGGCGAGGTCGTGCTCAGCATGCGTCGACTCGACGACATCGGCGATGTCGACGATGACCACGGCGAGGTCGTCGCAGGCGCAGGCGCACCGCTCGCGGTCGTGCGCGACGCGGCGCGCGCCGCCGCGTGGGACGTCGGTGTTGACCTGGCGTCGCGTGAGAGCGCCACCATCGGTGGGATGGTCGCCACGAACGCCGGCCGCGCAGGCAGCGGCTCACGACGGGAACAGACTGCTGCCGGCTTTGCCACTCACGACCGTTCCGGCAGCCGGCCGCTCAGCAGCTCTATGACGCGAGCCCGGACCTCGGGCTCCACGCTTGCCTGCACCGGGGCCCCTGGCCTGGTGACCATCACACCGGCCCCGAATGCGAAACCGAAGCGACCCTCGGCCCCCGGGGTTGGGCGCTTCTGTCGAGATCCAGCACTACGGTGATCCCGTCATCGCGAACTGGTTCGTGCCCAGAGCTACCGGGCGGTGCCCAGCGCATCCGTAGTTGTTGGATCAACCAAGGAGGCCTCATGGGCGACAAGTCTCCGAAGAAGCCGAATGCGAAGAAGCCAGTGAAGTCCTTGAAGGAGAAGCGAGCCGAGAAGCAGCTCAAGAGCCAGTCCAACAAGAGGCTCGGTGGTTTCTGACTCGGATGATCTTGCGCACTTGGAAGGTCGACCGACTCCGACCGTTGTGAGCTCGCGGACGGATCAGGCGGGACCGAGAATCCCTTGACGACTGAAGCGGAGCTGTGGGTGCTGAAACTCGATTCCCACGCTGATGAGAGCTTTCGGTAGGCCGAGATCCTGGTGCGCCGCGCTCGGAGCGAGCCCGGGCACACGGCCGCACGCCGCCGGTCCGCAAGCGCGAGCGGCTGGGCTCAGGTGGTCCGCTCGATGATGCGGTCAATCTCGGTGGCGTTGAACCCCCGCAGCGTCTTCGTACGGACGTTCCCGCCCGCCCCAAGCTGCAGCAGGGCGGCCACGCTGGACTCGTCATCGGGAAACTCGTTGACCACGACAATGTCATACTCGCCGACGGTCCACAGCAACTCGCGGACCTTGCCGCCAGCCTCCTCGACGAGCTTCGTGTAGTCCTGGGCCCGCTTCGAGGTGTCGCGGAAGTTCTTGATGCCCTGCTCAGTCCAGTTTATGAGCGACACGTAGGTTGGCATCCTGCTCTCCTCTCGTCCCATGCTCGATGAACAAGCCTGTGTGGGGTGCACAAACTCGAGCCAGCTCGTGACCAGCACTCTCGTCTCGGGCCGAACCGAGCGCAACCCGGCCGTGGCTGGGGGGTGTCAAAACCCGAGCAACCAACCGGCGGCGGTGGCGCGGGCGCGATCGCCCGCTCCGAAAAGACGAGACGGGTGCCGAGGTCGTGGCTCCTCGTCCCTCGGAATCGCGGAGCGCGGAACTCCTTTCCCCGGTTCGTGCAGCGCTCGACGAGCTCGACGACCGAGCGCTCGAGGTAACGATCCGCCGCGCCGCAAGGATCGCAAGCCTGCTCGGCGAGACCCAGGCAGCAGCCCGCCTCGGTTCTTCTCGCTGACATGAAACACGGGGGCGCTAGCCTCCTCCGGGTAGTCGGCAACCGGAGGAGGGAGGATGCAAGACCAGGATCTCAACACACCAATGACGGGTCTGATCGACAAGGCCCTCGAGAACTGCCGCGGCCGCGACCTGGTGACCGCTTCCGAGGTCACCAACCTGCTCTTGGACCTGCGCCTCATGCTCCTAGCCGCCGACGAGCCCGCGGCGACCCCAGCCCGCTAAGGCGCGCCGCGCCGCTCGGCTGCAGGCCGGCCACCGGACTCTCCGGCGGCGTTCGCTCGAGCATGCCAGCGACACCCTGGTTGAGTACCGCCGGGAAGACGCCCTGTCTCGCTGAACGAACCGACGAATAACAGCAGACGGCCGCGAGCCAGTCTCACTCTGCGAGAGAGCTGAACACGTGACGTAGGGTGGCGTAGATGTTTCGCAGCGACGCGGTGTACCTGAAGGTGCGGGTCACTCTCAGCGCGTGCAGTTCTGTACGAACACGGTGAGTCTCGGCAAGCGCTCGGGCAGTTCGCAGCTGCGCAGCGTTGAGCTGGTCACCCAGTACCGTGAGCGCGTCCTCCAGGCTGCGTGCCCACCGTTGTGCCTGGTCGACCTGGTGCACCCACGCGTACGGGATGAAGTCGTCGAACACGTTGGCCGGGATCGCGAGCATCTGCAAGAGCGCTGGCTCGTCTGCGTGCGCATAGAAGCGATTGAGCCCGTCGAACATGGCGAACCGGTACCCCACTTCGAAGAGCATCGGCTCCCAGGCCTCGTGGGCCGGTTCGTCGGACTTCGGCACGGTTGCTTCCATGACCACGACCCGGGGCCGGAAGCTGAACCAATCGGCCCCCGCGAGCACCTCGCGCTCGAAACCCTCGACGTCCACCTTGAGGAAGTCGACGGGACCCGCAACGTGGTCGGCCACGACCTGCGCAAGCGTCCAGATCGGCACCTCGATCGGCGCGAACTCCTGGCCGTCGGCCCGGTAGCGCTCAGCGAGCTCGGGCACCATCGTGGACGCGCCCCGGTCGATCGGAGCGTCGAGACCCGGCCTCTCCCGCTTGTCAGCCGGCTCGACGAACAACTTCCCTAGGCCGGCCGTCGCACCGAGCGCGACCTGCAGATTCGTGTCAGCCGGCCGTGCCGCGCACAGCCGCCCGTATTCGCGGGGGAGCGGTTCCACGTTCACGCCCCGCCATCCTCGCTCGGCGAACGCCGCGGTGACCGAATCGAATACGGGATCACCAGCACCGACGTCCACCCAGAAGCCCGCCCGGTCATCAGGGTGCAGAGCGCGGGCAAGCACCACATCCTCCTGGTTCTGCGCATACGACACGAATGGATCACGGCTCATTTGTCGACCCCCGCACCAGTCAAAGCGGCAAACCGGTCGCCGAACCATGCCGTCGCCGCGGTCGCGTGGTGTGTGGCGGTAACGCTCGCTCGCGCCCTACGCCAAGCTCTCTGGCGATGTCCAGGCGTCGAATGCCCGTTCGAACCTCGAGCACCAACGGTGACTTCAGGCCCACACGAGTCCCAAGGCTGCCCGCAGGAGCAGCTTCTTGTTCGCACCCGGCGCCGTCGCGAGTGCACGGGGCCGGAGCCCGAACATGCAGGTCCGCAGCGTGATCCGAGTCTTGGCACCGCACAGGCGCGGTTGCCGCGCAGAAAGTCGACCCCCGCGCCCGGGATCGTCACGACCTAACGGTCCCGGCCACGATGAGCACCGGGCTAGATCTCTACCGCCGTCGCCGCCGGGCGCGTCAGCGCCACAGCGCCCGCGCCCGCGCGACAGCCTCGGCTGATGCGCCCGCCTGGCCGCCAGGCAGGTGCTTGGCGGCGGCCTCCTCCACCGCGCACACGATCGGGTCCCAGTCCGTACCGGGAACGCGGGTGATGGTCACGAAGTCATTCACAGCGAAGATCGAGGCCACACCCGGAATCGTCAGCGCCGCGGCGGTGAACACGTCCTCGACGCCATCACCGCGGTTCGCGAGGATGCGCTCCAGCAGCGTGATGTCAAGCGTGAACTTCATCGCGTTTGGGTTCGGGGTAGACGCCAGTCGAACACACGCCATGGCGTCAAGCATCGCGCCGATCGGCCAGATGGGCTCGCCGGCGGGTCTTGAAGCCCCGGCCAGCTCGAGCGCCTCACGCCGGAACTCCGGCGGATACTTCGATGGACGACCCAACGCGGGCTCCTCTCCCTGACGTCACCGCCAGAATCGAGTGTCCACGCGACCGGGTCAACTCCAGGGACGGGTGATCTGTTGTGCCGCAGGTCGCGCCCGCGGATGAGCTGATGACGCGGTGGCGGATGTGCAACCTCAACTCGTGAACAGGAAGTCCTAGATGCGATGGCGGAGCGCTGCCACCCAGTAGCCGTGTTCGATCATCGAGACCTCATCCTCGCGGTCTACGACGTACCGGAGCGATGCGCCGGACTGGATCGAGCGGAACAGGTTGTCACTGCGAGCGACGCGCGCTGGATGCAAATGATCAGGCAGGACGCCGCCTTCCCTGAGGAGTGTTCGGGGACGCTGGGGATTCGGGATCACCGCCGCAAAGCGACCGTCATCTGTCTCAACGAACTCGGTCCACTGGTAGTACGTACGCGCGTCGGGACCACCTTGATGCTTGAAGACGACCGCACGCTCCCGCTCGCGTCCCCACGCCGGCCGCGTACACCGTGCCACGCGAACCTGAGCGGTCCCGTGGGGACCGAGAGCCTCGTAGAGACGAGATGCAAAAAAGACCTGAGGAGTCCGCTCGCCCGGCCAGTGGTACACCCACTGGCCAGCGTCGGTACCACCGGTCACGGCGATCTGCCACACACTGCCGGCACCATCGCTGTGCGGTGTTCTCGCCGAGCCGGGCCGCTGGTCCACGACGCGGTCGACAGCTCGATGCATCTCGGCCGCTCAGCCCGGCGACGTCACGTCGGTGACTTCCGGCGGCGGAGCTTTCGTGCCACCCACATCACGGGGTCGTAGCGGTCGTCGACCACTCGCTCCTTGAGCGGGATGATGGCGTTGTCGGTGATGTGGATGTCCTCGGGGCAGACCTCGGTGCAGCACTTGGTGATGTTGCACATGCCCAGGCCCATTCGATCTTGGAGGAGCTCGCGCCGGTCGTTGGTGTCGAGCGGGTGCATCTCGAGCGCGGCATATCGGACGAACATGCGTGGGCCGGCGAAGGCAGGCTTGTTCTCGTCGTGGTCACGGATGACGTGGCACGTGTTCTGGCACAGGAAGCACTCGATGCACTTGTGGAACTCCTGGACCCGATCGATGTCCTCCTGGCGCATGCGGTAGGTCCCGTCGGGCTCCCTCGGCTTGGGCCGGAACGGCGGCACCTTCTTGGCCATCTCGTAGTTGAACGACACGTCGGTCACGAGGTCACGGATCAGCGGGAACGTCTTCATCGGCGCGATGGTGATGGTCTCCCCCGGCTCGAACAGGTTCATGCGGGTCATGCACATGAGCCGGGGAATGCCGTTGACCTCGGCGCTGCATGAGCCGCACTTGCCGGCCTTGCAGTTCCACCGTACGGCGAGGTCGTTCGCCTGGGTCGCCTGCACGCGGTGCACGACGTCGAGGACGACTTCTCCTTCTTGGGCGGCGACGCCGTACTCCTCGAAGCCGCCGTCGACATCGCCGCGCCAGATGCGGATCGTGACTGTGTCGGCCGTCACTGGTCCTCCAAGAGCTTGCGCAGGTCGTCGGGCACCACGGGCAAGGGCTCGAGCGACAGGCTCAGGTCCCCGTCGCGCTGGCGTACCACCACGTTGACCTTGCCGAGCTCGGGGTCCGTATCGGGGTAGTCGTCGCGGGTCTGCGCACCCCGGCTCTCGCGGCGCTCGCGCGCGGCGCGCGTGATGCACTCCGAGACGGCAAGGAGCGGGGGCAGGTCGAGTGCCAGGTGCCAGCCGGGGTTGTACTGACGATGACCCTCGACCTTCACCCGGGCGGCGCGTTCGTTGAGCACGGTGAGCTCCTCGAGCGCCTTGTCGAGCTCGTCCTCGGTGCGGATGATCCCGACGAGGTTGTGCATGCACTCCTGAAGGTCCTGCTGCACGGCGTACGGGTTCTCCGCGCCGCCGACCTCGAAGGGCGCGACCGCCTGGGCTGCGAGCTCGTCGATGGCCGCGGGATCGACGGTCGGCCGCGACTCGAGCCCGGCCGCGTACTGCGCCGCGTACTGACCGGCCCGCCGTCCGAACACGAGGAGGTCCGAGAGCGAGTTGCCGCCCAACCGGTTGGCCCCGTGCATGCCACCGGCGCACTCGCCGGCCGCGAAGAGGCCGGGCACGGTCGACTCCTGGCTCTCGGCATCGACGCGCACCCCGCCCATCATGTAGTGGCAAGTCGGCCCGACCTCCATCGGCTCCTTGGTGATGTCGACGTCGGCGAGCTGGAGGAACTGGTGGTACATCGAGGGCAGGCGGCGCTTGATGTAGTCGGGGCTGCCACGACTCGCGATATCGAGGAACACGCCGCCATGCGGGCTTCCCCGGCCGGCTTTGACCTCCGCGTTGATCGCCCGCGCCACCTCGTCACGCGGCAGGAGGTCGGGGGTGCGTCGGGCGCCCTGCTTGTCGGTGTACCAACGGTCGGCCTCTTCCTCGGTTTCGGCCGTCTCGGCGCGGTACATCTCGGGGATGTAGCGGAACATGAACCGTTCGCCGTTGGAGTTCTTGAGCACGCCGCCGTCGCCGCGCACGCCCTCGGTCACGAGGATCCCGCTCACCGACGCCGGCCACACCATCCCGGTCGGGTGGAACTGCACGAACTCCATGTCGATGAGGTCGGCGCCGGCCCAGAGCGCGAGCGCGTGCCCGTCGCCGGTGTACTCCCAGGAGTTCGAGGTGATCTTGTAGGCCTTGCCGATGCCGCCGGTGCCGAGCACCACGGCCGGCGCCTTGAACATCACGAACCGGCCCGACTCGCGCCAATAGCCGAAGGCGCCGGCGATGCGGTCGCCGTCCTTCAGCAGCCGGATGATGGTGCACTCCATGAACACGTCGATGCCCTTATGGACCGCGTGCTGCTGCAGCGTCCGGATCATCTCGAGGCCGGTGCGGTCGCCGACGTGCGCGAGGCGAGCGTACCGGTGCCCACCGAAGTCGCGCTGGAGGATGCGACCGTCGGCGGTGCGATCGAACAGCGCGCCCCACTCTTCGAGCTCGAGCACACGGTCGGGTGCCTCCTGGGCATGCAGCTGCGCCATCGCCCAGTTGTTCAGGAACTTGCCGCCTCGCATCGTGTCGCGGAAGTGCACCTGCCAGTCGTCTTCGGGGTAGACGTTGCCGAGCGCGGCGGCGATTCCCCCTTCGGCCATCACCGTGTGCGCCTTGCCGAGCAGCGACTTGCACACCAGCGCCGTGCGCGCTCCCTGCGCCGAGGCCTCGATCGCGGCACGGAGGCCGGCGCCGCCGGCCCCGACGACGATGACGTCGAACTCGTGTGTCTCGTACTCGGCCATCTAGAAGATCCGCGGGTCCCGGAGGACGTCGGTGGCGACGAGGCGGACGTAGAGATCGGTGAGGGCGACCCCGACCAGGCTCACCCAGGCGATCTGCATGTGCCGCTCGTTGAGGAAGGTCACGACCTTCCACGCGCGGTACCGCGCGGGCTTGCTCGACATCACGTCGAAACGCCCTCCGCACAGGTGACGGCACGAATGGCACGAGAGCGTGTAGGCGCCGAGCAGCACGGCGTTGGCCAACAGAATCACGGTACCAACGCCCATGCCGGTGCCGTCGGGGAAGTTGAACGCCTTGATGCCGTCCCAGAGCAGGAGGAACGGGAACGGCAGCACGAGATAGAAGAAGAGGCGGTGCACGTTCTGGAGGATCAGCGGGAAGCGCGACTCTCCCTTGTACCGCTTTTTTGCGTCGGGGATCGCGCACGCAGGCGGCGACAAGAAGAACGAACGGTAGTACGCCTTGCGGTAGTAGTAGCACGTGAGACGGAAACCAAGTGGGACCGGGAGGATCAACAACGCGGGCGACAGCTGCCACCAGTCGCCGATGAGCTTCCACGAGTGGTGCTCGCAGTTGGCCGCCAGGCACGGTGAGTAGAACGGCGACAGATACGGATGCGCGTAGTAGTCGGCGTTGACGAACGTCACGTACAGGCCGTACGCGACGAACCCGCCGAGCACGAGCACCGTGATCGTCGGTTGGAGCCACCAGCGATCGCGCCGGCGCGGGAGCGCGCTTGATTCGAGAAGCCTCGCGTCCCGCACGCGCAATCGATCGGTGGTGGCGGTCATCCCCCGCCCTCTCTCCGCGCTCGGTGCCGGGTCAACCTAGCCTGCTGGTCCCTACTCGAGGGGTTGCTCCATCTCGTGCGGGCGGGGTCCGAGATTGGCCCGCTCGATCGTCCGCAGGCACGCGTTCCAACGCAGGATCGCGTCGTCGTCATCGGCAGAGCTCAGCACACTGGCACGCTCGTAGCAGGCCATCGCGGAGCGGAAGCTGTCGTAGGCGAAACCCGAACCCCACGGCTGTCCCAGGCGCGCGCGCGCGTCCCGTTCCCAGACGAGCCCCTCGTAGTAGCTGCGTTGGTACGCGTCGGTCAGCCGGACGAGGTATTCCCGCGCCAGCAGGACGCCCCGTGCGCGGTGACTGCCGAACTGGTCGGTCACCGAGAGGATGAGCGCGACGAGCGCCGGCTGGTTGTCGGGCTCGGCGGCAAGGATGTCGAGGCAGATGCTCTCGGCCTGCGCGGGGTCGCTGAGGAGTCGGTAGCGCTCTGCCTTCTCGAGTGCCCGCGGGATCGCGGCCTTCGAGATCGGCTTCAACGTGAGGGACTCAGACACCTCCCGCCCACGTTCGGGAACCACGCCCGTCATCGCGGACGTCCATGCAACCGAGCCGCGCGCACGACGCCATGATCGCTCCCCTGGGGTAGGCGTCACAAGACACCCCAACTCGTACCCCCAAACCGGTAACGGTCGCACTGCTGGCACGGTGGAAACGGCCTCAGTACACGTCGCCCACCCTCCTCCCGACTCGACTCCGCGAGGCGGTGATGCGGTCAAAGGTCGGATCGTCACTCATCCGGATTCAGGGTAGAGCGAGTTCCCCACGCAGAAGTGGTGTGCGTTTGGGTAGGAACGCCCCTCCGACACCGAATGATGTTCGATTCACCGTCGTTCAGTACGCTCGTTCGGTCGCGCAAGCGTCGTGAAGTTGTAACGGCGTAGTCCGTTTGCGACATGTCGGTCGGCTGTTGAGGACGGAGCGTACTCGCAGCGGCGGCACGAAGATGACGCCACCGCCGTCGGCGAAGAGGATCGCGCGGCTACGCGAAGTCGGCCCTACCGGCGAGACGCTCGAGGCCGTCGCGGACGTGCACCGGTCGGCGGCGTTCTCGCTGTCGGTGTACGGGCACCTGTTCGACGCCGACCTCGACGACCTCGCGGCCCGTCTCGACTCCACGTCCGGCGGCCCCCACGCCGCCCCGGCACTTCTCGACACCATCGAGACACGCCGTTAGGCGTTGTGGCAGTGAGTGGGGCCGGAAGGGATCGAACCTTCGACCTAGGGATTATGAGTCCCTTCCGCCCCAACGCGCCGACCTGCGCCGACACGCGCAATCAGTCCGCGACCTGCGCTTTCACGTGTTCGTTGGTGCGCGACGTTCCCGGGTGTTTCGCAATGTCCCGCGGCCCCACCGCGGCCCCAACTACGCCCGCTTCTCGATCGCCTCTTGCAGACAGGTGGCGTGCCATGCCTCGTCCTGATGCGGCGGCGCTTCACCGATCCACTGACCGGGAAATAGCAACCAACGCGCCTGGTCCCGTTCGATCAACCCTTGCAGGTGAGCCCTTCCCAATCCCTCGCCATCGCCATCCCTTCCGTCAGAGCCGCCCGGTCCGGCGAGCCCAACCGCTCGACATCGCGCCACGCCCACAGCAGCGCCCAGGCTTATAGCCGGTCGCCTGGGCTTAGTCGGCGGTGCGCGTCTCGGGCCCGTTCACATTTGGCGGGACCGCCAGCCGGCGAGGCCCGGACGGTACGGCGTCTATCCGGTGAATCGCGGCGCGACCATCGGCGGCTGAGGCGGCGTAGCGGGAGCGACCACGGGGCAACTGTCGGTGGTCGGGTCGTAGGTGATGGTCACCTGGCCGTCGCCGGTACGCGCGCTCAGCGCCGAGGACACGTTCGTGGCGGTCGCCGCGAAGACGTGTGACGACCCGCCTCCCCCGGCTGCGGAGGGCCCGAACCCGCCGCCGCCTCCGCCGTAGCCGGCGCCACCGCCACCGTCGTCCGCGAAGCCACCACCGCCGCCAGCGAAGCCGAGTCCGCCGCCCCCGCCACCACCCCAGGTGGTGCCGGTGCCGCCGTTGCCTCCGGTGGTGTTGCCGGCACCACCAGGACCGCCCCCGGCTCCGGCCGCGCCGGTCTGGCCCGCGCCGCCGCCGGTGCCGCCGTTCGCGGTGGCCGCATTCGTGAGCGAGGCTCCGCCGCCGCCGCCGCCCACGACACCGTTGCCGGAGCCGCCGTCACCGCCGCCCGTGCTCGTGCCGCCGGTGTTCACGCCGCCCCCGGCGCCCCCGTCGGGAAAACCGCCGTTGCCGCCGTTGCCGGACGCCGTGCCGCCCGCGCCGCCGGTCCCGGTACTCGCGGCGCCGGTACCGCCCGGATTGCCCAGCGTGCCGCCCGTACCGCCCGCGTCGCCCAAGCTCGCGCCACCGCCCCCGCCGGCCACGAGCAGCGGACCACTCGACCCACCGACCGCCGACACACCACCACCACCGCCGCCGCCGTTGACGCCATCCCCGCCGCCACCGCCGCCGGCACCCCCGGTGCCGCTGCCGAGGGCCCCTGTGGCGGCCCCACCGGCGCCCCCCACCTCCACGTCGAGGACCTCACCAGGCGTGACGCTCACCGTGGCCGTCACGCTCGCCCCGACGCCACCCGCCGCACTCGGGACCAACGTAGAGAGGCCGGCGCCGCCTTGGCCGCCTTCCGCGTTGATGGTCACCGAACAGATGCCCGCCGGCACCGTCGCCGCCCCCGCGTGGAACCCCGGCGTCGAGGACGAGAACAACGTCGTCGGTGCCGCACCCGCCGCACCGCCCAGACCCCACAGGCCGGCCGTCGCCAGCGCCGCCACACCGCCCACACCGAGAACCCGCCGCATGGCAGCACCCCCGCGGTCTCCGGACCGGACCGGCGCACGCTATACCAACTGCTGCGGCCGCGGGATGATCCGATTCACGCGCTGATCGTCGCCGGCCGCTGTAAGTAGATGCCAAAGTCGAGCAGCCCCAGCCGCCATCGGCTCGTCGGCAACGTGCATCGCACGCGGCGGACACTAGAAGCAATGCCGGGGTTGCCCACCAGGGGACGCCGGTCTCATCGGCAATGAGCAAGATCTCAGTCGCGGGCCTGCCGCTCGATCGAGCCCTGGCGCTGAAGCTCGCTGCGCATGTACGAGAGCGCGAGCCGACGTTCCTCGTACCACAAGTGCAGGCCGTTGCCGTGCACCCAACAGTACCCAGGTCGCCCATCGTGGTCGTGTTCGAGGTACGCCCAACCGTCGGCTTTCGCGGCGGCGATCACTTCCTCATCAGTCACGCGGGAAATGTTTGCACGGACCGGTTGGCGGGCCGCAGCTATCCCTCAGTCCCCGTCGTCACGCGCAACCGACGATCACAGGGTGCTGAGAAACGTTTCAAGTTCCGGCGAGCGAAGCAAGCCGCCGAAACCGTGTTCACTCGTATGGACGTCCCGCGCGGAATGCCCAAATTCGCTCGCGATCGTCGCCCAGGTCTTTTGCACTCGCGTCAGATCCTTTGCACGCGATCAGAACGTGGCTGGGAACAGCCCCTTGTTCGGCCAATTCACGGACGAAGTGTCGTTCTGATCCGCGCCAGCCCACGATCAATAGGTGGGTCATCTGCCGCACGGCACGTCGCATCTCGTCGATGTGAGCCTGGGGACACTCGAAGTTGGTCTTCTCCTGGAGGGGCAGTGCGATCGCCGGGAAGAAGAAGCTTCTTGACTCTGCGATAAGGATCGGATCCGTGGCTGATGTGTGCCACGCGATGTCCGCACGTCGGCCAAGTCCTACGCGACTCGGCAGCTTCCCGTCCCGCCCTCGCTCGCGGTCGACCTGGCCGCGCACGTCGCGGCCCACGTCGAGCCCTCACCGGACGCGCCCCTGTTCCGGGCGCCGATGGGCGGGCCGCTCCGCTACCGGGCCTTCCATGGCCGCGTCTGGGCGCCCACCCTCGACGCCCTGGCGCTCCCCGCTGTCGGCCTTCACGTCCTGCGCCACTCGGCCGCGGCTCGCATGATCGCGGCCGGCGCGTCACCGAAGGCGGTCCAGACGATCCTCGGGCACCCGCTCGGCTGCGTTCACGCTCACGGTCTACGGCCACGTGTTCGACGCGGACCTCGATGACCTGGCGACCAAGCTCGACCGCGGCCCTGTCGCGGCCCCGACCTTGCGCGTCGCGGACGCGTCGGCGTAGAAGCGTTGCGGTGCAAGTGGGGCCGGAAGGGATCGAACCTTCGACCTAGGGATTATGAGTCCCCTGCTCTGACCACTGAGCTACGGCCCCGAAGTCATGCTGACACGAAGCCATTGCTCACGCGCCGTCGAGGTATTCCCGCAGTCGTTGCGAACGCGTCGGGTGGCGCAGCTTGGCCAGCGTCTTCGACTCGATCTGGCGTATTCGCTCGCGCGTGACCTTGAACTGCCGTCCCACCTCTTCGAGCGTGTGCGGCTGGCCGTCCTCGAGCCCGAATCGCAACCGCATGATCTGGCGCTCGCGCACGGTCAGCTCCTGGAGCGCGCGCGTGATCTCGAGCTTGAGGCCCTGGTGCTCCGCCTCGGACGTCGGCTCGGGCGCGGTCGGGTCGGGCACGAAGTCGCCGAGCGAGCTGTCGTCCTCCTCGCCGACGGGCGTCTCGAGCGAGAGCGGCTCCTGCGAGATGCGCTGGATCTCACGCACCTTGTCGGGCGTCATGTCGACCTTGCGGGCGATCTCCTCGACGGTCGGCTCGCGGCCGAGCTCCTGGAGCATCTGGCGCTGCACGCGCAGCACCTTGTTCATCGTCTCGACCATGTGCACCGGGATGCGGATGGTGCGTGCCTGGTCGGCGATCGCGCGCGTGATGGCCTGACGGATCCACCACGTCGCGTAGGTCGAGAACTTGAAGCCCTTCGTGTAGTCGAACTTCTCGACGGCGCGGATCAGGCCGAGGTTGCCTTCCTGGACGAGGTCGAGGAGTGCCATGCCGCGACCCACGTAGCGCTTGGCGATCGACACGACGAGGCGCAGGTTGGCCTCGGTCAGCTCGTTCTTGGCGAGCTCTCCATCCTTGACGTTCGCTTCCTCACTGGCGATCTCTGCCGCGCCCATGTTGGGCTCGGCTTCCAGGCGCTGCCGGGCGTGCTCGCCGGCCTCGATGCGCTTGGCCAGCGTCACCTCCTGTTCCGCCGTCAGGAGCGGGACCTTGCCGATCTCCTTGAGGTACATGCGCACCGAGTCGGTCGTGGTGCCGTCGCCCACGCGCTCGGCCTTGCCCGCGGGCGCGTCCATCCGTGACGCAGCGCTGCGGCGCGGTCGGTGCTGCCGGGTGGTCGGCGCCTCGCCGGGGCGAGCCACGAGGGCTGCACGATCGGCTTCGGGGCCCCGGTCACCGTGCTCGCTGCCGCGGCGCGCGTCCTCGCGCTGTAGCTCCTCGGTGATCTCGTCGACGACCTCGATGCCGCGCGCCTGGATCTCGAGGAAGATGCGCGCGAGCTCGGCGGTCTCCGGCTCGAGGCGATGCAGCGCGGCGAACACCTCGCCCGACGTGACCGATTCGCGTCCGCGCCATCGCGCGACGAGCTTGTCGATGTCGACGGACACGACGTCCGAGCTCTGGGTCGTGCTGTCGAGCTCCGCCACCCGCTTACTCCGCTCCCTGCTCTTCGCGTTCGCGTGCCGCGTGCACGACCCACCCTACCAACTTGAGTGCGACATCTTGCGCGTGGTCCCAGTCACCGACTTCACGCGCGTGCGCGACCGCGTCCAGTTGCGCGATCAACTCCCCTACGCTGACATCGTCGTCACGTAGTAGCGTTTCCTTGAGTCGCTCGGCGACGGGCACGACCATGTTGACGATCAGCCGGGGCCGCACAGTCTCGGGTTCGTCGTCGTAGTGCGGTTCTTCCACCGCGAGTCGCTCGAGCAGTGCCCGCACGTCGTCGTTGCTCGCCGCGCGTGCCTCGTCGAAGTCACTCGCCTCCTCGAGACAGCGGAACGCCTCGCGCGCGATCGGGTCGGTGAACAGGTCCTCGTGGAGCCAGTCGGCCACCATGTCCGGCTCGTGGATCGCCCACCGCAACGCGTCGAGCTCGCGACGGTCGACGTGCGCACCGGCGACGGGGGGTCGCTTCGGTTCGGGTTCCCCGTTCGTACGCGCCCTGGTTCTGCGACCGCCCCGGCGTGCGCCGGCGACGGCGTCGCGGAGGCGGTCGGCCTGAATGTCGAGCGCGCTCGTGAGCTGCATCACGTACTGGTCGCGCACGAGCTCGTTGGGATGCTCGGCGATGATCGCGGCCGCCGCTTCCGCCGCCCGAGCACGGCCTTCCACCGTGTCGCGATCGGCTGCGGCGAGCACCCGATCGATCCGGAACTGGAGGAACGGCTCGGCACGCTCGAGCGACTCGAGCAACTTCGGTCGGTCGCTCTGCCAGAGGTCGCCCGGGTCGCGGCCGGGCGGAAGGTCGGCGACACGGACCTCGATCTCGAACTGCTGCTCCCAGCGGTACCAGCGCTCCGCCGCGCCCTGGCCGGCGGCGTCGGCGTCGTACGCCAGCGTCACCCGCCGGGCGAGGTTCTTCAGCACCTGGAAGTGATCGTCGGCGAGTGCGGTGCCACACGTCGCGACCGCGTGCGGCGCACCGGCGAGCGCGTACGCCATCACGTCGGTGTAGCCCTCGCAGATGACCACGTCGCCACGCGTCACGATCTCGTTCTTGGCCCAGTTGAGCCCGTAGAGGAGACGGCTCTTCTGGTAGATCGACGAGTCGGGCGAGTTCTTGTACTTCGGGCCTTCGTCGCCGAGGGCGCGGCCGCCGAACCCGGCAGGCTCGCCGCGGCTGTCGTAGATCGGGAACATCAGCCGCCCGCGGAACTGGTCCTGGAGCCGGTTGACGCGGTTCACGAACGCGAGCCCGGCGTCGACGAGGTCGTCGCGCGCGAACTTCTGCTGCTGGAGGTGACGGCTGAGCCGGTCCCAGTCGTCGGGTGCCCAGCCCAGCTGGAACCGGCGAGCCGCGTCACCGTCGAACCCGCGGCCGCGCAGGTACTTGCGCGCCGCGCCTCCCTCCGGGGCTTCGATGAGCAAGCGGTGATAGAAGTCGATGGCCGCGCCGACTGCCTCACCCAGACGCGTCTTGCGCGACCGATCCTTGCCCGCGCTCTTGCTGTCGTAGCGAAGCGTGACGCCCGCGCGCGCGGCGAGCCGCTCGACCGCACCGACGAAGTCGAGATGCTCGACCTCGCGCACGAACGTGATCGCGTCGCCCGACTTCTGGCAGCCGAAGCAGTTGCCCGTGAGAATGTTGTCCTCGAGTGTGAACGAATGCGTCCCTACGACGACTGCGCAGAAGACTTCCTCCACGCGATCGGTCTCTTCCACGCCTTTGACCACCCAACCCCGGCGGGCCCACTGCCTCTCGGTACCGGCGAAGCGAAAGCGATGCTTGGAGATCAGGAAGAAGTCGTCCGTGAGGTCCTCGTTGATGAGGTGGATCCGGAAGAGACTCGAGAGCGCGTTTCCCTTCCCGAGCCGTCTCTGCTCGGTGATCCCATACGTACCGATGCCGAGCCGCATACAAACGCGGCGAACGAACTCGAGGTTCTCCCGGTTCGCCGAATTGAGCATGACGGTGCCATCCAGGGAGACGCATCCGTCCGCGGCGAAGTAGCCCGCAAGCCAGCCGAGTAGGTACGACGGTGCTTCGTCCAGGGGCGGGCGATCCTTGAAGTACGACGGGAGATCGACGATCTTCTCGTACGAACAACGGTCCCCGTTCGGTCGCTCCCGCTCGTAGTGAAAGCTGTGACTCAGCGGGAACCACTTGAGGAGCTCTGCATCCTTCTCACCGTGAAGATCGACGCAGGCACCCTTGTTGAATCGGTGTCCGTCGCCGAACGTGACGCCGTGTGCGACTCCGAAGGGCGAAAGGCGAACATGTTTCGCGCCACCCCGTGGGAACGACCAGCACATGGCATCCCCAGGACGCAAGTCCCGGGTAGTTCGCTCGATCCTTACGCCTCTCCCATCCTTGACGAACCAGCGATGGGCCGGAGTCGCGTGGATCACCTTGCGTACACGATTGCGTCCGAGCGTGATCTTCGTCAGAGCCTGAACCCCGAACGAGAAGAACGGTGCTTCCACCCAGGATCCCCGCTCAGTGAGGATCTTCTGCGTGGTCCCCGCGAGCTCACGAATCGGTCGCACGCCGTCCCACGTGAGGACACCGGTGTCACCCGCCAAGCAATGCCACAATCCCATTTCGGGATTGATGGAGAACGACGGCGTCTTCTCCTGGTGGAACGGACAGAGCCCGACGAAGCGCTTCCCGACGCGCTTCAGCGCGAGGTGCTCGCTCGCGAGGGCGACGAGGTCGGTCGAGTCCCTGACCCGCTCCACGTCCTCGTCGAGGATCCCCATCGCGGTGCAGGCTACGGCCCGCGACGGGGGTCGGTGTCAGACCCCTCGGGGCAGGTCGTCGGGCCTCCAGCCGAGGAGCTCGACGCCGAGCCCGAGCGCGTACCGGTCGGTCATCCCGCTGACGTAGCGGACCGCGAGCGCCGCGGCTTCGGGTGTGCCCCGCGCCACCGAGACCGCTTCGGGTTCCGGCAGCCGGCGGGGGGCGTCGGAGAAGACGTCGACGAGGCCTCGCAGCAGCCGGACAACCTTCTCGGCCTGCCGGCGCGCCGCCGGGCGCAGGTAGATGCTCTCGAAGTTGAAGTCGCGGAACGCGGCGAGGGCCGACGCGGCCGGTTCGGTCATCCCGACGTGGCCGGTCCGCTCGATCGCGTCGAGCACGGCGAGCACGAACGTCCCGATCTGCTCGGAGCGGCGGGTCCCGACGACCTCACGCACCGTCCCCGGCAGGTCGTCGGGCTCGAGGATGCCGGCGCGGACGGCGTCCTCGAAGTCGTGACAGACGTACGCGATCCGGTCGGCCCACGCCACGACCTCGCCCTCCGGGGTGGACGGGGGTGGCCGGCGCCACGAGTGGTTGCGCACACCGTCGAGCGTCTCGAGGCACAGGTTGAGCGGCGCGAGCGTGACGTCGGCGCCATAGACGGCGTGGTCGTACCCCGTGGCGGGGAGGTACGGGGAGAACGCCTGCTCGGACGCGTGGCCGGCCGGGCCGTGCCCGCAGTCGTGGGCGAGGGCGATCGCCTCGGCCAGCGGCACGCAGAGATTGGCGGCCCGGGCGATGCCGGTCGCGACCTGTGCCACCTCGACCGCGTGGGTCAGGCGGGTCCGGAGGTGGTCGTCGTCGGGGGCGATGAAAACCTGGCACTTGCCGGCGAGGCGCCGCCACGGCCGCGAGTGCTTCACCCGGTCGAGGTCGCGCTCGAAGCACAGCCGGTACGGGTCGGGCTCCTCCGCCAGCAGGCGGCGCCCCGCCCCGACCGGCCGGGTCGCGCCGGGGGCGAGGGTGGCCGAGAGGTCGGCCTCGCGCTCCTCGCGGCGGCGGAGCTCGCCACCGACGAACCCGTCGGCGTCGGCGTGCGCCTTCCGCACCGCTACGCAAGCATCAACCGTCACGCTTTCCACGTCCCCGAGGGTACCGGTGTGGTGTGACAGTTACGCCGACGCTCCCGGACCGCCGGTCCCCAGGGCGGCGTGGGCGGCGGCAAGGCGGGCGAGCGGCACCCGGTAGGGCGAGCACGACACGTAGTCGAGGCCGACCTCGTGGCAGAACCGCACCGACTCCGGGTCTCCGCCGTGCTCGCCGCAGATCCCGAGCTTGAGATCGGGGCGGACCGCCCGGCCCTTCTCGACCGCTTCGCGAACGAGCTGACCGACGCCTTCGATGTCGATGGTCTCGAACGGGTTGGCGGGCAACAGCTTGAGCTCGAGGTAGCGGGGCATGAAGCGACCCTCGACGTCGTCGCGCGAGAAGCCGTACGTCATCTGGGTGAGGTCGTTGGTGCCGAACGAGAAGAACTCGGCGACTTCGGCGATGTCGTCGGCGACGAGAGCGGCGCGCGGCGTCTCGATCATCGTCCCCACGAGGAACGACACGCCCTCGCGCGTGTCGGAGAACAACGAGTCGGCGATCTCCCGGGTCTCGTCGACGAGGTACGCAAGCTCGGGCCTGGTCACCGCCAGCGGGATCATGATCTCCACCCGCGGGTCACCCCCGGCAACCTTGCGCTCGATGGCGGCTTCGAGGATGGCCTTCACCTGCATC
>WNGB01000351.1_pt1 | contig 77271 bp, 76 predicted proteins | sample 5400681 | NCBI WGS metagenome assembly WNGB01 (sample SAMN13153367, study PRJNA577476) | soil metagenome | isolation source: 115 cm soil or saprolite under grassland replicate 2 | place: USA:California | collected 2016-06-15 | reverse complement strand
ATATCTTCAACGCCAACGGAGACAACGTTACGAGCAGCCACACGCAGTACTACGGCGTTGGTCAAGTCCTGACATTCCCCGTCAACCTGCCTTCGAACTCAGGAAGGGTTCTGTGTTGATGCGGTCCGGACTACGTGGCTGGGGACGCGACGGCTCGAGGACACGGACTTGACACGCGGGGAACCCAGGCCCGCTGGGATTAGCCGACGGTGGTCGTCGGCGCCACGGTCGTGGTGGGCGCCACGGTCGTGGTGGGCGCGACGGTCGTGGTGGGCGCCACGGTCGTGGTGGGCGTGGTCATCGTAGTGATCTGGATGACCTCGCTGTCTGTGTCGCTGCCGCAGGTGACGTTGTTGCAGCCGGAGATCTCCGCGGTTGCGACCGCGTCGCCCTTCTTGAAGGGCTTGGCACCAGTGGCTGTGACCAGGACGGTGAGCTGCTCACCCGATCCGGCGCAGCCAACCTGGGTCGAGCCGGAGCCCCGGGCGACGCCTGATCCCGACTTCTGGGTCACGGTGACCTGCACCAACACGCTGCCGGTCGCGTTGCAGGTGACCTCCACCGGCACCTGGACGGCGGCGCCCTTGGCGAGCAGCGTGGCGGGGGAGTTCACGTGGACGTCCAGGAACAGCCCGCCGGAGAAGAACGCCACGGCAGGACCGGCGGTGGCAAACCACGCCAGCAGGCCACCGGCAAGGATGGCGACGACCGTGGTGGCGACCTTCATGCGCAGCTTGGTTGTCATCAGGTTCCTTTGCGTGGGCGGGGATGGATGGCTGGTGGGTTGCAGCGGTGTCGGAAGGGCGGATTCACCGACACACCGACCATCACAAGCCGGGTGGCGGCATGGGCCGAAGGCCGAAGTCTGCGGGGTCATGGTCGAGGAACACGCCAAGCCGTCCTGGGCCGTCCGCTCGGACCCGCCCCCCACGATGGCACCGGACAGGGCGATCGGCTTGCCATGCTTCTGCTCCAGGGCGAGCAGGCCGGGTCGGTACCGCCGCGCATCGTCGCGGGAGAGGTAGCCGACCTTCAAGCCCTGCACCCACACCGACACCGCGTTGGCGTCGTAGGGGTTGTCGGTCTCGGCCACCAGCACGGCGACCACGTCCACGCGCACGCGATCCTCGGGCAAGCCGCGACCCCCAACGGCTCGCCAGAGGCTGTCCTGGTAGCTGGCCTCACCCACCACGTTGAGGTTCTCCCGGCCCGCGTACAACTGGACATCCATGCCGTCACGCATCGAGGCAGGCCGGTGTTCCCAGCTGGAGGCGGATCGCCGGTCGGGCGGCTGTTCGCCGCTGCCGAGCAGCCTGCGCAGGAAGCCCATCTTCGCTCCTCGTGCCGCGGCCTCGAACTGCGTCATTATCATCACTCAGACAAACGTCGGCATTACCCGATCTGTTACTGGCCCGGACCCAGTTGCGCCGCACGGGCTGCGCGAGATCGGCCTTGGCGCGCTGGCCGGCCGAGCCGGTCCTCCACCATCCATCTGGGGGGCGTTGTGCCCGATGCGTGCCCGCAGCCTCGACGGGCTGTCTCGTCTTGCGGCGAAGCTGCACGTCAGCGGGCCGATGGGTGAGGGAGCGCCGGGTCCCTCTCAAGGCGCTAGGCACGAGCCAGTCATGCTCGCCGGCCGTGCCCTCGACGTGCCCCAAGCAAGGGTCCGCAGTGATCGCGGACGGTCACCAGCGGTCGGGCCGGTAGGGCGCCGGGCTGCGCCACGGGCCGCTGACGGGTGGCCTGGGAGAGCCTTCCAAGCTCGTGACGCGGGTCCGCGCTGGGTCCGCACGGCATCGGGAACCGCTGGTCTTCGGCGGGCAGGAGCGGCCATGGCCGGTATGCAAGAATCGCAGGTCACAGAACACCAACGCCCAGCACCTCGGGGCGCATAGGTACAAGACGGCGGGTTCGAATCCCACCCCCTCAGCATCACTGGGCGTCTGGCCCTTGGAACTGCAGTGCGAGCGCAGCGCTGATCTCCAGGTGGCGCAGCAGGAAGGCACGCTCGTCCAGTCGGCTGCGCCGCAGCCAGCCGGTGACTTCGGCGTTGCACTTACTGGCGTTGCATGACCGACAGACGGGCACGATGTTGCCCAGCGTGTACCGCCCGCCGCGCGAGAGCGCCAGCACGCAGTCTCGCTGCAGCACGGTGTTGGAGGCACCGCAGTAGGCGCACCCACCCCACGCCGCCTTGAGCGCGGTCCACTGCGCATCGCTGAGGTCGTGATCGACGCGACCCATCCGGCGCTTGCGCCTGCGAGCGGCTCTCGCCTTGCGACTCCCGGCCACCACCGTCACCCCAGTGCACGCACCCCAGCCTGCGGCTCCTCGTCGCCGCGCTGGAAGTAGATGACCATCTCGCTAATCATGGCCGACAAGGATCCACCTGACCAACGGCCGTGTCCACCAACATGGCGACCCCGCTCGCACCGTGATCCCAAACGGATCAGGCTACGCGGGCATGCGGGCCTGGCAAGCCCGATGGCCAGCATGCCATGGGAGGAGGCCCCCCGGGACCCCCTCCTCAGCCAGCTCACGGCCACCTGAGCCCGAGCAGGGCGTGTGACGAGGCTGCTATGTCTGTCAAGCCGCGGGGCTGCCGCTTGCTCCTGAGGTCGACGCAGGAGTGTCTCCTGGGCGCGATAGGTTTCGTCGGGTGTGCTCGTACCTGCACCTGCGCCGGCTGACCCCACCCTGCTCGACGACAAGGAGGCCCCCGATGGGACGATTGGTCGTCAACAACGCCATGACGGTTAACGGCGCCTTCGAGGCGCCGGTGCCTGAGCCCGATGGGTGGCTGGTGCTGGACGCCGACAGCAACCAGGTCTCGCTCGAGCAGTTCCTGGTGGCTGATGCGATGGTGCTGGGACGCAAGACCTATGAGGGACTGGCCGCGGTCTGGCCGCAACTGGCCGACGACCCGACCTTGGGGGTGTTCGCAGACCGGCTGAACAGCATGCCCAAGTACGTCGCGTCCCGGACCCTGCGCGGGCCCCTGGAGTGGAACGCCACCCTGCTCGAAGGTGACCTGGCCGTGAGCGTGCCCGCCCTCAAGGAGCGCCACGGCCTCCTGATCGTCTCCGGCGCTGGCGTGCTGGCCCATGCCCTCACCACCCTGGCTCTCGTGGATGAGTTCTGGTTCTGGGTGAGCCCGTCGCTGTGGCCGGCCGGGCCGCGGATCTTCGATGGGGTTGGGCCGGTCCGCCTGGAGTTGGTCGGCTCGACGACGTTCCCCTCTGGCGTGGTGCGGCTGGCTTACCGGCCAGCCCCCGACCGGCAGGACGAGGCAGCCGCCTAGGTCCAGGGGACGCGCCGCAGGGCGGTGCCTGCTGCGCGCTTGCGGCAACAGCCAGCATCTACGAAGGAGGACGATGGCCGAGACGCAACCGACCGCCGAGCGGCTGACCGGCTTCCCGGCTGGGGTGCCACTGACAGGGCTCACCTGGGCGGCGGCACGCAAGCGTCTTGCGGAGGGGGACACCTATCTGCTCGCGACGGTGCGCCCGGACGCCCGGCCGCACGTCGTGCCGCCGCTGGCGGTCTGGCTGGACGCAGCGCTGCACTTCAACATTGGCAGAACCGCCCGCAAAGCCAAGAACCTGGCGGGGAACCCGCACTGCGTCGTCACGGTTCCCGGTGATGACGTCGACCTGGTCGTCGAAGGTGTCGCCGTGAAGGTGAGCGACGGCGCCAAGCTCCGGCAGGTTGCCGACGGATTCCCGACCAAGTATCCGTGGTGGCGTCCCACCGTGCGCGACGGCGTGTTCTACGCCGACGACGCAGGCGACCCCCGCGATATCTTTGCGGTAGCTCCGACCGTGGTCTTCGCGTTCGGCAAGGAGAAGGGGTTCAGCGCGACTCGCTGGCGCTTCTAGGGTCGGCATGCCCCGTACTCGTCGCGCATGCTCTCGCCCTTGGCGCGGCAGGCTCAGCCTCGTCATGCCGACACAGGTCTGGTGAAGCCGGCGATGAGCACGACCCCGACCGCGAGGTGCATGCCGATCAGCACGACGCCCGCCGCACCGTCGGCAAGCCAGCTCGGCCCGATGACCGAGATGGCCAGCGCGGTGCTGCCGACGAACGGCCACGAGCGAGCTGCCCCACGGCGAGCGAGCAGGGTCTGCACGCCCCCCGCCGCCAAACCCGCCAGCAGCACGGTAACCAGCACGTCGACGGCTCCGACCGTGCTGGCGTCGTCGCCCTTTCCGACGGTCAACTCCACGCCCAGCAGGCGTGCGAGCGCCCAGATCGCCAGTGCGACGACGGCCGCGGCGGCCACGACGCCCGCACCCCTCCGGAGTGATCCACCCATCTCTCGCTCGGCTGTCAGCGGCGCATTCATAGGTTGTCTCCTGCCGGTTGATTCGTTGGCATGCGGGTCCATTGGACGGCACGCGCACCGGGCGGCGGTAGGGCCGGAAGCTGCGTCCCTCACCAACCAACGGCGCGAGGCTGCCGGCGGAGGTGCAACCTTGGTTGGTTCCGGCCCCGCCAAAGGTTCTGTCTTCGCCGCTGGCGGGCAAGACGGCACGTACCATTGCCAGGTGCGCAATTACCTGAGCTGCTCCAGTCCTCGCCGTGACCTCGCCGTCGACGTGGCGATCGCGGTGTCCTTCGTGGCGCTGGACACCGCGGTGACGCTCGTCGGCGGCTCGTGGTGGCCGGCGCATCCGGGCGGGCTTGCCTGGGTGCTGCTCGCGTCCCAGGGGCTCACCTGCCTGTCGCTGGTCGCCCGCCGGCGGGCGCCGCTCGCCGTCGTCTGGACCTTCGCGGCGTTCACGCTCGCCGTGACGCTGCTGATCTCGCCCGTGCATGCGCTGCAGCCCGCCAACGACGGGAACATCTGGGCTCCGTTCGGCGCTGTCGTGGCCGCCTACGCGCCGGTGCTCCTGGCCGACAACCGCCGTCGCACCGTCGTCGCCTTCGCCGCGGTCGCGCTGCTGGCGGTCATCACGGCGCGGCCGTGGCAGCCGTCCGCGACGGTTATCACCTTCGGCGTGCTGCGCATCATGTTCGGCCCGCTGCTCGCGCTGTACGTGGTGACCCGCAGGCGCCTGGTGCAGGCCCTGACCGAGCGGGCCGAACGGGCCGAACGCGAACAGCACCTGCTGGCCGAGCAGGCGCGGGCGGAGGAGCGGGCACGGCTCGCCGGCGAGATGCACGACGTGGTCACCCACCGGGTGAGCCTGATGGTGCTGCAGGCCGGCGCGCTGCGCGTGACCGCGCCCGACGAGCCCACCCGCAAGGCCGCCGAGGAACTCCGCGCCGCCGGCTGCCGGGCACTCGACGAGCTCCGCGACCTGGTCGGAATCCTGCGCACCACGCCAGACGGGGACCAGACGCCCGAGGAGGCGCACCCCTCGACGGCGGAGCTTGCCGCGCTGGCCGCGGAATCCACCGCGGTGGGGCTGCCGTCCGAGCTGGTCGAGGACGGCGACCCGCGGCTCGCCTCGCCGGTGGTGGGGCGGACGGTGTACCGCATCGTGCAGGAGGCGCTGACCAACGCGCGCAAGCACGCGCCCGGCGCGCGGGTGAGCGTGCGGGTGCGCTACGACCCGGCCAGCGTGGGGGTCACGATCCGCAACACACCACCGACGCGGCCGGTCGACGCCGGGCTGGTCGGCACCGGCTCCGGCATGGGCATCGCCAACCTGCGGCGGCGCGTGGAGCTCGTGCAGGGGACGCTGCACGCCGAACCCGTCGCCGATGGCGGGTTCCGGGTCGAGGCGACCCTGCCCGCGTACGTCCCGACGGCGGCGCCGGCGCTCGGCTGAGGAGGTGAGCGTGGCGGTCAGGGTGATCGTCGTGGACGACGAGCCGATGGTCTGCGCCCACCTGCGGACGATCCTCGGCGCCGACGACGACCTGGAGGTCGTCGACGAGGCCCACGACGGCGCCGAAGCGGTCGAGGCCGTCCTGCGCAGCCGGCCAGACGTCGTGCTCATGGACCTGCGCATGCCCGGAGTCGACGGGCTCACCGCGATCGAGCGGATCGGCAAGCTCCCCGAACCCCCGCCGGTCGTCGCGCTGACGACCTTCGACGCCGACCAGTACGTGCTGCGCGCGCTGCGGGCCGGCGCCGCAGGGTTCCTCGTCAAGTCGACCCCGCCGGAGGACCTCACCCGGCTGGTGCGGGTGGCCGCCGACGGGAACATGGTGCTGTCGCCGACCGCCGCGAGGCGGCTGGTCGCGGCGTCCGCCGACCAGCAGGCGACCCAGCAGCGGGCAAGGAAGCTGATCGAGTCGTTGACCGAGCGCGAGCTCGAGGTGCTGGCCTGCCTCGGGGAAGGGCTGTCGAACGCGCAGATCGCCGCCCGCCTGTACCTGTCCGAGGCGACCATCAAGGGCTACGTGTCCCGCATGCTCGACAAGCTCGGCTGTGCCAACCGCACCCAGGCCGGGCTGCTCGCCCACGACGCCGGCATCGTCGGGCGATGATCCCGCCACCTCTCTGACGCGTCGTCGAGGCCCACACCCACGTCGCGGCCTGACAGGTCGCATGACCAAACGCGGCAGGTCGCTAGCGGGTCGCCCCAAGCCGCGTCGCTGCACGATCCCGGCCCACGGCGCGAACGCGGGCGACACGAACAGCGCCATCGCGGCTCCGGTCGCCAGCGCCGACGCCAGCAGCGGGCCGCGCAGTGCCGCCCACTCGGCGTCGCCGCCGAAGCGTCGCGCCAGCAGCAACGGTCCCGCGATCGCGGCACCGTAGCCGACCAGACTGGCCAGGTCGTGCAGCTGGTTGTGCCACGACGCCTCCGCCACCACCAGGCCCGGGGGATCGAGCAGCATCTGGTCGCGGCGCAGCAGCCCGGCGGCGATCATGGCGGCCCCGGAGGCACGGATCACGAGAGGCGCCAGCCCGGCGCGGGCGCGCCCGCCGAGCCCCTCGTCCAGCGCCGAGCCGAAGGCGATCGCGCAGCCACCGAGGACGACGAAGCCGGCGATCATGATCCCCGGGTCTCGCGCATCCGGCGCGGCCAGGCCGCTGAGCTGCACCTCGGCCATGGAGTGACCGGCCTGCCGCAACGAGCCGGCGACCCAGGCGCCGGTGAACGCCAGCGGCCCGAGGATCCCGCAGGCCGCCCGGAGCCGGAAGCTACCGATCTCCATGTCCCTCCCGAGGCCGCGACTACGTCGACATAGCGTGCCATCGCGGAGACGTCCGTGGAGTGCAAATCCTCGTCGCAGACCTGGCGCGCCCACAGCCCCATGTACCTGCCGGCGTGGGCGAGCCGTCGGTGCCGCCTGAGCCGAGACGATATCCACAGTCACTCGGGCAGCGCTGGCCGCGAGCCCGGTCCACCGTCATCGTGCTGACCTGCCACAGCGTGAAGAAGGCACGCGAGCGACCTCGTGCGCGACTGGACGATGTCGCACTTGCTCTAGCCATGCTTGAAGCTTCTATTCTAGAAGGGCTTGAATCCCCGTGCGGCGGGCGGACCTGATCCGGGCGATCGCCCGGGAGGCCAAGCGGCAGGGCGTCGCGTGGGCGATCGCACGGGAAGGAGCCAACCACACGATCTTTACGCTCGGTCGCCTGCGCCTTCCGATCCCGCGACACGTCGAGATCGGTGAACGCCTCGCGCGGGCGATCCTGGACGAGACCGAGGCGGAACTGGGGAGGAGGTGGTGGCAATGAGCCGTCCCAGCTATACGGTCACCGCTCGGCGGGACGGGCGCTGGTGGTTCGTGCGGGTGCCGCAGGTGCCGGGCGCGGTCACCCAGGCACGCCGGCTCGACCAGATCGAGGCGATGGCGCGTGAGGTGGTCTCCCTCCTGATGGAGGTCGATCCGGACGCCTTCGACCTGGACGTCCACGCCGAGATTCCCGACGAGCTGCGGGAGGAGCTCGCCCGCGCTCGTGACCTGCAGCGGCAGGCGGAGCGCGCGCAGGCGGAGGCGGCGACCCTGGTGCGGGAGGTGGCGCGGAAGCTCCGCGAGCAGGGGCTGACCATGGCCGACGTTGGCGCGGTGCTCGGCGTCAGCTTCCAGCGGGCGTCCCAACTGCTCGACCGGCGGGCGAGCTGAGCAACCGGCAACCACGCAACCAGCGGCCACGGCCGCGTCTTCCGGGGACTGTTCGCGGGCGACGGCAGGGGTGCACCCGGGGCCGGGGCACGATCTCGACGACTCGGAGCGGGAGACATGCTCGCCGGGTCAGCCGGGGCTGCCGGCGGGGTGGACGGTCACGTCGATGGTCGCCCGGTGCGTGCCCCAACGAAGCGCCAGGTGCCAGCACCCCGGGGTCGGCAGGTCCACGTACGACGGATAGATCTCCCCCGGCCCCGAGTCGGCCTCCTCCCGCAGGACGACCGTGCGGCCGGGGGAGCTCGCCGAGGTGGCATCGATCACCAGCGGGTGGCCCCCGCGAGGCGCCTGAACCACCCACAGCACCTTGTTGAACGGGTTGTCGGGGTGACCGGCGCGCAGCCTGGCCCAGAAGAACGCGAGCGCCGTCTCGCCGGACGCGAGCGCGTACGGGACCTCCAGCGGACCTGACGACGAGCCCCAGACCGGCGCCGTCCAGTCCGGCGCGGCACCGTGGTGGATCGGCGCCAGGCGGCACGGCTCCGTCGCGCCACCCCCGGCCTGGGCGGCCTTGGCCTGCGGGCGGGTGGAGGTCGGTGCGGCGGCACTCGGGCCGCTGGACCGGCCCGCCGTCCCGCAGCTCGCAAGCAGCAGGATCAGCCCGGCCGCCAGCGCCCTCGCCGTGCCAGCCCGCGAGCCTGGACCCATGGCGCTCCTCCCAGCTGACGTGCCGAACCCACCTTCTCTGTTACAACCCGGCCGGCGGCCCGGTTCCCGCGTGCGGCCGCTCGTCGCGGGCTCACGGCGCTCCCATCATGCCGAGGGGCTGCCGCGCCGGGCGGCAGCCCCCTCGGTCCGTCAGGACGGGTCAGCAGGCGGGGTTGACCGTGTGCTCGTCGATCTGCTGCACGGTGCCGTGGTTCACGGTCAGCGTGTAGTAGTAGACGTCGTGGAGGCTCGCGTTCTTGGCCAGCTTCGCCAGCAGGACGCCCTGGCTCGGCGCGGGCTCCTCGCAGCCACCGAGCAGGTTGATCTGCACGGTGCTCGCGTACGGCAGGGTGCGCAGCCGGCTGCTCTGGTTGCGGACCCAGGTGTACAGGTACTGGGCGTCGGCCGGCGGCTTGCCGTCCTCGATCGCCGCCTTGACCGCGGCCTCGTCGTGGAAGACCTGGACCACGTCCACCACGAGCGCGTGGCGGCGGGTGTCGACCTTGCGGATGAAGCCGTCGTGCCGTCCGTCGGACAGGACCACGGCCGGGCCCTCGGGAGCGGTGGTTGCGGGGGCCGGGTCGCGCGGCTTCGCCGCCTGGACGGGTTGTGTGGCGACCGAGGTCGGCGTCACCGCCGCAGGGATGTCGGCCGGGGTCGCGGCCGCCGCGGTGTCGTTGGACGCCGAGCGGTTGCCGAACGCGACGGCGGCGCCGATCCCGGTGGCCAGCACCAGGAGCGTGGCAACGGCCAGCACGGCCATCCCACGGCGACGCGGCCCGACGGGCGCTGGCGGAATCTGGTCGGCTGGGGCGCGGTGGAGTGTGGATGCCGGCATGAGTGCTTCCCCCCAAGAGGCCTTGGCGCCGCCCGGATGTGGCGCCAACTCCGATGTTCGGCCTGCTCGGTCACGGAGCGGCGGCGCGACCGGTACGCACCGCTCTCGTTGTCGTCACCGTTCGGCCACACCGACCGGACAATCACGACGGAGCCGGACAAAGCACGATCACCGGCCGGCTGGCACCACCGGCCGAGGCCCGACGCGACCTCCCGGGACCCGGGTAGGTCAGCGCACACCCCCTTACCTGCCGCGACGGGATGCGGCGACGGCGGGGAAGCGCGGGCACTTGACCGGGCTCCCTAGGCTGGGAGCCGGTCACGACGCGGCGTCGCCCCAGCGCCACCGCGTCGTCGCTGCCAGGAAGGAGGCCGACTGGTGCGCCCGCCCTCCACGCACGACCCGGCCTCCCCGCCACCAGAGGAGACCCCGGTGGCCGGCGGCGGTGGCGGCATCTGGGCGCCGCAGCGCCGGGCACTCACCCTCGGGCTTGTCACCACCATCACCCTGGTCGCCTTCGAGGCCCTGGCGGTCATCACCATCCTCCCGCTGGTCTCGGCGGACCTCCACGGCCTGCGCCTGTACGGCTGGGTGACCAGCGCCTTCTTCCTGGCGACGCTGCTCGCCACGGTGGTCGCGGGCGAGCGTGCCGACCGGCACGGCCCCGCGCCGGTGTTCGTGACCGCGGTGGCGCTGTTCGTCGCCGGCCTCACCATCGGCGGGCTCGCGCCCAGCATGCCCGTGCTGGTGTTCGCCCGCGGCCTGCAAGGGCTTGGCGCCGGGGCGATCCCGGCGGTCGTCTACGCCAGCGTCGGCCGCACCTACCCCGAGGTGCTGCGCCCGCGGCTGTTCGCGGTCACCTCCAGTGCGTGGGTGGTCCCGGGCATCATCGGCCCCGCCGTGAGCGCGCTGGTCGCCAGCCACTTCGGCTGGCGAGCCGTCTTCCTCGGCCTGCTGCCACTGGTGCTGGTCGCGGCCTTGCTCACCGTCCCGGCGCTGCGCCGCGTCGGCGTCCCGCCCCGTCCGGCCGATCCCGGTGGAGCCGGCCCGCCGCACGGAGCCGACCGCGACGGAGCAAGGCCGGGTCGCCGTGGACGCGGCCGGCTGCTCGCCGACGCGATGCTGGTCGCCGTTGGGACCGGGCTGGTGCTCGGCGGGCTGACCGAGCGGGCGCCGCTGGCCGTTGCCGCGCTGGTCGCCGCCGGCCTGGTGGTCGGCGTCCGGCCGCTGGTGCGGATCCTGCCGGCCGGCACCCTGCGCGCCAGGCGCGGTCTGCCCGTCGCCGTCCTCATGCGGGGGCTGCTCACCTTCACCTTCTTCGGGGCCGACACCTACGTGCCGCTGGCGATCACATCGGTGCGGGGCCGCAGCACGGCGGTCGCCAGCCTGGCGGTGACCGCCGCCACCCTGGCATGGACCGGCGCCGCCTGGGTGCAGGAGCGGCGCGCGACGGTCACCAGCGGGCGCCGCATGGTCGGCACCGGGATGCTGGTGCTGGTCGCGGGCATCGCCTGCACGATCGTGACCCTGCACCCGTCCGTGCCCGTGGCGCTCATGGTGGCCGCCTGGGGTGTCGGCGGCTTCGGCATCGGCCTGGCGTACTCCCCCATCTCGGTGCTGGTCCTGCGCCACGCGCCGGCCGGGCAGGAGGGCTGGGCCACCGGCACGATGCAGCTCGCCGACAACCTCGGCGTGGCGCTCGGCGCCGGCCTGGGCGGGGCACTGGTGGCGGCGGGGGACGCGGCGGGTCTGCACCCTGGCGCCGGGATCGCCGGCGCGTTCTCCCTCGCCGCCGCGGTCGGCATCTGCGGGGCGCTGGTCGCCCGGCGGCTGCCAGGCCAGCCACTCACCGGCGCGGAGACGGGCCGGCCCAGCGCCCCGGCCGGACGGCCCGGCGAGCCCGACGGATCCCTGGAAGGGCGCTGACCGTCCACAGAGGGAGTGGACGGCCCACTCGGAGGCGCGAGCGCTGCCTGGCAAGGCACAGCGCCCAGGCCTGGCCGTACCCATGGGAAGCGCCGGCACCGGGCCGCGGTAGCCGAGGGACTAGTTGAGGTTGTCAACTATTCCCTGTAGGCTGACCGGCGCGATGAGCGAGACCGTCCGGCCCCTGTCGGGCAGCGACACCGAGGGCCGGGAGCTGTGGAGCCTGCTCGTGGAGCTGGGCGTCGCGCACGTCCGGACCCACTTCCAGCGGGTGATCGCCGAGCTCGACCTCTCCCCACCCCAGGCATACGCGCTGCGCCGGCTCGAGCCCGAGCGGCCGCTGCCGATGCGCGACCTGGCCGACGGCCTCGCCTGCGACGCCTCCAACGTCACCGGCATCGTCGACCGCCTGGAGCGCCGCGGCCTGGTCGAGCGCCAGGTCTCCCCCACCGACCGGCGGGTCAAGACGCTGGTGGTGACCGCCGAGGGCGTGGCCCTGCGGGAGCGCCTGCTCAGCCGCCTCCACCAGGTGCCCGATGCCGTCGCCGAGCTCGAGCCCCAGGAGCGGCGCCTGCTCTGCGACGTGCTGCGCCGCATCCTCCGCGAGCCCACCACCCGCGGCTGACCGGCGCCACCGGCCCGGCGGCGCACGCCAGCCCGCCGCGTGCTCTGGGTGGCGTGGCCGGGCTTCCGCCGCGGAGCCAGGACCCGCCCGCCGCGGCCGCGAGGCGATCAGGGCTGCCCGTCGGCGGCGACGAGGCGCTCGAGGACGAGCGCCACGCCGTCGTCGAGGTTCGACGCGGTGACCTCGTCGGCCTCGCGCCGTACCTCCGGTTGCGCGTTGGCGACCGCGACCGCGTGGCCGGCCCAGGCGAGCATCGGCAGGTCGTTGGGCATGTCACCGAAGGCCATCACCGCGCCGGCGGGGATGCCGAGGCGTCGGCAGACCCAGTCGAGCGCGGAGGCCTTGGTGACCCCGGCGGCCGAGATCTCCACCAGGCTGGTCCCGGAGTAGGTGACCACCGCCTGGTCGCTCGCCAGCTCGACGACACGGGCGAACAGCTCGCCCGCGCCGAGCTCCGGGTGGCGCACCATCAGCTTGGCCACCGGCTCGGCGACGAGGTCGAGAGGGTCGGCGTGGACGACCTCGTCGACCGTGTCCAGGCCGGTCCCGACCCAGGCCGACTCGCGGCGGAAGCCGCGCTCGTCCTCGCTCGCGAACACCACCCCGGGCAGCGCCCGGCGCAGCTCGCGCACCAGCCGCCGGCCGACCACCGAGGCCAGCGGCGACGAGGTCAGCACCTCGCCGGCGTCCAGGTCGTAGACGAGCGCGCCGTTGGCGCAGATCGCCAGGCCGCCCAGGCCGGCCCTGGCGGCGATCTCCCGCACGCTGCGAGGCGGACGGCCGGTGACCACCAGGAAGACGATGCCCGCCCGGCAGGCGCGCCCGATCGCGGCCAGGCTGCGCGCCGAGACGGTGGTGTCGGGGAGCAGCAGCGTGCCGTCGAGGTCGCAGGCGACCAGGCGCACCGCCCGGTCCCCGCGACGCTCCGCGTGCTGCGCTGTCATGACCTCACCGTACCGGTTGGAAATCCCCTCGCCCGAGCCTGGGCGGCCGTGGGACGATTCAGGGTTCGTGCGCGCCTACCTCGCCCTGGCCTCGGCCGGCTTCCGGCGCCAGGCCGCCTACCGGCTGGCGTTGGTCAGCGGCCTGCTGACCAACGTGTTCTTCGGCGTGGTGCGGACCTCGGTGTTCGTCGCCGTGTACCGGGTGCGGCCAGGCACCGCCGTGAGCGGGCTCGAAGTCAGCGACGCGCTGACCTACGTGTGGATGATCCAGTCGCTGTTCGGGGTGATCTGGGTGAGCTGGATCTGGGAGTTCCCGGAGGCGGTCCGGTCCGGCGACTTCGTGACCGAGCTGACCCGGCCGGGGGACCCGTGGTTGCGCCAGCTCGCCTACGAGCTGGGCCGGACCGTGCAGCAGATGCTGATCCGCTCGACGCTGCCGCTGGCCGGCGCGGCCTTGGTGCTGCACCTGACCCTGCCGACGACCGCCACCGGGATCCTCGCGCTGATCGCCAGCATGCTGATCGCCAGCGTGGTCGGCTTCGAGATGCGCCACCTGTTCGGGCTGGCAGCCTTCTGGACGCCCGACTACCGGGTCCCGTTCGCCCTGGCGTTCCCGGCGCTGTGGCTGATCAGTGGCTTCGTGATCCCGGTGGACTACTTCCCAGGGCCGCTGCGGGCCGCGGCCGTGGGCAGCCCGCTGTTCGCCATGCTGATGGCGCCGGTCCACATCGCCGTCGGCAGGCCGGCAGGGGCGATCCTGGCCGGCCAGCTGGCGTGGACGGTGGCGCTCGGCCTGGTCAGCCGGGGAGCGCTCGCCCTGGCCTGCAGGCGCATGGTGATCCACGGTGGCTGACCCGACCACCCTCGCCCCCAAGAAGGGCCTCGGCCTGCGGGTGTACGGGCACCTCGCCGCCGCCGGCCTGCGCGGACGGGTGCGCCGGCCGTCCACGCTGCTGCTGCGCGTGCTCGGCACCGGCCTGATCATCCTCGCCGACGCGTTCGGGGTCGCGCTGCTGGTGCAGCGCTTCGGCGGCCTGGCGGGCTGGAGCGCGCCCGAGGTGGTGCTGCTGGTCGGCATCGGCGCCACCGGGCAGGGGCTCGGCCTGCTGTTCGGCGACCGGCTGGAGCCCACCTATTTCTCCGAGCTGATCCGGCGGGGCACCTTCGACCAGGTGCTGGTGCGGCCGACCTCGCCGCTGGGCTGGCTGGTGGCGAGCCAGGTGGAGATCCGCTACCTGGGCCGGCTGGTGGTCGGGGCGGGCATGGTGGCCTGGGCGGCGGATCGCGCCGGGGTCCAGTGGAGTGCCGGGCACCTGCTGGTGGCGCTGCTGGCGGTGGTCTGCTGCGGGCTGCTGGTGCTGTCGGTCTGCGTGCTCGGCGCCGCGCTCACCTTCGCCACCGTCGAGGGCAGCGAGGTGGTCAACATCCTCATCTACGGAGGGGTCTCCTTGAACGGTTTCCCGGTGCAGATCTACGGCTCGGTGCTGCGCTTCGTGTTCGTCTGGCTGGTGCCCTTCGCCCTGGCCGTGTACGTGCCCGCGCTCGTCCTGCTGGGCCGGGCCGGCCCGCCGGGGGTGCCGTCGGCGCTGGTGTGGGCCACCCCGGTGGCGACGGCGGGATTCGCCGGGCTGGCGGCGCTCGGCTGGCGGCGGGGGCTGCGCCACTACGTGGGGACGGGCTCGTGAGCATCGAGGTCGCGGGGCTGCGCAAGGAGTTCCGCACGCGGCGGGGACGCGTGCCGGCGGTCGCCGGCATCGACTTCCGGGTCGAGCAGGGCGAGTTCGTCGGCTACGCCGGCCCCAACGGCGCCGGCAAGTCCACCACCGTGAAGATGATGAGCGGTGTGCTGCTGCCGTCGGCGGGCACGGTGCTGGTCGACGGGCTGGTGCCGTGGCGGGAGCGGCGCAGGCTGGCCCGGCGCATGGGCGTGGTCTTCGGCCAGCGCAGCCAGCTCTGGTGGGACCTGCCGCTGCGGGAGTCGTTCGACCTGGTCGGCCACCTCTACGGCATCCCGGCGGCCGACTTCGCCCGGCGCCTGGGCCGCCTCAGCGACCTGCTCGACCTGGGACCGCTGGCGCCGGCACCGGTGCGGTCGCTGTCGCTGGGCCAGCGCATGCGCGCCGAGCTGGCGGCGGCGGTCCTGCCCGGGCCGCAGGTGCTGTTCCTGGACGAGCCGACCATCGGGCTGGACGTGGAGGCCAAGGCGGCCGTGCGCGAGTTCCTGCGCGAGCTGAACGCGACCGAGGGCACCACCGTGATCCTGACCACCCACGACCTCGACGACATCACCCGGCTGTGCAGCCGCCTGATGATCATCGACCACGGCCGGATGATCTACGACGGCACGGTCGAGCGCCTGCTCGACCTCTACGGCACCACCAGGGTCCTGGTGATCGACCTGGTCGACGACGTGGGCGTGCAAGTCGAGGGGGCCGTCACCGTGCGGGCCGAGGGCCGGCGCCGCTGGCTGCAGTTCGCCCGGGACGAGCTCAGCGCCGCCGAGCTGATCGCCCGCGTCCTGGCCCGCCACGAGGTGGTCGACCTGACCCTCGAGGAGCCCGACATCGAAGACGTCGTGCGTCGCATCTACCGCGGCGAGGCCACCCCGGGCGTCGGCTAGGCTCGCATCAGGGCCGGCGCGGGTGTTTCAGCCCGGTGTCGAGCTTGCTGCGGACCTCCCGACGGACCCGTGCGGCGAGTACGTCGTCGTGGGCCTCCAGGAACGTACGCACCGCCCCGGCGTCCCAGACCACCAGCGCGCGGAGCGCCCACGACAGCGCCTTGACGACCATGTCGTCGCGGTCCGAGGCGAGCCGGCCGCAGATGTCGAGGGTGCGTCCGGTGTCGCCCGTCCCGCCCCTGGAACGGAGGTTGAGCGCCACGGTCGAGACCAGGGCCGCTCGCCGCCACCACCGGTCCGGGGAGGCCGCCCAGCCGCGCACGACCTCGTCGGTGATGCGCCCGAGCCGCCATGCCGGACCCGAGACGTAGCAGCCGAAGGCGTCGACCGACCCCCAGTCGTCCATCCCCCGGCCCAGTCGCTCCACCTCGTCGACGCCGAGCGAGGCCAGCCCGCCGGGGTGGTGGTAGAGCAGCTCGTAGCCGACCCAGCGGTGCCGCTCCACCAGCTCCAGGGCCAGCGCCAGCACCTCGCCGGCAGGCACGGTGCGCGACCGCTTGGAGTACTCGCGCCGGACGCGGCGGACGGGCGCGACCCCGCGCTCGGGCAGCGCCTGGATGCGGCGGTCGATCTCCTCGGCGAGCGCGACGACATCCACACCGGGCGAGCGGTCGCTCGCGACCGGCGGCTTCGGGTCCGTGGCCATACAGAGGTCAGCGCGCCGGCGACGCCCTGCGGGCGCCGGCCCAGGCCTCGATGGCCGGGCGCAGGGCGCGGAAGGCGCGGCCGCGGTGGGAGGCGGCGTTCTTGGTCGCCGGGTCGACCTCGGCGCTGGTGCGGTCCCAGCCGAGCGGGACGAACACCGGGTCGTAGCCGAACCCGCCGGTGCCCCTCGGCGTCTCGAGCAGCCGGCCTTCCCAGGCCGCCTCCGCCTCCCAGGTGCCGAGCGCTGGGTCGACGAGCACGGCGGCGCAGCGGAAGCGCGCCGTGCGGCGCTCCGGCGCCACCCCCTCGAGCTGCCGCAGCAGCTTCTCGAGGTTGTCGCCGTCGCTGGCGCCCGGGCCGGCGTAGCGGGCCGAGCGCACGCCCGGCTCGCCGCCGAGCGCGTCCACCTCCAGCCCGGAGTCGTCGGCGACCGCGGCCAGGCCGGACCATTCCGCGTACGCGCGCGCCTTGAGCAGCGCGTTCTCCCGGAAGGTCGCGCCGGTCTCCGCCACCTGGGGTGGCTCGCCAAGGCCGGCGTCGGCCAGGCCGACCAGCTCGACCGGCACCCCGGTGAGGATGACGCGAAGCTCGCGCAGCTTGCCCTGGTTGGCGGTGGCGAGCAGCAGCCGCGGCGCGCGGCCGGCCGTCACCCCGTCAGCGACCTCAGCGCCGGCTGGGGCACCGGGATCCCGTGCCCGCGGGTCGGTCGTCACGCCTTGGCGGCCGGCCGGGCCGGACCGAGGGCGATGCGGCGCAGCGGCGGGATGGCCGCCTCCTCGAGGAGGTCGCCGAGAGCCAGCTTCTGCGCCAGCACCAGCTCGGCGATGCCCTGCCCGGCGAGGTCGAGCATGGCGTCGAGCTCCTCGCGGGAGAAGGGCGCCCGCTCGGCCGTGCCCTGCACCTCGACCAGGCCGCCGAGGCCGGTCATGACCACGTTCATGTCGGTCTCGGCGCGCACGTCCTCGTGGTAGGGCAGGTCGAGGCAGGGGACGCCGTCGATGATGCCGGCGCTCACCGCGGCCACGTGGTCGCGCAGCGGGAACGAGCGCGCTTTCCCGTCCTTGACCAGTCGGTGGCAGGCGGCGAACAGCGCCACCCAGGCGCCGGTGATGGCCGCGCAGCGGGTGCCGCCGTCCGCCTGTAGCACGTCGCAGTCGATCCAGACGGTGCCCTCGCCGAACGCCTCGGTGTCGATCACGGCCCGCAGCGCGCGCCCGATCAGGCGCTGGATCTCGTGGGTGCGGCCACCCGGCCGGCCACGGGCGACCTCGCGCGGCGAGCGCTCGACGGTCGACCCGGGCAGCATGGCGTACTCGGCGGTGACCCAGCCCTTGCCGCTGCCGCGCAGGAAGCCGGGCGCGCGGTCCTCGTAGGTGGCGGCGCAGACGACCCTGGTGCGGCCGACCTCCACCAGCGCGGAGGCGTACGCGGTCTCCTGCCAGCCGAGCGTGATCGTGACCGGCCGGAGCTCGTCCGGGCTGCGGCCGTCTGCTCTGCTCACGGCGTTCCTCCGAGCTGGTAGACGTCCCGCTCCACGGCGAGGCCGAGCTTGCCACCATAGGCGTCGCGCGCCCGGTCGAGCGCGGCCCGGGAATCGTCGTGGGGGCGGAGATGGGTGAGGAGGAGCTGGGCGGCCCCCGCCTCGGCGGCAAGCCGTCCGGCCAGTTCGGGGGTCATGTGGTTGGGCGGGTTGTCCGGCTGCCACTCGGGCCAGGTCGACTCGCAGAGGAACAGGTCGGCCCCGTCGGCCAGGCGGCGCAGGGCGTCGCAGGGTCCCGAGTCGGCCGAGTAGGCGATGGTGTGGCCGTCGGCGCTGGCTCGCACGCCGTAGGTCTCGGCGCTGTGGAGGGTCGCCACCGCGGTCAGCTCCATCGGGCCGAAGGTCAGCCGCTCGCCGTCGGACAGCTCGCGTACCTCGAAGACGTCTTCGAGCGCGGACGAGGTGGTCATGGCGACGAAGCCGCGCACGCGGTCGGCCCAGCCGGCGGGGCCGTAGACCGGCAGCGTGGGCGGCGGGCGGCCGAAGTCGCCGTAGCGCAGTGCGTAGTAGGCCAGCGGCAGGTCGCTGACGTGGTCGATGTGCAGGTGGCTGAGCCAGATGGCGTCCAGCTTCCCCAGGTCGGTGACCGCGAGCAGGTTGGCCAGGCTGCCCCCGCCCACGTCGACCCAGACCCGCGCGGTCACGCCGGAGCCGTCGTCCGGCCCCGCTTCCAGCAGGTAGCCCGAGCAGGCCCGGCCGGGAGCCGGATAGGTGCCGCAGGAGCCGAGGATGGTGAGGCGGATCACTTCACCCTCGTCTCGGCGTGCGTGCCGCGGCTGCCGTCCGCGCCGGCCTCGCCGTCCAGCTGCCCGTCGGGCGCCGCGCTGCGGTGCTCGACGAGGTCGACCTCGGGGCCGAGGAAGCGGGCGCCCAGCCCACGGAAGTGGTCCGGGTCGCCGGAGGCGAGGAAGCGGTGCTTCGCCGTGGCCCCGTAGGGAGCGTGCCGGTCGGCCCGGGTGAGCTCGGCGAAGACGTTGCGCGCGGTCCACTCGGCGGAGTTGACCAGGAAGACGTCGGGGCCCATCAGGTAGCCGATCACGCCGGTGAGCAGCGGGTAGTGGGTGCAGCCGAGGATCAGGGTATCGACCTCGGCCTCGATCATCGGGCGCAGGTAGGCACTGGCGAGCTCGAGGATGGCCGAGCCGGTGGTCTCGCCCCGCTCCACGAACTCCACGAAGCCGGGGCAGGCCTCGCTGACGACCGTGACGTTCTCGTGGGTGGACGCGATCGCCTGCAGGTAGCGGCCGGAGCCGATGGTCCCGGCGGTGCCGATCAGGCCGATGCGGCGGTTGCGGGTGAGCCGGACGGCGGCGCGCACGGCCGGCTCGATCACGTCGAGGACCGGCACCCAGTAGGCCGTGCGCAGCTCGTCGAGGGCTGCCGACGAGGCGGTGTTGCACGCCACCACGACCAGTTTGACGTCCTCGGCGAGCAGCAGCTCCATGTTCTGCTCGGCGTAGCGCCGCACCTGCGCCTGCGGGCGGGGGCCGTAGGGGAAGCGGGCCGTGTCGCCGAAGTAGATGACCGACTCGTGGGGCAGCAGGTCGATCACCGCGCGCGCGACGGTGAGCCCGCCGAGTCCCGAGTCGAAGATGCCGATGGGCCGCGTGTCCATGGGCGGCACGATACCGCAGCCTGCCGGCGGTCAGGCCCAGAGCTGACCGCGCAGGCCGTCCTCGGCGGCGGCCTGGTCGGCCGCGTACGCGCCGGTGGACAGGTACTTCCAGCCGCCGTCGGCGACCAGCAGGACGATCTCGGCGCGTTCGAGGCGCTCGGCGAGGCGCAGGGCGACGTGCAGCACCGCGCCACCGGAGATGCCGGCGAACAGGCCCTCGGTGGCGGCCAGCTCGCGGGTGCGGGCGAGGGCGGCGGCCGCGCCCGCCTTGATGCGCCCGTCGAGCAGGTCCGGGTCGAAGATCGGCGGCACGAAGCCCTCGTCGAGGTTGCGCAGCCCGTAGACCAGGTCGCCGTACTCCGGCTCGGCGGCCACCACCTTGATCGCCGGGTTGCGCTCGCGCAGGAAGCGGCCGACGCCCATGAGCGTTCCGGTGGTGCCGAGGCCCGCCACGAAGTGGGTGACCTCGGGCAGGTCGCGCCAGATCTCCGGACCGGTCGTCTCGTAGTGCGCCTGCGCGTTGGCCGGGTTGCCGTACTGGTAGAGCATCACCCAGTCGGGATGCTCGGCCGCCAGCCGCTTGGCGCGCTCGATGGCGCCGTTGGAGCCCTGGTCGGCCGGCGAGAGCACCACGCGGGCGCCGTACAGCTCGAGGAGCTGGCGGCGCTCCAGCGAGGTGTTCTCCGGCATGACCACCACCAGCTTGTAGCCGCGCACCCGCGCGACCACCGCCAGGGAGATGCCGGTGTTGCCGCTGGACGGTTCGAGCAGGGTCGCCCCCGGGGCCAGCACGCCCGACTTCTCGGCGTCCTCCACCATGGCCCTGGCCACGCGGTCCTTGACGCTGCCGGTCGGGTTCTGCCCTTCCAGCTTGGCCCAGAGGCGCACGCCCGGCTTCGGTGACAGCCTCGGCAGCCCCACCAGCGGCGTGTTGCCGATCGCGTCGACCAGGTCCTCGTACCGCATCTGACTCAACCGCCCGCCACCGCTGGGAGGATGGCGACCACGTCGCCCTCGCCCAGCTTGGCGTCGAGCGTGCCGAGGAAGCGCACGTCCTCGTCGTTGACGTAGAGGTTGACGAAGCGGTGCAGCGAGCCCTCCTCGGTGAGGAGCTGGCCGCCGAGGCCCGGGTAGCGCGTGTCGAGGTCCGCGATCAGGTCGCGGACGGTCGCGCCCTGGGCCTCGACGCTCTTGGCGCCGTCGGAGTACTTGCGCAGGATCGTCGGGATGCGGACTTCCACAGCCATGACGGGTCGGCCTCCTGGTCGGGTGTGGCCGCGGCGGCGGGTGGCCGGCCGCGGTCCGAAGCGGGACGCCTGGCGTCAGCGCCAGGGCACCGGCCGACATCGCCCGTAGCGGGCGGCCGGCCCCTGCCGGTGCCACACGGGCGAGGCCAGCCCGGCGCCCGGCGCGGGCCGGGGCAGCTGGACGCGGCTCATCTGCCCACCGCCTCGCCCTCCCCCACCCGCAGCGGCACCTCGTGCACCTCGCGGTCGCGGATGCGGAAGCCCCGCAGCACGGGCGCGTCCTGGTCGGCCAGGGAGAGGATCAGGTAGGTGGCGTCGGGGTAGGCGGCCAGCTCCACGTCGGTGCGCGACGGGTAGGCCTCGGTGAAGGTGTGGGAGTGGAAGATCCCCACCAGGTCCCAGCCGCGCTCGTCCATCTCGTTCATGGCCTGGAGCTGCGCCTTCGGCTCGACCACGTAGAAGGTCGGGCTGGCCTCGGCGTTGGGCAGGGTGAAGGTCTTCTCGACCCGGGCGCCGTCGCCGGGCGGCCCGGCGAGCAGCGCGCACGCCTCGTTGGGGTACTCGCCGATGGCATGGGCGACCAACGTGTCGTAGGTCGGCTGGTCGATCTGGAACATCCGGTCCCTTCCCGCTTCGTTCGCCCCGCTTCGAGCTGCAACCACCACGGCTCCCCGACTGTTCCCGCGGCGCCGACCGCGCTGGTCACGAGCGTAGCATCGGCGGCAGCGGCGCGGCCATCGACCTTGGGAGGGCTCAGTCCGGGGGCATCCGGCGCACCCGCAGCGACCCGGTCCGGCCGGTGAGCACGCGGCCCACCAGGGCGGGCTCGACGCCGCGGCCGCGCAGCTCGGCGACCAGCCCGGCCAGCGCGTCGCCGGGGACGGCCAGCAGCAGCCCGCCGGAGGTCTGGGCGTCGTGCAGCAGCGTCGCCACCACCGGCGGCAGGCCCGCCTCGAGCGCCACGTGCGCGCGCAGCGCGGTCTCGTTGGCCCGCGTCCCGCCGCTGATATAGCCGGCCGCCGCCAGCTCGGCCGCGCCGGGCAGGAACGGCACCCTGGCGGCGTGGACCTCGCCGGCGACGCCGCTGGCCCGCAGCATGCGGTGCAGGTGGCCGAGCAGACCGTAGCCGGTCACGTCGGTGGCCGCCCGCACCCCGGCGGCGACGGCGACCTCGGCAGCCGCGGCGTTCAGCGTGGTCATGGAGGCGACCGCCGCGGCGACGTCGGCCGGGTCGGCCGCGCCGCGCTTCAGCGCGGTGGCGACCACGCCGGTGCCGACCGGCTTGGTCAGCACCAGGTGGTCCCCGGGCTGCGCGCGGTCGACGGTGAGCAGCTTCGCCGGGTCGGCGAGCCCGACCACGGCCAGGCCGTACTTGGGCTCCGGGTCGTCGATCGAGTGGCCGCCGACGACCAGGCAGCCGGCCGCGCCGGCCACCTCGGCGCCGCCGCGCAGCACCTCGGCGAGCAGCTCCAGCGGCAGGGTGGCGTTGGGCCAGGCGGTCAGGTTGAGCGCCATGAGCGGCCGGCCGCCCATGGCGTAGACGTCGGACAGGGCGTTGGCGGCGGCGATCCGCCCCCAGTCGCGCGCGTCGTCCACGATCGGGGTGAAGAAGTCGGTGGTGAGCACGAGCGCCCTGGCGTCGTCGATGCGGTAGACGGCGGCGTCGTCGCCGGCGACGGCGCCGACCAGCAGCGCGTCGTCGGCCGCCTCGCCGCCGTCGAACCCGGTCCCGACCGTGCCCATCAGCCGCTCCAGCGCGGCCAGGGGCAGCTTGCAGGCGCAGCCGGCGCCGTGCGAGAAGGTGGTGAGCCGGACGGCGGCGGTGTCCTGGGTCATGCGCTGGCCCTCCAGGGTGATGACGGCGGGGGGTGTGACCGCCTCGGACCTCTCTTAGGATAGGCGCGCCCAGTACGCCGTCGCGCCCGAGGAACCCCACGTGCTCGCCGCCATCCTGCGTGACGCCGGACGCCAGTACCGGCACCGCCCGCTCGCCGCCGTGCTCACCATCGCGCTCGAAGCCGCCGCCCTGCCGCTGGCTCGGACCACCGGGGCGCTGCAAGGCGTCGCCGGGATCGCGCTGCTGGTAGTGAGCATCATGGCCGAGCTGTTCCTGGTCGCCTACCTTGCCACCGGCCTGTCCCCCACCCCGGCCCCGGCGGCGGCCGCGGTCGCGTCCGCGCGCCGTGCCCTGGGTCCCGGCGTGCGCGGCATGCTGCTGCTCTACCTCTACGTCGCGGTCGCCTTCCTGATCGCCACGGTGATGTTCCGCCACGACCAGGCGACGGCCCTGACCGGCAGCCAGCAGCGCGCCTTCCTGATCGGAGCGGCGCCGCTGGTCGCGGTTGCCTTCGCCTTCCTGGCCGTGTTGAGCCAGCGGGTGGTGCTCGACGGCGAGCGCCGCGCGCTGCGGGCCGCCGCCGTCTCCCACCGGGTGGCCACGGCGCACTTCCCCATCTGCCTGGTCATCGGGATCCTGCAGGCGGTCGGCCTGACGCTCGGCGCCTTCGACCCGGTCGGCGCGCTCGCCCTGGTCGTCGCGGTCGCGCTCGGCCTGCTCGACCCGCTCCCCGTGGCCATGAGCAACGCGCTGTTCCTGCGCACCCGCACCCTCCACGCAACAGCGCGAGAGCGCCCACCCGTCTAGTTACACCCCGACGCAGGAGGGAATGCCAGCGCCGGAGGGGAAGGTGGAGATGCCGTAGAGCGTCAGGATGACGCCGAGGAGGAACGGGGCCGCCAGGACCAGCGTGCCCAGGTTGCGCTGGCGTGCGGGCACGAGGTCGAGCAGCGCCATGGTGCCGATGCCGGCGACCAGCCCGCCGATGTGGGCCAGGCTGTCGATGCTGGCGAGGCGGAAGGTGAGGAACAGGTTGAGCGCCATGATCAGCAGCAGGTTCTGGAACGGCGCCGCGCCGCCGGAGTGCCGCCGCCGCCAGAAGAACACGACCAGCGCCCCGAGCAGGCCGAAGATGGCGCCGGAGGCGCCTACGGACAGGGCCGTGTGGTGCAGCCCGAAGCTGGCCGCGGCGCCGACGAAGCCGCAGCCGACGTAGAGGGCGAGGAAGCGCGGCCCGCCGAGGGCGGTCTCCAGCAGCGGCCCGAAGGCGTACAGCGCGTAGCTGTTGAACAGGAAGTGGATCAGGCCGGCGTGCAGCACCATCACGGTGAACAGCCGCCACCACTGGCCGGACTCGGCGATGGCGGGAGCGTTCAGCGCGCCGAGCCGGCACAGCGCCGCGTTGGACGGGTCGAGCAGGCCGGCAAAGCCGTTGCCGCTCTGCGCCGCCGCCGCCACCAGCAGCAGCGTGTTGATCCCGAGCAGCGCGAAGGTGACCACCGGGCGGCCCTGCGAGGGAAGGCCGCGCACGCGCACGCGGTCCTTGGCGTCGTCCGGGCAGAGCTGGCCGACCGGCGCCGGACGGGCGCACTCGCCGCAGATCGGCCGGTTGCAGCGCGAGCAGCGCAGCCCGGTGGGTCGCTCGGGGTGGCGGTAGCAGGTGGTCGGGCCGGGCTCGGCGGCCCAGCCGATCTGGGGATCCCGGCCGTCGGCCGGGAGCTGGTCGTCAGCCAAGATCGCTCGCTCCTTCGCGGGTCCTGCGGTCAGCATGCCACGACTGCCCCGCAGGCACGGCGACCGAGGCCGTGGCGGGCGACCCACGCCAGTGGTCCGGGCTCCATCGACTGCCCCGCAGGCACGGCGACCGAGGCCGTGGCGGGCAACCCACGCCAGTGGTCCGGGCTCCATCGACTGCCCGCAGGCACGGCGACCGAGGCCGTGGCGGGCAACCCACGCCAGTGGTCCGGGCTCCATCGACTGCCCGCAGGCAGGGGGAACTGCGGCCGTGGTGGTCAGCGGGCCAGGAAGCCGGGGATCGCCGGGACCCTCAGCTCCGGCGGGGGCGGCAGCTCCGCGCCGGCGCGCACCGCGTCGACGCTGGCGACCACGTGGTCGGCGAAGGCGTCCCACGACAGCGGCGCCACGGCCGCCTGCCTGAGGGTGCGGCGGCGCTCCCGGTCGCGCTTGAGCGCGCCCTGGATGGCGCGGGCGAACTCGGACGGGTCGCGGGCGATCCAGACGAGGCGGCGCAGCTCCTCGGCCCCGGCGACGGCCGTGGTCACGACCGGCAGCCCCGCCGCCAGGTAGCCGAACAGCTTCTCGGGCACCACCGCCCGGGTGGCCGGGGCGACCTGGTGGGGGGCGATCGCCACGTCGGCGGCGGCCAGGTAGCCGCCCAGCATGGCGTAGGGACGCGGGCCGATCACGTGGACGTTGCGCAGCCCGGACACCAGCGGGGCGAGGAAGTCGGCGGCGGGGCCGACGAACACGAAACTGTGGTCGGTGAGCCGCTCGGCGGTGCCGCGGATGAGGTTGACGTTCAGGTAGGCGCGCATCGAGCCCGCGTAGATGACCAGTGGGCGAGGCAGGTCGGCCAGCTCGCGGGCGGGCCGGCCGCCGGCGAGGCCCTGGTCGGCCCCGACCGGGTGGAGCACCGTGTGCGGGTTCAGCGCGACGAACTCCTCTACCAGCTCGCGCGTGCCCGCCCAGACCAGGTCGGCCCGTGGCAGGCCAGCCGCGTAGATGTCGGTGAGCGCCTGGCGTTCGTCGGCGTCGGGCGGGTAGCCGGCGCGGGCGTCGCGGCGGATCAGCGCCATCCGCGTCACGCCGCGGCCGCCCAGGCGCTTGACCAGGTCGGCCGCGAACGGGTCGGTGGCGCCGTAGAGCGTCACCAGCGGCCGGGCGAACGCCTGCTCGCGCTCCAGCAGTGCGATGGTGCCGTCGAGGGCGGCGTCGGGGCGCTCGGGGTCCCCGGTGGGGGCGAACAGCAGCACGCCGTCGTCCTCGGTCCCCTCGAGCCGGCGGAGCTGGCCGGCCATGTCTTGCTCCCAGCGCGGGTCGCGGAAGGCGGTACGCAGCGCGGCCGGGTTGATCGGCGGCTGCACGTGGAACGTGCGGCCGACCCGCTGATGACGCGCGAGCGCCCTGGTGAGCAGCTCGTCGCCGCGCCCGTACAGGCCCCAGTCGCCCGACGACCAGGTCTTGAGCACGTTGTAGGTCGGCTGGTCCCGCTTCTCCTCGGCCACGAGACCTCCACGGCATCGCTCGACGGCTCGACGGCAGGGCGCCGGCAGGCGCCGCGCGCCTGCGCATCCTACGACTGCCCCGCAGGCAGGGCGACCGAGAGGGTCGGCGCTCGGCGGGTGGCTCTGGTCACCTGTAGGCTGCCGGCAGCCCTCCCGGCACAGGAGCAGCTCATGCCGACCGAACCCGCCCATCCGGGGGCGACCGCCACGCTGCCCGAGCCGCAGGTCCCCCGCTACGGCGAGACCTCCCTCGCCGACCTCGCCAGCTCGATGGTCGCGGTGGTGGACGTGCCGGCCCGCAACCCGCTCGGGCTGGAGCCGGCCGGCCGCGCCTGCCTGCTGGTGGTCGACGGGCTCGGCTGGGAGCTGCTGCAGGCCAACCGGCGCTGGGCGCCGTTCCTGGCCGAGGCGGCCGAGCGGGGCCGGCCGCTCACGGCCGGCTACCCGTCGACGACCGCGAGCAGCCTCGGGTCGCTCGGCACCGGCCGCCCGCCGGGTGAGCACGGCCTGGTCGGCTACACCATGGCCATGCCCGGCCTGCAGCGCGCCTTCAACTGCCTGCGCTGGAGCCCGTACGGCATCGGCGGCTTCGAGGACCTGCGCGAGCGCTTCCCACCCGAGGATGTGCAGCCCGAGCCGACCCTGTTCGAGCTGGCGGTGCGCGACGGGGTGACGGTGAGCCGGCTCGGCCCGGCGGAGCACGCCGCCTCCGGGCTGACCCGGTCGGTGCTGCGCGGCGGCGCCTTCGTGGACGTGTTGTCCCTCGGCGACCTGGCCGCGGCGGCCGGGCACCGGCTCGCGGGGGCGCGCCGCAGCCTCGTCTACGCCTACCACCCCGACCTGGACCGGACCGGGCACGTCCGCGGCGTGGCCAGCGACGCCTGGCGGCTCGAGCTGAGCCACGTCGACCGGCTGGCGGCGCAGATCGCCGAGCGCCTGCCGCGCGACGCCATGCTGGTGGTCACCGGCGATCACGGCATGCTCGACCTGCGCCCCGAGGAGCGCGTCGACCTGGCCGACGAGCCGGAGCTGGCCGCGGGCGTGCGCCTGCTCGCCGGTGAGGCCCGCGCCCGCCACGTCCACGTCCAGAAGGGCGCGGCCGCCGACGTGCTCGCCGCCTGGCGGGAGCTGCTCGGCCACGCCATGTGGGTGCGCTCGCGCGAGGAGGCGATCGCGGCCGGCTGGTTCGGGCCCCACGTGCTGGATCGCATCCGGCCGCGCATCGGTGACGTGGTGGCGGCCGCCTTCGGCCCGGTCGGCGTGCTGGAGCGTAACGTCGACCCGGCCCAGGCCCGCCTGACCGGCCACCACGGCTCGATGACCCCGGCCGAGCAGCTCGTCCCGCTGATCGAGATCCGCCCCTGAGCGGTGCCGGGAGCGTGCCGTCGAGGTCACGATCCTGTGACGGAGGCCGCATCCCGCGTGTGATAGCCATCACAGACGACGCCGCAGAGCTGTGCCAAAGTCCATCTTGGGGCGGTCCGTATACTTCAGCAGGTCCCCCCGGCGCATCGGCCGGCGCCGGCGTGGCACCTCACCCTGCGGCAACGAACCGGTCTCGCTGAAATCCGTACGTCCTGCCGCGACCGTACAGCACGCCGACGAGTCAGGCCGGTTGACCGCTGGGGAGCCGTGCGGTCGGAAGGGACGTGACGAGGGATGACGGTGGGGCAGCGGCCGCCCGAGGCGGTCGTGAGCGCCAAGGTGCGGGTTCCGCGGGTCACGGCGCTGGTGCGCGAGCGCCTCAACGACGCCTTCGAGCGCGTCTGGGAGCACGGCCTCGGGCTGGTCGTGGCCCCGGCCGGCTCCGGCAAGACCACCGCACTAGCGCAGTTCGCGGCGGCACTCGACGTGCCCGTCGCCTGGTATCGCGCCGAAACCGCCGAGGCCGACCCGCGCCAGCTCCTGGCCTATCTGGAGCGCGCGCTGACCGCCGCCCTCGGCCCGCTGGAGGCCGGCTGGGACACCCTGGAGAAGGCCGTCGCCGCGCTGGAGCGCTGGCCGGGGCGCCGCGCGCTGCTGGTCGTCGACGACCTCCACGTGCTCGCGGGCAGCGAGGGCGAGCGCGTGCTCGGCCGCCTGATGGACTACGCCCCGCCCTCCCTCACGGTGCTGATCGGCTCGCGCTCCGCGCCACGCCTCAACCTCTCGCGCCGCCGCCTCGCCGGGGCGCTGTTCGAGCTCGGCGCCGACGACCTCCGCTTCCGCTCCTGGGAGGTCGAGCACCTGTTCCACCACTTCTACCGCGAGCCGCTGCCGCCGGAGGACGTGGCCAGCCTGGCCCGTCGCACCGAGGGATGGGCGGCCGGGCTGCAGCTGTTCCACCTCGCCACCCAGGGCAAGCCGGCCGACGAGCGGCGCCGCGCGGTGGCCGCCCTCGGCACGCGCTCCAAGCTGGTCCGCGACTACCTTGCCCGCAACGTGCTCGACGAGCTCCGCGCCGAGCTGCGCGCCTTCCTGCTGGACACCTGCGTGCTGACCCGCCTGGACGGGCGGCTCTGCGACCGCCTGCGCGGCTGCGGCGGCAGCCAGCGGCTGCTCGAGGAGCTCGAGGCCCGCCAGATCTTCACCGTGCCGATGGACGACGAGGGCACCTTCCGCTACCACGAGGTCCTGCGCGCCCACCTGGAGGCGGCCCTGGTCGAGGAGGTGGGCGAGGCCGAGGTCGCCGCCCGCTACCGGCGCGCCGGCACCCTGCTGGAGCAGGCCGGCGCGTTGCCGGAGGCGCTGCACGCCTACTGCCGCGCCGGCGACAGCGCCGCGGTCACGCGGCTGCTCGGCGCCCGCGGCGGCGAGCTGGTCGACGAGGCCGTCACCTGGCTCGACGCGCTGCCGCCGACCCTGGCCGAGCAGGACCCGTGGCTGGCGCTGGCCAGCGCCCGACGGCGCCTGGCCGAGGGGCGCCTCCGCGCGGCGGTCGCCGCCTACCAGCGCGCCGAGCTGGCCTTCGCGGCGAGCACGGCGCGGGAGGTCTGCCGCCGTGAGCGGCACATCGCCGCCGCCTGGCTGGTGGCGGCGCCGGTGCCGGCGAGCGACTGGACGGGGCTGCTGCGCGCGGCCGCCCGGCGCGCCCCGCTCGCGGTCCGCTCGCAGGTCGCGCTCGTGCCCGGCCCGTACGGCCGCTTCGCCGAGGGCATGGCCGCGCTGCTCGCGGGGCACATGGAGGCGGCCGCCGGGCTGCTCGCGGCAGCCGCCCGGCACCCGGAGGCGAACCCCGTGCTGGTCGTCGGTGCGCGCCTCGCACGCGCCGCCGGCAGCCTGCTCGGCGGCACGCCGCCGCCGGCCGCCGAGGTCGAGCAGATCGTCGCCCAGGCAGAGGCGCTCGACCTGCCCTGGCTCGCCCGCGTCGGCGGCGCCCTGCTGGCGCTGACCGGACGCGCCGAACGGGTCGACGACGCGGTCAAGGTCCGCGCGACCTGCGACCGCGACGACGACGCCTGGGGCGGCGCGGTGATCTCCTTGCTGCTCGGCACCGCCCTGCTGTGGCGCGGCGAGGCGCCGGCCGAGGTGCTCGAGTCGGCCGCGAGCCGCTTCCGCCAGCTCGGCGCAGGCTCCCTGGCCGCCCACGCCGACAGCCTCGCGGCGCTCGCCGGCGCACGGCTGGGCCGTCCGGCGGCGCGCACGCAGGCGCTGCACGCGGAGGCCGGCGCCCGCGCCGCCGGTGTCCGCGGCGCCCAGGTGACCGCGCTGCTCGCCCTCGCGGTGGCGGGGGGCGAGCGCGCGGCCGAGCACCTCGACCTGGCCAGGAAGCTCGCCGCCGAATGCGGCCAGCACTGGGACGCGCTGGTACGCGGCCTTCCGGAGCTGTGGCCGTCGGCCGAGCCCGGCCAGGCGGCGCCCGCCGCCCCGCGGCTCACCGTGCGCTGCTTCGGCGGGTTCGACCTGCGGCTGGACGGCGAGCCGGTGGTCCTCGGCGCGCTCAAGCCGCGCTGCCAGGCCCTGCTGCGCCTGCTGGCGATGCAGGGCGGGCGTCCGCTGCACCGCGAGGCGCTGATCGAGACGCTGTGGCCCCAGGCCGACCAGGCCGCCGGCATGCGCGGACTGCAGGTCGCCGTCTCGACCCTGCGCCGCTTCCTGGAGCCGGACGCCGGGCGCGGCGAGGCCATGCTGCTGGTGCGGGAAGGCCAGACCTACCGGCTGGCCCTGCCGGATCCGGCCGACGCCGACGTGGTCGTGTTCGCCCGCGCCCTGGCCGAGGCCCGCGGCGCCCGGGCCGCCGGCGACCCGCAGCAGGCCGAGCGTGCCCTCGAGCGGGCGCTGGACGCCTACGGCGGGGAGCTGCTGCCCGAGGACGGCCCGGCGGAGTGGGTGGTCGGCGAGCGCGAGCGCTTCCGCGCCGAGGCCGCCGAGGCCGCCACCGCCCTGGCGGAGCTGCAGCTGGCCAGGAACGCGACCATGTCGGCCGCGCTCACCTGCGAGCGCGGCCTCACTTTCGACCGCTACCGCGACCCGCTGTGGCGCCTGCTGGTCGACGCCTACGAGCACGCCGGCGAGCACGCCGCCGCCGAGCGCGCCCGCCGCGGCTACGCCGCCATGCTCGCCGAGCTCGGCCTCGACCAGGGAGCCGGTCACGTATCGGTGCCGCGCCTCCTTGACCTGCGCGATGGCACGCGGGTGACGGTGCGCACGCGGATACGTGACCGGCTCCCTGGCGCGGCGACGCGCCGGCGAGCGTGCGCGGACGGTAGCGGTCAGGTCGCGAACGCCTTCAGCTCGCCGGCGACGAGCCCGAGCAGCCACTCGACGGTCTCCGGGGTGCCGGCCACCAGGCTGACGCGCTCGTCCGGGACGCTGCAGCGGCCGTCGAACAGGTCGCCGTCCAGGTTGCGCACCTCGACCCCGGCCTCCTGCGCGATCAGCAGACCGGCCTGCAGGTCGATGCTGTCCGCCTGGTAGGCGACGATGCCGTCGATGTCGCCGCGCGCGAGCATCACCCAGCACAGCAGCGGCGCCCACAGGTGCAGGACGCGCTTGGCCTCGCCCTCGAGGCGCACCTTGAGCGCCATCCCCCGAGGATCGGCACGCGGCAGATCGTGGCCCTGGATCCAGCCCAGCGTCGGCGGGCGGCCGACGGCCGGCCGGCGGGTGGGCAGCGGTCCCCGCGGACCCCAGGCGCCACCCCCGCGCCGGGCGGACCAGGTCGCGGCGGCGGGGACGTCGTGCACCGCCGCGACCATCGGCAGCTCTGCCCGGCAGAGCGCGATCCCGACCGCGAAGACGCCGAGGCCGATCGCCACGTTGTTGGTGCCGTCGAGCGGGTCGACCAGCCAGGTCCACGGCCCGCTGCCCGGGAGCTCGCCCAACTCCTCCGAGAGGATCCGGTGGTGCGGGAACGCGCGGCGAAGACGCGCGACGATCTCCGCCTCGGAGGCCAGGTCCAGGTCCGTGACCAGATCGCCCTGGGTGCCCTTGTCGTGCACCTCGAACGGCTTGGAGGCACGCGAACGCAACAGCGCGCCGGCCGCCTCGGCGGCCTCGGTCGCCACGGCGCAGGCATGCTGCAGGTCGATGCGTTCCTTGCCGTCCATCGCGATCCCTTCGGCAGCGTGCCAGACCGGCCCGGGTTGCTCCAGTCTCAGGTCCACAGGGCGCCCGGGTCGCCGCCAGCGCCGCGGACGTGCTCGTCGAGGAGCTGCCGCAGTGTACGGAGATCCTGGAAGCGCCGCTCCGCCGGATGGTCCGGATCGAGGAGGGATTCCACGAGGGCCATGAGGGGCGCCGAGTCCGCTCGCGCGGCCGTCACCGAAGGGAGCCATTTGTCGCTCGGCAGCGGGCGCCCGGCCCAGAGCAGCCAGCTCCGCATCGCCGCCCTGACGGCGAGGGCGCTGGTCAGCATGATCGCCAGCGGCTGACCGTGGAGCAGCGCGGTCTGCGCCTGGTTGCGGCGATGCTGGAACTCCACCAGCGAGCTGGACGCCATGCCGGGCCGAACCGCCTCGAAGCGCTCGGCGATCTCGGCTCGGTACGCCTCTCCTCCGCCCCAACCCGCGTGGAGCAGGCGTGCCGGTTCCATCTGGAACGCCCAGAAGGACAGGTCGGTCTCGCGGGAGGCGCGCCCGCGCGGGCCGACGAGCTCGATCTCCATGTTGCGGAGCGCGTCCGTCGCCCGCCAGCTCATGACCTCGGCGAGAGTCGGGAGGCTCTCGCCCGGCCCTGGCCGGCGCCCCTGCGCCAGCGGCGCGATCACTCCCTCGATGCCGCTCTCCTCGCCGGTGAAGGCCAGGACGTCGAGGTCGCTGCCTGGTCCGGCGCGCCCGTCGGCATACGACCCGACCAGGTAGCAGTCGGCTGCCGCCACCGCCTCGAGCCGGGGGTCGCCGCCGTTGCGCAGGACGCCGGCGAGGGCGTCCTTGACACGCTCCACCCAGCCGTCGACCTGGTGGCCGGCGGATGCGTCGCGGTCCGCTGCCGCTCCCATCAGCGCACGCTCTGGCCCAGAAGGCCGCTGACCACGGTCGCGGCGGCGGCGAGCTCCGTCGGCGGGCACACCTCACGGGTCATCTCGTGCTCGGGAACCCGCAGCGGGCCGAGTGACCGCTCGGGCACGGAGGCCTTGCGCGACGCCAGCACGATGGTCGCGGCGGTGCAGTCCTCCGGCACCTCGGTGAAATGGAAGCGGCCCGCCTCGATGGTGTAGCGGTCACCCGCCTGCACCGCCTGCGTCGCCGCGACGCGGAACTCGACCAGCCGCGCGGTCGGCCGCAGGCTGTCGGCGCCGCCGGCGCCGCTGATCTCGAAGACCCGGTGGGTCGGTGTGGTGCTGTCGTGGATCTCCACCAGGCAGTTCTCCAGGCGGCCGCAGACGACGTAGCTGGTGAGCTGCCAGGTGTGGTCGTGGATCGGGGAGGTCGTCAACTCGGGCCGGGTCGCGCCTGACAGCCAGATGTGGAGCCGCAGGGCGGTGGACCCCGCCCGCAGCAACGGCGCGTAGATGAAGCCGAGCGGATGCCGCACGGCGGCGAACGTCAGCTGCCCGCCGGCGATGTCGCCGATCAGCTCGACCGCCTGGTCGTTGAGCACGTCGAGCCGGTCACCGGAGTCGAGCAGGCTGGAGATGCTGCTCAGGCGCTCATGCATAGGGATTCTCCGCCTTGAGTGCCTTGCGAATGATGCTCTGCAGGTCGTCGGAGCTGAAGGAGGCGTCGAGTGGCACGCCGAGTGCCTCGAAGAGCTTTCGCACCTCGCTTTCGGTGACCGTGTCCGGGTCGAGGATGGCGTCGCCGGCCGCCAGGTCGAGGTGGCGCGACTGCTCGAAGCTGAGCCGCAGGTCGACCTCATAGGAGTCGTAGAAGAACGTGCCGCTCATCGCCTTCAGCGCCGGCGCCGTCCCGTCCTCCTGCGTGATCAGGATGTAGCTGGAGGACAGGTCGTAGCGGAAGGCCGACATGGTGCCGCAGAGGCCGAGCTGGATGTCGAGCAGCGCGTGCCGGTACCGGTGGTAGGACGCCGCCAGGATGGTCGCGTAGGACTCGTTGCGGACCCGCTGGGTGGTCCAGGCCTCCCCGAACCGGTCGGGCCCGGGGGCGAGGGCGGCGCGGTGGCGGCCGTAGCGGGCGCAGACGTCCACGTTGGTGGGGTCGAGGATCTCGATGGTGATGCGCCGCGGCTTCTTGTCCTTGAGGGCGTTCTCGCCGTTGGTCGGGAGCGTGACGGCCCGCAGGAACGTTCCCGTGCCGCCCTTGTAGACCCAGCGGTCCGTCGCCACCATGGCGTGCTCGAAGTCACGCCGGACCGACTGTGCCGTGGTCGGCTTGATCAGGCTGTCGAGCAGGGCGAGCTGACGGTCGACGTGCTCGACGGCGAGGCCGACCTCCTCGACCGTGGCGCGCAGGCTCCGCAGGTCGTCCCGCACCTCGTCGACGGAGCCCTCCAGCTGCGAGGTCGACGCGGCCACGCCGGTCTTCAATGCCTCACGCGCCGAGCGCTCCCGCACCAGCGTGAAGGCGATCACCGCCAAGGTGGCGAGCACGGCGTTGGAGAGCACGTCCTGGCTGGCGACACCGGCGATGCCGAGGAAGCTGAACAGGACCGCCAGCGACAGCGCGGCGACGGGGTCGAGGTTGTCCCTCAACCATCGCGCCAGCGAAAACAGCACCCCCATGGAACCCTCGCCGGTCGGCGGAACGCCTCTGGTCATGCCCGCAAGATCCCGAACGAGAGAATAGAGAGTTCTCGGAGCGCTTGCGAGTGCTCAGGGACGAAACGGCCGCCCCGCGCTCGCGCGGGGCGGCCGGGTACGGCCGGCGGCTACAGCAGGGTCAGGCCGTAGACGCTGAGCGGCTCGTCGGCCGGCTGGAAGAAGGAGCGGAACTGCGACGAGCTGCAGGAGACCACGGTGCCGCCGGACACGATGCCCTGCGCCTGGCTGCCGGCGAACATGGCGCCGCCGCTGTCGCCGGGCCGGGTGCAGATCCGGGTCATGGTCAGCCCGAAGACGGTGCCCTCGGCGTAGTTCACGGTGACGTTGTACTGCAGGACCGTGCCGCAGGTCGTGCCGGTGGTCGACCCGGTCTTGCAGGCGGTCGAGCCGACCGGCACGCGGCCGGCGCTGGTGATGTCGAGGAAGCTGCCGTTGTTGAGGACACCGCCGCGCGGGTCGAGCGCGGTCGGGTTGCTGATGCGGATCGCGCCGAAGTCGTTGCCGGGGAAGCTCGACGCGGCCACCGGGCCGATCGTCTGCCCGCTCGAGGTCGTCCAGGTGCCGCCGAGGTTGGTGCAGTGCCCGGCGGTGAGCACGTACAGGTTGCCGCTGCCGGCACGCGTGTTGAACCCGGCGGAGCAGCGCGAGCCGCTGTGCAGGATGGCCTGGCCCCCGTAGAAGGCCATCGGCCGGATCGCGCCGCCGACCCGCTCGACGCGGACCGCGGACCCGTAGGAGCGCGCCCGGGCCAGGAGCGCGGCGGTGCGCGCGCCGCTCGCGCCGGCCGGCACGCTGACCACGACCTTGTTGGCGGTCACGTCGACGCCCCAGGCCGTGCCGGGGACCCCGCCGGCGCGGTCCAGCGCCGCCTTGATGCGGTCGAGCCGGGCCAGGCTGCGGCCGACCAGCCGCGCCCGGGCGCCGGCGGCCTGGACGCGTGCGGCGGAGGCGCGGTCGAGCACGTTGACGACCAGAGCGCCGCCGGCGCGGTCGACGAAGCTGCCGGCGGCGTGCCGGCCGAGCGAGCGCGTCAGCCGGTCGGCGAGCGCGGCCTGGCTCGGCTGCGCGGCCAGGCGGCTGGCGGCCTCGGTCCGGGTCACGCCGAGCTGCACCGCGAGGTCGGCCACCTGGGCGGGCTGCCAGGCGCTGCCGGCCGAACGGGCCGTCGCGGCGCCGGCGGCCGGCGCGGCGAGCAGGCCGGCGGCGACCAGCAGCAGCGCCACGAGGACGAGGCGGAGGACTCCGCCGGGACGGGATGGGGATGGCGACATGGCCCCAACCTCCTGGGGTGCCGTCGGGATGGGGGAACGCGGTCGCTGACCGCCGGGGGATGGGGTCGAAGGGCCGACCGCCGAGCGTCGCCGCCCCGGTCGCCGGCGGGAGGACGGGAGGGCCGGCGAAGGGACGACTTGGCAGAAACGGTTGGTCTTGGCAGAAAAATCTATAAAGAAGCCGAGTTGTCCTGTCAAGACATAGTTGCCGAAGCGGTCTTGGCTTGCTCTCGTGGATCCCGCTCAGGTGCCGGCGAAGAAGCGCACCTCCGAGATGGACGTGAGCCGCCGGGTCGCGCCGCCGCCGGTGGCCTCGTAGACCTCGAGGATGGAGATGCGCACCTGGTCGACGGCGCGCGGCTCGAGGTCGACGTTCTGGTAGCCGGGCCGGTCGGCCAGGGTGACCGACTTGCTGGCACCGTCGGAGAAGTCCAGCCGCACCACCTTGGGCCGGTGGCGCAGGCCGAACTGGTCGCCCGAGGCGCCGGCCGCGATGCTGATGCGGGCCAGCCGCTGCGGCTGGCCGAACGTGAAGGTGACCTTGGCGATGCGGTCGTTGACCGTGCGAGACCAGAACGTCCCCAGGGCGCCGTCGACCAGGTTGGCCGCGACGTGCTCGCCGGACTGGCTGCTCGCCGCGGCCCGGACGGCGTCGGCGGGGACGGCGGCGAGGTCGCCGCCCCCGGCACGGGTCACGCCGGTGCCACCGCCTCCCGTGCCTCCCGTGCCCCCCCACCGTCGTTGCCGCTGCCCGCGCCGCCGCGGAACAGGCTGAGTCCGAGCAGGACGGCCGCGCCGAGGACCGCCACCGCGCCGAGCGCGGCCAGGACCATCCGCAGGGTGCGGTCCCCGTCCGCCGGCCGGGGGGCGACGCGCTCGACCAGCTGCGTCTTGGGCGCGGCGACGTCCAGGGAGGCGCCGCAGTGGCGGCAGAAGTGGCGGCCAGGGTCGTTGCCCCAGCCGCAGTTCTGGCACGGGGTCTGGCCAGGCTCGACGGTGGGCCCGTGGGCGGGCGCCTGGCCGTGGTCGACCGGACGCTGCACCTCCTGGGGCGGCTGCGCCTCCGGCTGGCCCTCCGGGCGGCGCGCCTCCCGGGCGCCCTCGCCCGGGCGGATCAGCATGCGCGCGGCCTGGTCGGCCCGGCGGGCGTCCGGCCGGGTCGGCGGCCGTGCGCCGTCGGGCCGCTTGGCCTCGGCGGCCGCGTCGAACGCCTGGGTGAGCTCAACCGGGTCGCGCGCGGCGCCCGTGGCGGGCGGCCCGCCGGCCGTGCCGGACGAGGGGCCGGGCGGCGGCCCGCCATGGGCGCCGGTCGGCGGCGTGGCTTGGCGCCGGGGCGGCCCTCCGGGCTCCTGGCTCCCCGACCGACCGCTCCCCTGCCCGGCTCCCCCAGGCGGCGGGGTCGTGCCCGCCGGGCCGGTGCCACCGGAGGCCTTTGGCAGCATCCCGGTCGGCGCGGGCTTGCCCTCCCACTCGAGGAACGCGCCGCAGGAGGGGTTCTGGCAGAAGGCGTCGTCGTTGCCGTTCTTGTGACCGCACTTGGTGCACACGATCATGGGCCGACCACCTCCACATGGTGGGCGACGTGGGCGGGCTTGGCGGCGGCGACCAGCCGCTCGAGGCGGCGCGCGTCGACCTTGGCGGGGTCGTCCACCCGGACCCGCACCCGGACCGCCACGTCGCCCGAGCCGGGCAGGGGCGTGCCGGGCGTGCCCGACCAGGTCACCGCGCCGGAGTCGCGCACCTCGACCTCGCCGCCGGTGGCGAGGGCGACCTGGTCGGCGAGGCCGCGCAGGGTGCCGCGGCGCCGGTACAGCGTCACCGCGCGTGCCACCAGCTCGCGCCGGCGCGCGGCCGGCCAGCTCTCGTCCGGCACCACCCCGAGCCAGCCGGCCAGCCAGTCCACGAGGTCGATCGGCGCCAGCATCGGGTCGAGGTAGTGCGGGAAGTTGTCCAGCGTGGACAGCACCGGGGCGAGCACCTCGTCGAAGGCGGAGACGAACTCCCTGGTGAACTCGTCCTCCTGGTACAGGGCGGGCAGCGCCGCCGCGAGCGGGTGCGGCGACGGCAGGCCCGGGATCGCGCCGCGCACGCTCAGCCCTCCTCCACCACGACGCGGTGCTCGAAGGAGAACACCAGGGCGTGCCGGTCCAGCTCGAGCCGCTGGGTCGCCTTGCCGCGCCGGCCGGTGACCGGGTCGGCGGGCAGCAGGCGCGCGTCCTCGATCAGCTCGGTGCCGGCGAGCCGCTGCAGCACGGCGTAGACCTCGCCGACGTGGACCGGCCGGCCGAACGGCCAGCCGTCGCCGTCCGGGCCGCCGCGGACCGGGTGGAAGTAGCGGTAGAGGGCGCGCAGGGCCTCGTCGTGCAGGCGCTCGCGGTCGGCCCGAGGCCGCGCCCGCAGCCTGGCGGCGACGGTGACGCCCTGGTACAGCGGCGGCTCGACCACCACCCGGGCGCCGATCACGCGGCGCTCGTCGAGCAGCTCGGCGATCCGTGCCAGCGTGGCGTCGGCGGGGATGAGCTGCTCGAAGGAGAGACGGGCCAGCTCGTCGTCCGCGGCGGCCGGCACCACCAGCACGCGCACCCCACCCGCGTCGGCGCCGTCGCCGGCGGCCACGCAGCGCACCCGGGCGATCTCGGGGGCGGCCTCGCGGGCGAGCTGCTCGTAGTCGTCGGCGGTCACCGCCCGGTCGGCGGTGCGCAGCACCAGCGGCCCGCGGACCTTGGCGTTCTCGACGTCCTCGCCGTCGACGCCGCCGGCCGCCGGGCGGCGGTTCTCCACCCGGGAGACGTACGGGATCGACGACTTCAGCACGTTCAGCTTGCCCCTGGCGACGTTGCCGCGCGGGCCGCCGCCGGTGCGGTAGGCGCGCAGCCGCAGCAGCGCGCCCTTGGGCGGGACCGCGCCGTAGCCGCGCAGGCTGCCGTCGGGCTCGCGCACGGCCGGGCCGAAGGCGAGCTCCCCGCCGGTCTGGTCGAGCACGAAGACGCGGTCGCCGGGACCGTGGCCGGCGAAGCCGGCGACCCTGGTCCACTCCTGGAAGCCGTCGGGCGTCGCCACCTCCAGCACCAACGGCGCCTCCGACGGCACCACCGGCCGGTGCGCCAGTGCGACCCGCTGGCCGGGCACGCCCTCCGCCACGCCCAGGTCCTCGCCCTCGACGACCTCGGCGTGGACGGCGGTGGCGGTGCCGCCGATGGTGAAGGCGGTCAGCGACTTGATCCGCGGCGAGGCGCTGTAGACCGGCTGGCCCTCGTCGGCCGGCACCACCCGGCAGCGCACCCAGGCGGCTCCGCGCCCGGCGACCAGCGAGCTGGTGTGCCCGCGGGGCACGTGCAGCACCAGGTCGCCGGCCCGGTTGAGGCCGCCGGTGGCGTCCGAGTCGACCTCGCAGCGCGCCCAGCGGCGCCCGGTCCAGGCCTCCCAGACCAGCGGCGGCCGCCGCGGGTCGACCCCGACGCCCTCGATGTCACAGTCGAACCGCAGCGCCAGGATGCACGACGGCACCGGGTTGGAGAGCCCGATCATGAAGGTGTCGTCGACCCCTGGCTGGTGCTCGAAGCAGTAGAAGTGCCGGTGCTCGTTGTCCAGCGTCTCGCTCTGGTCGCGCTCGTCGCCGCCGGCGGCGGCGGTCGCCAGGGCCGTGGCCGAGCAGGCGACCACCTCCAGGTCCTCGACGGTGGTGAACACCACCGCCTCCTCCGCCTCGGTGCGCCTGGTGGCGACCTGGGTGCCCGGCGCTACCCGCACCGTCTCCGGCTGCGGCGCCGACAGCCAGAAGCTGACGTCCGCCCTGGCGGCGGTCGGCGGGAACAGCCGCACCCCGATCAGCTCCAGGAACTTCACGTAGTGCCGCTCCGGCACCCGGTTGAGCCGGTACAGGAGCTGGTCGGTCATCCAGGCGAACAGCTCGATCAGGGTGACGCCAGGGTCGGACACGTTGTGGTCGGTCCACGAGGGGCAGCGCTGCTGCACCAGCCGCTTGGCGTCGTCGACCAGGTCCTGGAAGCGGCGGTCGTCGAGGTTCGGGGAGGGCAGGGCCATCTGGGCGCTCCTCACTGCCCTTCGGGCGCGGTCGTGGCGGGGAGGAGCTCGGGAGCTCCGGGGCCGGTCGCTTCCTCGCCGATGAGGTAGAACGGGAAGACCAGGTTGCGTGGGTCGTTGGTGCCGGAGATCAGGTAGCGCACGTCGATCCAGATGGTGGCCTCCGCGGGCGCCAGGGTGACCACGACGTCCTCGAGGTCGATGCGCGGCTCCCAGCGCTCGAGGGCACGCCGCACCTCGTAGGCGATGTGGCCGGCGGTGGTCGCGTCCATCGGGGCGAACACCTGGTCGTGGATGGCGCAGCCGAACTCCGGCCGCATCGGCCGCTCCCCCGGGGCCGTGCCGAGGATCAGCCGGATCGCCTCCTCGATCTCGCGGATGCGCTCGACCATGGCGATGCCGCCGGTCGCGTCGGTGCGCACGGGGAAGGCCCAGCCGCGCCCGATGAACTCCTCGGCCATCGCCCTACCCTCCGATCAGCACGGTCGCCGCCGAGCCGGTGAGCTGGCCGGGCGCGCCGGCGTTGATGGTGGAGGGCGAGCCGGTCTTGGCGGCGGGGCGGCCCTCGATCAGCACGCTGGCCGAGCCCTTGACCACCCGGCCGATCTGGGCGGTCGGGAGCATGAACGGGTCGCTGGGGTGCAGGCCGACGTGCGGCGGGGTGTTGAAGCCGGAGGAGCTCTCCATGGTCGCCGGCTTGCCGGTGATCAGGGTCCTGGTGGCCAGCGCGACCGTGAGCGGCGACGAGAACGGCATCGGCGGCGCCGGGGTCGGTGCCCCGGCCGCCCCGGGGACCAGGTGGACGGTGCAGATGCCGTTGATGCGGTCGCCCATCACCGCCGCCGGCGTGCCCATGTCGTGCCTCCCTCCGCTCGTCGCCCGTCCCGTGTACGGATGCGCGGGTCCTGCTAGTTCAGCTTGATCGGCTGGCCCTTGACCTCGACCGGGCCGTCGGCGGTGATCCGTACGGCCTTGGCCTTGAGGTCCATGGTCGCGCCGGCCTCGATCGTCAGGCTCTTGCCAGCTCGAACACTGATGTCCTGGGTGGCGTCGATCTCCACGCGCCCGTCGCTGGCGACGTGGATGACGGTCTTGCCGCGGTCCAGCGCCAGCCGCAGCTTGGAGTCGCCGGTGAGCACGGCGATCCCGTCGTCGGCCTCGTCGTCGAAGAAGATGAGGGCGTGGCCGCGCTTGGAGATGAAGCCGCGCCGCCGCACCGCGCCGCTCGAGCCGTCGATCAGCCGCTCGCCCAGCTTCGGCTTGTCGACCCCGTTGTAGAGCCCGCCGACCACGTAGGGGCGGCGCAGGTCGCCGTGCTCGAAGGCGACCAGCACCTCGTCGTTGACCTCCGGCAGGACCACCGCGCCGCGCTCGGGGCCGGCGCCGGGCTGCAGCACCCGCGCCCAGTCGCTCACGTAGGTGTCGGACATCCAGGGGTACTTGAGCTTGACCCTGCCGAGGTCGTCGGGGTCGCGCACGTCGGTGACCTGGGCGACGGCGACCCCGGGAAGGGGCGGCGGGCCGTTCGCGTTGCCGCCGGGCGTGGAGAGGCTCAGCAGGGAGCGCTCCTGGCGGCCGCTGACCGTGAACCAGGTGGTGTAGCCGGTCTCGGCGTCCAGGACGTGCCTGGTGGCGGAGATGGTGTACTTGCCGTCGAACGGCTCGCCGGCCAGGGAGAGGCTGACCGGGGTGCCCGCCTTGAGCTTCGGGTTGCCGCGCGCTGTGCCTTCCAGCTCGGCGAAGGCGCCGGCGAGCTGGTCGGCGAGCGCCTTGGCGGCCGCGTCGACCTCCGCCTGGGTGCGGAAGGGCACGTCGGTGGCGACGAAGTCGACCGCGTCGAAGGTGCCGGCGAGGCCCGCGGGCGTGACCGGCAGGGAGACGCTCTCGGTGGCCGCGGCGGCGCTGCCGACCAGGGCGCGCTTCTGGCCGACGTCCCAGCCGCGGACCTGCACCTCTTTCACCTGCTCGGCCGCGGTCACCACGGCCCGCAGGCGCAGCAGGTTGGCGCCGAGGCTGAGCTGCAGCGGGTTCTGGGTGTCGAGCCTGCCGCCGCCCGGCGCGTTGCCGGATTTCGCCGGGTTGCGCAGGTCCAGCTTGTTGTCGAGCACCGCGACCTCGAAGCCGATCTCGGCCGCGAGCGAGCGCAGGAACTGCCAGTCCGACAGGTTGCCCTGGGAGACGTGCTGGTAGACGCCTGGCGTCGGGTCGATCTTGCCGATCTGGAGACCCGCCCGCGTGGCCACGGTGCGCGCCACGTCGGCGTAGGTGACGTTGGTGTAGGTCTCGGTCCGCCGCCCGCGGAAGAGCCGGTGGGAGTGGTCGAAGCCGCGCGCGACCACCAGCGTGCCGCCGGGGGTGTGCTCGGCCTCCAGGGCGGTGACCTCGCCGGAGATGAGCGGCTCGCCGCCCGGGTGCTGCTCGGAGATGAGGCTGACGCGCACCTTGGCGCCGATCCTGAGCCCGGCGGCGGCCAATGCCTTGTGCTCCGGGTCGCGGAAGGTGAGCGCGAACAGGTCGGGCAGGTTGAGGTTGTCGTCGACCACGGCGCTGACCAGCATGCGCTCGGCCTCGGGGGCGAGCGCCTGGCCTTCGACGTGGACCTGGAACTTGCCGGTGTGCTGCTGTTGCTGGACAGGCATGGTCGGCTCGCTGGGCTAGCTCGTGCGGACGGCTTCGTCGGGGCGCGGGATCAGCAGGCGGGTGCCGGGCCGCACTCGCAGCGGGTCGTCGATCCCGTTGGCGTCGGCAAGCGCGCGCCACATCGTCGGGACCCCGTACTCGCGGTAGGCGACCGACGCCAGGGTGTCGCCCTCCACCATGGTGTGGCTGCGCAGCGCGGTCAGGCTGCCCGAGGTGGGGTTCTGCCTGCCCGCCTCGGCGGGGATCTCTTCCAGGCTGATGGTGCAGGTCGCCCGGATGGGGGCGCCGGTCGGGCGGAACAGGGTGTACTTGGCGCTGACCGACTTGAGGTAGGCGGTGAACAGCACGGTCGTGCCCCAGCCGAACTGGACGAACGGCGGCGAGGGCTTCTGCGCGGAGAGCGTCGTCTGCAGCGGCACCAGGCAGGCGAACAGTGTGTCGACGTCCTTGGAGACGTCGCCGCCCTTGTCGGTCTCGTCGAGGAAGATCTCCAGGTTGAGGGAGCGTGGCTCCGAGCCGGTGAACTCGGGCATGGAGGTCTGCTTGGCGCCCTTGGTGTTGTCCCGCCGCCACGCCGCGCTCTTCTGGACGGTGTACTCCCTCGGGTTGAACTTGCAGGTGATGCGGGAGCGGCCGTTGACCGAGGCCGCGCCGCCCGGCCCCGACTCGGTCGGCTGGAAGAACGCGATGTAGGCCTTCTGCAGGTTGTCGGTCACGGGTCCACCTCGCTCAGCTCGCGGCCAGGAAGCCGTGGTGGGCGAGCTCGAGCGTCTCGGTGGCGACCTTCGGGGACTCGGCCGAGAGCGACGGCCCCTGCCAGCGCACCGGGATCACGTCGCTGAGGGTCCACTCCCAGATCTCCTCCTCGTCGGCGGTCATCGCGACGATGTGGGCGGTGGTCCGCTCGATGCCGTGCTTGGCCATCTTGGCGAACCACTGCGCCACCAGCCGCGTCCCGTCGCTCGTCACGGCCCGGGTGAGCTTGACGTTGGAGTACTTGATGCGCCCCGGGAGCTGGTAGACGAAGCCGTTGTTGCCGCCCTCCTCGCGCTGCTCGAGGGTCACCTCGCAGCCGAGCCCCTCGCAGCTGGTGAAGGCGCCGAGGTCGTGGGCGTCGATCTTGACCTTGAAGCAGACGCTGACGGCTGGGTCGGCGGTCGGGTCGGCCATGCTCGCTCCTTGGGATGTCAGTGGCGCAGGTCGGTGACGAACCCGGCCCGCTCCCGGTCGAGCCGCAGCTCGGCCATCAGCCGGGAGCGGAGGCGGTCGTAGAGGCGCCGGGCCAGGTCGTCCAGGTCCGCCGTTCCGGCCCCGGCGGACGCCGCGGCAGCCGCAGCCGGCACGGCCACGGCCTGGCTCAGCTGCCCGTTCGCGGCGGCGAGCTGGTTCACCGGACCGGTCGCGGCGGCGGCGAGCTGGCTCAGCTGCCCGTTGACGGCGGCGAGCTGGTCCACCGGCCCGGCCGCGGCGGCGTCGAGCCGCTGCACCGGGCCAGCCGCGGCGCCGCCGAGCTGCTCCGTCCCGCCGGAGGGTCGGTCGCCCGCCGCACCGGTGAGCGGGTCCCCCGGCGCCGCGAACCGCAGGCCGCCGGCGCCGTCCGGTGCGGCCAGCCCGGACCCGAGCGCCAGCGCCGCCGGGTCGAGCGCGCCCCCGGGCGCCGGCTGCCGCCACAGCGTGGCCGGCGGCGCGAGCGCCGCCGGCGAGCGCTGCGCGACCGGGCCGGTCGCATGGGCGACGGGTCCGGTCGGCGGCGGGGCGGGCGGCCCGCCCGGCGGGTGCACCCCTGTGGGGCGGGGATTGCCGCCGGGCGGGCCGTCTCGGGGCGGGCCCGCCCGTTGCGCCGGCGTCCCGGCCACGGACGAGCCCGGCCGTCGGCCACGGAGACCGCCCGGCCCGGGCGCGGCGGTCAGGGCGGGCGCGCCGGACGGCCCCTCGGGCGCCTGGCGCTGCACCACGCCACCCCCTGGGGGTGGCGGCGCGTCGAGCGCGAGCAGGCTGGCCAGGACGACCGGCCGCTCGCCCAGCAGCGGTGCGAGCGGCGCCATCTCCGCCGGCCCCTGCCAGCCCGGCACGGCCCCGGCGGACGCCGCGCCGGCGGCGCCGGCCGGGTCGGCGTCGGCGGGCGCCGGCGAGGCGGTCTCGGTCGGCGCCGCCTGGGCGCTCCCGGTGAGCGTTCCACCCGGGTCGGCCGTGCTCGGCCTGGCGGGCGGGTCCGCCCCGGCTCCATCGAGAGGGCCGGCCTCGGATGCGGCCGGCCCGGGGCCGGCCGCCGTCGGGTCACCCGCGCCGCGGCCGGCCCCGCCTCCCACGCCGGCGGGCAGGCGACCGGCGCCCGCCCCGCTGGCCTGCACGATCCCGCCCGTGCCGTGCGGCGCCGGGCCTGTTCCCTGGACGCCGGACGGGCCGGCCGCGCGCCGCACCACGGGCGGTTGGCCGGCGCGCTCGCCGAGCACGGGCACGATCCCGGCGCCGGGCCGCTCGGGGCCGCGCCCGTGCCTGGCACTTCCCGCCTCGGGAGGCGGCGGGGCCGTCCCGGCGGGCACATCGGTGGCGCCGCGCTGCAGCGCCGGGCCGAGCGCGCTCCGCTCTCCAAGCAGCGGCACGATCTCGACGGTGTCCGCCTCGCCGGCGGGCGCCTGCCCGAGGGGCACGGTCCCGGCGACGCCCGGCTCCGGAGCCCCCTCTCCGGGCGGGCCGGCCGCCAGCGGCGACGGGGACGTCCCGGCGGCGCCGGGAGGAGTGCCGGCCTGGCCCGCCGGTGGCGTGCGACCCCGTGCGGACGACGGCACCTGGCCGGTGGACGGCGCGGCCGGGCCGGCGGGCGGCACGGCCAGGCCAGCGGGCGGTGCGACCTGGGCAGGTGGGGTGCCACCGCGCTCGGACGGAACTTGGCCGGCGGACGACGCGGCCTGGCTGGTGAGCGGCGTGGCCTGGCCCAGGAGCGGTGCGGTGCGGCCGGCGGGTGACGCGGCCGGGCCAGCGGATGGTGCGGCGTCGCTCTGCGAGCGTGCCGCATGGCTGCCGGTGGGCGCGGAATCGCCGTCGGGCGCTGCCGCCTGGCCGGTGGAGGGCGTTCGGCCCCCGGGCGGCGCGGCCTGGTCGGTGGCGGGCCGGCTCTGCACGCTGGGGCGCGCGGCGGGCGGAGCGCCCTGACCAGCGGGCGGCGAGCCCGGCGCGCGCTGGACCGTGCCACCCGTGATGGGCGCGCCGAGGCCGGCCCGGCGGGCTGGCCGCGCACCCTCACCACCGCCCGTGGGCGCCGTGCCCGGCTCCGGCGTGGTGGCCGGCGCACGAGCCGCGCCCGCCGGTCCTTGCGGCGCGTCCGTCTCCTGGTGGAGCAAGCGCTGCACCGGCCGCCCGCCGAGCAGCGAGGCGCCGCCGAACGGCGAGGTGCCGCCGTCCTGCGGGTCAGCCGCCGTGGCGGCCTCCGGCCAGGCCGGGCCGTCCGGCGGTGCGCCGCCGGACGCGGTCCCCGACGGGACCGGCGGGCGGTCCCCCGCCGGTCCCGTCTCCCCGGGCGCGTGACCCTCGGCCACCGGCGGCAGGCTCAACGCGGGCAGGCGCTGCGCCGGGGCGGTGACCAGGGAGGCCGCCGGCGGCGCCGCCGGGACGCTCGCGACACTGCCACCGAGCTGGGCGGGCGCGGGGCCGGGCTGCGCCGCCGCGCCGGCAGGCTCGCCGCTCTCGGGTGGGGGGCTGGCGGCGGCCAGCGTGGCGAGGCCGCCAGCGATCCCCGCCGGCGCGGCGGCGTCGAGCCGGTGGCCCAGCGGGCCGAGGAACGCCGGCGAGCGCCGCGAGGCCAGGCCGGCCTCGAACGCCGCCGTCTGCACGGTGGGCCGCGCCGCGTGCAGCGTCTGCGGCATCGACGGCAGCGTCCGCCAGCCGTCGCGCGGCTGGGATGGGCCGGGCGGCGGCCCCCCGGTCTCAGGAGCAGTTGGGGGGTCCGGGGGGCTCAAGGAGCGAAGCGGTAGCCCCCCGGTGAATCGGTTGGCCGGCCGCCCTTTGCCGATCAGGCGGTCGAGGAAGCCCACGACGGCTCACCCGCCTCGCGGCGCGAGCCGTTCGAGCCGGGCGACCTCGTCCACGAAGCGCCGCCGCAGCGGGTGCTCCAGGTCGAGGATCTCCCCGAGCGACCAGTGGAGGTGGTACGCCACGTAGGCGACCTCCTGGTAGAGCTGGTCGGCGGGGACGGTCACGATTCCCCCAGGCGACCACCGGCCAGGTCGACCGCGAACTCGTGGCTGCAGGCCGGGCAGGCGACCGCGGCCCTGGTGTGGCCCTCCTGGTTGACCCGGCGGTAGAGGTCCTGCAGGAAGGCCAGGTCGGAGGCGAACAGGTTCTCGATCACGCCGGCGTGCACGTCGTCGACCGTCCCGATGCGGGTGACCACCCTGGCGAGCAGGACCACCGTCAGGTAGGCGGGGTTCTCGCGCACCCGGTCGTCGCGCAGTGGTATCAGCTCGTCGCGCGCCGTGGCCAGGCGCATGACCCCGTCGCGGTGGACCGTGCCGGCGGCGTCGACGTACCCGCGCGGCAGCAGGAACGGGAACTTGGTGCGCAGCGCGTCACCGTCGGCGCCGTGGCCACGGTCGCGCACGGCGGGCGCCTCGCCCGCCTCGCGTGCGGTCGTGGCCGCGCTCGGGCCGCGTCGCATCACTCGACTTCCATCTGCTCGTAGGTGACCACGAGCTTCTCGGTGAGGACGCTGGTGTCGCCGGCCTTGAGGGTGCCGATCTCGAGGCTCTTGGGCCACGCGTTGGTCAGCTTGTAGCGCTTGATCGCGGTGCCCTCGAAGTCGTACACGATGATCGCGCCGCCCTTGCGGGCGTCGCTCATCTTCCCGAACTGCGAGTCCTTGGCCCATTTCTCGAAGCTCTGGTCGCCGGTGAGGCCGCGGGTGAGGGTCACCTCGCCCGCCTTCGGCCGCCCGGGAAGCTTCTTGATCATGAACTTGCCGTCCGGGGTGTTCTGCTTGAGCTCGATGACGTCCTGCTCCATCTTCAGGCCGCTGACCTCGGAGATCTGCTTGATCACGACGCCGTCGACCTCGATACCGAAGGAGTGGCCGACCGAGCTGTCGAGGTCGGGAAGGGGCATTTCGCGTCTACCTCCTCAGGGTCACTCGTTGACCAGGCTGGTGCCGCCGGAGAACTGGGCCAGGCGGAAGACCACGAACTCGGCCGGCTTGACCGGCGCCACGCCGATCTCGCAGACGACCTGGCCCGCGTCGATGCCCTCGGCCGGGTTGGTCTCCTCGTCGCACTTCACGTAGAAGGCCTCGGCCGGGGTCAACCCGAACAGGGCGCCTTTGCGCCACTCGTTGACCAGGAACGCGGCGATCGTGCGGCGGATCTTGGCCCACAGGGCGTGGTCGTTCGGCTCGAAGACCACCCACTGGGTGCCGTTCAGGATCGACTCTTCCAGGTAGTTGAACAGGCGGCGGACGCTCAGGTAGCGCCAGGCCGGGTCGCTGGACAGGGTGCGGGCGCCCCAGACGCGGATGCCGCGGCCGGGGAAGGAGCGCAGGCAGTTGATCCCGACCGGGTTGAGCAGGTCGTGCTCGGCCTTGGTGATCTGCAGCTCGAGGGCGAGGGCGCCGCGCACCACCTCGTTGGCGGGCGCCTTGTGGACCCCGCGGGTGTCGTCGCTGCGGCTCCAGATGCCGGCCACGTGGCCGCTCGGCGGCACGAAGCGGTTGCCGCCGCTGGCCGGGTCGAAGACCTTCACCCAGGGCCAGTACATGGCGGCGTAGCGGGAGTCGTAGCCGGACTTGTCCTGGCGCCACTCCTTGATCTGCTGGGCGTTCAGCCCGGGGGGCGGGTCGAGGATGGCGATGCGGTCGCCCATCAGCTCGCAGTGGGTGATCATCGCCTGCTGGACCGCCTGCACCGCCTCGAGGTCGATCATGCCCTGCTGGTAGGCGGCGAGCAGGTCGGGGACGCAGAGCATGGTGATCTCGTCGACCGCCTCGAGCCCGCCGAAGCCGCTGCGGTCGGCCGGGTCGCCGACGTAGTCCTCGGTCGTCAGCTGGGCCGGGCGCGGCTCGGAGGAGCCGCCGCTGAGGGCGATCGCGCCCTTCTCGGGCCGCGCCAGCGCGGAGCCGCCGGCGACCTCCTCGATGCGGATGACCTTGGACTCCGCGTTGACCATGGTGACCACGTTCTGGCGGCCGCGCTTGACGGTGACGCCGTCGAACGTCTCCACCGTCTTGCCGTCGCGCTTGACGACCAGCTTGAAGGTGTCGTCGCCGGTTGCCTGGCCGCCGGCGTCGGCCACCTCGACGGTGATGTCGTTGCCCTTGGGCCCGCCGTCCAGCGCGCGGACGCGGTAGCCGCCGACCTCGCCCTGGGCGCTGGCGGGCAGCTCCTTCTGGCCGTCGCCCTTGGCGCCGTCCTCGCCGACGCGGACCACGTAGCAGTTGCCGCCGCCGTTGGCGAAGTAGGCGAACACGGAGTGGGCCAGGTAGGAGCCGGGCACGAACTCGCCGAACTGCTTGGTGAACTGGCTCCAGTTGCTCACCAGCGTCGGGGTGTTGAAGGGGCCCTCGGTGGCGAGGCCGACGAACGCGGCCACCGCGGTGCCCACGCCCTCGATCGGCCGGGAGCCGGCCTCCACCTCCTCGACGTAGACCCCTGGTGACAGGTACGTGGGCATTCGCCGCCTCCTGGTCGCACGGACTCTCTGTAGTGGAGCGTTGCTCGCGAGGCGGCCGGCGACAATGACCCGCCGGCCCTGCCTCCGGGAAGCCGTGTCTGCACCAAAGGGCACCACGGCGGGCCGGACCGCTACCCGGTCGGCTCCTCGGCTTCCTCGTCCTCGGCCTGGCGCTGGACGAACGCGCCCTGGACCGGCTCGGCCTCCTCCTCGGTCTCGTCCTCGGCCTGGCGCTGGACGAACGCGCCCTGCACGGCCTCGGCCTCCTCCTCGTCCTGGTCGGCCTCGGCCTGGCGCTGCACGCCGGCCGGGGCCGGGCCGGGCACGGCGTGCTCGGAGAGCCGCGTCGCCTCCTGCTCGAACCGGTCCGACGGGTGGCTCACGCTCACCCCGCCGTCCGTGGGCGTGCCGTCCACCGGGCCGCTGCGCTGCTGCACCACGTGCGTCAGCTCGTGGGCGAGCATGCGCCGCCCGTGCACCGTCTCCGGCGCCCAGGTCGACGGCTGGAACACCACCTCGTTGCCGACCGTGTAGGCGTGCGCGCCGACCGACCGGGCCGACTCGCCCGCCTGGCCGTCGGCGTGCACCCGCACGTCGTCGAAGTCGTGCCCGAGGCGCTGCTCCATGTCGGAGCGGAGCTCCGGCTCGAGCGGGCGGCCGCCGCCGTGGCCGACCACGTCGAGCACGGGCGAGTGCTCCTCGTCCTTGCCCGCGGGCAGGGACGACTCCGCCCGCTGCAGCGCCGACCGGCCCTCCACCAGCGCGGCCACGCTGGCGTTGCCGGAGCACCGTTGCAGGCGCAGGACGGTGGCCGGGTCGAGCCTGGCGCCGGGCGCCAGCGCGGCGGGCTCGGCCGAGGTGTCGTGGGCGGCGGTGTCCTTGCGGGCGGCCGGCGGGCGGCGCGTCAGGTCACGGCCGGCCGGCTCCTCGTCGTGTGCTCGCATGCTTCCCTCCGAGGCCGTGGCCACCTCAACCTCCCACCGGCCGGCCGCCCGTCCCAGGAGCCCTCGGGCGTCCATGCGGGCAACACCGCCTGCCCGAACGCACGCCGCCCGGCCTCATGCCGGGGAGGCGAGCAGGCGGTGGTAGGGGCCGAACTCGGCCTCGCGCGCGAGGCGGCCGAGCTTGCGGTACTCGCGGTGGACGGCGCGGACGAGGTCGGCCATGGCGAGGGGTCGGCCGGCCTCGGCGGCCAGGTAGGCGGCGGCCAGGGCGATGCTGGCGATGCTGCCGCCCGACAGCTCGAACGCGCCGGCGCAGAAGTCGAGGTCGACGTCGGGGCCGCGCGGCATCGCGGTCCCGAGGCAGCGGTCCCAGAGGCGCCGCCTGGCGGCGTCGTCGGGCAGGGGGAACTCGACGATCGCGTCCAGCCGCCTGGTGAACGCCTCGTCGAGATTGGCCCGCAGGTTGCTGGCGAGCACCGCCAGCCCCCCGAACGACTCCATGCGCTGCAGCAGGTAGGCGATCTCGAGGTTGGCGTAGCGGTCGTGGGCGTCGCGCACCTCGGAGCGCTTGCCGAAGATCGCGTCGGCCTCGTCGAACAGCAGCACGCCGTTGACGCCCTCGGCCTCGGCGAAGACCCGCTCCAGGTTCTTCTCGGTCTCGCCCACGTACTTGTCGACCACGGTGGCCAGGTTGACGGCGTACAGGTCCAGACCGAGCGCGCGCGCGATCACCTCGGCGGACATGGTCTTGCCCGTGCCCGAGTCGCCGGCGAACAGGGCGGTGACGCCCCGGCCGCGGCCGCCGCCAGGCCGCAGCCCCCACCCGGCCAGCACCCGGTCGCGGTTGCGGGCGCGCGCGGCCAGTTCGTGGAGCTGCTCGGCGGTTGCCGCGGGGAGCACCAGGTCGTCCCAGCCGACCGCGGGCTCGATGCGCCGGGCCAGGCGCTCGAGCCCGGCCGCGTTCTGGGCGCGGGCGCCGGCGCGCAGGTGCGCCGGCTCGACCGCCGTGCCGGCCACGGCCGCCTGCAGCCGCGCGGCCCTGGCCGCGCGGGCGACCTGCTCGGCCGAGAGCAGGAAGTGGGCGGTGGCCAGGCCTGGGTCGCCGCCAGGCGGACTGGCTCGCTGCGCCGGCCCGCTCGGGTGCGCCGGCCCCGGGCCGGCATCGCCGTCGAGCTGCGCGCGCCAGCAGGCGGCGCGCTCGGCGGGTGTGGCGCTCGGGGCCTCGACCACGGCGGGGACGTCCCGCGACCAGGCCGGGTCCCAGGTCGCCCTGCCGGCCAGCACCACCGTGACCGGCAGCTCGGCGAAGGCCCGCACGGCCGCGGCACCGCGGCCGGCGAGCGCCTCGACCGGGCCGGCCACGACGCCCGCGCCGCGCAGGCGGGCCTCGCGGGCGGCCGCCCGCGCCGCCGCGGTCAGCTCCGCCTGGGCGTCGAGCCTGCCGAGGTCCAGGACCAGGGCGGGCAGCCCGGCCGCCCGTAGCCCGGCCGCGCCCACGGCGGCCCCTCGACCGCCGGGCCGCTCGCGCACGTACGCCAGCCGCGCCCCGGCCGCCAGCGCCCGCGCCAGCCCTGCCGATGGGCCGTCGACGGTGCCCGCCTCGGGGACCGCGACCGGTCCCGCCGCAACGCCCCGCCCCGGATGACCGACTCCCGCGGGGGACGGGCCGCCGGCCCAGGCCAGGGGACCCGGGCCGGCGACGGCGGCCAGGTCGGGGTCGGGCGTGTCGTCGCCGAGCAGGTGGCTCGCGACCCGGTCGGGGACGCGCAGGGGGCGGGTGAGGAAGGGACGCTCCGGCTCCTCGACCTGCACCAGGCCGCCGCTGACGAGCGCGCCGCCGGGGCCGAGGCGGCGTCTGGCGGCCGCGTCGGTCGGGGCCGCGCCGCACAGCTCCAGGGCCAGGCCGATCTGGGCGCGGCGGCGGGTGACGTCGTCGTTGAGGTAGGCGTAGAGGCGCTCGAAACGGGGATCGAGGTCGGGCGCGAGCGCGACCAGCAGCAGGTCGAGGTCGAGCGCGTCCAGGCCGAAGCCGCGTGCCAGGCCGCGCAGGCGCAGCGCGGCACCGGCCCGCTCGGCCCGGTCGGCGGCCGCCTCGACCTCGGCCGCCGCCGCGGCCGGGATGGCGGCCAGCCGCGTGGGAGCGGCGTCCAGCAGCCGGTCGACGTGCTCGGCAGCCAGGTACAGCCCACGAAAGGGGTCGTCGGCGCCCGGGTCGGCCTGGCGGCGGAGCGCCACCGCCGCCCGCACCGCCGCCTCCACCAGGGCGAGCCGCCCGCGAAGGTGGACCAGGCTGGCCGCGCCCGGGTCGCCGTCGCGGCCGGCCTTCCCGGGCGCGGCGGCCGACCCGGCGGGCCGCGGCGTGGGCCCCGCGTCCCGGCCGGCTGCGGGTGCCGGCCTGGCGCGTGGGCTGGAGGCCGCCGTCTCGGTGGTGCTCACGGCAGCTCGCGGATGCGCACGATGCGGCCCTGCTGGTGCTCGGCGCCGACCGTGAGGGTCTCGTCCGCGACCGGCCCGGCGGCGGCGCTCGCGGCCGGCCGGCGCTGGCGGCGGCGCCCTCGGCGAGGACGAGCCACTTGCTCGGCCGCGCCGCCCGCCCCGGTGAGGCCGATCCGCGGCGCCTCGAGCACCAGCGGCGCCGCCGGCATGCGCCGGCCGCTGTCGACCGGCGCGACCACCTGGACGTCCAGCGACGGCTTGAGCTCGCCGCCGAGCGCCGACCAGACGTCCGCGAAGGAGCGGTCCTCGGGCGGCGGGAGCGCCACCGTCAGCGCCACCGGCAGGCCCACCTCGGCCAGGGAGCCCTGGAGCAGCGCGTCGGGCAGCTTGTCGTGCCGGAGCAGGCACAGCAGCACGGCCGAGAGCAGCCGGTGCTCGTCCTCCGGCCGCTGCGTCCACGCGGTCACCAGGTAGGACAGCTTGAAGTGGCGCGGCGGCAGGTGGCGGGCGGTGACGCGCCCCCCGGCGTCGTACTCGTTCACCATGCCGCGCTCGCGGCGGCGCAGGTCCTCGCGGATGTCGTAGAGGTAGAGGTCCAGGGTGGGCGCGTTGCGGCGCGACGCCCAGTCCTTGGTCGGGGCGTCGAGGGCCACCTCCACGTCGGCCCCGCTCAGGGCCTCGCGCCGCAGCAGCTCGCGGAGCGCCTGGTCGACCTCTTCGATCATGCCTCGCAGGCTCGCCGCCCAGGGGCGCGCTGGCAGCGGGCGGCGGGCCATCCTTTGGGGCGCCGGCCCGTGCCCGTTGGGGCATGACGGTTGACACCGCCCCGTCGCTGGCAGTATGTAAGCGCTTACACAAGAGCGGTAAGCGCTTACATCCGGAGGCGCGGGTGGACCAGACACCCACCATCTACGAGGTGGCCGAGCGGGCCGACGTCTCGATCGCCACCGTCTCCAGGGCACTGCAGGGCAAGGGCAACCTCCGGCCCGAGACCCGCGAGCGCGTGCTGCGCGCCGCGTCGGAGCTCGGCTACGTCCCGAGCGCCACCGCGCGCGAGCTCGCCACCAGGCGGTCGTTCGTGCTGGGCCTCGCCTTCCCCGACCTCGACGACCCCGGCGAGGAGCACGGCCACGAGACCCTGCTCTACTCCGACGAGGTCACCCGGGGCATGGAGCGGGCCGCCCGCGCCGCCGGCTACGCGGTGCTGATCGCCGCCACCCACCACAGCCGCGACCCGAGCTTCGTGGTCTCGCTGGCCACCAAGACCGACGGGATGGTGGTGCTCGCCCGCACCATCCCGACCGAGCAGCTCGAACGGCTCGCCCGCCGGGTCCCGGTGGTGCTGCTGGCCGGCCCGCGCGAGCCCGCCCGGCTCGACCACGTCAGCGTCGCCAACGCCCAGGGCAGCGCGGCGGTGACCGAGCACGTGGTGCGGGTGCACGGCCACGAGGACGTCGCCTTCATCGGCGGGCCGGACGACTCGCCCGACGCCGCCGCGCGCTTCGAGGGCCACCTCTGGGCGCTGGACGCGGCCGGCCTGGCCAAGCCGGAGCGGCCGGCGGCCAGCGCCGACTTCACCGAGGCGGGCGGCGCCCATGCGGTCGACGCCCTGCTGTCCGCGCGCGAGACGCCGCCCGGGGCGATCGTCTGCGCCAACGACCAGATGGCGGTCGGCGCCATCGGCGCCCTCGTCAAGGCGGGCCTGAGCGTTCCCGGCGACGTCGCCGTCACCGGCTTCGACGACATCCAGATCGCCAGGCACGTGACCCCCGCCCTCACCACCGTGCACCAGCCCATGCGGCGCCTCGGGTCCTGCGCGGTGGAGCTGCTGCTGCGCCGCATCGAGGACCCGGACGCCGAGCCCGACGCGGTGGTGCTGGCCACCAGCCTGGTGGTCAGGGCGAGCTGCGGCTGCGCCGAGGAGATTTGAGTCGATCCGGGGAGCCCGCCGGGCTCGTCCGCGCGGCCGCCTCCCGGGTCGTCCGCGCGGGCCGCCGTCAGATCAGGCCGGCGCGCAGCGCGTAGGCGACCGCGTGGGAGCGGTTGCGGAGCTGCAGCCTGGCGGTGACGTCGTGGATGACGTTCTTCACGGTGCGCTCGGAATAGGCGAGGGTGTTGGCGATCTCGGAGGTGTCGAAGCCGTCGGCGACCAGGCGCAGCACCCTGGTCTCGCGGTCGGTCAGGCCGGCGAAGGTGAGGCCACGTGGCGCCAGCACCTGGCGCTGCAGGCGGCCGACCTGGTCGAGCAGGCGGCCGAGGAGGTCGGGCGGGACGGTGCCGTCGCCGGCGGCGGCGGTGCGGATCGCCCCGAGCAGCCGCTCGGTCACCGCCTCGGAGCGGCGCAGCATGCCGCAGGCGCCCGCCTCGACGGCGCTGAGCAGGGCGCCGTCGTCCAGCCGCGTGGCCACCAGCAGCACGCGCCTGCAGCCGCCGCGGAGCACCGCGCGCATGGTCTGGATGGTCGAGTCGTCGACCTCGTCGGCCACCACGATCGCGACCGTGGCGGTGGCCGCGTCGCCGTTCTCCGCCACCACGACCTCTGGCCGGGTGCGGAGCTGGCTGGCGATGCCGGCCTGGGAGATCGGGTCGCGGGCGTACACCGCCACCGGGATCCGTTCGGGCATGGGACCTCCTTTACAGAAGCGCTCGCTACATGCGGACCGCACGTACCGTCGCATGCTTCGCTTTGCGGCCACTTCACCAGGACTCAACGGGCATTGCTTCTTGCCCGAATGTGTAGGCGCTCCGCCTCCTGGCGTGGCCGCGGCGGTCCGCTACGGTTCCGGCCATGGGCGCAAACGCTGTGCTGTCCAGCCCCTCCCTCGCCGTCGAGGCCGGCGAGGAGGTGAGCTGCGAGGTCAAGGTCCGCAACAACGGGACCGTCGTCGACCAGTTCAGCTTCGAGGTGCTCGGCGACGCGGCGGCGTGGTCGACGGTCGAGCCGGCCAGCCTGTCGCTGTTCCCCGACGCGGAGGAGAGCGTGCAGGTGTGGTTCCGGCCACCCCGCGCGGCCGACGTCCCCGCCGGCATCGTGCCCTTCGCCGTGCGGGTCAGCTCGCAGGAGGACCCGGAGGGCTCGGTCGTCGAGGAGGGAACCCTCGAGGTCAGCCGCTTCGTCGACGCGTTCGCCGAGCTGTCGCCGCGGACCTCGAGGGGCCGCCGGACCGCCTGGCACGACCTGTCCTACACCAACCGCGGCAACAGCGCGGTCGAGTCCAGGATCAGCGCCGCCGACCCGGACAAGCTGCTGGCCTTCGCGGTGTCGCCGCGGCGGCTGGCGACCGCCGCCGGCTCGGCTTCGTTCGCCCGGGTGCGGGTGCAGGCGCACAGCCTGCTGTGGCGCGGCACCCCGCGGACCATCCCCTTCCAGGTGACCGTCCAGCCCGACGGGGCCAGCCCGACCGTGCTGGACGGGTCGATGGTGCAGGAGCCGATGATCCCCGGCTGGGTGCCGCGGGCGCTCGCCGTCGGCCTGGCCCTGCTGATGGGCGCGGCGGTCGTCTGGGGGGTGGTGCTCAAGCCGACCGTGGAGAACGCCGCCACCCAGGCCGTCGCCGCGCCGCTGCAGGCCGCGGACAGGAACATCCAGCAGCTCGCGCAGGCGGTGGGCACCTCGATGCCGTCGATCAACAACCCGGTCACCGGCAACCCGACCGACACCACCCTGCCCGGCACCGGGAACCTCGGCGAGCCGGTCAACGGCCGCATCGCGGTCAACGACTCGCCCGGCAACAACCAGCCCACCCAGGACGCGTTCGACGTCAAGGACAACCAGGCCCTGTCGATCACCGACCTGGTGCTGCAGAACCCCAACGGCGACAGCGGCCGCCTGACGGTGAAGCGCGGTGACGAGACGATCCTGGTCGAGGCCCTGGAGAACTTGCGCGACCTCGACTACCACTTCGTCGCCCCGATCCTGCTGCAGGAGACGGACCTGGTCGTCGAGGTCGACTGCGACAAGGCCGGCAAGCAGGGGGCACAGACCTGCGAGGAGTCCGTCGCGTTCGTGGGCTTCCTCGCCGCGCTCGGGCAGCAGGTCCAGGCAACCCAGCCGCCGGCGACCGACGCGCCGCAAGCCACGCAGACCACCGTCGGCGTCGGCGCGGGCACCCCGACCACGGGACCGTGACAGCGGCCGACCAGGGCACCGTCAGGCCGGACGCGGCGCGGCGCCGCACCCGCCGGCTGTTGCTGGCCCTGACCGCCGGCGTGACGCTGCTCGCGCCCGCCCGTGCCGCCCTCGCCCAGCCGGCCGTGACCGTGGCGACCACCTGCAGCCCGGACGGCAGCGCGACCTACCGCCTCGCCGTGACCGGCAGCGAGTTCCCGCCCCAGGCGCCGGTGACGGTGACCTTCACGGCGGCCGGCGGGGTGGTCGACTCCGGCGGCCCGAGGACGCAGACGACCAACAGCGACGCGGCCGGCGCCTTCACCGTTCAGCAGCAGGCCGTCCCGGTCGGGTCGGCACGCGCCTTCACCGTGCGGGCGAGCGGCGGCGGCACGGTCGCGACCGCCACCCTCGACGTGCCCGACTGCCCGGAGGGAGGCGCGACCACCACCGCCACCACCGTGGCCGGTGTCGCCGTCCCGGTCACCCTCAGCCCCGCCACCGGCGTGCCCGGCACCGTCGTCCAGGTGACGGGCACCGGCTTCGACCCGGGTGCGCGGCTGCTGCTGCGCTGGGACCGCGGCCTCGGCGAGGTCACCGTCGCCGTGGCCGGCGACGGCACCTTCCAGGCCGCGCTGCTGATCTTCCGCAAGGACATCCTCGGCCCCCGCCGCCTCCTGGTCGAGCCGGCCGGGCAGGCCCCGGCCGCCCCTACCACCACGGCGGTCAGCGATACCGCGGCGGCCGACGCGACCACCTTCCTGGTCCTCCCCACCCGCCAGAATCCCGCGCTCGGCGGGGCAGCCGCCCAGGGCCGCTGACTGGTGCCCGGCCAGCCCGTTAGGCTTGGGGCCGGCGGCTCACGGGACGAGGAGCGGGCGTGTACGAGCGAGACATCGAGGCGGTGCTGCTCGACGAGCGGCACATCCAGGAGAAGGTGGCCGAGCTGGCGGCCCGCATCTCACAGGACTACCAAGACCGCCACGACCTGCTCCTCGTCGGGGTCCTCAAGGGCGCGGTGATCCTGATGGCGGATCTCTGCCGTGCCCTCACCGTGCCCCACGAGGTCGACTTCATGGCCGTGTCCAGCTACGGCGCGGCCACCGAGAGCTCCGGGGTGGTGCGGCTGCTGAAGGACCTCGACAGCGACCTCGCCGGCCGGCACGTGATCCTGATCGAGGACATCGTGGACTCCGGGCTGACCCTCGACTACCTGGTGGAGACGCTGCGCCCGCGCCGGCCGGCCTCGCTGGAGGTGTGCGTGCTGCTCACCAAGCCGGAGCAGCTCCGGACCGACATGAAGGTGCGCTACAAGGGCTTCGACATCCCCAGCGCGTTCGTGGTCGGCTACGGTCTCGACTACGCCGAGCGCTACCGCAACCTGCCGTTCGTCGCCACCTTGCGGTCGGAGGTCTACCAGCCCGACCAGCCCTGACCCACCACCCCGCCCCAACGAAGGAGGCCTGGTTGGACGTTGCCACCGCCCTGGACCGGCTGCCAAAGGTCGAGCTGCACTGCCACGTCGAGGGGACCATGCGGCCAGCCACCGTGGTGGAGCTGGCCGGCAAGAACGGCCTGGCCCTGCCCACCGCCGACCCCACCGAGCTGTACCGCTACACCAGCCTGGACTCGTTCCTGGAGGTCTTCTGGCTGGTCCAGTCGACCCTGGCCGGCCGCGACGACTGGGCGCGCCTCGCCTACGAGAGCATCGTCGACGGGGCGGCCCACGGGCTTGTCTACCGGGAGACGTTCTTCACGCCCGCGCGGCACCTGGCCGGCGGCCAGGACCTCGCCGAGATCGTGGCGGGGCTCGCCGAGGGCCTGGAGGCGGCGGAGAAGGACACCGGGACGCGCGCCATGCTGATCGCCGGGATCGACCGGGTCTACGGGGGCGCTGCCGGCCGTGCGATGGTCGAGCGCCTGGTGGAGCTGCGCCGCCAGGGCGGCCCGGGCAGCGAGCGGGTGATCGGCGTCGGCCTCGACTCCACCGAGCAGGGGGTCGACCCGGCCGACTTCGCCGAGGCGTTCGCCCTGGCCGGCCGCGCCGGGCTGCGCCGCACCTCGCACCAGGGCGAGACCACCCCGCCGAGCTACATCCGGGCCGGCCTCGACCTGCTCGGCTCGGAGCGGATCGACCACGGCCTGGCGAGCATGCAGGACCCCGAGCTGGTGCGCCGCCTCGCCGGGGAGCGGGTTCCCCTGACCGTCTGCCCGAACTCCAACGTGCGCATCGCCAACGCCGTCCCGCGCCTCGAGGACCACCCCTACCGGCGCATGCGCGAGGACGGCCTGCTCGCCACGCTCAACACCGACGACCCGGCCCTGACCGACCTCGACCTGGGCGAGGAGTACCGCTCGGTGATGGCGGCGTTCGGCTACGGCTGGGACGACATGGTCGCCATCGCGCTCGACGGCGTGGAGGCGACCTGGCTGGACGACTCGGACAAGCGCGACCTGCGCGCCCAGGTCGAGCGCGAGGCCGCGGCGCTCGGCGAGGCGATGCGGTCGTAGCCTTCGACCGTCCGCTCAGCCTCCGTCGGAGCCGGTCCCCGGGTCGAGACCGACCAGGTGCTCGGGTCGGACGGGGACGCGGGTGAGCGGGCGGCCGCTGGCGGCGCGGACCGCCGCCACCACCGCCGGGGTGGAGGAGATGGTCGGTGACTCCCCAGCCATCAGCCGATCCCCAGGAGCTGCTCGATGGGGTCGATCGCGAAGTAGATCAGGAATGCCAGGGCGATCCCCCACAGGAGCAGGCCCGGCTCGCGCCAGCGGCCCTTGACGGCCTTGATGACCACGTAGGTGATGAAGCCGGCGCCGATGCCGTTGGTGATCGAGAAGCTGAACGGCATCAGCACGATGGTGAGGAAGGCGGGCAGGGCGAGGTCCATGTCGCCCCACGGGATGTCGCGCACCTGCACCATCAAGAGGAAGCCGACGACGACCAGCACCGGCGAGGCCGCCTCGTACGGGACCACCTCGACCAGCGGGGTGAGGAACAGGGCGACCACGAAGAGCAGCGCGGTGACCACGCTGGCCAGCCCGGTGCGGGCGCCCTCGCCGACGCCGGCCGCCGACTCGATGTAGGTGGTGTTGGACGAGCAGGAGGCCGCCCCACCGGCAGCCGCGGCCAGGCTGTCGACCAGCAGCACGTTGCCGACCCCGGGCAGCCGGCCCTCGCGGTCGAGCAGGCCGGCCTCGTTGCCCACGCCGATGACCGTGCCCATGGTGTCGAAGAAGTCGCTGAGCATCAGCGTGAACACGAACAGCACCGCCACCAGGATGCCCACCTTGGCGAAGCCGCCGCCGAGGCTGAAGTTGCCGAGCAGCCCGAAGTCGGGCGAGCCGACCACGCTGTCCGGCAGCCGCGGCACGGTCAGGCCCCAGCCCGCCGGGGTCACCTTGCCGGCGGCGTCGACCCGGGGTGGCACGTCCGCGATCGCGTTGACGATGATCGCGAAGATGGTGGTGGCGATGATGCTGACCAGGATGGCACCGCGCACGCGACGGGCGACCAGGACCACGGTCAGCAGCAGGCCGACGCAGAACACCAGCGTCGGCCAGCCCACCAGGCGGTTGCCGATGCCGAGCTCCACCGGGACGGGGGTGTTGGCGGCGTCGGGCACGCGCCGCACGAAGCCGGCGTCGATCAGCCCGATGAACGCGATGAACAGGCCGATGCCGACGCTGATCGACTGCTTGAGGGCGAGCGGGATCGCGTCCATCACCGCGTGACGCAGGCCGGTCACGACCAGCAGCGTGATCACCAGTCCCTCGAGCACCACCAGGCCCATCGCGTCGGGCCAGGCCATGCGGCTGGCGAGCTGGAAGGCGACCACGGCGTTGAGCCCGAGGCCGGCGGCGATGGCGAACGGGTAGCGTCCCCAGATCCCCATCAACAGCGTCATCACCGCCGCCGCCAGCGCGGTGGAGGTGGTGAGCTGGCCGAGGTCGAGCTGCTGGCCGCCGGCGTCCTTGGCCCCGCCGAGGATGAGCGGGTTCAGGACCACGATGTAGGCCATGGTGAAGAAGGTGGCCAAGCCGCCGCGGATCTCGCGCTCCACGGTCGAGCCGCGCTCGGAGATGTGGAAGTAGGCGTCGAGCCGGGAGCTGGGACGGCGCTCGACATCTGACTGGGTGGCCATGGGTCCTCCCGAACGGGGGCGGCACCCAGGAACGGCGGTGCCGTGATCGGGCATGCCGGGTCGCAAGGCAGCGACCAAGTTCTACGGAGCCGCGGCCACCCCTGTCAACGACCGGACGCCGACCGCCAGGTCTTCAGCCCGAGCGGCGGGGCACCCGAGCCGGGCGCCGGTCGCGACGCTACAGGTGGACGACCGGGCAGGTGAGGGTGCGGGTGATGCCCTCGACCGCCTGGACCCTGGCGACGACGAGCTTGCCGAGCTCGTCGACGTTGCGTGCCTCGGCACGGGCGATCACGTCGTACGGGCCGGTGACGCCCTCGGCGACCTGCACGCCCTGGATCGCGCCGACGGTCTTGGCGACCGCGCCCGCCCTGCCGACCTCGGTCTGGATGAGGATGTATGCCGACAGCGCCACCCTGGACCTCCTCGTGCTCGCCCCCCACCGCCGCTTCCGAGCGAGGACCGGCCTCGCCGGGCGGTGCCGGGCCCATTGTCGCCCCACCGCTCGGCCGCCGCGACCCGCCACTGCCGGCAGAACCGGACGACTCCGCAGATCCGGAGAGTCCTGGCGGCGCGACCCGGCGGTGAGCGAGTCGCCCGCCGAACCCCCGCTCGCCCTCCCTGCGGGGCAGTCGTCGTCAGTACGAGCGTGGCAGGCGCAGCGAGTGCTCGGCCACGTAGTTGAGGATCATCTCGCGGCTCACCGGCGCGGTACGCAGCGCGCGGATGCCGGCCCACATCTCGGCCAGGCCGTACTCGGTGGCGTAGGCGTTGCCGCCGTGGGTCTGGATGGCGGCGTCGATGGCCTGCAGGCTCGCCTCGGCCGCGGCGAACTTGGCCATGTTGGCCGCCTCGCCGGCGCCCTTCTGGCCGTGGTCGTGCAGCCAGGCGGCCTTCTGGGTCATCAGCCGAGCCAGCTCGACGTTGATCTTCGCCTCGGCCAAGGGGTGGGCCAGGCCCTGGTGGGCGCCGATCGGCACGCCCCAGACCTCGCGCTGGTTGGCATAGGTGACGGCCCTGGCCAGCGCGTAGCGGGCGGCGCCGTTGGCCCCGGCCGCGCCGATGATCCGCTCCGGGTTGAGGCCGTGGAAGACCTGCCGCAGCCCGTCGCCCTCGTCGCCGAGCAGCCGGTCCGCGGGCACCACCACGTCGTCGAAGAACAGGGTGAACTGCTTCTCGGGCGCGGCCAGGCTGACGGGGATGAGCGTCTTCTCGAGACCGGGCGTGTCCGAGTCGACGATGAACAGCGACAGCATGCCGCGGTCGCTGCCCTCGTGGACCCCGGTCTTGACGACCACCAGGATCGCCTCGCTCTCGTCGACGCCGGAGGTGTAGTACTTGGTGCCGCGGATGCGCCAGCCGTCGCCGTCCGGAGTGGCCACGGTGGACAGCTTGTGGGTGTTGGAGCCGGCGTCCGGCTCGGTGATGGCGAACGCCATCTTGGTGCCGGCGGCCATCGGTGGCAGCCAGCGCTCGCGCTGGGCGGGCGTGCCGAAGCGGGCGATCAGGGTGCCGGTGATCGCGGGGGTGACCATCAGCAACAGCAGCGGGCAGCCGTTGGCGGACAGCTCCTCGGTCACCACCGCGAGCTCGCTGATGCCCATGCCCCCGCCGCCGTACTCCTCGGGCAGGCAGACCCCGACGTAGCCGGCCTTGGCGACGGCCTGCCACAGCTCGGTCGTCTTGGCCCCGCTGCGGATCTTCTCCTGGTAGTACTCGCGGCCGAAGTCGGCGGCGATCTTGGCGACCGCCTCGCGCAGCATCCGCTGCTCGGTCGTCTCGTTGAAGTCCACTGCTACCCCCTGCGATCGGGTGGTTGGTCGGGGTCCGCCTCCCCGGCGGGCGGGAACTGGCTGGGCTGCCGGCCGGCGCCCGCCGACGCCCCGGCCTCGCCGGGGTCGGCGCCCGGCTCGTCGGGGTCGACCACGGCCAGAGGCATCCCGGCGTCGATCTGCTGGCCCTCGGCGACCAGCACCTCGCGCACCCGGCCAGGGTGCGGCGTCGCCACCCGGTGCTCGGTCTTCATCGCCTCGACCACGACCAGGACCGCGCCGGCGGGGACGCGGTCGCCGGGCGCGGCGGTCACGCGGCGGACGACGCCGGGAAGGGGCGAGGTGAGCGAGCCACGCTCCACCGCGCCGGCCGCCTCCGGGAAGCGCGGCCGCTCGCGCAGCACCACCGGCCCCAGCGGCGAGTCCACGAAGTGGTCGGCGCCGTGGCGGTGCACCTCGAAGCGGCGGCGCACGCCGCCGACCTCGAGGTCGACCGAGTCGGGCCCGCTGTCCCACAGGCGCGCCCCGGCGAGGGCGGTGCCGTCCACGGCCAGGTCCAGGCCGCCACGGTGGAAGCGGTAGGCGACCTCGACCTCGCCGTGCTCGCCGTCGAAGGTCACCCGCTGCGGTTGCGAAGGGTTGTTGCGCCAGCCGGACGGGATGCCGGCGAGGACCGGCGCGGCCGCGCGACGCCCGGCCTGCGCCGCCAGGGCGGCGGCCGCGGCGGCGAGCCGCTCGGCCTCCGCACCGGCGAGCGGCATCCCCAGTTCATCGATCTGATACCGCTCCAGGAAATGGGTGTCGGTCTCGCCGGCCAGGAAGGCCTCGTGGCGCAGCACCCGCACCAGCAGGTCCCGGTTGGTGACCAGCCCGTGGATGCGCGCCCCGGCCAGCGCCGCGGCCAGCAGCGCCGCCGCCTCGGCCCTGGTGGGCGCGTGCGCGATCACCTTGGCCAGCAGCGGGTCGTAGTGGACCCCGACGACCGAGCCGTCCCGCACGCCCGCGTCGACCCGCAGGCCCGGCCGCTCCTCGACGCGGAAGCGGTGCAGCCGGCCGGCGGCGGGCAGGAAGTCCCGCCGCGGGTCCTCGGCGTAGAGGCGGGCCTCGATGGCGTGGCCGGAGACGGTCGGGCGGCCGGCCTCAGCGGGCAGCGGCTCGCCGGCGGCCACCAGGAGCTGCAGGCGCACCAGGTCGAGGCCGGTGACCGCCTCGGTGACCGGGTGCTCGACCTGGAGGCGCGTGTTGACCTCGAGGAACAGGAACTCGCCCTCGGGCGTGAGGAGGAACTCGACCGTGCCGGCGCCGATGTAGCCGATCGCCTGGCCGACGGTGACCGCGGCGGCCGCCAGGCGCGCGCGCAGGTCCGAGTCGACCGCGGGCGAGGGACACTCCTCGACCAGCTTCTGGTGGCGTCGCTGGATGGAGCACTCGCGCTCGAAGAGCTGCACCACGTGCCCATCCACGTCGCCGAGGATCTGCACCTCGACGTGCCGGGGACGCTCCACGTAGCGCTCCAGGAACACGGCGTCGCCGGCGAACGCCGCGCCCGCCTGGCGCCGGGCCGCCGCCACCGCCTCGGCCAGCGCCTCCGGCTCGCGCACCAGCCGCATGCCGACCCCGCCGCCGCCGAGGGCCGCCTTGACCAGCACCGGCCAGCCGACCTCGTCGGCGGCGGCGCGAAGGCCGCCGCCGTCGAGGTCGGTCACCTCGATGCCGGGCAGGACCGGCACCCCGGCCGCGGCCGCCAGCCGCTTGGCCTCCAGCTTGTCGCCCATGGCCGCGATCGCCTCGGGCGGCGGCCCGACGAAGGTGAGGCCGTGCTTGCGGCAGGCCCGGGCGAAGTCGGCGTTCTCGGCCAGGAAGCCGTAGCCGGGATGGACGGCGTCGGCCCCGGTGCGCTCGGCGGCCTCGATGATCGCCTCGCCGCGCAGGTAGGACTCGGCCGGGGTGGCGCCGCCGAGCCCGACCGCCTCGTCGGCCTCGGCCACGAACGGGGCGTCGGCGTCCGGGTCGGAGAAGACCGCCACGGTGGCCACACCCATGGCCCGGCAGGTGCGCAGCACCCGGCTGGCGATCTCGCCCCGGTTGGCGACCAGCAGCTTGGCGATCACATGCGGAACACGCCGAACTCGCGCGTGCCCTTCACCTCCCCCGAGTGGCAGGCCGACAGGGCGATGCCGAGCACCGTGCGGGTGTCGCGCGGGTCGATGATGCCGTCGTCGTACAGCAGGCCGGTGTTGAACAGCGCCGTCGACTCGCGCTCGATGTGCTCCTCGACGGCCTGGCGCATGGCCGCGTCGGCCTGCTCGTCGAACGGCCGGCCGCCGGCCTTGGCCGAGGCGCGGCCCAAGATCGACATCACGCCGGCGAGCTGCGCCGGCCCCATCACCGCGGTCTTCGACGCCGGCCAGGTGAACAGGAAGCGCGGGTCGTAGGCGCGGCCGGCCATGCCGTAGCCGCCCGCCCCGTAGGAGGCGCCGCAGATCACGGTGAGGTGCGGCACGGCCGAGTTGGAGACCGCGTTGATCATCTTGGCGCCGTCCTTGATGATCCCTCGCTGCTCGTAGTCCTTGCCGACGATGTACCCGGTGGTGTTCTGCAGGAACAGCAGCGGCGTGTCGACCTGGTTGGCGAGCTGGATGAAATGCGCGGCCTTGTTGGACTCCTCGCTGAACAGCACCGGCTGCTGGTTGGCCAGGACGCCGACCGGATAGCCGTGGATCCGCGCCCAGCCGGTGACCAGGTTCGCCCCGTACAGCGGCTTGAACTCCTCGAAGCGGGAGCCGTCGACCACGTGGGCGATGATCGCGCGCATGTCCGCCGGGACCTTGAGGTCGACCGGTGCCAGGCCGAGCAGGTCCTCCGGGTCGGCGGCGGGCTCGTCGGGGTCGGGGTCGGGCGGCGGGCCGAGCTTGCGCCAGTTCAGGCTGGCCAGCACCTGGCGGCCAAGGCGGATGCAGTCCGCCTCGTCCTCGGCCAGCAGGTCGGCGAGGCCGGAGGTGCGCGCGTGCATCTCGGCGCCGCCGAGCTCCTCCTCGTCGGCGTCCTCGCCGGTGGCCATCTTGACCAGCGGCGGGCCGCCGAGGAACACCTTGGCGCGGCCCTTGACCATCACCGTGTGGTCGGACATGCCGGGGATGTAGGCGCCGCCGGCGGTGGAGTTGCCGAACACCAGCGCGACGGTCGGGATGCCCGCGCGGGACAGGCGGGTGAGGTTGCGGAATACGGCTCCGCCGGGAATGAAAATCTCCGCCTGAGTCGGCAGGTCGGCCCCGCCCGACTCGATCAGCTGCACCAGTGGCAGCCGGTTGCGCTCGGCGATCTCCATGGCGCGCAGGCCCTTGCGCAGCCCGAACGGGTTGGTGGCGCCGCCCCGCACGGTCGGGTCGCTGGCGGTGACCACGCACTCGACGCCGCTGACCACCCCGACGCCGTGGACGCCGCTGGCGCCGACGTGGAAGTCGCTGCCCCAGGCGGCCAGCGGGGACAGCTCCAGGAACGGCGCGTCGCGGTCGAGCAGCAGCTCGACCCGTTCGCGGGCGAGCAGCTTGCCGCGGGCGCGGTGGCGGTCGACGTACTTCTTGCCGCCGCCGGCGCGGGCGAGCGCGAGCTGCTCGGAGATCTCCTCGAGCAGCCGCAGGTTGGCGCTCCGGTTGGCGCGATAGGTCGCGGACGCCCGGTCGAGCCGGCTGGCCAGCACGCTCATAGTTACCGCAAGGTAACCACGCCGTCCCGTTGCGGTCCAGCAGCGCCGCGGGACCGGGTCGTGATCCTCAGCGCCTAACCCTGCCGCCGGCGTCCGAAGACGAAGTAGGAGACTGGCACGACCCCGGCGGAGCTGACGACTGCCACCACCGTGGCCCAGATCCACTTCTGGCCTCGGATCTGGCTTGCTGGCCGACGCTTGATGTCGATCAGCGCCGCAAGCTTGAGGATGCCCTCGGCGACCGCCGCGGCGACGAGCAGCCTGCGCCTGCGCTCGCTGAGATCGCTCCACCGTCTTCTGGCGGCCATGCCATCCTCCGCAGTACGGCAAGGATCCCGACGGCCTGCACCTTACATCTTTGCATCGGCTGTTGACCGGAAGGCGGGACGTCGGGTCCCGGAGACCAGGGAGGTCGTGGTGACGTACGTGGAGGTGAACGGGCTGCCGACCTGGCACGAGGTGCGCGGTGAGGGCCAGCCGGTCGTGTTGCTGCACGGGGGGTTCGCCGGTGCCTCGTCCTGGTCGGCGCAGGCGCCGGCCCTGGCCGGGGCCGGGTACCGGGTGCACGTCCCAGAGCGTCGGGGCCACGCCCACACCCCCGACGTCGAGGGCCCCTTGACCTACGACGCGATGGCCGACGACACCGTGGCCTACCTCGACGGCGTGGTCGGCGGCCCGGCGCACCTCGTAGGATGGAGCGACGGGGCGGTGGTGGCCCTGCTGGTGGCCCGGCGCCGCCCGGAGCTGGTGGACCGGCTGGTGCTGATCGGCCAGTACTACAACTCCTCCGGCAAGGTCACCGGCGGCCTGGTCGACCAGCTCAGCGCCGGCGGCGACCAGGTCATGAGCTTCCTGCGGACCGAGTACGACCAGGTGTCGCCGGACGGCCCGGAGCACTTCCCGGTGGTGTACGCCAAGACGCTGCGGATGCTGGCCACCGAGCCCGAACTCGAGCTTGCGTCGCTGGCGGAGGTGGCCGCCCCGACGCTGGTGCTGCAGGGTGACCGCGACGAGGTGACCCTCGAGCACGGCGCCGCCGTGGCGGCGGCGCTGCCGCAGGGGGGGCTGGCGGTGCTCCCGGGCACCCACGCCCTGCCCGTGGAGAACCCGGACGTGGTGAACGCGCTGCTCGTGTGGTTCCTCGCAGGAGCGACGCCGGCCGTCGCCTGGCCCGCCGCGGGACCCGGTCCCTGACCACCGCCGGCGACCTGCGTAGAGGTCGGCTGAGCGCCCCAGACCGCGGCCAGCGCCGGCTCGTCGACGCGGCCTGGGTCGTCGTGGCCATCGGCGGCTGCTCCTCGGGGTCGGCTCAGACCGGTTCCACCCGTGGGTACTCCGGCTGCCACATGGCCTGGTGGACCTGCTGGACGGGGTCGTCGAGAGCGACCTCGGCCAGCCCGTCGGCGGCGGCCGCCTTGGCCACCGCGACCGCGACCGCCGCCGAGACCTCGCGCAGGTGGTCGACCGGCGGCAGCAGGGGGGCGCCGGGGGTGGAGGCGTCGGAGAGGCCGGCGACCGCCTCGGCGGCCGCGGCCAGCATGGCGTCGCTGATCCGGCGGGCCCTGGCCACCGCCACCCCCAGCCCCAGGCCGGGGAAGATCAGTGCGTTGTTGGCCTGGGCGATCCGGTGGGTGACTCCGTCGTGGGTCACCGGGGCGAAGGGGCTGCCGGTGGCGACCAGCGCCCGGCCGTCGGTCCAGGCGATGAGGTCGGCCGGCACCGCCTCGGCCTTGGAGGTCGGGTTGGACAGCGGCATGATCATCGGCCGCTCGACGTGCGCGGCCATCTGGCGGACGATCGCCTCGGTGAAGGCGCCGGCCTGGGTCGAGGTGCCGATCAGCATGGTCGGACGGACGTGGCCGACCACCTCGGCCAGCGGGGGACCCTCAGCGGTGCCGCTGCGGCTCCAGCCGGCGACCGCGGCCGCCGGGCGGGCATACGGGTGCTGGAAGTCGAGCAGCCGGTCCGCCCGGTCGTCGGTGAAGAGCCCGTGGCGGTCCAGGCACCAGAACCGTCGGGTGGCCTCCCCCGGCTCCAGGCCCTCGCCGACCATGACCTCCCGGAGCACGTCGGCGATGCCCGTGCCGGCCGTACCGGCGCCGTGGATGACCACCCGCTGATCGGCCATGCGGGTGCCGCTGGCTCTGGTCGCCGCGAGCGCCGCCGCCAGCACCACCGCGGCGGTGCCCTGCATGTCGTCGTTGAAGGTGCAGCACTGGTCGGCGTACCGCCGCAGGATCCGCCGGGCGTTGGCCGCACCGAAGTCCTCCCAGTGCAGCAGGGCGTGCGGGAACAGCTTGGTCGCGGCCTGCACGTAGGCGTCGACGAACTCGTCGTAGCGCTGCCCGCCCACCCGCGGGTGGCGGGCGCCCAGGTACAGCTCGTCATCGAGCAGCCCCTGGTTGTCGGTGCCCACGTCGAGCACCACCGGGACCACCCGGCGGGGGTGCATCCCGGCGGCGGCGATGTACACGGCCAGCTTCCCGATGGCGATCTCGATGCCACCGACGCCCCAGTCGCCGATCCCGAGGATCCCCTCGGCGTCGGTCGCCACGATGAGGTCGACGTCCTCCGGCCCGAGGCCGTAGTTGCGCAACGACTCCTCGACCAGCTCCGGGTGGTCGACCGAGAGGAACACGCCGCGGGGTCGACGGTACTCGTGGCTGTAGCGCTCGATCGCCTCGCCCACCGTGGGTGTGTAGACGATCGGCAGCATCTCGGCCAGGTGGTCGGAGAGCAGCCGGTAGAACAGGACCTCGTTGCGGTCGCGCAGGTTGGCCAGGTACACGTTCCTGGCCAGCGCGTCGGGCTGGCGCTGGAACTGCGCGTAGACCCGGCGGACCTGCCCGTCGATGGTCGACACCCCTTCGGGCAGCAGCCCGACCAGGCCGAGCGCCCGACGCTCCTCGAGGGTGAAGGCGGTGCCCCGGTTCAGGATGGGGGTCGCCAGCACCGAGGTGCCGCGGACCCGTACCCGCAGCAGCGGCCCTTTCGGGGTCCTCACGAACTCGTACGGGCGCTCGGTCATGCCACCTCCCGGTCACACGCCTGTGGCCGCCAGCTCCAGCAGGCGGTCCATCACACGACGCCCTGCTCGCGGAGCCGCGCCAACTCCTCCTTGCCCAGCCCGAGCTGGTCGTAGACGCCTGGGCTGGCCTGTACCAGGTGTGGACGTGTCCCATCCGCAGCGTCACCGACAACTATGGCGGGCCGCTGACCATGATCTCGGTCGCTGTGGGTTGATGGTCCACCCGTTGGAGAAGCGTTGCATGGACACTGGCTGCGCGCCGAGCCGGACCGGACCCGGGCATGACCCGAGAGACACGGTGCCCTGCCGCCTCGCCGCCGGCGTGGGGCGTGCTTCGATAGCGGTGAGGACGTGCGGGAGGTGAGGGCATGACGGCGGCCGGCGGAGTGGCCGGTGAGGCGCTGCGTCTGCTCGACGGGCTGCTCTCCCCCGCCGGGCGGGCGCTGCTCGACGAGGTCATGGCCGCGCCGGTGGAGCCGGCCGCCGAGCTCGCCGTCGGCGAGCGGCTGCGTGCCCGCTGGCCGGCCGACCTGGTCGCCGCCGCGTTCGCCCAGCGCGAGCTGCGGCTGGCGGCGCGGGCCAAGTTCCGCCTGGCCGAGCGGATGCTGTTCACCCGGGCCGGCCTGGAGCAGGCCTCGGCCGAGGCCGTCGCCCGCCACCGCGCGCGGCGCTACCAGGGGGTGGCCGCCGTCGCCGACGTGTGCTGCGGCATCGGCGGCGACCTGGTCGCGCTGGCGCGGGGCCGGACGGTGCTCGCGGTCGACCTCGACCCGGTCCACCTGCGCATGGCCGCCGAGAACGCGGCCGTCCACGGGGTTGGCGGCGGCGTCGGGACGCTGCTGGCCGACGCCCGCGCCGCGCCGCTCGACCGGGTGGAGGCGGTCTTCGTCGACCCGGCCAGGCGGGAGGGCGGCCGGCGCTTCGGGCCGGGCGCGAGCGAGCCGCCGCTCGCCTGGTGCCTCGGCCTGGCCGAACGGGTGCCGGCCGTCGGTGTCAAGGCCGCCCCCGGGCTCCCGCTCGACCTGGTGCCGGCCGGCTGGGAGGTGGAGCTGATCGCCGACGGGCGCGACCTCAAGGAGGCCGCGCTCTGGTCGCCGGCGCTCGCCACCGCGTCGCGCCGGGCGACCGTGCTGCCCGAGGGCTGGACCTTGACGCCCGCGCCGGGCCCCCCGGTGGCCTGCGCCCCTCCCGGGGCCTACCTGCTCGACCCGAACCCGGCCGTGACCCGCGCCGGCGCGGTGGAGACCCTCGCCCGCACGCTCGGCGCCTGGAAGCTGGACGAGCGGATCGCCTTCCTGTCCGCCGACGCGCCGCCGCGCACCCCGTTCGGCCGCGCCCTCCGGGTGGAGGCGTCCATGCCGTTCGGGCTGAAGCGGCTGCGCGCCCGCCTCCACGCCCTGGGCGTCGGCGCGGTCGACATCCGCCGCCGCGGCCTCGCCGGCGACGTCGACGAGCTGCGCCGCCGCCTGCGCCTGGACGGCGACCGCCGCGCCACCGTGGTCCTCACCCGCGTGCTCGACCGCCCCTGGACGCTGGTCTGCACCGACCCCGAGTCCCCGCCTCTCCCCTGATCAAGGGGCAAGCGCTCGCCGGGACGGCCCTGCTCGCGGTGGGCGCCCGCGACTAGACTCCGGCGGGAGCGAGCGCCGCATCTCCGCCGGGACGCGAGCAGCTCACCGGGTCGAACATCCCCAGGCCACTCGACACAGGAGACCGCATGGACGAGCTGACTCCGGACGACCTTCGCGGCGCCGTGGCCGTAGCCGCCGACACCATGGTCGGGCATGCCGGCGCGGACTGGTCCGTCCGGGCCGGGGAGCTGGAGTGGAGCTGCAGGCAGACCCTCGACCATGCGGTCGACTGCCTATTGTGGTACGCGGGGAACCTGGCGATGCTGGCGACGCGGAAGCGGCAGGACGTCCGCGACGGCGACCCGGACGGCTCGATCGAGCGGCTGCTCGACGCGCTCGTCTCGTCGGGGCACATCCTCGCGCGGGTCGCCGAGGCGACCCCGCCCGGCGGGCGCGGCTACCACGGCCTTGGCATGGCGGACGCGACCGGGTTCCTGGCGATGGGCTGCGACGAGACCCTGGTGCACACGGGCGACATCTGCGCCGGGCTGGGCGTGCGGTTCCGCCCGCCCGGCGACGTCTGCGCGCGCGTGGTCACCCGGCTGTTCCCGTGGGCGCCGGAGCACGACGACCCCTGGGAGCGGCTGCTCTGGTGCAACGGCCGCATCGCGCTGCCCGGCCACGAGCGGATCGGAGCCGACTGGGGCTGGTGGTGCGCGCCGCTGGACGAGTGGGACGGCGTGGCCTACACGCACACCATGCCCGGCGCCTGACCTCGCGGGCCGGCCACCTCGTCAGGCCGTCAGGCCTCCGCCGGCGCGGCGACCGGGGTGACCGGGGCACCGACCTCGATGGTCCCGCCCTCGAGGATCTGGGCGCGGAGGCCGCCACGGTGGACCAGGCCCTTGATCAGGCCCGGCCGGCCGGTCAGGTCCTCGAGGTGCTTGCAGGGCTCGTTCAGCTTGATGCCGAGCAGCCGCACGGTCCCGATCTGGAACTCCTTGCCGACCAGGTCGTTGAGGGGGACGCCGGCGGTCACCACCTGGCGCCGGTGCTCCCCGGGCTCCAGCGCGATGCCGTGGTCGCCGGCGAGCGCCTCCAGGGCCTCTTGCTGGATCAGGGTCAGCTCGTCCTGCGGCACCTGCTCGCCGACCGGCCGGTAGTAGCGGTCGCCTTCCAGACCCGCCCCGGCCACGGCCTTGACCTCGGGCACGGCGTAGGTCGGTGCCTCGTTGGCCGAGGCGAGATGGATGGAGATGACAGAGCCTGCCCACATAGTCCCAATCTCCCTGGAGAGCCCGAGCCGCGGGATCCACGCGACCGGACCGGCACCCGGCCGGCGCTCCGGCGCCCCCGCGATCGACGAAACGGCTGCCGTGGCAACGGTACGGGCCCGCATGCCTTGCCGCCACCCCAATAGCGGTACTGGGCCGCCAAGCGCCGCGCGAACGGGACAGCTCGACCGGGCGTCCCCGCGAGGGCGCGGACCCGGTCAGCCGCCGGTGGGGACGGACACGCCGACGCCGCCGCGGGTGTCGGCGCCGAAGCGCTCCTTCTCCTTGGCGAGGTCGAGCGGGCCGATCTGGGCGCGGCCGGCGAGCAGCTCCGGGGTGATCAGCTCGGCAGGGACCAGCCAGCACACCTCGAACTCGATGCCGTCCGGGTCGCGCGCGTACAGCGCCTTGGTGGTGGAGTGGTCGCTGGCGCCGACGAGCGCGCCGAGCTCGCTGAGCTTGGCGGCGACGCGTTCGAGCTCGGTGAGGGTGTCGACCTCCCAGGCGAGGTGGTAGAGGCCGACGCTGGTGCGGCCGGCGACCGACGGCCCGGCCTTGGGGCCGAGCTCGAACAGGCCGAGGTCGTGGTCGTTGCGCGAGCCGGGCGCTTGCAGGAAGGCGGCTCCCCGCAGCTCCTGCATCCCGTCGACTGGACGGAAGCCGAGCGCGTCACGATAGAAGGCGACGCTGGCGGCGACGTCGCGGACGTACAGGACGGCGTGGTTGAGGCGCTGCACGGGCATGGGGACTCCCACCGTGTAGTGATCGGAGCCGAGCAGCTCCGAGGGTACTCCGCGACGTGGGGACAAAACGATGGACGGAGGCGGGCGCCTGTGGCAGACAGAGGCATGAGCAAGCTGCTGGTGCGGCGTGTGCGCCCCGAGGAAGCCCTGACGTTCCGGGCGCTACGGCTGCGGGCGCTCGCCGACGCGCCCCACGCGTTCGCCAGCTCGCTCGCCGCCGAGCAGGACAAGCCCACCGAGCTGTGGCGCAGTGAAGTACGTCGCCATGCCTCCGGCAGCGACGAGGCGGTCTTCCTGGTGGAGTCGGCGGAGGAGGGGCCGTTCGGCCTCGCCGGCTGCTACCTGCGGGACCGGCGACCCGAGGTCGCCCACGTCGTGTCCGTCTGGGTCGACCCGGCGATGCGTGGCCGCGGCGCCGCCCGGCTGCTCATGGAGGCCGCCGAGGCGTGGGCACGGCAGGCCGGCGCGCGCACCATGGAGCTGTGGGTGGCGCAGGACAACGCCGCGGCACGGGCCCTCTACGAGGGCCTCGGCTTCACCGAGACGGGACAGGCGCAGCCGCTGCCTTCGCATCCGAGCCGGCTGGAGTCGCTGCTACAGCGCCCGTTGTGACACGCCGGCCGGTGGGTGGATCAGGTGCTGCCGCCCGTCATCTCGGCGGCGCGCCTGGCCATCTCCTCGGGGGGCACGTCCTCGACGTGGGTCGCGACGCTCCAGCGGTGGCCGAAGGGGTCCTCGAACTGGCCCGTCCGGTCGCCGTAGAACTGGTTCTCGACCGGGCGCAGGACCTTCGCGCCGGCCTTGACCGCCCGGTCGACCACGTCGTCGACGTCCTCGACGTAGACGCTCACGATCACGGGGGTGCCGCCGACCGACTTCGGGCCGAGAATGCCCCTGTCAGGGAACTCGTCCGCCAGCATGATCATCGACTTGCCGAACAGCAACTCGGCGTGGCCGACCTTTCCGTCGGGCTCGGGCATGCGCATCCGCTCGGTGGCGCCGAACACGTCGCTGTAGAACTCGATCGCCGCGCTGGCACCGTCCACCAGCAGGTACGGCGTGACCTGCGGGTACTCGTCCGGAATCGGCTTCACATCGGCCATTTTCCACCTCCTCGCCGGCATGCAGCCGGCCTCGCCTGCTGAACATATGTTCGAGAGGTGATCCTATCAGGTGGCCGTCCTCGCCGCGGGCGTGCCGCAGGCGTCGGCCAGCGCCGCGCGCACAGCGGCGGTCCGGCGTTCGGTGTCGGGCTCGTCGCTGGCCCAGGCGATGTACCCGTCGGGACGGACCAGCATCACGGTGCCCGACCCGCTCTCCGTGGCGGCCTCCTCGACGCGCCCGCCCCATCCGCCGACCGAGGCGGCGGGGTCGCCGGCCGGGGCCTGGAGCACGAAGCGACCGCTGCGCAGCGCCCCGTACAGCCGGGTGGGCGCTCCGTCGGCCGCGACCAGCGGCACCTCAGGCGCCCGCTTGCCGGCCAGCCGGTGCGCGCCGGGCGGCATCGGGTAGCCGATCGCGATGCCAGAGACCGTCCCGGCGACCCGTCTGGTCGCCGGGACGAAGCGCGCCGCGGCACCGGCGAGGCCGCTCCGGAGGGCGCGCAACACCCGCGGGCGCAGCAGCGCCAGCCGCAGGATCGTGCCGCTCAGGCGCATGACCACGCGCCCGACCGGGTGCCGCTCGGCGTGGTAGGTGTCGAGCAGGCCGGGCGGCGCCCAGCCGCCGATGGTGGCCGCGAGCTTCCAGCCGAGGTTGGCCGAGTCCTGCAGCCCGGTGTTCATGCCCTGCCCCCGGCCGGCGAGTGCACGTGCGCCGCGTCGCCGACCAGGAACACCCGCCCGACGCGGTAGGGCGGGACCTGGCGCTCGTCGCTGTGGAAGCGGGACAGCCAGCGCGGGTCGTGCATGCCCAGGTCGCTGCCGAGGACGCGGCGGGCGACGTCGCGGATCTCGTCGAACTGCACCGGCGCGCTGTCGGGCAACTGGTGGCGCCGGTCCCAGGCGATGACGCGCCACCAGCCGTCGCCGAACGGCGCGGCGAAGGCGAACTGCTTGCCGTTGGCGGCGACCGGGAGCACGTTGGCGGGCGGCTCCTCGAGCCGGACGTCGGCCAGCATCACCGAGCGGACCACGGAGTGGCCCGGGACGGGAGGCCGAGGCCGTGGCGCACCGCGCTGTGCACGCCGTCGGCGCCGACCACCCAGGCCGCGCGGCGCTGCTCGGCGGTGCCGTCCCTGGCGCGCACGTCGAGCTCGACCCCGTCGGCGTCCTGCCGCAGCCCGACCACCTCGGCGCCGTGGACGATCTTGGCGCCGAGCGCCCGGGCCCGCTCCTCCAGCACCCGCTCGGTCTCGTACTGCGGAGTGACCAGCACGAACGGGAACCTGGACGGCAGCTGCGAGAGGTCCACTTGGACCCTGCCGAAGATCTGGATGGCGCCGACCCGCTGGCCGGTCGTGATCAGCTCGTCGGCGACCCCACGGGCGTCGAGTAGCTCCAGCGTGCGGGCATGGACGGCGAACGCGCGGGTGAGGTTGGACTCCTCCACGCGCCGCTCCAGAATCGTGCAGGCCACGCCTGCCGCGGCGAGGTCGCCGGCGAGCAGCAACCCGCTCGGACCGGCCCCCACGATCAGGACATCGTTGCTCTGCGGCATGGTCGTCCCCTCATTGCGAGGCATCTGGTCGCGACGAGTGGAGGCCACGACCCCGGCGCTGCCCGACGGCGGACCGAGATCGCGCCGACTGCGCCTCTCGACGCAGCGGTACCTCGCCACGGCCGGGCGCCGGCCCGACCCGGCATGGCCGGGCCTTTCCGCGGCGGGGGCGTCCCCGCCACGGCGAGGTCACGGCGCGGCGAAGCTCTCCCCGGCGCCCAAGGGGAACAGGGCCGGCTTGCCATCGCCGTCGTTGATCGGCTGCTGGCCGGCGCTCTGCATCCAGGTCACCGGCAGCTTGCCGGTCGGGGCGTAGTCGCCGAACAGCACGTCCGCCACGCCCTGCCCCTCGGTCCCTGGCAGCCACGCCATCAGCAGCGCGCCCCAGCCAGCGAGCTCGCCGGCGATGTCGAGCGGTCGGCCGGCGACCAGGACCACCACGACCGGGACGCCGCAGGCTCGGAACCGGCTCAGCGTGACGAGGTCGGTCGCGTCGAGCCCATGCCGCCGGGCCGGTCGCCGGCCCCTCCGCGTACGGCGTCTTGGCCACTACCGCGATCGCGGCGCTGTAGCTTCCGTCGATGTCGTTGGCGTCGCGCTCGTAGGTCACCGTGGTCGGCGGCGACACGGTGCTCTTGATCGCCTGCAGGATCGTGGTGCCCGGCGTGACCCGGCCAACTGCCACCCTGCCAGGAGATGGTCCAGCCACCCTGGTTGCCGACGTCGTCGGCGTTCTTGCTCGCGACGAAGAGCTTGCCGCCGGACTTGGGCAGCGGCAGCAGGGCGCCCGCGTTCTTGAGCACCTGGGACTCGCGCACCGCCCGCCTGGCCAGGTCGCGACGAGCCGCACTGCCGATCGTCCGGGTGAGGCGCGATCGGTCAAGGGACGCTCGAACAGGCTGAGCTCGAACTTCTCGGTGAGGATGCGGCGGCTGGCGTCGTCGACCCGGGCCAGCGGCACTCCGCTCGCCCGGACCTCGGTGCGCGGAAGGCTGACGAACGAGCGGTAGTTGGTGGGCACCATGACCGTGTCGATTGGTCTAGTGAGCCTGCCTAACGCTAGCGCCGGAAGGGCGTCTGTTGCTTGGAGGGCGGGACGAGAGCGGCGACATCGTGTCCACCCCAAACAAGAAACTAACTGACCGGCATTGGTCCTAGTCCGGTCCTAGCCCTGGAACTTTGGTGCTAGCCACGGTGACCACTCGTGATCTCTGCCCAGTCTTTGGTGCGGGGCTCTCAGCGGCCGTGACGGCTCCCGTCGGGAGCGCGGTGCGGCACTGTGCGTGTCTCCCAGCGAGCCTCGCCCCGGGTCACGATGGCATAGATATGCACAGGTAGGACAACCAGATAGAGCAGACCGTGGAGAAGGTAGTGAAAGGTGCGGGACTGCCATAAGACGACCGCAGCCGATATCGCAAGCAAGATCGCCAGCAGCCCAATCCCTTGTACTGGACCGCTAGAACGCCCGACCAGCAGCGTGGCGATCCCCAATGCCAACCCGAACAGGACTACGAGCGGGAAGGTCGCGCGGCTCGCGACCTCCACAAAGAGGTACAGGTGACGGTCGCGAAGAGCTGAGAGAGTGCACATGAGCTCGCGATAGAAGCTTCGGCTCCAGCGGAGTTGCTGAAGCGCGTACTCACTCAAGGCCTCGGGCACCTGCGTCCTTGCTTTGGCGAGCGGCGCATACACTGATCTGTGGCCTGCAGCGACCACGAGGTTAGTGAGGCGCAAGTCGTCCCCGGTAGTACAGCTGACCCCCGCATATGTCTGCCGCTGATAGGCGTCCCAGCACTCGACCAGTACGGTACGACGATACGCTGAAAAGGCACCGTGACAGCAGAGGACCGCGCCGAACCAGCTCTGTGCGGCCCGCTCCTGCTCGAACAGGAGGCGGTAGCGAACCGCTATCAGCCGAGTCAGCAGGTTCCGCGCTGGATTGAGGGCAAGGCAGAGCCCGGTGGCGGCGCCCACGCGATCGTCCTGGAATGCTTCAGCTATCCGGCGAATTCCCTCTGGATCCACTGCCGTGTCGGAGTCGACGGTCACGACAAGTTCGCCATGACCGAGACGGAACACGGCATCCTGCGCCCGCCGCTTGCCAACGTTCCGCTCGAGTAACTATTCAGGTGCCAGTGGCTTGAGGATGAGCGGTGGGCAGCGCAGCTCGCCGGTGGTGAAGCGGCCGACCGGGCGGTCGAGCTGGACGACGACGTTCTGCCCGGCCCACCCGGTCACCGTCCCGGCCTGACCGTG
>WNGB01000273.1_pt1 | contig 77308 bp, 75 predicted proteins | sample 5400681 | NCBI WGS metagenome assembly WNGB01 (sample SAMN13153367, study PRJNA577476) | soil metagenome | isolation source: 115 cm soil or saprolite under grassland replicate 2 | place: USA:California | collected 2016-06-15 | reverse complement strand
CGGGGTGTCCTGGACTCCGGTCGCGAGCGCGCGACAGTTCTCCGGGGTGTCGACCCGCCTAGTCAGATCGCTGACCGCCGCCCGGTACGCCAGCACCTGTCCGCGGGTCAGCCGCATCGCACCTACTTCGCGTTGAAGTAGTCGGCCTCGGGGTGGTGGACGATGATCGCGTCGGTGGACTGCTCCGGCACCAGCTGGAACTCCTCGGACAGCTCGACGCCGATCCGCTCCGGGACCAGCAGGTCCGCGATCTTCGCGCGGTCCTCCAGCTCGGGGCAGGCCGGGTAGCCGAACGAATAGCGGCAGCCGTGGTATTCGACCTTCAGGATCCCGTCCAGGTCGGGGTCCTCCCGCGCCAGCGTGCCACCGGTCGGCAGCACCAGCTCGGAGCGGATCCGCTGGTGCCAGTACTCCGCGAGGGCCTCGGTGAGCTGCACCGACAGGCCGTGCACCTCCAGGTAGTCCCGGTACGCGTCCTCGGCGAACAGTTTCGCGGTGTAGTCGCTGATCGCACCGCCCACCGTGACCAGGTGGAACGCCACCACGTCCAGCTCGCCGGAGTCCTTCGGCCGGAAGAAGTCCGCGAGGCACAGCCGACGGTCCCGCCGTTGCCGGGGGAAGGTGAACCGGGCCCGCTCGGCATGCCCGTTCTCGTCGAGCACCACGAGGGTGTTGCCTTCGGAGTACGCCGGGAAGTAGCCGTACACGACGGCGGCTTCGAGCACCTGTTCGGAGATCAGCCGGTCCAGCCAGTAGCGCAGTCTCGGCCTGCCCTCGGTCTCCACCAGCTCCTCGTACGAGGGACCCTTGCCGCCGCGGGCGCCGCGCAGGCCCCACTGGCCCATGAAGGTGGCGCGCTCGTCCAGCATCGAGGAGTAGTCGGCGAGCGGAATGCCCTTCACCACCCGGGTGCCGAAGAACGGTGGCTTCGGGATCGGCACGTCGAGCGCCACATCGGAACGGACGGACTCGTCGTCCAGCGACGGGAGCCCGGACTCGGCCTGCTGCGCCTTGTGGCGTTCCCGCCGGGCACGCCGCTCTTCCAGCTTGCGTTCCCGGTCCTCGTCGACGACCACGGTGCCGCCGCGCTTGACCGTCATCACCTTGTCCATCAGGGACAGTCCCTCGAACGCGTCCCTCGCGTAGTGGACTTCGCCGGAGTAGACGCTGCGCAGGTCGTCCTCGACGTACGCCCGGGTGAGCGCCGCGCCGCCGAGCATCACCGGCCACCGCTCCGCGAGACCCCGGGAGTTCAGCTCCTCCAGGTTCTCCTTCATGATCACGGTGCTCTTGACCAGCAGCCCGGACATCCCGATCGCGTCGGCGTTGTGCTGGTCGGCGGCTTCCAGGATCGCGTTGATCGGCTGCTTGATCCCGATGTTCACCACGGTGTAGCCGTTGTTGGACAGGATGATGTCGACCAGGTTCTTACCGATGTCGTGGACGTCGCCCTTCACGGTGGCGAGCACGATCGTGCCCTTCCCGCCGTCCTCGGTCTTCTCCATGTGCGGCTCGAGGTACGCCACCGCCGTCTTCATCACCTCGGCCGACTGCAGCACGAACGGCAGCTGCATCTGACCGGAGCCGAACAGCTCCCCGACGACCTTCATGCCGTCCAGCAGCAGGTCGTTGATGATCTCCAGCGCGGACCGCTCCTCGAGCGCCGCGTCGAGGTCGGCCTCCAGACCGTTGCGCTCGCCGTCGATGATCCGCCGCTTCAGCCGCTCCTCCAGGGGCAGCGCCAGCAGCTCCTCGGCCCGGGTCGCGCGGGCCGAGGCGGCGTCGACCCCCTCGAACAGGTCGATGAACTTCTGCAGCGGGTCGTATCCCTCGCGGCGCCGGTCGTACACCATGTCGAGCGCGACTTCGCGCTGCTCGTCCGGGATCTTCGACATCGGCAGGATCTTGCTGGCGTGCACGATCGCTGAGGTCAGGCCGGCCTGCTGGCACTCGTGCAGGAACACCGAGTTGAGCACCTGCCGCGCCGCGGGGTTCAGCCCGAACGACACGTTGGAGATGCCCAGCGTGAAGTTCACGCCCGGGTAGAGCCGGGCGATCTCCCGGATCGCGTCGATGGTCTCGACCGCGTCCCGCCGGGTCTCCTCCTGGCCGGTGGAGATCGGGAACGTCAGGGCGTCGATCAGGATGTCGGAGCGCGCGAACCCCTTGCTGGTCAGGTCGTCGATCAGCCGGGACGCGACCCGTACCTTCCAGTCCCTGGTACGGGCCTGGCCCTCCTCGTCGATGGTCAGCGCGATCAGCGCGGCCCCGTGCTCCCTCGCCAGGGGGAGCATCCGGGCGTACCGGGAGTCCGGGCCGTCGCCGTCCTCGAAGTTCACCGAGTTGATCACGCTGCGGCCGCCGAGCATCTCCAACCCGGCTTCGATCACCTTGGGCTCGGTGGAGTCCAGCACGATCGGCAGCGTGCTCGCGGTGGCGAACCGGCCGGCCAGCTCCCGCATGTCGCCGGCGCCGTCGCGGCCCACGTAGTCCACGCACAGGTCCAGCACGTGCGAACCGGAGCGGGTCTGATCCCGGGCGATCTCCACGCACGCCTGCCAGTCGGCGGCGAGCATCGCCTCCCGGAACGCCTTGGAGCCGTTGGCGTTGGTCCGCTCCCCGATCATCAGCGCGCTGGCGTCCTGGGCGAACGGCACGTGGTGGTAGAGCGAAGCCACACCGGGCTCCCGCTCCGGGTCGCGGACCGCTCGCTCGGTGCCGGCCAGGCGGCGTACCACAGTGTTGATGTGTTCCGGGGTGGTGCCGCAGCAGCCGCCGACCAGGCGGGCGCCGTAGCTGGTGACGAAGTCGTGCAGCGCGTCGGCCAGCTCGCCGGGAGTCAGCGGATAGCGGGCGCCGTCCGGGGTGAGCTCCGGCAGGCCGGCGTTCGGCATCACCGAGATGTCGACCTCGGCGTGCTGCGACAAATACCGCAGGTGCTCGCTCATCTCCGCCGGGCCGGTCGCGCAGTTCAGCCCGATCAGGTCGATGCCCAGCGGCTCCAACGCGGTCAGCGCCGCGCCGATCTCGCTGCCCAGCAGCATGGTGCCCGTGGTCTCCACCGTCACCTGGCAGATCAGCGGAACCTGCTTGCCAGCCTCGGCCATCGCCCGCTTCGAGCCGATCACCGCGGCCTTCGCCTGCAGCAGGTCCTGGCAGGTCTCCACCAGCAGGCCGTCCGCCCCACCGTTGATGAGACCAAGAGCATTCTGCTGGTACGCGTCCCGCAGTACCGCGAACGGCGCGTGCCCCAGCGTCGGCAGCTTCGTGCCCGGGCCGATCGAGCCGAGCACGTAGCGGGGTCGGTCCGGGGTCGACCAGGCGTCCGCGGATTCCCGGGCGATCCGGGCGGCGGCCTCGGAGAACTCGTAGATCCGGTCGGTGATGTCGTACTCGCCGAGGTTGGCGAAGTTGGCGCCGAACGTATTGGTCTCCACGCAGTCCGAACCGGCCTCGAAGTACGCGTCGTGGATCCCCCGTACGACGTCCGGCCGGGTCACGTTGAGCACCTCGTTACAGCCCTCGTGTCCCTCGAAGTCCTCGAGCGTCAGATTCGCCGCCTGAAGCATCGTGCCCATGGCGCCGTCGGCTACCAGAACGCGCTCGGCCAGGGCTTCGGAGAGGGTCTGCGAGTTCGCCACGGCTTCAGGCTAACGGGAGAAGGTGACAAACCTCGAAACGGCGGTGACGCGGGCCACAGGGTGATACCAAGATCGGCCGTACCGGACCGCCTACGTACGTGGCCGAGGTGCGCGACGTAGGCTGTGGCGGTGACCGAGTTCGACGGCCTACCTGTGCTCAACAACCCCGTGGTGGTGGCCGCCTTCGAAGGGTGGAACGACGCCGCCGACGCCGCCACCGCCGCGGTGGAGCACCTCGAGGAGATGTGGGAAGCCCGCCCGGTGACGGAGCTCGACCCCGACGGGTACTACGACTTCCAGGTCACCCGGCCCACGATCTCCATGACCGAGGGCGACGGCCGCCGCATCGAATGGCCCACCACCCGGTTCTCGGTGTGCCGGCCGGACGGCACCGACCGGGACGTCGTACTGATCCGTGGGATCGAGCCGAGCATCCGGTGGCGGGCGTTCTGCGACGATGTACTGGAGGTGTGCCACAGTCTCGACGTCAGCGAGTTGGTGCTGCTCGGGGCGTTGCTGGCAGACGTGCCGTACAGCCGGCCGCTGCCGGTGTCCGGCAGTTCCTCGGACGAATCCCTGATCGAGCGGCTCGGCCTGACCCAGACCCGGTACGAGGGCCCCACCGGCATCGTCGGAGTGCTCCACGACGCCGCGCTGCGGGCCGAGATGTCCGTGGTGTCGTTCTGGGCGCACGTACCGCACTACGTCTCCGAGCCGCCGTGCCCGAAGGCCACGTTGTCGTTGCTGCACCGGGTCGAGGAGGCGCTCGACCTGCCGGTGCCGATGGGCGACCTGACCGAAGAGGCCGCGGAATGGCAGGAACGCGTCGACAGCCTGACCAAGCAGGACGCGGACATCGCCGAGTACGTCCAGGCGCTGGAACAGCGGGCCGACGACGTGGGTGTCGAGCCGCTCACCGGTGAGGACATCGCCCGGGAGTTCGAGAAGTACCTGCGCCGCCGCGGCGGGCCCTCCTCCGCCGGCGGCGCCGCGACTCAGTGACATTTGTTGACCGCTGATCCGCTGGGCTCGACAATCAGAAGCATTCTTTACCGTTCTGTCTGACAGGTAAGCCGGCTTCGTGCCCCGCGGAGGCCCCCATGCGCCGCATCGCTGTCCGCCTCGCCCTCCTCATCCTCTGCGCGAGTGTGACCTCCGTCGTCTCGGCGTCACCGGCCTCGGCGGCGCCGGGGTGCACCTCGGTCGCCGACTGCCTGTCGAAGCTGACGCTCGCCGAGAAGGCGGGCCAGATGACCCAGGCGGCCAACACGTACCTGCGCAACAAGACCGACATCGCGACGTACGGGCTGGGCTCGGTGCTCAGTGGCGGCGGTGGCGGGCCGAACGGCACCGGAGGCACGGCGACCCAGTGGGCGGACATGGTCGACGACTTCCAGAGCCAGGCGCTGCAGAGCCGCCTCGGGATTCCGCTGCTGTACGGCGTCGACGCGGTGCACGGCCACAACAACGTGCAGGGCGCCGTCCTCTTCCCGCACCACATCGGAATGGGCGCGAGCCGGGACGCGGCGCTGATGCAGCAGGCCGAGGACGTCACCCGGCAGGAGGTCCTCGGTACGGGGATCCACTGGAGCTTCGGGCCGTGCGTCTGCGTACCGCGTGACGACCGCTGGGGCCGCACGTACGAGGGGTACGGGGAGGACCCGTCGATCGCCTCGTCGCTGGGTCAGGCGTCGATCGCCGGCTTCCAGGGCGCCACGCTCGGGACCAACTCAGTGCTCGCCACTGCCAAGCACTTCGTCGCCGACGGCGGCACCACGTACGGCACCGGAGACAGCGGTTACCTGATCGACCAGGGCGACGCCCGGATCAGCGAGGCCGAGCTCCGCGCGATCCACCTGCCGCCGTACCAGAGCGCGGTCAACGCCGGGGTCGGGTCGGTGATGATCTCGTACAGCAGTTGGAACGGGATGAAGGACCACGGCAACAGCTACCTGATCAACACCGTGCTCAAGGGCGAACTCGGCTTCAAGGGCTTCGTGGTCAGCGACTGGGCCGGTGTCAAACAGTTGTCCGACGCCACGTACGCCGACCAGGTGGCGCACGCCGTCAACGCCGGCATCGACATGATCATGGTGCCGGACGACTACGTCGGAAACATCAACGCCATCGTCAACGGCGTCAACTCCGGCAAGATCGCGCAGGCCCGGGTGGACGACGCGGTCACTCGGATCCTCACCGCGAAATTCGCGCTCGACCTGTTCACCCACCCGTACGCCGATCGGGCGTACACCGCCCAGGTCGGATCGGCCGCCCACCGCGCCGTCGCCCGCCAGGCGGTACGCGAGTCGCTCGTCCTGCTGAAGAACACCGGCGCGCTGCCGCTGTCCAAGACCGGCAGCTACAAGATCGTCGTGGGCGGAAAGTCGGTGGACAACCTCGGCTACCAGCTCGGCGGCTGGTCGGTCAGCTGGCAGGGCGGCAGCGGCACGACGACCATCGGCACCACGTTCTGGCAGGCACTCCAGAAGGCCACCGCCGGTACGAACATCACGATCCAGAACATCGGTACGAAGACGAAGAGCCGCTACTCCGGTGACATCGGCATCTGGGTCGGCGGCGAAACCCCGTACGCCGAGGGCAGGGGCGACTCCTCGACGCTGGCGTTCGGCAGCGACAACTCCAGCCAGCTCGGCGACATCTGCGCGCGGGTCACGACGTGCATCGCGATCCTCTACTCGGGACGCCCGGTCGTCATCACCGACCAGCTGTCGAAGGCGAACGCGTTCGTGGCGGGGTGGCTGCCCGGGACCGAGGCCGACGGCATCACGGATGCGCTGTTCGGAGCCGGGTTCACCGGGAAGCTGCCGGTGACCTGGCCGAGGGCGGTCACGGACGAACCGATCAACAGCGGCGACGGCAAGACTCCCCTGTTCCCGTTGGGGTACGGGATCAGCCCGTACTGAGCCCCGGCTCGGCTCCTCCTTCGCCGGTGAGGGTGTCGGCGTGTCGCGGACACCACCGCGCTCACTGCTTCCTAGGATGCTAGGTCTGTAGCGGAACCACCCGAGGAGCGACGAGATGACGATCAACCCGGGATCGCCGGCGCCACCCCACCAGCAGATCGCGGCGACACTGCGCAGCCAGATCGTCTCGGGGGCGTACCCGCCGGGCGAGCGGCTGCCGTCGATCCCGGCGCTGACCGAGCGGTTCGGGGTCGCGAAGCAGACCGTGCAACGCGCGATCGACCAGCTCCGCCTGGAGGGCGCCGTCGTCACCAAGCCCGGCTCGGGCACGTACGTACGGGGCACCCGGCGCCGCCATGCCCAGTTGTCCCGCGGCCGGTACGGCACCGTCCGCGGATACCACGCGGACCGGCAGACCCGGTACCGGCAGCAGACGTACGCGGTCGGTGCCCAGGCGCCCCCGACGGACGTCGCGCGGGCGTTCGGCGTACCCCAGGAAAGATCTTTGCTGGTACGCCGGCATCTGGTGCGCGACGGCGAGCAGCCCGTCGAGTTGGGCGCGACCTGGCTGTCCCCGGAGACCGCGGCAGGTACCCCGTTGGACCGACGTGACCCGCTCGAAAGGCCGCTCTACCAGGTGGTCGAGGACGCGACCGGCCGCCGGTACGGCAAGGCGACCGACCAGATCACCGCCCGGCTCGCCAGCCCGGACGAGGCGCGGTTGCTGCGGATCCGCCCGGACACCCCGGTGCTGGTCCTGCTGCACGTCGGGTACGACACCGGCGGCGTCACCCTCGAGGTGAGCCAGACCTGCTGGCCGGGCCCGACGTCCGCGCTCGTCGACGAGTACCAGGTGCCGGGCCTGACCCCCGGCGGGCGGGACGAGGTGGCGGCTCCGGAGCCGGGCAGCGACCTCACCCTGGCCTAAATCTGTGGACGGCTGGCGCAGCGGATGCCGCTGGTCGGGCGTACCGCCATGCGGGGCCAGGAGTTGCAGTCCCGGCTGCTGTGCGCGGGGTTGGTCGGCGACCTGATCCGGATCGCGTTCCTGGTCAGCCGGCGGTGGGCGCCGTACGACAAGTGGCTGGAGACGGTGTTCCCCCTCGCCGCGCTGCCCCCCGTCGGGTCGGTCGAGCAGTGGGTGGACAGCGTCGACGTCCTCACCGACGTACGGCTGCGGGCCGCCGCGGCCGGCGTGTGCCGACCGTTCCCCGGCTGACCCGGACTCAGAGTTCGATGCCGAGCAGGGCGTCCACGGCGGCGGACACCAGGCCAGGGGCAGCCGCGTCGTCACCGTTGCCAGCCGAACCGGGTCCAGCCGAACCGGGTCCAGCCGAACCGTGACCAGCCGAACCCTGACCGGACAGTGCCGCGCTGGCCCAGTCGTCCACCACCGCCAACGCCCCAGGGGTGTCGAGGTCGTCGGCGAGCCGGTCGCGCAGTTGGCGTACCACCTCGTCGGCGGACGGCCCGGTCGGTCTGCGTACCGCCTCCCGCCACTGCACCAGCCGCTGTTGCGCCGTCTTGAGTACGTCGTCCGTCCACTCCCGGTCCGCGCGGTAGTGCTCGGCGATCAACGCCAACCGGATCGCCATCGGGTCGACCTTCTCGCCGTGCTGGTCGCCCCGCAGCCGGGACACGAACACCAGGTTGCCCTTGCTCTTCGACATCTTCTCGCCGTGCAGGCCGACCATCCCGGCGTGGACGTACGCCCGCGCGAAGGGCGCCACCCCGGTGAGGGTCTCGGCGTGCGCGGCCGAACACTCGTGGTGCGGGAAGATCAGGTCGTTGCCGCCGCCCTGGACGTCGATCTGGTCGCCCAGCAGCCGCAGCGCGATCACCGAGCACTCGATGTGCCAACCCGGCCGGCCGGGGCCCAGCGACGACGGCCACGCCGGCTCACCGGGCCGCGCGCCGCGCCACAGCAGCGGGTCGAGCGGGTCCCGCTTGCCGGCCCGCTCCGGGTCTCCCCCGCGCTCGGCGGACAGCTCCAGCATCAGCTGCCGGTCGTAGTGCGACTCGTACCCGAAGCGGCCCGACGCGGAGACGTCGAAGTACACGTCGCCGGTGCCGTCCTCCAGCCGGTACGCCGCGCCGGCCTGCAGCAGGCGCTCGATCTGGGTCACGATCTGCGGGATCGACTCGACCGCCCCGACGTAGTGCTCCGGCGGCAGCAGCCGCAGCTTCTCCATGTCCTCCCGGAACAGCGCGGTCTCCCGCATCGCGAGCACCACCCAGTCCTCGCCGTCGCGGTTGGCGCGCTCCAGCAGCGGGTCGTCGATGTCGGTGACGTTCTGTACGTACCGCACCGGATGCCCGGCATCGGCCCACATCCGGTAGATCAGGTCGAAAGTGATCATCGTCGCGGCGTGCCCCAGGTGCGTCGCGTCGTACGGCGTGATGCCGCAGACGTACATCCGGGCGGGCTCGCCGGGGGCCGGGACGTCGGGGCGTACCTCGGCGGATGCGGTGTCGTACAGCCGCAGCGGTACGCCGTCGCCGGGCAGCCGGGGCAGAGCGGGGGCCAACCAGGAATCCATGGTCGCCAGCGTATCCAGCGGGTCTAATATCACCGTTCGGTCACCACTGCTGTCTGCTGACCGACTTGAGGACTGAGAAGGGCCCGACAACGGGTACGAACCGAGCATGGGCACAGTCGTCGTCGCGCTGGAACGAGGGTTCCAGGGCCACCATGTGGTCATTAGCGTCAACGGCGACGTGGTGCTCGATGCGACGAACGTCACTACCGATCCGGGCTCCGGTGTCGCCGGCTCCGTCGCCGTGGACTGCACCGACGAGTGCCTGGTCGAGGTGGCGCTGCCCGACCACGACCTGAAGTCCGAAGTGCGACTCAGTATCGGTGAGTTGACCTACCTGCGGGTGTCCCTCGAAGCCGGGCAACTGGTGCTCACGCCGGCGTCCGAAGGCCCGCGATACGTCTAGCCCCGCCCTCCGTACCGCCTTGGCGGGTTACATCGGTGGCCAGGGCAACGGCGGCCAGTCGTGGTCCGGCTCCGGGTAGCTGCCCTCGGTGACCAGTCGGTGTACCCGGGCGGACAGCGCCGCGACCTCCTTGCGGGTGAGGTGCTCGGCAAGCTCCGCGGCCAGCCCCGTCCCGGTCTCCAGCAGCGAGCCGAACCGCCGGAGCGTCTCGAGCGCGGCGGGCTCGAGCCGCTGCTCCGCCCACCCCCAGAGGACCGTACGGAGCTTGTCCTCGGTGTGGAAGCAGAGGCCGTGGTCGACGCCGTACACCCGGTCGCCGCTGACCAGCACGTGGCCGCCCTTGCGGTCGGCGTTGTTGACCACGGCGTCGTACACCGCCATGGCCGCCAGCCGGGGATCGTCCGCATGGCCCAGCAGGTACGGCCGACCGCCCGGCCCGCGGGCGTCAGCCACCGCCAACCACCCCTCCGGTACGCCGTCGACCGGCACGAAGCCCACCAGCGGCGCCGCGTCGGCGATCTCGTCGATCCACAGTTGACAGGCGCCGGGACCGAGCGGACCGTCCCGCAGTACGGTCGGCGGCACCACGTCCCAGCCGCCGGCCACGGAGACCAGGTACGCGGACAGTTCGCGACCGGCGAGCGTGCCGTCGGGGAAGTCCCACAGTGGACGCTCGCCTCGTACCGGCTTGTAGATGCAGCGGGCGGTGAGGCCGTCGAGGCTGATCCCGGCCCGCAGTGTGGCGTTGGACGCCTCGGCCAGCAGGCCCTCCAGCTCCAACGTCCCGTGCCGCAACAGCTCCAGCGCCGCAACCTCGTCCAGGCCCGGCGGCTCGTCTGGGAGCGCGGCCGGATCCGTCACAGGGTCGGCCATCGGGCTACCGCCGGTAGCCGTTGTGGCGCGGGCAGAGGTGCCCGGCCGGCTCGAGCGGGTTGCCGCACAGCGGGCACGGCGGGCGGCCGGCCGCGACCAGCCGGCGTGCCCGGTCGATGAACGCGCGGGTCTCCTCCGGGGTGAGCCGCACCCGCAGCCGGTCCAGGCTGTCCTCGTCCGGCTCCTCCACAGGGGCCGCCTCGGGCACCTCGGACTCCTCGGCCACGGCCTCCCCCGCCGCGATCGCCTCGATCAGTACGGTGCCGGAGTCCACATCCCACGCCAGTCCGAGCGTGCCGACCCGGAACTCCTCGTCCAACGGCGTGTCGAGCGGCTCGTTGTCCTGCGGCAGGTCCTCGCCGTCGGGCAGCGACACCCCGAACCGGTTCGCCGCCTCGACCAGCAGCTCCTCGAGCTTGTCGGCGAGTAACGCCACCTGCATCTTCTCCAGTGCGACGCTGACCAGCTGGCCACCGCCCCGCGCCTGCAGGAAGAAGGTACGGTCGCCGGGCTCGCCGACCGTACCGGCGACGAAGCGCTCCGGCGGCTCGAAGTCGTACACGTGAGGCCCCATGCTTCGACCCTAAACGTCCGCGCCGCCGCTGCCACCGCCGACCGCCGCGTCGGACGACCGGTTGTGGCCGATCGGCGCGACGAGGCCGGTCAGGTCGCCCCCGATGTCGTTCAGCCTTACCAGGAACGGCCGCAGCGGCGTGTACCGGATCACGGTCAGCGAGCACGGCTCGACCACGATCCGCTGGAACAGGTCCAGGTGCATTCCGAGCGCGTCGGCGACGATCGCCTTGATCACGTCACCGTGGCTGCAGGCCAGCCAGACCGCGTCCGGACCATGTTCGGCGGCGACGGTCGCGTCGAGCTCGCGTACCGCTGCGACACCTCGGGCGGCGGTGACCGCGAGGGGCTCGGCGGCCTCGCCGGGGAAGACCGCGGCCGACGGGTGTACCTGCACCACCCGCCACAGGTCCTCGCCGACCAGTTCGGAGATCTTGCGGCCTTCCCAGTCGCCGTAGCGGCATTCGCCGAGCCGATCGTCGGGGGTCACGGCGAGATCCGGCCGCCCCTCGGCCACCGCCCCGATCGTCTGCCGGCACCGCGGCAGCGGACTGCTGTACAACCCCTTCAGCGGTACGCCGCGCAGCCGCTCCGCCACCGCCTTCGCCTGCTGCGTCCCAGTCTCGTCCAGCCCGACGTCCGACCACCCCGCGAGCACGCCGTCAGCGTTCGCGGAGGTGCGTCCATGCCGGAGCAGAACAACTGTCGCCATCGCACAACCCTAGCCACGGCCGGCCGGTCCCCCGGTCGGAGCGGCCAGCGCGGCCGGGCCCTCAGGTGGCGGAGATCACGCCTGCGGTGAGCAGGGCCAGTACGAAACCGCCCAGCAGGATCCGGTACGCGACGAAGACGTACACGCTGTGGCGGGCGACGTAGCGCAGCAGCCAGGCGATCGAGGCGTACCCCAGGAAGAAGGCGATCACGGTGGCGACCGCGATCTGGGCGCCGCCGGCGGCCACGCCGGCGCCGCTGGGGTGGAACACGTCGCCGAGGCTGAAGATGCCGGAGGCGACCACGGCGGGGATGGCGAGCAGGAACGAGTACCGGGTCGCGGCCTCGCGGTTCAGGCCGATGGCGAGGCCGGCGGTGATCGTGCCGCCGGAGCGGGACACGCCCGGCACCAGGGCCATCGCCTGCGCGAAGCCCATGATCACGCCGTCGCGCAGCGTCATGTCCCCGACCGCCCGCTTCTGCCGGCCCCAGTACTCGGCGGCCGCCAGGAACAACGCGAAGACGATCAGGTTGGTGCTGACCAGCCACAGGTTGCGAGCGGGCTCGCGGATCGCGTCCTTGAGCAGGTAGCCGAGGATGCCGATCGGCAGCGTGCCGATGATCACGTACCACGCCAGCCGGTAGTCGACGGTACGGCGGACCTCGGCGTCGACCAGGCCGGCGAACCAGGTCCTCGTGAGCCGCCAGATGTCCTTGGCGAAGTAGATCAGCACGGCGGCCTCGGTGCCGAGCTGGGTCACGGCGGTGAACGACGCCCCGGCATCGTGGTGGAAGAACAGTGCGGATGCGATCCGCAGATGCGCCGAGGACGAGATCGGGAGGAACTCCGTGAGCCCCTGCACGATCCCGAGGACGATCGCCTCAACCCAGGTCATTTAGTGAGCACTCCTGCCTTGTCCGCTGCTTCTCTGACTGTCCGAAGTGTTTCGATCCGCGCTTGCAGATTCTCGCCGTACGCGTGCACCGAGAGCGTGGTGACGCCGGCGGCGGCGTACCGGCCGATGCGGGCCGCGATCCGGTCGGGGGTGCCGAGCAGCGCGGTGGCGTCGACGAACTCCTCCGGCACCGCGGCGTAAGCCCGCTGGTAGCGCCCGGCGAGGAAGTGGTCCTGCACCTCGTTCGCGGCCTCGCCGTACCCCATCCGGGTGGCGAGCCGGTGGTAGAAGTTCTGTTCCCGGCTGCCCATCCCGCCCAGGTAGAGGGCGGCGTAGCCGCGCACCAGGTCGGCACAGGCCGACACGTCCTCGCCGACCACCACCGGCACGCTGGCCACGATGTCGAAGCCGGGCCCGGCCTGGAGCGCGTCAACTGACTCAGCCGCCCGCTCGGGCACGAGGAACACCGCCAGCCAACCGTCGGCGATCTCCCCGGCCAGGCGCAGGTTGCGCGGGCCCACCGCGGCGAGGTAGATCGGGATCCGGTCGCGGACCGGGCGTACCGCCAGTTTGAGCGGCTTTCCCGGACCGTCCGGCAGCGGCAACGGGTAGAACTCGCCGTCGTTGCTGACGGTCTGCCGCGCCAGTGCGGCCCGTACCACCTCGACATATTCCCGGGTACGCGCCAACGGCCGGCCGAACCGCACCCCGTGCCAACCCTCGGAGACCTGCGGACCGGAGACGCCGAGCCCGAGCCGGAACCGGCCACCGGAGATCGCGTCCAGCGACGCGGCCGTCATCGCCGTCATCGCGGGACTGCGCCCCGGGATCTGGAACACCCCCGCCCCGAGTCCGATCCGCGAGGTCTGGCCGGCCAGCCACGCCAGGCTGGTCGCCGTGTCCGAGCCGTACGCCTCGGCGGCCCACACGGAGTCGTACCCGAGTCGCTCCGCCTCCTGGGTGAGCGCGAGGTTCGCCGGCAGGTCCCGGGCCGAGGTCCAGTAGCCGAGGTAGAGGCCGAGTCGCACCTCGCCTCCTCACGTCGCACCGCGGCGGGCCGGCCGCCGGTCCCCGGGCAGCCTAATGGGCGGGTCGTCGGTATGGGTGACGCGGCCCGGCGGTAGCGTCCATGACCATGCGACGACGACCCCTCGGTGCCAGCGGGCTGGCAGTGTCCCGGCTCGGCCTGGGCACCATGACCTGGGGCCGGGACACCGATCCGGACGACGCCGCCGCGCAGTTGAAGACCTTCGCCGACGCCGGCGGCAACCTGCTCGACACCGCCGACGTGTACGGCGACGGCCGCGCCGAAGAGGTGATCGGTGCGCTGCTGGGGTCCGTGGTGCCGCGCTCGGAGCTGGTGATCGCCACCAAGGCCGGCCTGTGCCCGGGTCGGGACCGCCGCCGCGACGGGTCCCGGGGACACCTGCTCGCCAGCCTCGACACCTCCCTGGCCCGGCTCGGCACGGAGTACGTCGACCTGTGGCAGCTGCACGCGTACGATCCGGCCACGCCGCTGGAGGAGACGCTCTCCGCGCTGGACCACGCGGTCTCCTCCGGTCGGGTCCGGTACGTCGGCGTGTCCAACTTCTCCGGCTGGCAGACCGCCCGCGCGGCGACCTGGCAGGCCAGCGGCCTGGTCGCCGGCAAGCCGCCGATCGTGTCCTGTCAGGTGGAGTATTCGCTGGTGCAGCGCGGTGTGGAACGCGAAGTGGCGCCGGCCTGCCGGTCGCTCGGCGCCGGCATTCTGGCGTGGTCGCCGCTGGGGCGTGGCGTACTGACCGGAAAGTACCGGGACGGCACGCCGGCCGACTCCCGGGCCGCCTCGCCGCACTTCGAACGGTTCGTCGGGCCGTACCTCGACGATCGCAGCGCCGGCATCGTGGAGGCCGTGGCCACCGCCGCCGACGGGCTCGGTGTCGCGCCGTTGTCGGTAGCCCTCGCCTGGGTACGGGACCGCCCCGGCGTGGTCGCCCCGGTGGTCGGCGCCCGTACGGTGGGCCAGCTGCTCGGGTCGTTACAGTCCGACGAGCTGACCCTGCCGGCGGAGATCTGTCAGGCGCTCGACGACGTGTCCGCGATCGACCTCGGCTACCCCGAGCGACAGAGTTGAGTGAGCCACAGAGTTGAGTGAGCCACAGAGTTGAGGGCGGGAATGAATCGTCTGGTAGCTGTCGGGCTGGCCGCTGTGCTGGGGATCGCGGGGATGACCGGTTGCAGCCAACGCGACCCGCTCACCGTCGGTACGCCGTCCCCCGCCTCCCCCGCCGCGGCGCCGTCGCCGACCGCTACCCCCGCGGGTGACACCTGGCCGGTGCCGGGCGCGACAAGCGCCGGCGACCGGCACGCGGAAGGCATCGCGGTCTCCGGCGACCGGTTGGCGGTCGGCGTGGACGACCCGCCGCAGCTGGCGATCATGGACGCGCACAGCGGCCGGCCGCTGCGGGTGGTCGACCTGCCGTCGGCGCCGTCGCACGTCGTGGCGCTGCCGGACGGCGGTTTCCGGGTGGCGGCCGGCCGCGAGCTGGTGACCGTGCCCAAGCGCGGCAAGGAGTCGCGGGTCACGTGGTCCGGGAAGTCGCACGATCTGGCGATCCTGCCGCACGGCGCGACCGCCGTCGGCTTCCCCGAGAAAGGCACGATCGGGGTGTACGGCGAGGACGGCGGCCTGCTGCGTACGATCCACACCCGGGGCCGGCCGGACGGCATCGCCGCGGTGGGCGACCGGATCGGCGTGGTCGACGGCGCGGCGACCTCGCTGACCGTGTACCGGGCGTCGACGGGCAAGGCCGAGGAGAGCCTCCGCGCGGGCAACGGCGCGCTGCACGTGGTCGCCACCGCCAACGGCCGGTTCGTGGTCGCCGACACCCGCGACGGCGAACTGCTCGTGTTCTCCACCGGCCCGCTCTACCTGCGGCAGCGGTACCCGCTGCACGGCTCGCCGTACGGGATGGCGTACGACGCGGAGCGCAATGTGGTGTGGGTGACGCTGACCGCGCGCAACGAAGTGGTGGGGTTCGACCTGTCCGGCGGGGCGCCGAAGGAGGTCGCCCGGCACCCGACCGTGCAGCAGCCCGACAGCGTGGCCGTGGACCCGGCTTCGGGTACGGTTTTCGTGGCCGGTAAAGCTGCGGGGGTGGTGGAGGCCATCCCCAGTTAGGCAGGATTTCATTCGTGCCCGCTGACTACGAGTACATGCCGCTGCGCCTGCCCGCCAACGTCGACCGTACGGCGGCGCAGGCGCAGTTGGCTGTGGCGGCCGAGTTCTCCGGGTGGGAACTCGCGAAGGTACGGCTGTTCCGCGACGGCACCCGCCAGGTGGTGCTGCGTCGCCGGCTCGGCTCGCAGCCCCTCCCCGGCCTGTCCTACTGAGCAGCTACTGGGCGGCGGGGCCCTCGTCCTCCTCGTCCTCGAAGTCGTCGGCGCCGTACGGCCGCTCCACGATCATCCGTACCGAGGTGTCGGACTCGCCGATCGTGAACGGCGAGGGCAGCCGCTCCAGCTCCTCGCTGGCCAGTTGGTCCGCGTCGATCGGCGCCTCGGTCTCGCACAGCACGGTGACCCCTGCCAGCGGCTCCAGCTCCGGGATGTCCAGCGAACTGAGTGAACCGTCGCCGGTGGCGAGCAGCTCGGTCACCGCGTCGCCCGCGTCCCGCAGCTCGTCGTCGGCCCCGGGCGCTGCCGGTACGCCGGACGGCTGCGCCCGGCGGGCGGCCTCCGCCACGCGCAGTAACGCGGCGACGCTCGGCACCAGGTAGTCGCGGCGCTGCCGTACGGACACGGTGACGGGTTGCCGGTCGGGCGGCTCGGCTCCGTCGACGCCGCCGAGCCCGACGCCGTACTGCTCGTCGGCGTCCTCCGGATCGATCGGGTCCACGTCCCACGGAGTCACCTCGCCGAAGGTGTCCATCAGCAGCTCGTCGTACTCGAAGGAGAGGTTGTTCAGCGAGACGTAGCTCTGCCAGACCTCGTCGTCGTCCACCCGGCCGTCGGCGGCCTTCACCGCCGCGAGGTGGCGGCGGGCAGCGTCGATGACCTGCTCCAGTGCGGTGTCGAGGGTGGCGGGGTCGGACATCGGGCCTCCGTGGCGTCAGAGAGAGTTGAGGGTCAGGTCTAGCAGCGGGAAAGAAACCGATCGAGTACGCCGACCCCGAACTTCAGGCCGTCGACGGGCACCCGCTCGTCGATGCCGTGGAACAGGGCGCTGAAGTCGAGCCCGGCGGGCAGCTTGAGCGGCGCGAACCCGAAGCAGCGGATCCCGAGCCGGGCGAACGCCTTGGCGTCCGTACCCCCGGACAGCATGTACGGCACCGGCCGGGCAGCGGGGTCCAGTTCGCGCAGCGCGTCGGCCATCGCGTCGACCAAGGCACCGTCGAAGCTGGTCTCCAGCGCGGGCTGGTGCTCGATGAACTCGGCCTGTACGTCGGGCCCGATCAGCTTCTTGATCTGGTCCAGGAACCGCTCCTCGTTGCCGGGCAGCGTACGCCCGTCCACGACCGCGCTCGCCCGGCTCGGGATCACGTTGGCCTTGTAGCCGGCGTCGAGCATCGTCGGGTTGACCGTGTTGCGCAGCGTCGCCCCCACGACCCGGGCGATCGGCCCGAGTTTCGCCACGGCGAGCTCCGGATCGTTCACGTCGAGCTCGATGCCCAGCGCCTCGCAGACCTGCTCCAGGAACCCCCGTACGGTGTCCGTCAGCTCGATCGGGAACCGGTACCTGCCCAGCGTGGCGACCGCCTCGCACAGCCGGGTGACGGCGTTGTCGTCGTGCACCATCGAGCCGTGACCGGGCCGGCCGGTCGCGGTCAGCCGGATCCAGCTGATGCCCTTCTGCGCGGTCTCGATCAGGTACAGCCGCAGATCGTCGCTGACCGTCACGGAGAAGCCGCCGACCTCGCCGATCGCCTCGGTGACGCCCTCGAACAGCTCCGGCCGGTGGTCCACCAGGTGATGCGCCCCGAGCCTGCCGCCGGCCTCCTCGTCGGCCAGGAACGCCAGCACGATGTCGCGCGGCGGCACCCGGCCCTCGCGGCGCCACTGGCGTACCAGGGCCAGGGTCATCGCGTCGAAGTCCTTCATGTCGACCGCGCCGCGGCCCCAGATGTAGCCGTCCCGCTCCTCACCGGAGAACGGGTCGACACTCCACTCCGAGGCATCTGCCGGTACGACGTCCAAGTGCCCGTGGATCAGCAGGGCGTCGCGGCTCGGGTCGGCGCCCGGCATCCGCGCCACCACACTGGTACGTCCTGGCTCGCTCTCGTGCATCACCGGCTCGAGCCCGACCTCGGACAGCTTGGCGGCGACGTACTCGGCGGCCGCGCGCTCGCCGGCGCTGGTGGCGGTGGCGCCCGTGTTGGTGGTGTCGATCCGGATCAGTTCCTGGCAGATCTGCACGACCTCGTCGGCGCCGGCATCGGTCATGGCTTCTTCATACCAGTACCGACCGTCACGGTTCGACCGGACGTGCCGTCCCGCGCCGCCGGAGCGACGCGGGATCGTCGAGAAGTGACGCTACCAGTTGTAGCCGGCTGCGTAGCTGATCTCGGCGAGGACGTGCTGGCCCTCGATGTCCGGGTGGAAGAAGTCCCATCCGGACAGCTGCGACAGCTCGAACGGGTAGTTGAAGACGGCGTTGCCGTCGAACTTGCAGTTGGCGCCGTACGCCTGGCACGCCTCCGCGAGCTGCGCGTTGTAGTCGATCACCTGCTGGCGCACCCGGTCGCGCCGCGCCTCGTCCTCGGGATCGGTCGAGGTCGGGTTGGCGAGCATGGACTGGCAGATGTTGAAGGTGTCCCAGGCTGTCCTGGCGCCGCTGCTGTCCTTGCCGATCTCCCACAGCCGCTTGAGGTCGGGAACGCTGAGGATCAGCACCTTCGCACTGGGCAGCCCGCTTCCGAGCGTGGCCAGCGCGGAGTCGATCTGGGATCGGAAGTCCGGGACCGGAGTCATCTCGCTCTCGGAGTCGGTGCACGCGTCGTTGGCGCCGATCAGTATCGTCACGTACTCCGCGCCCTGGCCGACCGCCGTCCCGGCCTGGCCGGCGAGGTCCGCCGCATCGGCGCCGGTCTTGGCGTCGTTGTAGTTCCTGCCGCTGATCGCCGGGTTCTTCGCCAGGATCCGCAGATAGTGACTGTTCACGGTGCTGTCGTCGCCGGTGCTCCATGACCGCTCCTCGCAGTCGGTGTACCAGCCGCAGGCGTTGAAGCCCCGCGTGATGGAGTCGCCGAGGCTCGCCATCGAGCTCGGTGGTGCCTCGTCCGCCTGTGCCGGGGCGCCGACGGCGACCAGGAGCACAGCTCCAATCAATAGGGACGATAGGCGCGAGATGTTACGGATCATGAAGTCCTCCACTTTGAGGTGAGTCCGTCGCATAACGGAGTTACCGGACAGTAGAGCGCCCCTGATCCGCGTCTCAATGGTTGGACGCACACCGTAGGGTTTCCTGCTTTGTCCCGAGACCACATACGCCGGACCCCTTTGCGGGCGCCCGAGATCACACCGCCGTTCGTTGTGGAGGACATCGCGACAGCCATACTCTTGGTACGTACCTGCGGTATGTCAAAGACGGAAGGTAGGTCCGACATGTCGTCCCAGACGTACGCGACCAAGCGTGCCGCGCTCAAGACCGTGCTCGCGCAGGTGGAGCAGGACGGGAACTTCGGCCCCGAGCAGCCCCTCCCCGAGGCGTTCGCCGACACCGGCGAGCTGCTCGCCACGGCACAGCAGCGGTGGCACAGCCACCTGGGCGCCCGGATCGACGCCGCACTGGAGACCGGAGAGGCGCCGTCGACCGCGGTCGGTGGCGCGTACCGGGAGACCATCCGGTCGATGCCGGAGATCCGGCGGCTGCTCGACAGCTACGCAGGCCACCCGAGCCTGGCGCGCGCCGAGGAGCGCGAACTCTCCCTGCTCGCCTGGGCGGCTGGGCTGACGCCGCGTACCACCCCGGCGCGGCGTGCCGCCGCGCTGGGTCGCGAGTTCCGCGACGCGGTCAGCGTCGGCGTGTCGCCGCACCGCTCCCCCGCCGTGACGGTCAGCTCCCGCAGCTGGCTGCGCCGGCTCAAGGACGCCATCGCCGCCTGACCGGCTCTCAGTTCGGCGGCTCGGTCATGGCCAGGACGTCCAGGTCGACCAGGTAGCCGCCGAACTCGAGCTGGTCGACCGACCGCTCCCAGCCGTCGGCGCTGGAGACCTCGCTGGTCTGCGCCGTGCTCGGCACCGGGTAGTGCACCATCGGCGTCTCGGGCTGGGCGGCCGTACGGTAGTGGACCGTCCTGATCGACCGGACGATCCCTTCGACGGCCTCCATGGCGGACTCGTCGCTGTGGCGCTCCTCCGCGTAGTCGACGACCGACGCGCTCGCCGTACCGAGTACGGCTGACAGCCAGTCCGTGTCGGGCTCCATCACCGCCCAGCGCACCGCCGACCCGAGCGATATCGGCATACCACAGCACTGCATCTGCCAGGCGTCGATCCACACGGTCACCTTCACCCGACGAGTATCGCCCGTACCGCCCCCGCATCGATCCAGGGGGCGGTTTCCGGGCGCGTACGGCACAGGCCAGGGGCACAGCCCTGGCCCGTGCGGTACGACGCGGTCAGGCCGCGGCGGGTGCGCTCGCCCGAGCCGGTTCCAGCGCGAGCTCGAGCACTTCCCGTACGTCCGCGGCGAGGTGGATCTCCAGCTCGTCGCGTACCGACTCCGGTACGTCGTCGAGGTCGGGCTCGTTGCGCTGCGGCAGCACCACGGTGGTGATGCCGGCCCGGTGCGCGGCGAGCAGCTTCTGCTTCACGCCGCCGATCGGCAGCACCCGGCCGGTGAGCGACACCTCGCCGGTCATCGCGACGTCGGAACGTACCCGCCGACCGGACAGCAACGAGGCGAGCGCGGTGGTCATCGTGATGCCCGCACTGGGCCCGTCCTTCGGCACCGCACCCGCCGGTACGTGCACGTGCACGCCCCGGGAGGCGAGGTCACCGACCGGCAGTTCCAGCTCGGCGCCGTGCGACCGCAGGTACGACAGCGCGATCTGCGCCGACTCCTTCATCACGTCGCCCAGTTGGCCGGTGAGCGTGACGCCCGTCTGGCCCGTCTCCTGGTCGGACAACGAGGCCTCGACGAACAGCACCTCTCCCCCGGCGCCGGTCACCGCGAGCCCGGTCGCCACGCCCGGCACCCCGGTACGGTCCTTCGACTCGGGAGTGTGCTTCGGCCGGCCGAGGTAGTCGGTCAGTGCCGCGGCGGTCACCGCCACCGGGACCGCGTCCTCGCCGAGCGCCAGCCGGGCGGCCAGCTTCCGCAGGATCCGGCCGATGGACCGTTCCAGGTCGCGTACCCCGGCTTCCCGGGTGTACTCGGCGGCGAGCCGGCGCAGCGCCTCGTCGTCGATCGACACCTCGTCGGAGGTCAGACCCGCCTTCTCCAGCTGGCGCAGCAGCAGGTGGTCGCGGGCGATGACGACCTTCTCGTCCTCGGTGTAGCCGTCGAGGCGTACCAGCTCCATCCGGTCCAGCAGCGGCGCCGGGATGGATTCCAGCACGTTCGCGGTGGCGAGGAACAGCACGTCCGACAGGTCCAGCTCGACCTCCAGGTAGTGGTCCCGGAAGGTGTGGTTCTGCGCCGGGTCCAGCACCTCGAGCAGCGCGGACGTGGGGTCGCCCCGGTAGTCGGCGCCGAGTTTGTCGACCTCGTCCAGGAGTACGACCGGGTTCATCGAGCCGGCCTCCTTGACCGCCCGTACGATGCGGCCGGGCAGGGCGCCGACGTACGTGCGCCGGTGACCCCGGATCTCGGCCTCGTCGCGTACCCCGCCGAGGGCGACGCGTACGAACTTGCGGCCCATGCTGCGGGCCACGGACTCGCCCAGCGAGGTCTTGCCGACGCCGGGCGGGCCGACCAGGGCCAGCACCGCGCCGCTGCGCCGCCCGCCGACGACGCCGAGACCCCGCTCGGTACGCCGCTTGCGTACGGCCAGGTGCTCGATGATCCGCTCCTTCACGTCGTCCAGGCCGGCGTGGTCGGCGTCGAGCACCTCCCGGGCGCCCGCGATGTCGTACGCGTCCTCGGTACGGGTGTTCCACGGCAGTTCCAGCAGCGTGTCCAGCCAGGTACGGATCCAGCCCACCTCGGGAGACTGGTCCGAGGTGCGCTCCAGCTTGTCGACTTCGGACAGGGCGGCTTCGCGTACCTTCTCCGGCAGGTCGGCGTCCTCGACCCGGGCCCGGTAGTCCTGTTCCTCGGACGCGGGCTTGCCGTCGAGCTCGGCCAGCTCCTTGCGGATCGCCGCGAGCTGGCGGCGCAGCAGGAACTCCCGCTGCTGCTTCTCCATCCCGTCCTGGACGTCCTTGTCGATCTTCTCGGTGACCTCGAGCTCGGCGATCTGCTCCCTGGTCCACTCGATCAGCTTCTCCAGCCGGGCCGACACGTCGGCGGTCTCCAGCAGCCAGAGCTTCTGCTCGTCGGTCAGGAACGGCGAGTACCCGGCCAGGTCGGCGAGCACCGAGGGGCGCTCGATCTGGCGTACCGAGTCGATGATCTGCCAGGCGCCGCGCCGCTGCAGTACGGCGGTCAGCAGCTCCCGGTACTCCTTGGTGAGCTCGGCGGACTCCTCCGAGCCGGTTTCGGACAGCACCTCGGCATCGACCCAGAGGGCGGCACCGGGGCCGGTCGTGCCGGCGCCGATGCGTGCCCGCTCGGTGGCGCGTACCACGGCGGCGCGTTCGCCACCGGGGAGCCGGCCGATCTGTTCCACGACGGCGAGCGCGCCGGCGGCGCCGTACTCCCCGTCGATGCGGGGCACGAGCAGAACCCGCGCCTCGCCGGCGCCGCGACCGGCCTGAGCCGCGTCGATCGCGGCACGGGCCTCGGCGTCGTCCAGCTTGACCGGGACCACCATGCCGGGCAGGACCACCAGGTCGTCCAACGGCAGGACCGGAAGATTCACTATGTTGCTCATAGGGCCGCAATCCTCCAAAACAAGTTGAGTTACATCGACTCAACTACGACGACCGTCGAATTGTTTCCGGAGTGCGTTCGCTGTGAGCGATCAGCGGCTGTGTCGGCGGTCACCGCTGGTGGCATGATCCCCCGCATGACTGACTCGATCGGCGTCGGCCGGGCCGTGCAGGCGAAGCTCTACCGCGACGGGGTGTACGGGCGCCGGCCGCCCGTACCGGTGAGCGCCGCGGCACTCGAGGCGGCCGCGTCCGGCCGGATGACGCCGCAGGCGCGGGCGTACGTCGTCGGCTCAGCCGGGCTGGAGGACACCGCGCGGGCCAACCGGGCGGCGTTCGACACGTGGCGGATCGTGCCCCGGATGCTGCGGGACGTCTCGGTACGCGACACCAGCGTCGAGCTGTTCGGGCGGCGGTACCCGTCTCCGTTCCTGACCGCGCCGGTCGGCGTACTCGGGATGGTGCACCCGAAGGGCGACGTGGCGGTGGCGAAGGCGGCGGCGGAGCTGGGCGTACCGATGATCTTCTCGAACCAGGCGTCGTACCCGATGGAGCGGTGCGCCGCGGCGATGGGCGACGCGGCGCGCTGGTTCCAGCTGTACTGGAGCAGCTCGGACCAGCTGGTGGCGAGCTTCGTACGGCGGGCGGAGGCGATCGGCTGCGGCGCGGTCGTGGTCACTCTGGACACCCACATGCTGGGGTGGCGACCGCGCGACCTGGACGCGGCGTACCTGCCGTTCGCGCGGGGGCTCGGGATCGCCCAGTACACCAGCGACCCCGTCTTCGGCGCACTGGTGAAGCAACGGGCGGCACAGGCCCGTACGGCGGACCAGCGGCCGACGTACTCGGCGGTGAAGGCGTTGGCGTCGATGGCGCGGGCGTACCCGGGCGGGTTCTGGGAGAACCTGCGCTCGCCGCTGCCGCGGGCCGCGGTCGACACCTTCCTGGACGTGTTCTCCCGCTCCAACCTGACCTGGGACAACCTGTCCTACCTGCGGGAACACACCTCGCTGCCGGTGCTGCTGAAGGGCGTGCTGCACCCGGAGGACGCCGCGAAGGCGCTGTCGGCGGGGGTCGACGGGATCGTGGTCTCCAACCACGGCGGACGCCAGGTCGACGGCTCGATCGCGGCGCTGGACGCGCTGCCCGACGTGGTCGAGACGGTGGCCGGGCGGGTGCCGGTGCTGTTCGACAGCGGGATCCGCGGCGCCGCCGACGCGTTCAAGGCGATCGCGCTGGGCGCCACCGCGGTCTGCGTCGGCCGACCGTACGTCTACGGCCTGGCGCTAGCCGGGCAGCGCGGCGTCGAGGCGGTGCTCGGCCACCTGATGGCGGAGTTCGACCTCACGATGGGCCTGACCGGTTGCGCCGCCGTTTCCGACATCACGCGGGACGCCCTGCGTCGTGTCGCCTGAGCCCGACGCTGGTCCGACCGATTCGCCTGGTCTGACGTGACATAGTTCACATATCAGTATCCGCCGCATCTCGCCGGACGTTTCTACTACCTTCTGTCGGCAAGGCAACACGTTTCGTACGGGACGACGGCGTGGGCGGGGGTGACCGGCGGCATGGCAGACGGCATCCTCGTCACCGCCGCCGCGGTCGCCGTCACCGGCGTACTCCTGGGTGTCGCGCGCTGGGCGATTCCCGGCGAGACCAAGCAGGAGCACCACGAGGTGCTCATCGCGATCCACCAGATGGTCGGGATGCTGTACGCCATCCTGCTCGCGTTCGTGGTGATCATCGTCTGGGAGGCCGCGAGCAAGGCCGACACCGACGCGCAGGCCGAGGCGAACAAGCTGTCGCAGATCTACTTCACCGCCCGGGGACTTCCGCAGCCCCAGTCCACGCAGCTCACCCGCCTGGCACGCGACTACGCCGCCGACGTGGTCGACGAGGAGTGGCCGCTGATGCGGCGCGGCCGTACCAGCCCCCACGCCAGGGAGCTGGTGGCGCAGATGCGGGTCACCGCCAACTCGTTGCGCCCGACGAACATCCACGACGAGGTCCTCATGACGCAGACGCTGGATGCGATCAACGCGCTCGTGGACACCCGCCGGGAACGCACCGCGGCGATCGAGCCGCCGGTTCCGGCGGTGCTGTGGACCGGTCTGATCGTGGGCGCGGTGATCACCGTCGGCTTCACGTTCTTCTACGACTACACCCGTTATCTCCCGCACTTTCTCATGGTCAGCGCCATGACGGCGCTGGTCGCCTTCCTGCTCTGGCTGGTGTGGGAGATGAGTTACCCGTTCGACGGTCCCACCGGCGTCGGCCCGGACGCGTTCGTCCAGGTGCTGGAGCGGTTCAAGGAGTTCGCGTGACCACCCACTCGAGGAGGCAGCACCGTGCCCACCCGACGCGTGCAGCTGGCGAATCTCGCGCTGGCGGCGGCCGCCGTACCGATCCTGACCACCGAACCCGCCTCGGCCTCCGGCGGGGCGGCCAGCTCGGCGGGCACCATCGAGCTGACCGCGCAGCGTACGAAGATCAATCTGCCTGACGTACCGGCGTTGGGTACGCCGTACATCACACTGCTCGACCTGTTCGACAGCGGCGGCGGCGCGGCCGGGCACGCCTCCGCCGGCTCGCTCGTCATCGACGTCACGCCCGAGGGCCCCGTGGTGCTCGGGTTCGTGGTGTTGCAGCTCGGCGACGGCGACATCCATTACCAGAGGATCATCCGGCGCCACGGCGGCTACCCGCGTACCGCCGTCGGCGCCGTCACCGGCGGGACCGGCGAGTACGCCGGTGCGGCCGGGCAGGTCGACATCAGCTGGCCCGACGCCGACCGCGTCGACCTCGTGGTTCACCTCACCTGACCGTTTACATCTCCCGATTGGTGGTGTGTTGTGACTGTCACAGATCCGGTCCAGTCAACCCCTGGCCAGAGCCAGAACGGCGACCAGTCCCAGCTCAGCCTGGGTACGGCCGCGGCCCGCAACCTCGCTACCACGACCAAATCCGTGCCGCAGATGCAGAGCATCACCTCGCGGTGGCTGCTGCGGAACCTGCAGTGGGTGCAGGTCAACGGCGGCACGTACCGGGTGAACCGGCGGTTGAGCTACGCCGTCGGCGACGGCCGGGTCACCTTCACCAACGTCGGCGCCGACATCCAGGTGATCCCCAAGGAGTTGCTGGAGCTGCCGCTGCTGCGCGGCTTCGACGACGACGAGGTTCTGGCAGCGCTCGCCGAACGGTTCGAGCAGCACGAGTACCGGCCCGGCGACGTGATCGTCGAGTTCGGACACCCGTCGGACGAGGCCTTCCTGATCGCGCACGGCAAGATCGACAAGATCGGCAGCGGCCCGTACGGCGACGACAAGGTGCTCGACGTGTTCGCCGACGGTGACCACTTCGGCGACGAGACGCTCGCGGACCCGCAGAGCATGTGGGAGTTCACCGCCAAGGCGGTCACTCCGTGCACCGTACTGATGCTTCCGCAACGGGCGTTCGACGAGGTGCTCGGACAGTCCGAGGCGCTGCGCGAGCACCTTGAGCAGTTCCAGGTCGGACTGGCCCAGAATCGCAACGAGCACGACGAAGCGGCGATCGACCTGGCGTCGGGTCACGAGGGCGAGCCAGACCTGCCCGGCACCTATGTGGACTACGAAACCAGGCCCCGCGAATACCAGTTGTCCGTCGCGCAGACCGTGCTCCGGGTCCACACCCGGGTCGCCGACCTCTACAACGAGCCGATGGACCAGGTGGAACAGCAGCTACGGCTCACCCTGGAGGCGCTCCGGGAACGCCAGGAGCACGAAATGATCAACAACCGGGAGATCGGCCTGCTGCACAACGCGGACCTCAAGCAGCGGATCCACAGCCGTACCGGCCCGCCGACCCCGGACGACCTGGACGAGCTGCTGTCGCTGGTGTGGAAGGAGCCCGGGTTCTTCCTGGCGCATCCGCAGACCATCGCGGCGTTCGCGCGGGAGTGCAACCAGCGCGGCATCTACCCCACCAGCGCGGAGTTCAACGGCCAGACGGTGCCGGCGTGGCGCGGGGTGCCGATATTCCCGTGCAACAAGATTCCGGTCTCCGACACCCGTACCAGCTCGATCCTGCTGATGCGTACGGGTGAGGAGAAGCAGGGCGTCGTCGGGCTGCACCAGACCGGCATCCCGGACGAGTACCAGCCCAGCGTCTCGGTGCGGTTCATGGGGATCAACGAGAAGGGGATCATCTCGTACCTGGTCAGCGCCTACTACTCGGTGGCGGTGCTGGTACCCGACGCGCTGGCGGTCCTGGAGAACGTCGAGCTGGGCCGGGAAGGGTAGCCGATGCCGGCTCTGGTGGGGCGGCCGCGACAGAGCCTGGACACCGCCGCCGCCCGCAATCTGGCGACCACCACCAAGTCGGTCCCGCAGATGCGGGGGATCTCCCCCCGGTGGCTGCTGCGGGTGTTGCCGTGGGTCGAGGTGTCCGGCGGCACGTACCGGGTGAACCGGCGGCTGTGCTACCCGGTGGGGGACGGCAGGGTCGGGGTCAGCGACGTCGCCGGCCGCCTGCGGGTGATCCCGCAGGAGCTGTGCGAGCTGCCGGCGCTGCGGGGATTCGACGACGCCGACACGCTGCAGGCGCTCGCGGACCGGTTCACGCAACGGGAGTACGCACCCGGCGAGACGATCGCCGAGTCCGGTCACCCGATCGGCGAGGTGCTGCTGATCGGGTACGGCAAGGCGACCCGGCTCGGCACGGGGCGGTACGGCGACCGCACCGTGCTCGGCGTACTGGGCGACGGCGACCCGGTCGGCGCTGCGGCGCTCGTCGATCCGCAGGCCGTCTGGGACCACAGCCTGCGGGCGCTGACCCGGTGCACCGTACTGGCGCTGCCGGTCACGGCGTTCACCGAGATCGCCGCGGCGTCGCCCGAGCTGACCGAACACCTCGAGCGGGTACGGACAGCGCCGCAGCCGCGGCGCAACCCCAAGGGTGAGGCCGCGATCGAGGTGGCGTCCGGGCACTACGGTGAGCCCGACCTGCCGGGCACCTATGTGGACTACGAGACCGAGCCCCGGGAGTACCCGCTCACCGTGGCGCAGACCGTCCTTCAGGTCCACACCCGGGTCGCCGACCTCTACAACGACCCGATGGACCAGGCCGCCGAGCAGCTGCGGCTCACCGTCGAGGCGATGCGGGAACGTCAGGAGTACGAGCTGGTCAACAACCCCGAGGTCGGCCTGCTCCCCGGCGCGGACCCGCGGCAGCGGATCCCCACCCGGGACGGCCCGCCGACCCCCGACGATCTCGACGAGCTGCTGACCCGGCGGCGCAAGACGCGGTACTTCCTGGCGCATCCGCGTACCATCGCCGCCTTCGGCCGGGAGTGCTCGCGGCGGGGCGTCTATCCGCAGACCGTCACGGTCGAGGACGCCCCGGCGATGGCGTGGCGCGGCGTACCGGTGCTGCCGTGCGACAAGATCCCGATCTCGGAGCGGAATACCAGCGCGATCCTGGCGATGCGTACCGGGGAGGCGGACGAGGGGGTGATCGGGCTAAGGCCGGCGACGCTGCCGGACGAGCACGAGCCGGGGCTCAGCGTACGGTTCACGGGGATCGACGAGAAGGCGATCATCTCGTACCTGGTCAGCGCGTACTACTCGGTGGCGGTGCTGGTGCCCGACGCGCTCGGCGTCCTCGAGAACGTGGAGCTGGGCCGATGAGGGGCGGGTCGGCCCTCGCGGTCCCGTCCGTCACGTCGCGCCGGTCCGCGGGTCAGGTCCTCGCCGACACCCGCGCCCGCGTGGAGCCGGCGTTGCGCGCCGCGGTCGACACCCTTCCCGAAGGCGTACGCGGCATCGCCGGATACCACTTCGGATGGTGGGACGCCGCCGGCCGGCCGGTACGCGAGGGCGGCGGCAAGGCGATCCGGCCCGCCCTGGCGTTGCTGGCGGCGGAGGTGGTGGGTGCGGACGCGGTCGCCGCGGTCCCGGCCGCCGCCGCCGTGCAGCTGGTGCACGAGTACTCCCTGCTGCACGACGACGTACTCGACGGCGACGTGACGCGGCGGCACCTGCCGACGGCGTGGCGGGTGTACGGCCGGACCGAGGCGGTTCTCGCCGGCGACGCGCTGCTCGGCTGCGCGCTGGACGTACTGGCGAGAAGCGGGCACCCGGCCGCCCGGCAGGCGACCCGGATGCTCACCGGCGCGGTGCTGCGGCTGGTGGCCGGCCAGGTCGCGGACGTGGGGTTCGAGACCCGTACCGACGTGGGGTTGGCGGAGTGCCTGCGCATGGCGGCGGCGAAGACCGCGGCACTGCTGGGCGCGGCCTGTGGCATGGGCACGCTGTACGGCGGCGGCGACCCGCAGCAGGTGGCGCGGCTGACCGACTTCGGCAGCCTGCTGGGCCTCGCGTTCCAGCACGTCGACGACCTGCTGGGGATCTGGGGCGACCCGTCGGTGACCGGCAAGCCGGTCCACTCCGACCTGCGCAGCCGGAAGAAGTCGCTGCCGGTGGTGGCGGCGTTGGCCTCCGACACCGCACCGGGCCGGGAACTGTCCACCCTCTACCACCGGCAGTCCCCACTCACCGACCCTGAACTGGTACGCGCAGCTGAGCTGGTCGAGCTGGCCGGCGGCCGCGCCTGGTCCCGGCACCAGGCGGATCTCCTGTTGGCGCAGGCGGGCCGCCATCTCGCAGCGGCCGCCGTGTCGACTCGCGCCGCGATGGAGTTGCATGACCTGGCCAGACTCGTCACCCGCCGCGATCACTGAAGAGACCCCCCGACACCACACGAAGGACCGAGGAGGACCAGTGCCACTGCTACCCCGCACGCCTTCGCCTGCGGCCGATCCTGACCTGGCGGAGTTGGCGGCCACCGTACTGTCCAATGTGGCGGGTGCTCCCTCGGCCGACCTGTCGCGACTGCTCGGGAAGGATGCGGCGGGCCAGGCCCGGTCGGACGCGGCGTCGATCATCCGCCGATTCGCCTCCGGACTCGGTACATCCGCGATCCGGCTCCCGTCGGTTTCCGCCGGTGCGACACCGACCCCCGACGGCCCCGCCGCGACCCCGCCGACCGCGCCGGGCGCTCCTGCCCCCACCGTGCCGGGCACCCCCACCCTGCCGGGCGCCCCCGCCGGTACCAGGCCGGTGCCGGCCGCTGACGCACCGGGTCGCGCCGCGTCTGGTGAGGGCACCACTGACACGGACATGCCGGAGCTGTTCTGTCCCGGCCCGGTGCGCGACGACCCCGCCCTGGGCGACGAGGTCAACGACCGGGTGGTGGAGTGGGCCGAGCAGGTCGGGATCTACCCGGGGCAGCTGGACCGGCTGCGGTCATGCAACTTCGGGCGCCTGATCATGCTCGCCCACCCCGGCACGGGCGACCCTGACCGGCTGGTGGCAGCCACGAAGTGCGTGGTGGCCGAGTGGGCCGCCGACGACTACTACGTCGACGAGGTGTCGCTCGGCGCCGACCCGCTGGTGGTCGGCTCCCGGTTGGCGAAGCTGCACGCAGTGGTGGACCCGGCCCAACTCCCCGCCAGGTACGCGCCCGCGCTGGAGCGCTACCGGCGGGAGGAGGCGATCGCGACGGCGTTCCGCACCGCCATGGAGCACCTGGCCCGGTACGCCTCGGTGACCCAGCTGGCCCGGTTCCAGCACCAGATGAGCATCCTGTTCGTGGCGTGGAACCAGGAAGCCGACTGGCACAACAACGGGCGCACCCCGCCGGTCTGGGAGTACCTGGTGCAGCGCCACCTCAACAGCTACCTGCCGCCGATGATCCTGGTCGACCCGGTCGCCGGCTACGAACTGTCCGCCGACGAGTTCTACCACCCCGCCGTGCGCCGCGCGTTCACCCTGGCCGGCGACGCCAACGTACTGCTCAACGACCTGTACTCGAGCGCCTTCGAATCCGAGACCGACTTCAACCTGCCTCGCGTGATCGCGGTCGAGGAGCAGTGCTCGCCGCGAGAGGCGATCAAACGCACCGTGGAGATCCACAACGAACTGATGCACACGTTCGTAGCGCAGGCGGCCGCCCTCAGCCTCGCCGGCTCACCGAACCTTCGGCGGTTTCTCGCCGACACCTGGGCCTGGCTGGGCGGCAGCCGGGAATGGCACAGCGGCACGGCCCGATACCACGAGAGTTAGGAGTACGCGAGATGACGAGGACTGTCCCCAGCGGCACCGGTGTCCTGCGCACCGCCTACCAGAAGTCTGTCGCGGCGTACTGGAACACCAACCAGCATGATCCGGTCAACCTGCGGCTCGGCGAGGTCGACGGGCTCTATCACCACCACTACGGGCTCGGCGACTACGACCTGTCCGTACTGGAGGGACCCGAGGAGACCCGGGACGACCGGATCATCCGGGAGATGCATCGGCTGGAGACGGCGCAGGCCGACGTACTGCTCGACCAGCTCGGCGACATCGGCCCAGGCGACCTGCTGCTGGACGCCGGCTCCGGTCGCGGCGGCAGCAGCATCATGGCCAACCAACGGTTCGGCTGCCAGGTCGACGGGGTGTCGATCTCGGAATACCAGGTCGGCTTCGCCAACCAGCAGGCGGCGCGGCGCGGCGTCGCCGACCAGGTCAGGTTCCACTTCCGGAACATGCTCGACACCGGCTTCGAGACCGGCTCCCGGCGTGGTATCTGGACCAACGAGACGACCATGTACGTCGACCTGTTCGAGCTGTTCACCGAGTTCTCGCGGCTCCTGACGTACGGCGGCCGCTACGTGTGCATCACCGGCTGCTACAACGACGTGACGGGTGGCCGTTCCAAGGCGGTCAGCAAGATCGACGAGCACTACATCTGCAACATCCATCCCCGCAGCGAGTACTTCAAGGCGCTGACGGCGAACAACCTGGTCCCGATCAGCGTGATCGACCTGACGAGGGACACGATCCCGTACTGGGAGTTGCGGGCACGTTCCGCTGTGGCCACCGGGATCGAAGACGCGTTCCTCGCCGCGTACCGGGAAGGCAGCTTCCACTACCTGCTGATCGCCGCCGACCGCATCTGACCAGACGTCCGGCTGCGCCGCCGCTCGGGTCGGCGGCGCAGCCGGAGGGCGTACCCGGAATGGTCATCGCCGCAGGTCGAGTGCCGGATTCATGCCGCCCCGGGCTGGGAGAGGTACTCCGGAGGAGCGGTGCATCAGCTGTTCGGAAGCCGGATCCCGACGAACGTCCACAGTCGTCAAGGGACGGGACGAAGGTCCCATGGCAGCCATCCCGGTAGCTGCTGCACTTAGTGGGCGAATCGTCAATCCCGGCCCAGAAAGGCATCCCGCATGCGCCGCACCATCGGCACCGTCCTCGTCGCGCTCGCCGTCGGCATCAGCACCCTGCTGGTCTCCGCGCCCGCCCACGCGTCGTCCAGCATCCACATCACCAAGGTCTACTACAACTCCCCCGGCAGCGACACCGGCTCCAACACCAGCCTCAACGCCGAGTACGTCCGGCTGAAGAACGTCACGAGTACGTCGAAGCGGCTCACCAACTGGACCGTGCGCGACAAGTCGAACCACGTCTACACGTTCGGCACGTACTATCTCGCGGCCGGCGACTCGGTCTACCTCCACACCGGCAAGGGCACCAACACCACGCACCACAAGTACTGGCAACGCAGCTGGTACGTCTGGAACAACACCGGCGACACCGCGTACCTGAAGGACTCGTACGGGACCACCAAGGACACCTGCACCTGGGGCTCGTCCGGTAGCTACACGTACTGCTGAGTTGGCGGTATCCGGCGGCCCAGGTCGCCGGATAACGTGATGGCCGTGGACGGTCCGACGATCGAGATCCTCGGCATCGAGATTCCCGCCGCGGGGCCGGTGTTCTACACCGCGCTGGTCGGGCACGTCGCCGCCGGCCTGACCTGCGTGGTGGCGGGAGCGCTCGCCGCGACCGCCCGCAAGCGCCCCGGCCGGCATCCGGTCGCCGGCACCGTCTACCTGTACGCCGTCTCGCTGCTGTTCGTGACCGCTACCGTGATGGCGGTGCTGCGGTGGCGGGAGGACTGGCACCTGTTCGTGATCGGCGTGGTGACGTTCGGACTGGCGGCGACCGGCTGGCGGATCCGTCGCCGCCGGCCGCCGAACTGGATGGCCTGGCACGGCAGCGCGATGGCCGGCTCGTACATCGCGCTGCTGACCGGCTTCTACGTCGACAACGGGCCGCAGCTGCCGATCTGGGACCGGCTTCCCCACCTGACCTACTGGCTGGCGCCGGCGGTGGTCGGCGTACCGCTGACGTGGTGGGCCTTGCGGCGCAACGGCGCGCTCGGCGCGGCAGGCACCGTACGCGGGCGGCCGGCCGCGCCACCGGGCACACTGGGACGGTGACCCAGACTCCGGTACGCACCTGGCCGTCGTCGTTCGCCGACCGGCTCACCGCGCCCATACCGTCCTTCCGCGCCGTGTGGCGGATGTTCCGCGAAGGCGGCTTCGCCCAGCGCGACATGTCCGAGGCCGCCGACATCCCCGTCACCGCCGCCACGGCGCTGCCCGTGGTCGGGCCGAGGCAGACCGGCGTGACCTGGATCGGCCACGCCTCGTACGTGCTGCAGATCGGCGGACTGACGGTGCTCACCGACCCGGTGTGGTCGCCGAAGATCCCCGGCGTGCCGTCCCGGCTCACCCCGGTGGGACTGCCCTGGGAGGCGCTGCCGAAGGTCGACGCCGTGGTGATCAGCCACAACCACTACGACCACCTCGACGCGCCGACCATCCGCCGGCTGCCCCGCGACACGCCGATCTTCGCGCCGGCGGCGCTGGGCGGGTGGTTCACCCGGCGCGGCTTCACCGAGGTCACCGAACTGGACTGGTGGGAGTCCGTACCGCTCGACGGGGTGGACTTCGAGTTCGTACCGGCGCACCACTGGAGCCGCCGTTCGCTCACCGACAGCTGCCGGACGCTGTGGGGCGGCTGGGTGATCAGCGCGGCCGACCACAAGGTCTACTTCGCCGGCGACACCGGGTACGGCCACTGGTTCGGCGAGATCGCCTCCCGGCACCCGGACATCGACCTGGCGTTGCTGCCGGTCGGCGCGTACGAGCCGCAGTGGTTCATGAAGCCGGTGCACATGAATCCCGCCGAGGCGGTACAGGCCTGCCGCGACCTCGGCTCGCCGCGGATGGCGACCATGCACTGGGGCACGTTCGTGCTGTCCCGGGAGCCGCTGCTGGACCCGATGCGGGAGTCGATCAAGGCGTGGCGGGAAGCCGGCCTGCCGGACGACGACCTGTGGACCCTGGCGGTCGGCGAATCCCGGGTGCTGGGTCAGCGCCCTCGACCGCGATGAGTTTCGGTCCGGGCTGCGGTCTATACCTCAGACACCGGAGCTGACCAAGGAGCTGGACATGGGCAAGGTCGTACTGGACATCACGATGTCGCTCGACGGGTACGTCGCCGCACCGAACGACGGCGTCGGCGCGGGGCTCGGCATCGGCGGCGAGCGCCTGCACAACTGGGTGTTCGGCGGTCCGTGGTCGTACGACGAGCAGACCGGCAGCCCGACCGGGGTCGACGCCGAGGTGATCGAGGAGATGTTCGGCAGTGTCGGCGCGGTGATCGTCGGCCGGCGGATGTACGACGTGACCGAGGGCTGGGGCGGCAGCAACCCGTTCCCCGTACCGTGCTTCCTGCTCACCCACCGGCCCACCTCCGAGTACGGCACGGAGGGGTTCACGCTGGTCACCGACGGAATCCACAGCGCGCTGGCCCAGGCGCAGGCGGTCGCGGGCGAGAAGCAGGTCGGCATCTTCGGCGGCGCGAACGTCGCCCAGCAGTACCTCGCGGCCGGCCTGGTGGACCAGATGCAGATCCACCTGGCACCGGTGCTGCTCGGCGGCGGCACCCGGCTGTTCGGCGACACCGCGGCGCCGGTGTCGCTGGAACGCACCCGGACGGTGGAGTCCCCGTACGCGACCCACCTGCGGTTCGACGTCCTGAAGTAGGCGGCCCCAGGCCACAGCCGGCGCACAGTAAACCCTCACGCGGATGACAGCCGCGGGCCCGACGCTGGCCGCATGACGATGACTTCCCCGGTGGACACGGCGCTCCCGGTACCGACGACCACGACCGAGCCGGTCCCCCGGCGCCGGCTGGCCCGCCTGCTGCGCGGCAGACCCGAAGACCCTGCCTGGGTACGCCCCGGCGTGCTCGCCCTGCTGCTGGCCACCGCGGTGCTGTACCTGTGGGGGCTGGGCGCGTCCGGCTGGGCCAACTCGTACTACTCGGCCGCGGCGCAGGCCGGATCGGCGAGCTGGAAGGCGCTGTTCTTCGGCTCCTTCGACGCCTCCAACGCGATCACCGTGGACAAGACCCCGGCGTCGCTGTGGCCGATGGCCCTGTCCGTACGGATCTTCGGGCTCAACTCGTGGAGCATCCTGGTGCCGGAGGCGCTCGCGGGGGTCGCCTCGGTCGGCCTGCTGTACGCCACCGTCCGCCGCTGGTTCTCCCCTGCCGCTGCCCTGCTGGCGGGCGCGGTCATGGCCACCACCCCGGTGGCGGTGCTGATGTTCCGGTTCAACAACCCGGACGCGCTGCTGGTGCTGCTCCTGGTGGCGGCGGCGTACGCCCTGGTCAGGGCGCTGGAGAGCGGCTCGACGAGGTGGCTGGCGCTGGTCGGCGTACTGGTCGGGTTCGGGTTCCTGACCAAGATGCTGCAGGCGCTGCTCGTGGTGCCCGGGTTCGCGTTGGTGTACCTGATCGCCGGCCCACCGAAGCTGGGCAAGCGAGTGTGGCAACTGCTGCTGGCCGGGCTGGCGATGGTGCTCGCCGCCGGGTGGTACATCGCGATCGTCGAGCTGCTGCCCGCCTCGGCGCGGCCGTACGTCGGCGGGTCGCAGTCCAACAGCCTGTGGGAGCTGACCCTCGGCTACAACGGCCTGGGCCGGATCACCGGCACCGAGACCGGCAGCGTCGGCGGCGGCATGGGCTGGGGCGAGACGGGTTGGACCCGGATGTTCGACGCCGCGCAGGGCGGCCAGGTCGCGTGGCTGCTGCCCGCCGCACTGATCCTGCTGGTCGCCGGGCTGGTCATCACCTGGCGGGCCCCTCGTACCGACCGGGTGCGCGGCGGCTTCCTGCTCTGGGGCGGCTGGCTGCTGACCACAGGACTGGTGTTCAGCTTCATGCAGGGGATCTTCCACGCGTACTACACGGTGGCGTTGGCGCCCGCGATCGGCGCGCTGGTCGGCATCGGCGCGACCCTGCTGTGGCGGCGCCGGGAGCACCTCGCGCTCTCGGCCACCCTCGCCGCAGTCGTCGCGGTGACCTCCATCTGGGGGTACGTGCTCCTCGCCCGCTCCTCGACGTGGCTGCCGTGGCTGCGCTGGACCGTGCTCGTGGTCGGCATCGTCGCCGCCGTGGCGCTGCTCGGCTCCTCGAAGCTGCCCCGCCGGATCGGCGTGCTGGCCGCCGCGGCCGCGCTGGTCGCCGTACTGGCCGGGCCGGTCGCGTACGCCGTGGACACCGCCGCCACCGTGCACGGCGGCGCGATCCCGTCGGCGGGCCCGGCGGTGGCCGGCGCGCTCGGCGGACCGGGCGGTGCGGGCGGGCCACGGCGATTCAACGCCGGTACGCCACCTCAGGGCGGCCCGGTGGGTCAACCGCCCGCGGGCGCCCGGGCGGGTGGTCCCGGCGGTACTCAGGCCGGTGCCCCCGCTGGCGCACCGGGCGGTCCGGCGGGTCGGGCGGGCGGCGCCGGTGGCCTGCTGGAGGGGTCGAAGCCGAGCAGCGCGCTGGTGAAGCTGCTGCAGACGGACGCCGACTCGTACGCCTGGGTGGCGGCGACGGTGGGGGCCAACAACGCGGCCGGCTACCAGCTCGCGACCGGCGACCCGGTGATGGCGATCGGCGGCTTCAACGGCAGTGACCCGTCCCCCACGCTCGCCCAGTTCAAGTCGTACGTCGCGGCCGGGAAGATCCACTACTTCGTCGGCGGCAGCGGCATGGGGATGCAGCGCAACGGCGGCAGCGGAAACGGCGAACAGATCGCGCAGTGGGTGGCCGACCACTACACCGCACGTACGGTCGGCGGCGCCACCGTCTACGACCTGACCGCCTGACGGCTACCACGACGCGGCCCCGGACACTCCGGGGCCGCGACGCCGTCCTAGGACCCGCGGCCGAGCCAGGCGACCACGTCAGCCAAGGCTGCCGGTCGGCGTCGGACACGGCCGTTCCCGCCCGCAGCTTCGCGACGTTCGCGGGCGGATGCAGGTCGTCGCCGTCCACGTAGCGCCACGCCAGGCGGGTCGCCAGCAGCGACCTCCCGGGCGAAACAGACCCCGGCGCCGGGTTCACAGCGCCGCCACAGGTTGACCACAAGGTCGGCAAAGGGCGACTGCCGACTGTGGACGCATGAGCCTTCCGACGCTGCCGGCGCCCGACCCGGTCGACCTCGCCACCACGTTCGCCCCCGTCCTCGACGTGGTGATCCCGGTCCACAACGAGGAGGTCGACCTCGAGCCGTGCGTACGGCGGCTGCGCGGGTATCTGAGCGCCGGGTTCCCGTACCCGTTCCGGATCACGATCGCCGACAACGCGAGCAGTGACGCGACCGCGGACATCGCGCGGCAGCTGGCCGCGGAGCTACCCGAGGTGCACGCGCTGCACATCGCGGCGAAGGGCCGGGGCCGGGCGCTGAAGCAGGCCTGGACGGCGTCGGACGCGGCGGTGCTGGCGTACATGGACGTCGACCTGTCGACCGACCTGGCGGCATTGTTTCCGCTGGTCGCGCCGCTGCTGTCGGGGCACTCGGACCTGGCGATCGGCAGCCGCCTGGCCCGCAACGCCCGGGTGGTACGCGGCACCAGGCGGGAACTGATCTCCCGCTGCTACAACCTGATCGTCCGCGGTACGCTCGCCGCCCGCTTCTCCGACGCGCAGTGCGGCTTCAAGGCGATCCGGGCGGACGCCGCCGCGCAGCTGCTGCCGCTGGTGGAGGACACCGGATGGTTCTTCGACACCGAGCTGCTGGTGCTCGCCGAGCGGGCCGGACTGCGGATCCACGAGGTGCCGGTGGACTGGGTGGACGACCCCGACAGCCGGGTCGACATCGTGGCCACCGCGCTCGCCGACCTGAAGGGCATCGCCCGGCTGGCCCGTGCTCTCGCGGCCGGGCGGATCCCGCTGCAGCGGACCACCCGGGCCGTACCGGCCGGGTTGCCGGGACAGCTGTGGCGGTTCGGCGCGATCGGTGCGCTGAGCACCGTCGCCTACGTCGTGCTGTACGCGGGGCTGCGCCTGCTGGTCGACCCGCAGCTCGCCAACCTCCTGGCGCTGCTGGCGACCGCGATCGGCAACACCGCCGCGAACCGGCGACTCACCTTCGGCGTACGCGGCTCGAAGCAGGTGCTGCGGCACCACGTCCAGGGCCTGCTGATCTTCGCGCTCGGGCTGGGCCTGACCAGCGGATCGCTCGCCGTACTGTCGGCGGTCGCCGCGCACCCGCCGCGCGGCGTGGAGCTGGCGGTGCTGACCGGCGCGAATCTGGCCGCCACCCTGGTGCGGTTCCTGCTGCTGCGGTCGTGGGTGTTCCAGCCGCCGCAGACCACCGCGACGGTACGACCGGAGCCGGTACGGATTCTGGTCCGGTGAGCCTCCCGCGCTAGCCGAGTACGTCGTGTCCGGCCCGCGAGGCCCCGGGCACCACCACCCACGGCGACTGGTGTGCCTCCCGGAGTTCGTGGAGGGCTCCGTCGATCTCGTCAACGGCGCTGCGCAGGCGCCGCCTGACGCGGTGGGCCAGGGACTCGTCGAAGACTTCGATGACCTGCTCGGCGCTGTCGATCGCCATCGCGGCGCGGAACAGCCGGTTGGCGGCGTTCACTATGAGTTCTTCGTCCCTTGGCGGGCGCATCGCCGCTCCTCCGTCAGGTCGCCGGTGTGCCACCGAGGTCCAGAGCAGCGTGGCCGTTCAGTTGCCAATGTCAGTCAATCAGCCCATGGTGGCGCCCGCAACATATCGATGCAAACGATCAACTTCCGTTCACCGTGGCTTGCTCGCGGCGTCCGGATCGCGGGCTCAGGCGTCCGGGTCGAGTCGGTAGCCGACCCCCCGGACGGTACGGATGGTGTCCCGCCCGAACCGGCGGTCGACCTTGTCCCGCAGGTACCGCACGTACACGTCGACCACGTTCGACCCGCCGTCGTACGCGAAGTCCCAGACGTGCTCGATCAGGTGGCTGCGGGAGAGCACCTCGCCGGCCCGGCGCATCAACTCCTGCAACAGCGCGAACTCCTTCGGCGACAGCGCGATGTCCTCGCCGCCGCGGCGTACCACCCGGGTGCCGGGGTCGAGGGTGAGGTCGCCGACCCGCAGGACCGCCGGATGTTCCAGCGGGGTACGCCTGGTCAGCGCCCGCAGTCGCGCGAACAGCTCCGCCAGCGCGAACGGCTTGGTGAGGTAGTCGTCGGCGCCCACGTCCAGGCCGCGTACCCGGTCCGGCACGGTGTCGCGGGCGGTGAGCATCAGCACCGGCTCCCAGCGGCTCTCCGCGCGCATCCGGCGGCACACCTCGAACCCGTCCGGCGCCGGGATCATCGCGTCCAGTACGACGGCGTCGTACTGGCGCTCCAGGACGCTCCACAGTGCGTCCTCGCCGTTGCCGACCGCGTCCACCGCATAGCCCTCGCGACGCAGGCTGCGGACCAGCAACGCCGCCATCCCCGGGTCGTCCTCGACCACGAGCAGCCGCATGGGATCAAGCCTATTCACACCGTGTTGTGACTCCGACGTGACTGACGATGACGCGCCGGGCGGGAGAATGGTGGCGGACCCCACGATCGTCAGGCTGCGCCGGTGAAGATGAGAACACCGTGAAGCCTGGTCGGATGGCACGGCTGTTGCCGGCCTCGCTGAGCGCAAGGATGACGCTGCTGGTCGCACTGGGCGCCGCGGCCGCCATCACGCTGTCGCTCGCCCTGCTGTACGTGGTGCTCAGCGAGCAACTCAGCCAGGCGCTGGACTCCGGGCTCCTGCTGCGCAGCCAGGACCTCGCGACGTCCGTACGGACGGGCGACACCGATGTGCTCGCCGGCGATCCGCTCGCCCAGCTGTACGCCCCCGGCGGCTCCCTGCTCGCCAGTTCCCCGTCGTTGGGAGGCCGGCACCAGCGGCTCCTCACGCCGGCGGCGGTGCGAGCCGTCACCGGCCCGGTCACCACCACCACGTCGGTACGGCTGGGCCGCGGCCCGGAACCCGTACGGCTGTTGTCTCGGCGGCTGAGACCGGGCGGCGACGTGCTGACCGTGGGGGTGTCCGCGAAGCCGGTGCAGGCCGCTCGGCAGCGGCTGCTCACCGTACTGCTGCTGGTCGATCCGCTGCTCACCGGTCTGCTCGCCGCCGCCGGCTGGCTGGTGGTACGAGCCGCGCTGCGCCCGGTCGCCACGCTGACCCGCCAGGCGGCGGTGATCTCGTCGCTGGACACCGACCGGCGGCTGGATCCGGTGCCCGGCGACGACGAGATCGCCCGGCTGGCGCAGACCCTCGAGGCGATGCTGGCCCGGCTGCGTACGGCGTTCGCGCGGGAGCGGGCGTTCGTCGACGACGCCAGCCACGAGCTGCGTACCCCCGTGGCGGTGTTGCGGGGCGAGCTGGAGCTGGCGCTGTCGGCGGGCGGCGACCCGATCGAGGTGCGCCGGTCGCTGCGGTCCGCACTCGCCGAGGCGGAGCGGCTGTCCCGGCTGGCCGAGGACCTGTTGCTGCTGGCCCGGCAGCAGGAAGGCAGCCTGGTGATCCGGCGGCAGCCGGTCGACCTGCTCGACCTGGCGGGAGCCGAGGCCCGCCGACTCGAACCGGTGCTGGGGGTACGCATCGAGGTCACCGGCGAGCCCGTGGTGATCTCCGGCGACCCGGACCGACTGCGGCAGCTGTTCGGCAACCTCGCGGACAACAGCGCGGCCGCCGACGCCTCCCGGATCCGGGTGCGGGTGACCCGCGGCCGGGAGTCCGTCACCGTGGAGGTGGCCGACGACGGGCCCGGATTCCCGGCCGACCTGCTGCCCCAGGCGTTCGAGAGATTCGTACGGGACGACACGCGTACCCGCCGGCGCACCGGTGCCGGGCTGGGGCTGGCCATCGTACGGGCGGTGACGGCCGGTCACGGCGGCACGGTGGAGGCGCGCAACGCCGGCCCGCTGGGCGGTGCCGTGATCGTCATCAAGCTGCCTGCGGACTGACGAAAACTGTCGGATCAACGACAGTTTTACCAGGGCATTACCTAGCGTTTCGGCACACATGGCGCCGATGGTCACGACCAGGCAACGGCTCTCACGATTCCCTCATGCGACCGGGCAGAGACTCGCCTCGTGCCGGTCCGGTCGGGGAGACGACAGCGCCGTGAGGAGGCGTACCGAATGTCTGTGAAGAGTCGAACGTTGAAGAGACGCGCGGTGACGGGTGTCGCCGTGCTCGCGGTGTGCGCCCTGACCGCCGCCGGCTGCGCCGGCGGCACCACCAAGAAGGAGGGCGGCGGCGCGAAGCCGGTCAAGGGCGGCACCTTGAAGATCATCGGTAGCGGCGACGTCGACCACATCGACCCCGCCAGCGCGTACTACACCGTGTCGTACGGCCTGGAACGCACCTTCGTACGGCAACTGGTCAGCTATCCGGCGTCGGCGGACGCGAAGAAGGCCACCAAGGTGGTCGCCGACCTGGCCACGGAACTGCCGACCACGGACAACGGGGGAATCAGCTCGGACGGCACCACGTACACCTTCCACCTGCGCAAGGACGCGCAGTGGAACACCAGCCCGCCGCGGCCGGTGACCGCCAAGGACGCGGTGCTCGGGATCAAGCGGATCTGCAACCCGGCCAGCCCGGCGGGCGCCCTGAGCTACTACGAGGACACCATCGACGGCTTCAGCGAGTTCTGCGCCGGCTTCGCGAAAGTGGACGGCGGCTCCGCGACGAAGATGGCCGACTACATCAACACCCACGACATCAGCGGCGTGAGCGCTTCCGACGACTCCACCGTGGTGTTCAAGCTGAAGCAGCCGGCGGTGGACTTCCTCAACATCGTGGCGCTGCCGTTCGCGTCGCCGGCCCCCGAGGAGTACCTGAAGTACGTGCCCGACGGCACCGACTTCCGGCAGCACGTGATCGCCAACGGCCCGTACTACATCACCAAGTACGAAGCCGGGAAGTCGATCGAACTGGCGCACAACCCGGCGTGGAAGCAGAGCTCCGACCCGATCCGCCACCGGTACGTCTCGGCGATCAAGATCACGCAGGGCCAGAGCTCGGATGCCGCGGTGCAGCAGCAGTTGCAGGCCGGCACGTCCGACCTGAGCTGGGATCTCCCGGTGCCGACCGCGTCGATCCCGACGCTGAAGGCGAACAAGGACGCCAACTTCCACGTCTACCCCAGCGCCAGCACGAACCCGTACCTGGTGTTCAACCTGCAGAGCCCGAAGAACAAGGGCGCACTGGCGAAGAAGGCGGTACGGCAGGCCCTCGAGTACGCGATCGACAAGACCGCGATCGGCAAGATCTACGGCGGACCGGAGCTGAACGTCCCGCTCGGCCACGTGATCCCGCCGGGCCAGGCCGGCTACCAGAATTTCGACCCGTACGCGACGCCCGGCCACAAGGGTGACCCGGCCAAGTGCAAGCAGATGCTCTCCGGCGCCGGATACCCGAACGGGCTGACCCTCACCGACGTTGCCCGCAACGCCGGTAACCACCCGGCGATCGCCCAGTCGGTGCAGGCCGACTTCAAGGAGTGCGGCGTCACGGTGAAGATCGTGCCGGTCAGCCAGGGCGACTACTACGGCAAGTACCTCAACAACCCGGCCGGCTCGAAGGCCGGTAACTGGGACATCTCGGAGCCCGGCTGGGTCGCCGACTGGTACGGCGACAACGGTCGCTCGTTCATCGCGGTGCTCTTCGACGGGCGCAAGTACGGCCCGAACACCGTCGACTACGGCGACTACAACAGCTCGGTGGTCAACGACCTGATCGACAAGGCGCTCGCCGCCACCAGCTCGAGTGAAGCGGCCAAGTACTGGGCCGAGGCGGACAGGCAGATCATGGCCGACGCCGCCTTCATCCCGTTCCAGTCGCAACGGATCCCGCACTACCACTCCAAGCGGGTGAAGAACGCGATGTACTCGCCGTTCGCGGACGGGTACGACTACACGAACCTGTGGCTGAGCGGCTGATTGACCAGTCCGAACGCAGGTCGGCGTACGGCCCTGCCTCCCAAGGCCATGCCGCAGGGCACGCCTCCAAGGCCGTACGCCGACCCGCCCCTCACCTGGGACGGCCGCCATGAGTCTTCTCGAAGTCACCGACCTGACCGTCTCGTTCCCGACGGCCGACGGCGTGGTCCAGGCCGTACGCGGGGTGAGCTACGCCGTCGACCGGGGCAAGACGCTCGGCATCGTGGGTGAGTCCGGCTGCGGCAAGAGCGTGACCGCGCTGACCCTGCTCGGCCTCAACCGGGGCGCCGACATCACCGGCAGCGCCCGGTTCGACGGCCAGGACCTGCTCACGATGGAGGAGCCCGAGCTGCGGGCGGTGCGGGGCGCGGAGATCGCGATGATCTTCCAGGATCCGCTGTCCAGCCTGCACCCGCACTACCGGGTGGGCTGGCAGATCATGGAGATGATCCAGGCCCACGAGCCGGTGCGCCGGCGGCAGGCGAGAGCCCGCGCGATCGAGTTGCTCGGCCTGGTCGGCATCCCCAGACCCGAGCGGCGGGTGGACGACTATCCGCACCAGTTCTCCGGCGGCATGCGGCAGCGCGCGATGATCGCGATGGCCTTGGCGCTCAACCCGCGGCTGCTGATCGCGGACGAGCCGACCACCGCGTTGGACGCCACCGTGCAGGCGCAGATCCTGGACCTGCTCGCGAAGCTGCAGCACGAGTTCGACGCCGCGCTGATCATGATCACCCACGATCTCGGGGTGATCGCGGAGATCGCCGACGACGTGGTGGTGATGTACGCCGGCAAGATCGTCGAGCACGCCGAGCGGCGGGTGCTCTACTACCAACCGCACCACCCGTACACCACCGGACTGCTCGGGTCGATTCCCGGCGTGGACGGCCAGGGGCACCGGCTGCGGCCGATCCGGGGGCAACCGCCGAGCCTGATCAACGTACCGGCGGGGTGCAGTTTCCATCCCCGCTGCCGGTACGCGATGGACACCTGCCGCCGCCTCGAGCCGACCCTGATGCCGGTGGTCGGCCTCGCCCACTCCTCGGCGTGCTGGCTGCCCGACGACCTGGTCGGCACGTCCGAAGAGCTCGACGCCGAGCGGCAGACGTACGCCGAGAACCATCGCGCCCGGGTGCCCGAAGGAGAGGCGTCATGAACGATGTGCTGCTCCGGCTGACCGACGTCGTCAAGTACTTCCCGGTACGCCAGGGCGTGCTGATCCGGCGGGCCGTCGCCCACGTCCACGCCGTCGACGGAGTGAACCTCGAGATCCACAAGGGCGAGACGTTCGGCCTGGTCGGCGAGACCGGCTGCGGCAAGTCCACCCTCGCCCGGTGCGTCAACGGGCTCCTGCCGGTGACCTCGGGGCGCATCGAGTTCGACGGGTCGGACATCACCAACCTGGGTCGCCGGGCGATGCGGCCGTACCGGCGCGACATGCAGATGATCTTCCAGGACCCGTACGGATCGCTGAACCCACGGCGGCGGGTCGGCTCGATCATCGGGGACCCGTACGCGATCCACGGCATCGCCGAGGGACCCGAGCGGCGGCGCCGGGTGCAGGAGCTGATGGAGCTGGTCGGGCTCAACCCCGAGCACTTCAACCGGTTCCCCGCCGAGTTCTCCGGTGGCCAGCGGCAGCGGATCGGGCTGGCCCGGGCGCTGGCGCTGCATCCGAAGCTGGTGATCTGCGACGAGCCCGTCTCCGCGCTCGACGTGTCGATCCAGGCCCAGATCATCAACCTGCTCGAGGACCTGCAGCGGGAGCTGGACCTCACGTACATCTTCATCACCCACGACCTTTCGGTGGTACGCCACGTCAGCGACCGGATCGGCGTGATGTACCTCGGCAAGCTGGTCGAGGTGGCGGAGTCGGCCGACCTGTACCGGCAGCCGCGGCACCCGTACACGGCGGCGTTGCTGTCGGCGGCGACGGTGGCCGACCCGGACAACGCGGACGCGCGCCGGCGGGTGATCCTGCCGGGCGACGTACCGTCCCCGATCGAGCCGCCCGCGGGTTGCCGGTTCCACCCGCGCTGCCCCAAGGCGGAGCAGAGGTGCTCGGTCGAACTGCCGCTGCTGGAGCGCAAGGACACCGATCCGGCCTCGCACGTGGCCGCCTGCCACTTCCCGGTCCAGCCCGGCGAGACCCTCGCCTCGGTGAGCCCCGTCGGTCCGATGGGTGGTACGTCATGACTGTGCTGGCCCGCCGGCCTCTTCGCTCCGCTCCTCGCTCGTACCTCGCTGCGATGCTCACTCGGGAGGCCGGCTCATGACGTTGCCAGCCCGCCGGCACCCTCGCTCCGCTCCTCGCTCGTTCCTCGCTGCGATGCTCACTCGGGAGGCCGGCTCATGACTGTGCTGGCCCGCCGGCCTCTTCGCTCCGCTCCTCGCTCGTTCCTCGCTGCGATGCTCACTCGGGAGGCCGGCTCATGACTGCGCTGGCCCGCCGGCCTCTTCGCTCCGCTCCTCGCTCGTTCCTCGCTGCGATGCTCACTCGGGAGGCCGGCTCATGACGTTGCCAGCCCGCCGGCACCCTCGCTCCGCTCCTCGCTCGTACCTCGCTGCGATGCTCACTCGGGAGGCCGGCTCATGACACTGACCGACCTGCAGACCGCCGCGCCCGTAGCGGCTCCCCCCGCGGTAGCCGGCCGCAGCCCGTTGGAGCTGGCCTGGGCCCGGCTGCGACGCGACCGGGTGGCGATCGTCACCGGCGTCGTGATCGTCCTGATCGTCCTGGCCGCCGTGACGGCACCGCTGCTCGCGAGGCTGATCGGCTGGGAGCCGACGTTCCAGGACCGCGACGCCGGAGTCAGCCCCGAAGGACTGCCCGTCGCACCCAGCGGCAGCCACTGGCTCGGCACCGACAACCTGGGCCGCGACATCCTGGTACGCACCCTGTACGGCGCCCGGGTGTCCCTGATGGTCGGCGTGGTGGCCACCCTGGCCGCCACCCTGCTCGGCGTGGTCGTCGGGCTGCCGGCCGGCTACTACGGCGGGGCAGTCGACGTGGTGCTGGCCCGGTCGATGGACGTCGTGCTGTCGTTCCCGTTCCTGCTGTTCGCGATCGCGCTGGTGTCCATCGTCGGGCCCAGCCTGACCATCTCGATCGTCGTGATCTCATTCTTCTCCTGGGCCGCCATCGGCCGCATCGTACGAGGTCAGACGCTGTCCATTGTGGAGGAGGAGTACGTCGAGGCGGGCCGTTCGCTGGGCGCCGGCGACCTGCGGATCATGCTCGTGGACGTACTGCCGAACCTGGTGGCGCCGGTCATCGTCCTGGCGACTCTGCTGTTGCCGACCGCGATCGTGTTCGAGGCGACGCTGTCGTTCCTCGGGCTGGGCGTGGTGCCGCCCACCCCGACCTGGGGCAACATGCTGTCCGACTCGCTGCAGTTCTACGCGGTCGCCTGGTGGTTCGTGTTCATCCCCGGCGCGGCGCTGCTGATCACCACCCTGGCGTTCAACCTGCTCGGCGACGCCGTACGCGACGCGCTCGACCCCGGCACCGAGCGGCTGTTCGCGCGGAAGGCGGCGAAGCCATGATCCGGTTCCTGATCCGCCGGCTGCTGTTCGGGGTGCTGGTGCTGTGGCTGATCAGCGTGGCCACGTTCGTCCTGTTCTTCGTCGCGCCGCACGACCCGGCCCGGGTGATCGCCGGCCGGCTGGCCACTCCCGCGACCGTCGCCCTGGTACGCCACCGGCTCGGCCTCGACCAGCCGATCCTGACCCAGTACGGCCACTTCCTCAACGACCTGCTGCACGGCCATCTGGGCTACTCGTTCTACAACTCGACCTCGGTGAACACGCTGGTCGCGACCCGGCTGCCGATCACCCTGTCGCTCACCATCGGCGCGGCGGTGATCTGGCTGGTCAGCGGCGTGATGATCGGGGTGCTGTCGGCCACCCGGGCGCGCAGCCTGGTCGACCGGGCCTCGACGGTGTTCGTGCTGGCCGGGCTGTCGATGCCGACCTTCCTGCTCGGCCTGCTCTTCATCTACCTGCTGTTCTTCCGGCTGCACCTGATCGGCATCGAGTGGTTCCCGCCCGGCGGCTACGTGCCGTTCACCGAGAACCCGGCGCAGTGGTTCCAGCACCTGATCCTGCCGTGGCTCACCCTGGCCCTGGTGACCGCGGCGACGTACACCCGGCTGACCCGGGCGTCCCTGCTGGAGGTGCTGGGCCAGGACTACATCCGTACCGCCAGGGCCAAGGGGCTCACGGAGCGGCGGGTGGTCTACCGCCACGGCCTGCGCAGTGCCCTGACGCCGGTGATCACCCAGTTCGGCATCGACGTGGGTACGTTGCTCGGCGGCGCCATCGTCACCGAGGCCGTCTTCGGGCTGCCCGGGCTCGGCCAGCTCGCCGTGCAGTCGGTCACCAACCAGGACCTGCCGGTGGTGATCGGGATCGTGCTGCTGGCGGCGTTCTTCATCGTCGCGGCGAACATCGTCGTGGACGTGCTGTACGCCGTCCTCAACCCCCGGGTTCGACTGTCCTGACGTACCGGGCGCCGGTCAGTGGGAAGATCCTCGGGTGAGCTGGTTTCGGCCGCGTGACCTGCTCGACCGGTTCTTCGTGACCGTGATCCTGATCAAGGGTCTCGACGGTCTGCTGGACCTGGCCGGGGGTGTGCTGCTGCTCCTGGTCACGCCCGCCGCCGTCAACCGGTTCGTCTCCGGAGTCGTGGAGCGCGAACTCTCCGGGGACCCGAATGACCTGATCGCCACTCAGCTGCGGCACTGGGCGCACGGGATCACCGGCGACACGGTCCATTTCGTGGCGGCGTACCTGCTGGTGCACGCGGTGGTGAAGATCGGCCTCGCCGTGGCGGTGCTGCGGGACGAGCTGTGGGCGTACCCGTGGCTGATCGGGGTGCAGGCACTGTTCATCGGCTACCAGCTCTACCGGGTCGCCGTGGGCGACAGCCCGTGGATCCTCGCGCTCGCCGCCTTCGACGCGGTCGTGGCGGTGTTGACCTGGCGCGAGTACCAGCGGCACCGGCCGAGGAAGCCGGCACGGCCCGACGCGACGAGTCTCAGCTGAAGACCACGGCCTTGGGTCCGTTGATGATCACCCGGTGCTCCAGGTGCCAGGTCACCGCCCGCGCCAGCACCTGGGACTCGATGTCGCGGCCGATCGCGACCAGCTGCTCGGGGGTGTGCGCGTGGTCCACCCTGGTCACGTCCTGCTCGATGATCGGCCCCTCGTCCAGGTCCGCGGTGACGTAGTGCGCGGTCGCGCCGATCAGCTTCACCCCCCGCTCGTACGCCTGGTGGTACGGCCGGCCGCCCTTGAAGCTGGGCAGGAACGAGTGGTGGATGTTGATCGCCCGGCCGGCCAGCTTCTGGCACAGATCGTCCGAGAGGATCTGCATGTACCGGGCCAGCACCACCAGGTCGACCTGGTGCTCGTCGACCAGCTCGAGCAACCGCGCCTCGGCCGCCGGCTTGGTCGTCACCGGCACGTGGTGGTACGGGATCCCGTACGGCTGGGTGAAGACCTCACAGTCGGGGTGGTTGGACGCCACCGCGACGATCTCGCCGGGCAGCGCCCCGACCCGGTGCCGGTACAGCAGGTCGGCCAGGCAGTGGCCCAGCTTCGACACCAGGACCAGCACCCGGCCGCGTACGGCCGAGTCGTAGAGCTGCCAGTGCATCCCGTACGCGGCCGCGACCGGCGCGAACCCGACCTGAAGCGCCTCCAGGGTGGCCTCGGGGTGGATCACCGTGAACCGCATCCGCATGAAGAACTGGCCGCTGTCGGGGTCGCCGAACTGCTGGCTGTCGATGATGTTGCAGTCCCGGTCGGCCAGGAACCCGGAGACCGCGCGTACGATCCCCACCCGGTCCGGACAGGCCAGCGTCAGTACGTAGTCGTTCATGTCCTCACTCGCGCCGATGTCGGGTGGTACGCCGCCCGCAGGTGCACCGTAGCGCCCGACCGCTCACCCGGAGCCGCTAAGCCCCGAACGAGTCGTAGCTGGGCGGCGCGGAGTCGATCGCCGGCTCGTCGCGATGCCGTGGCACGCTGACCAGCGCCACCCCGCGGCAGCTACCACCGCGACCGTCGAAAACCGTGTACCGGATGCGGTACACCCGGCCGTCCCCCATCGGGTTGCGCTCGGCACGCAGCTCCAGCTCGTCGGGAGCCGACACGCGCCGGGCGTCCGGGGTGGTGTCGTCGCCCGCCCCCGTCACCGGCTCGTCCTGGGTGACGCTGGTGATCGCGTACGTCGTCGGGTCTCCGTCGGGGTCGACGGCGCCGGACAGCCGTACCAGCCGGAACGTGTCCCGCGCCGGCGGCACGAGCTGGTCCGGAGTAGCCACCACCGCGGAGCAGTCAGGAGCACGCCCCGGGAACGGGATCGGCTGCCAGCTCGGGTCGCCGTCGAATCCCGGACTCGTCGTCAGCCGCCGCAGGTCGGTGCCGTCGGCGTTCATCACGAGCACCTCGTCAGACCCGAAGAGATCCTGGGAACGAGTGAAGGCGATCTCGTAACCGTCGGGCGACCATGCCGGCAACCTCGGCTGGCCCGAGTTGCTCGTCATCAACCGGGTACGGCCGCTGCCGTCGGCATTCATCACCTCGATACCGAATCCGGCGAACGCGATCTTGCGTCCGTCAGGCGACCAGTCGGGCTCGCGGTCGAACCCTCCCGTCCTGGTCAGGTTGGTCTGACCGCTCCCGTCGGGGTTCATCGCATAGATGTCGTAGGGGCATTGCACGTCGCCGCAGAAGAGTCTGGTGAATGCGATCTTCGTACCGTCCGGAGACCAGGCGGGGTTGAAGTCCTCCGCCGGACTGTTCGAGACGTTCAGCTCGCCGGTGCCGTCGACGTTGACCACGTGGATCTCGCTGCTCTCCGGGTCGTCGCTGGTGAACGCGAGCTTCGTACCGTCCGGGGACCAGGTGGGCTCGCTGTCGAACGGGTTGCTGGTCACGCTGAACCGGCCACCCCCGTCGGCGTTCATGACCTGGATGCCGTAGACGCTCGCAAACGCGATCCTGGTGCCGTCGGCGGACCAGGCCGGCGCACCGTCGAACGGGGTCTCGTTCGTCAGGCGTACCAGATCGCTGCCGTCGGGGTTCATCAGGTAGATCTCGTGGTTGCCGTCTCGGAAGCTCTGGAAGGCGATCTTCCCGTTCGCCCCGGGGAAGGCGGCGTGGCTGGGGGCCGCATCGATGATCACGAGCGCGGCGAAAGTGAACAGTGCCGAGAGACCGGCAAGACGACGCATGGCTCCCCCAAGGGGTTCCGCATCCGATCGGACAGCCGGCGACTGCACTGCGCGCCACACGCGTCCCCCGACGTGATGCTCGTCGGCGTGACTGCAATCTACGTCCTGGTCAAGGTCCTCACTGTCAGGTTTCTGCCAGCTACCTGCCGCGCTGCAGGGTGACGGTGCTGCCTGCCACGAGTCCGAACCTCTCGGCCGCGGAGCCCTGGTTGACGGCCAGCGCCAGCCAACCCGAGGAGTCGACGTACAGCAACGGCTCGCCGCGCGCGACCGCCCCGTACGTGTCGGCCCACCGTACGGACTCGCCGGCCACGATCAGCCCGGTGCCGTACGCCAAGGGGCCGAGGGCCTTGTGGAGGTCGGCCGGGTGCGCGGCGAGCACCAGGCTGCCGAAGTCGTCCGCGTAGAGCACCGTCGCCGTCAGCTCCGCCTCGCCGACGACCGGAGCCGGCAGCTGCAACGCCGTCGGGGCGACCGTCGGGCCGAAGCCGGCGAGGTCGGCGCCGTTGGCGAGGTGGCCGGCGGCGGGGGCGAAGACGTCCCGGCCGTGGAACGTGTGGGAGACCTCCGGCAGCCGCAGCTCGGGGTTGGCCAGCAGCCGCGCCTCGGCCACGTCGCCGAGTACCTCCGCGGCCGGCATCAGCAGCCCGTTGTCCGGGCCCACGAGCAGGTCGCCCCGGCCGGTCCGGACGGCGATCGGCTTGCGGGCCGTACCCACGCCGGGGTCTACGACCGCCAGGTGGATCCCCACCGGGAGGTACGGCAGGGCCTGGCGCAGCAGCATCGCAGCTTCGACGATCGCGTAGCGGGTGACCCCGTCGCTGAGCACCAGCACCCGGGCCTCGGGAGCGATCCGGGCGATCACGCCGACGCAGATGCCGGTGTATCCGGCGCCGAAGTCGGTGGTGACACTGACGAACGGCCGGTCGGCCACTAGCCGGCCCGGTCCGCGGTGCGCACGATGTCGTCGACGAACGCCGGCCACAGCTCCGGCGGCAGGTCGTGACCCATGCCGGGGTAGATCCGCAGCTCGCTGCCGGGGATGGCGCGGGCGGTGGCCCGGCCGCCGGAGACGTTGATCAGCGGGTCGGCGTCGCCGTGGATCACCAGCGTCGGCACCCGGATCGACTTCAGAGCCCGGGTACGGTCTCCGGACGCGAGCACCGCGGTGAGCTGCCGGGCCGTGCCCGACCGGTTCAACCCCCACTCGTACGTCCGTTCCGCGGTGCGCCGGACCCGGTCCTCGTCGAACGGGTGCCCCGGCGAGCCGATCAGCCGCCACATCCGTACCGAGAAGTCGAGGTACGCCTCCCGGGCGCGCGGCGGGGCGACGGTGAGCATCCGCATCGCGGCCGCGCTGGGCCGGCCGACCAGCCGGGAGCCGGTCGTGGAGGAGATCGACACCAGCGACAGCACCCGCTCCGGGGCCCGTACGGCGAGGGTCTGCGCGATCATGCCGCCCATCGACACGCCCACCAGGTGAGCCGCGTCGATGCCCAGGTGCGTCAACAGTCCGGCGGCGTCGTCGGCCATCTCGTTCAGGGTGTACGGGCTGCGCGCCCGCCCCAGGCCGAGCATCGCCCAGAGCGGACGGACCCGGCCGGGGATGCTGGTGGAGCGGCCGCAGTCGCGGTTGTCGTACCGGATCACGAAGCAGCCGCGGCCGGCGAGCAGCTCGCAGAACTCGTCGTGCCACCAGTGCATCGGGCCGCTCAGTCCCATGATCAACAGCAGCGGACGGCCGCCGCGGTCACCGAACGTCTCGTAGCAGATGTCGATGCCGTTGACGGCGGCGACGGACGATGTCATCCGACTCTCCTCTCCCGTACGCCGTGGGCTACCGCCCGGTAGGACTCGACCGTGCCAGCCGGCCCGCGGGTTGTCGAGTCGCTGTGACCTGGTCGCTTCCGCTCCAATCTCTCACGCCGCTCGCCAGCGGCGTCCTCGACGCGGGCCCACCCGCCGCGGACCCCGGATCCCGGAGGCGGGCGGGGTACCTTCAGGCCACTCGTGGAGCGAGATCGCCGCCCCTGACGACATCGCGGTCTCGCTGGACCGCTGGACCGGCGTCACCGGCGAGGGCGACGGGACGGTGACCGTACGAGCCGGGACCCGGCTCCGCCTAGCTCTGGTCGCGCACGGCGGTGTACTGCACCGCGGCGAGCTGCCAGCGACCGGCCTCGGTCACCCAGAACTGGGCCACCCGGAACCGGCCGGCGATGGTCTCCCCGTGGTAGGTGCACTCGGACTCGACCAGGTCGACGCGTACGCCGGCGTTGCCGTACGCACGGACCTCGGTGTCGGTGGCCTCGAGCCTGACCTGCTGGTAGTCGGTCTCCTTGTGCACGCCGATCCACTCGTCCCGGCTGATCATGAAGCCCTTGGGGCCGATGATCACCGCGTCGATCGCCACCAGGTCGTCGAGCGTGTCCCAGTGCGACCCCAGCAGTGCCTGGTTCACCCGTTCCTGCAGGTCGTGGATGGTCTGTCGCATGGCGTACTCCTCAGGCTCCTCGGGTTTTCGGAGGGATCCGGTCGAGGGACGGGACCGCGGCGGCGAGCGTGGCCAGCCGCTCCGTGTCCCACGTACCGGGGGTGATGACGACCAGGTGGTCGATGCCGAGCGCGGCGGAAGCCTCGGCCCGTCGTACGAAGTCGTCGCTGGAATCGCCGGGCGCCAGCCGGGTGCTCAGCGTCTTCTCGATCTGGTCGTACGGCCGGCCCACGTCCTCGCAGTGCCGGGCGAGTACGCCGAGCTTGTGCCGTACCGTCGTGCCGCCGTCGGGGATGTCGAACAGGTTGCACGCGTCGGCATACCGCGCGACCAGGCGGAGCGTCCGCCGCTCCCCCATGCCGCCGATCAGGACCGGTGGATGAGGCTGCCGGATCGGCAGCGGGATCCCGGCCGGCCGCTGCAGCCGGTAGTGCTTCCCGTCGTACGGCGACTCGTCGCCGGCCCACATCCGGGTGGCGATCTGCAGGGTCTCCTCGAGCCGGTCGAACCGCTCCGCCACCGGCGGCAGCGGCAGGTTCATCGCTGCCGCCTCGTCGCCGTGGTATCCGGCGCCGAGTCCGAGCCAGGCCCGTCCCCGACTCAGTACGTCGAGCGTGGTCACCGCCTTCACCAGCACCGCCGGCGGGCGCATGCTCACGTTGCTCACCATGGCGCCGACCCCGACCCGCTCGGTGTGCGCCGCGACGAACCCGAGCGCGGTGTACGCCTCGAGCATGTCGTGGTCGTCGGGCCCGGCCGTCGGATCGGCCTGGATCAGGTGATCGGAGACCCACACGGTGTCGATGCCCGCCTGGTCGGCGGCCGTCGCCAGCCGCACCAGCTCGTCGCCGAGTCGGTGCGGACCGGTCGGCCAGGAGTAGTTCGTGACACTGATGCTGACGCGCATTCTCGCCACCTCTGCCTTCTCGTACCGGATGGTCGGGTCGTCATGCGGGGGGCGGGGTCTGCAGCGGGCCGATGTGCGCGTTGGCGAGCAGCCAGCGGTCCGCGGGACGCACCGCGACGAGGGTGACCCGGAACCGGCCCGAGTTGTCCTGCCCCTGGTAGCTCGTCTGCTGCGCCTGGACGCCCACCACGACCGCGGCGTCGCCGTACTCGCGGGGGTTCGGTTCTTCGATCGCGAAGGCGGTGTTGCGCAGTCCGTGTTCGAAGCGGCCGAGCCACTGTTCCCGGGTCAGTACGAAACCCAGTGGCCCTACGCCGACGAAGTCGTCGGCGAGCAGCTCGGCGAGCCGGTCGGCGTCGTTGTCCTGCTCGGCCGCGGCCCAGCGGTCCACCAGGTCGAGAACGTTGTCTGGTGCCGTCATGGCAACCTCCCTTGGGTTATACCTTGGTCTTACCACAAAAATAGGGTGGCTCCAAGTTTTGTGTTACCCTACTCATGGGAGGGGAAACATGGGGCTTCGCGAGCTCAAGAAGGAACAGACCCGGCAACTGCTCGCCGACACCGCGTGGCGCTTGTTCGCCGACCGCGGCTTCGACCGGGTGACGGTGGCCGAGGTCGCGCGGGAGGCGCAGGTCGCGGAGGCGACCGTGTTCAACTACTTCCGCAGCAAGGAGGATCTGTTCCACGCGCGGTTCGAGGGGTTCGAGACCCACCTGCTCGAGGCCGTCAGCAACCGGGGCCCCGGAGAGTCGGTGCTGGTCGCGTTCCGGCGCTTCCTGTTCGGCACCGGCGGGCTGCTCGCCCAGGTCGAAGCCGGTGACCCCGACGCCCTCGACCGGCTGCGGACGGTCAACCAGATGATCGCCGACAGCCCCGCGCTGCTCGCCCGCGAGCATCGCGCCATCGCCCGCTACACCGAATCGCTCGCCGCCCTGCTCGCCGAAGAGGCCAGGCAGTCGGGCACCGGCCAGGACGACGAGGCGTACGTCAAGGCCCGTACGGCCGCCAACGCCATGATGGGCGTGCACCGCACGTTGATCGACTACGTACGCCGCCGGGTGCTGGACGGTGACGACGCGGCCGGACTGTACGCCGACGTACGGCGACTGGCGGACGTCGCTTTCGCCCTGCTCGAGACCGGCTTGGGCGAATACGCCGCCAGGCCAGCCAGGTGACCGAGGCCGATCGACCCGGGTGTCCCAGAGATCAATGCCGGGACCGTGGCAATACTGGATGGGTGCACCACTCTGACCCGACGCCCGCTGTGGACGCCGTACCCGACCGTCACCCGAGTCGGAGCCGGCGTCAACTGCGTACCGGGCCGGTCGTGACGGCGGTGCTGGTGGTGGTCTGTGTGCTCGTCGGCGCCAACATCGGGAGCCGGTTCGTACCCGGGCTGCTGCACGTCGTCCTGGCGCCGATGATCGCCGGGGCCCTCGTCATGGTGGCGCGGGCGGCGGGGCTCACCTGGCACGACCTCGCGATGCGCGGCGCGACCCTGCGCCGAGGCCTGAAGTACGCGGGCATCGCGGTCGCCGCCACCGTGGTGGTGTACCTGGTGGCCGTGTTGTGGCCGGTGACGCAGCAGATCTTCCTCGACACCCGGCACCGTACCGGCGGCTCCACCATGGCGTTCGCGGCGCTCGTCGCGATCCCCGTCGGCACCGTGCTGCTCGAGGAGGTGGCGTTCCGCGGCGTGCTGTGGGGGCTGGTCAGCCACCGGTTCGGCAAGGCCGCCGCCACCGGCGTCACCTCGTCGCTGTTCGGGCTGTGGCACATCCTGCCCTCGCTCAGCTTCGCTCGGGACAACCACGCCGTGACCGGCGTGCTCTCGTACGGTGGCCACACCCGGCCGCTCGTCGTGGTCGGCACCGTGGTGTTCACCACACTGGCCGGCGTGGTGCTCTGCGAGCTGCGACGCCGCAGCGGCAGCCTGCTCGCACCCGCTGGACTGCACTGGGCGACCAACGCCCTCGGCGTGGTGGTCTCCGGAATGCTCTGGGCACAGGGGGGATGACGGCGAGATGGTCGCAGTCGGCGTCGCATGGGAGCGGATGACCAGGACACCGCAGTACGCGGTGCAGGCCGCCCAGTCCGTGTGGGCCCGCTGGTGCCGGTACGACTTCACCGGCCTCACCTTCGCCGTCGGCTTCTTCTGCCTGTCGCTCACCCCGTCGCTGCTGCCGCGGGGCTGGCTGCTGCAGGGCATGATCAGCGGCATCTCCACCACCATCGGGTACGCCGTCGGCGCGACCATCGGCTTTGCCGTACGGCGGGCCGTCCGCCACCGGCCACCGGCCTGGTTGCGCGGGCCGGCCTGGTGGATCCTCGCCCTGGGCGGCGCGACCGCCATCGGGTTCTCGCTGTACGCCGGCGCCCAGTGGCAGCAGGACATCCGGGTGTTGTTGGGCGAGTCCGCCCTGCCCGGCTACCACTCCGTCGCGATCGTGACCGTGTCCTGGCTGCTGGCCGCGGCGGTGGTGGGAGTGGCCCGGCTGCTGCGCCGGGCCGCCCGGTGGCTCGCCCGCGGGCTGGTCCGGTTCGTACCGCCGCCGGTCGCCGCCGTACTCGGCATGGTGCTGGTGATCCTGGCGTCCGCGCTGGTCGTCCGGGCCGTGGTGTACGGCGGCATGCTGCACGCCGCGAACGTCGTGTTCAGCGACATCAACGACGAGACGCAACCCGGCCACCGCCCCCCGACCAGCCCGCAGCTGGCCGGCAGCTACGCCTCGCTGGTGCCGTGGAGCTCGCTCGGCAGCACCGGCCGCAGCTTCGTTTCGACGACCCCGTCGGCACGCGCGTTGACGGCGTTCAACGGCCAGCCCGCCAAGCAGCCGGTCCGCACGTACACCGGGCTCGCGTCCGCTCGTACGCTGCGCGGCGAGGCCGCGCTGGCGGTGCGGGAGCTGGAGCGCGCGGGCGGATTCCAGCGCAAGGTCCTGCTCGTGGTCACGTCGACCGGCACCGGCTGGGTCGACTCCAACGCGGTCGCCGCACTCGAGTACATGTACAACGGGGACGTCGCGACCGTGTCGATGCAGTATTCGTACCTGCCGAGCTGGATCTCGTTCGCGGTCGACCGGCACAAGGCGGAACAGGCCGGGCGTACCCTCTTCGACCAGGTCTACGACCGGTGGCACCGGCTGCCGGCCGAGCATCGGCCGAAGCTGCTGGTGTTCGGCGAAAGCCTCGGGGCGTACGGCTCGCAGGCCGCGTTCTCCGGGCTCGACGACCTGGTACGCCGTACCGACGGGGCGCTGTGGGAAGGGTCGCCGAACAGCACGTCGCTGTGGCACTCCGTGGTGGCCGACCGGGACCCCGGCAGCCGGGAGATCCTGCCGGTGAAGGACCGCGGCGTCACCGTACGGTTCGGCGGCACCTGGTACGACCTGGCACGACCGCCCACCACGTGGCGTACTCCCCGGGTGGTCTATCTGCAGCACGCGTCGGACCCGGTCGTCTGGTGGTCGCCGGGACTCATCCTGCACAAGCCGGACTGGCTCGACGAGCGCCCCGGCGCGGACGTCTCACCGGCCATGCGGTGGTACCCGTTCGTGACGTTCCTGCAGGTCAGCGCCGACCTGGCGTGGACCACGAGCATCTCGGACGTGCACGGACACGACTACCACACCGCCGCCGCCGGAGCCTGGTCCCAGATCGCGCCGGTCCCGGGGTGGAGCGTCACCGACACCCGCCGCCTGGAGCGGATGCTGGCGGGCAAGCCCCGCTACTGACCACCGCGTCCCGGGACCCGTCGCCGGTGCACATCGCCCCTGCCGTACCACCCGCCGCAGCGGATGGACCGGGCATGGACCGACACGGAGGCCGAGCCAGCAGGCCCCGCCGTTCGTAGTAGCGCAGCGTCTGCGCATTCACCCCCGCCAGCTCCGCGACCGCACCGGACCGCAGCCCCGGCGCGGCGTCGCCGGTCATCGCCGCTCCGCTCGGGTCGCCACGCTGTCCAGCACCGCCGCGTACGCGTCCGGCACCGTCACGTCCATCGCCAGCTCTCCCCCGTCGACCGGCTGGAACGTGAACTCGAAGAACGAACAGCACGCCGTCTCCCGTACCGCCAGGTCGCGGGCCACGGCCTCGGCCGAGCCCGCCAAGACCAGCCGCAACCGGTGCGGGGCCGTACGCTCCGCCCGCACCAGCGACGACGCGAACAGCTCGTCGAACTCGGCCACGCGCAGCGGCTGCTCCGCGGTCGGCAACGCGCACTCCTGCGGCACCCAGCCGCCGGCAGCTTTTCGAACGGTCACGCCTCGACCGTAAACCCGTACCTAGGTACCGAATGCAACCACGGGCGCGACCGCGGCGACCACCACACCGTTGAGCCGCTCTGCTTTGGCTGATCCTGCTGGTCAGGCGGCCGCCGCGGTCGCGATCTGGTCCCGCAGCCGGGGCTCGAACCGAGCGACCCGCCCCTTGCCGGCGATCTTCGCGGCGTACATCGCCATGTCGGCGTCGCGTACCAGGGACGCTGCCTCTCCCCGGCCCGGAGCCGCGACGGCCACGCCGGTACTGGCACCGATCCTGATCTCTTCACCGTCGATCTGGAACGGTTCGGACAACTCGGCCACCACCCGCCGGGCGACCTCCATCGCATCCGCCTCGCCGTCGGTCGGTTGGAAGTACTCCAGCAGCATCGCGAACTCGTCACCGCCGAGCCGGGCGACGGTGTCACCGGGCCGGGTGCCGCGCCGCAACCGGTGGGCCACCGCGACCAGGAGCGCGTCGCCGGCGGCGTGCCCCAGCGTGTCGTTCACCGCCTTGAACCCGTCGAGGTCGATGTACACCAGCCCGAGCAACGCGCCGGTACGCGACTGGCTGCTGACCGCGCGCTCCACCTCGTGCTGGAACAGCGCCCGGTTCGCCAACCCCGTCAACGGGTCGTGGAAGGCCAGCCGGCGCAGTTCCTCCTCCCGCCGGCGCAGATCGTCGACCACCGATCCGAGCCGCCTGGTGAGGACCAGGTTCTCCCGTACGGTCAGGAACTGGCGGGCCACGACGAGCAGCACCAACGCCACACCGATGACGACCATCGGCGTGTCCTCCCGCCCCACCAGCTCGATCACCACTCCGGTGGCCATCGCCGCGGTCAGCGGCAGGTACGGCAACCCGACCAGCAGGGGGCCCGAACCGGCCCGCTGGCTCGCCGGCCCCGGCACCGTCACGACCCGCAACCCCGCCAGGGCGACGAGCAGGAACCCGGAGATCCAACCGAGCTCGACCAGGTTGCCGGCGGCGTACGCGTGGTGCAGCACCAGGTATCCGAATCCGCTGTCGGCGGCGCCCAGGCACAGCATGCCCGTCCCGGCGAGCGCGATCGGCGCCCGCGCCGGACCCGTGGTCTGGCTCAACAGGACGAAGGCCATGGTCGCGATCACGATGTCGCCGATCGGGTACGCGACAGCCAACTCGAACGCCAGCCGGGTGTCCGCCCCGGCCTGCAGCGTCGGCCCGAGTACGAGCGGCCAGCTGACGATCGTCAGGGACGCGCTCACGATAAGGCCGTCGAACAGCACCCGCAGGGCGCGGTGGCGCACCTCGATCATGAGGGCGAAGCCGGCGACGGAGAGCGGGACCATCGCCAGGAACCCGGCATCGGCCAGGGAGGGGAACGGCACCGCGATGCCCAGCACCACCTCGTCGTACGACCACACCAGTTGACCGGCCGCCCAGGCCGCCATCCCGGCGGCCAGCAGCGACCAGCCGCGCCGGGCCTGGTTGCGGCTGCGCAAGCCCGCGAAGCCGCAGGCGACGCTGGCCAGCAACGCCAGGCTGCTCTGCTCCACGTCGGTGAACACCAGCGTCCCGAAGTCGCCGCCGATCCCGAGGTAGACCCAGAGCAGGTGGATCCCGACCAACACCGCCGCGGCCACGGCCGCCCTTCGGAACCACCGACCCGCGATCCGACGGGACGCAGCGTCGTTCGGCGGGCTGCTCTGCGACCGTGGCACCGTGTCCATGGCTCGCCTCTCCGGCGAGACCACCTCGCCCTTCCGATGCGCCGACGGTGCACCTCCCTGGGTACGCCGCCGGTTGCGGACCGGTTAGCGATGGGTTGCCACCGCCGCGCGGCGGTAGGTTGCCGCCGCCGCGCTCAACCGTCGTAGCGCTCCAGGTGGTAGCGCCGGATCAACTTGACCAGCGAGTCCGCGTACTGCGGATCGGTGGCGTAGCCGGCCCGCTGCAGTTCGCGGGCGAACCGCTCGGGGTCGTCGGTGTGCCGGAACGCCTCGGCGTAGCGGGGGTTGTTCCGGAGGAACACGGCGTGGTCGCGGAACGAGTCGGCCATCGACGCGTACACCCGGAACTGGGCGTCGACGTAGTGGCACCCGTCGCTGTCGCACTCCCGGGTCCGGTACGTACGGCACCCGGTGGCGATGCCGCCGGCCTTGCCGCCGTGGCACTTGATCCCGAAGTAGTTGTTCGACTCCGTCGCCAGCTTGCTCTTCCCCCAGCGCGACTCGAGAATCGCCTGCGCGACCGTCACCGAGGCCGGCACGCCGTACTCGTCGCGGCTCGGTACGGCGGCGGGACCCGCGATGTCCACGAACGGCTGGCCGCTGGCGGGCGGCGATCCCCCACCGGGCCCCGGACTCCCGCCAGGCGCCGCGGTGCCGCCAGGCGCCGCGGTGCCGCCGGGTGCCGGGCTTCCGCCGGGTGCCGGATTTCCGCCAGGCGCGGGGGCGGCGCCGCCGGGCGCGGCGACGGAGCCGGTGTCCCGGAACAGTCCGCCGAGCACCTGGCCGAAGACCCCCGCCACGTCGGTACGCATCGCCGGCACCACCCCGATCGCCAGGATCGCGAGCAGCGCCGCGACGAGGACGTACCCGACCGGGCCCTCGCCCCGCTGACCGAGACCGGCCGGACGACGTCGCCGAGGGCCGACCAACTGTGGCTCCTGCGAGTCCGGTGTCCGCATGGCATTCCCTTTCCGAGTCGATGTCAGAGGCTCGCCGGAGCCGCGCTGCCCAGCAGCGCCAGCAGCCCACCGGCGACGATGAACGGCCCCAGCGGCAGGTACGAGCGCCGCCGGACACGCCGGGCGGCCAGCAGCACCAGCGCACACACCCCCGCGAGCAGCACCGCGAGCAGCGCGCCGCGCAGCAGCGCGTACCAGTCGATCCACGCCAGTACGCCGCCGAGCAGGCCCGCGAGCTTGACGTCGCCGAAGCCGACGCCGCCCGGGGGCAGGGCGACCAGCAGCAGCACTCCCGCGTAACCCAGCAGGCCCAGCAGCGCCCGCAGCAGCGACGGCCCGTCGCCGAGCAGCAGGCTCGCTACCACGACCAGCGCGCCGACCAGCGGGTACGCGGGCAGCACGAGCCGGTCCGGCAGCCGGTGCACCGCGACGTCGACGAAGCCCAGAGCGATCGCGATCGCGGCGCACACCAGCAGCGCCGGCAGCCGCGGATCCGCGCCGTACCGCCAGGCGAGCAGTCCGAACACCGCGGCCATGGTCAGCTCGACCAGTCCGTACGGCGGTCCGATCCGTGCCCGGCAGCCGGGACACCGGCCGTCCAGGCGGAGCGGCCGCGGCGCCAGCCACCCGGCAGCCACCAGCGCCCGCCCGCACGAGCCGCAGCCGGTACGGGCCGGCGTTCCGGCCGGGACCGTGAGCCGGAAGGCGAGCACCCGAGCCTGCAGCCCCAGCGCGAACCCCGCCGCGACCGCGGCTGCCGTCAGCTCAGCCCGCACAACCGTCACCCCTTTCCGCGAGTACGCGAGCACGAAGTCGGCGACACCGCCACCGGGGGGTGGTGTCGGTGGCGGTGCCGCCGGGCTCGAGGAGCCGGGAGGACGTCCGCTACAGCCCGAAGATGCCGCCGACGCCCTTGATCAGGCCGCCGATCACATCGGCGAACGTCTTGGCGACGTCGTTCTTCATCAGCGGCGCGACTCCCACGCCGAGCATGCCGAGGATCGCGGCGACCATCACGTAGCCGACCGGGCCCTCGCCGCGCTCGTCGCGACGGAGCCGGCCAGCCATCGCACGTACTGCCTTCATGGTTTCCTCCTTTCACCTGCGGCGTCCGATGTGGACGGCTGTGGCGGGCTAGCCCCCGAACAGGCCGAGCAGGCCCTGCAGCAGACCCTTCATGACCGTGCTGAACACCTTCGAGGTGTCGTCCTTCATCAGCGGGGCGAGCCCGAGGCCGAGCATGCCGAGGATGGCGGCGAGCATGATGTAGCCCATCGGCCCCTCGCCCCGGTCGTCGTGCCGGACGGTGCGGTACAGCGCTCTGAGTTGAGTCATCGAAACCTCCCTTCGACTTCTCGGCTCCAGCAACGTTGTGCAAACGCTAGGAACGGCCGGGATCGGGCAGCCAGGGTCCGCGGCATCAAGTAGCCCGCCGCCGGGACCCAATCTCCGAAACCCTCTGCCGGTACGCCGGCGGCGTTCCGCGGGCCCCACCGATCCCATCGTCGGGCCCCGAAACCCAACGGAATTCGTACGCATTCCGGGGTTCCGGTACGGATCGGTTGGTGTTGCCCACACATCGACGGAGTCGGTATTGGGTTCCCAGACCCTGTCGCGATCCGTCCCGCGGCCTTAAGTTGGGCGACCTATCGAGTCCTACTTCGGTGGGTTGGGCTCGTTCTGGGGAGGTGCGTGCCGTGCCGTGGCGTGGCGTTTCGCGGGTGATTCGCCGGAAACCGGCGGGTTCGGGCTCGGACCAGGGCTCGGTGACGGTGCCATTGCTCGCCGTGTTGTTCCTGGTGCTCATCGCCGTACTCGTGATGTTCCGGATGGGCCAGGCGGCCTATCTGCAGTGGCGCGCCCAGACGGGTGCCGACGCGGCCGCGCTGGCCGCCGCCAAGCAGACCCGCCAGGACCTGCTCGACATCGCGAAGGCGATCGAGCGCGAGGACTACACGACGGCGGCGGCGATCCGGCTCCGGATGCAGCCGATGGCGTACCTGGCCGCCACCCGCTTCGCGGCCCGCAACCACACCGCGCTCACCAGCTTCAGCTGGGAAACCGTCGAGGTCGAGGTGCAGGTCGCCAGCTACGACACGGTCCCGCACCCGTGCGGGAAATGCCGCCCGGACCCGGACTGCGTACCGTCCTCCGCACCGTCCACATCCGAGCCGTCACCCGAGCCGTCGGGCTACCCGTCTGTGTCGGCGTCGCCGGTCAACTGTGAGGAGACCGAGCCGCCGGACGCGACCCGGGGCCGGGCGATCGCCAGGGCCAGGGTCTCCCCCAAGTTGACCGCGGTCACCCAGAGCACCACGGCCGAGGAGTTCGCGGACATCATGCTGATCCGCGACCGGTCGATGGCCGCACCACCCGCGCCGCCGGCGGCCCGGCCGTACGCGCCGGAAGCGGGTCGGCCATGACCGCGGTGCTGCTGCTCGGGAGGCTGCCCGTGCTCAGGCTGTACGACCAGCCGGGGCGGGTCACCGGTCTCGCCGTCGAGCCGGGTCGCACCGGCGTCGACCGCCTTTACGCACACGTGGCCGAGGAACTCGACCAGGCCGGTACGGTGCTCGCCCTCTACCCCACCTGGGGCAGCCGCGCCGTGCCCGACCAGCTCGCCACCGTGAGGTCCGCGCTGGAGACAGGGCAGCTGGTGTCCGTAGCGCTGGATCTTCCGCCGCTCGCGCTGTCGGTGCTGGGGGCCCAGCTGGGAGCGATCGCGGCGTACGCCGTGTCGCCCGGGCTGCTGGTCGGCGGGCTGCAGGCCCTGGCGCGGCGGATGGTGCTGGGCGCCTGGTCGCCGCGGCCGCGGGGTCGCGCCGGGTTCGCGCACCGGATGTTGTCGCTGGTGCCGCGTACCCGGTTCGCGGTGACGGTGCAGCCGGCGCCCGCCTGCGGCTACCTGCGCCGCGACGCCGCACCGCCGGAGCAGTGGCGACCGGACCCGCCGTACGCGCTGGCGTACGCGGGTCGCCCGGCGGACGCCGGCTGGGTACGGGACGTCGTCCTCGGCGCCCTCGCCCCCGACCAGGTGACCGAGGCGGGACCGCTGGCGGACGCCCGCCGCTGGTGGGGCAGTCGCCGGGTGGTCGAGATCGTCGCCAGCGACGCCCGCCCCGACCGCCTCGCCCGAGCCCTCGGTACGACCGTCGCGGCGCGGCCGTGCGCCTGGTGCGCCGAGCCCGTCGTCGGCGACCGGTGCCCGTTCTGCGCCATGACGAACCTGCCGCGAGTCCCTGCACCGTCCGGTGAGAGGAGCGTCCCGTGAACCCCCGTCAGCGGCGAGGAGTCCTGCTGCTCGTACTGGCCGTGTGCGGCGCGGTGCTGAGCTTCGTTTCGTTGACCACGTACGTGTCCGAGGTGCAGTCCCGGGTGGGCGAGATGACCACCGCGGTGGTGCTGCAACGCGACGTGCGGGCGTACGAGTCCGTACCCGCCTCGGCGCTGTCGGTGGTGGACGTGCCCCGGCGCTGGCTGCCCGGCACCGTGCTGCACTCGACCACGGAGGTCGTCGGCCAGGTCGCCAGCTCGGATCTGCGCGCCGGCTCGTACCTGCAGCGGGGGATGTTGACGCTGCCGCCGTCCGTACGGGCCGGCGAGCGGGAGGTGTCGCTGCCGCTGCGCGCCGACTCCGTACCGACCGGCGTCGGGCCCGGCAGACGGGTGGACGTGTACGCCACCTTCGGCGACGCCACCTGCGGCAGGGCCGGCGTACGACGGGTGGTCCGCGGCGCCCGGGTGCTCGACCTGGACCGCGCCGCGACCGGGCGCGACGACAACAACGTGATCCTCCGGCTGGCGTTGTCCGAGACCCAGAGCGGCCTGCTCAGCTGCGCCGTCGGCGCCGCCAAGAACATCAGCGTGTCGCTGGTCTCGCCACAGCCGGCGCCGACCCCGACCCACAAGCCGGCGCCGAAACGCTCGAAGAGCCCCAGCGCCGGGCCGAGCGCGACACCGACGACCGAGGCGACGGGAGGTGGATCGTGAGCAGCCGGGTGCTCCTGGGGGTCGACGGTGTCGCCGCCTCGGGTGAACTGACCGCACTGATCAACGAGGCCGGCGACTTCGACGTACCGGAGGTCGCGTTCACCACCTCCGACGTACTGCCGGCGCTGGACCGGGGCAACGTGGACGTGGCGCTGCTGCACGAGGACCTCGCCCCGTTGCCGATGGTGGACCTGCTCCGGCAGCTCACGGTCGAACACCCCGAGGTCGGCGTCGTCGTCGCGATGCGGGAGCCGAGCGCGCAGGCCGTGAGGGCGGTCATGGAGGCGGGCGCCCGGTCGGTGGTCACCATCCCGGTCACCCTGGAGGAGCTGCACACCCGGTTGCTCGCCGCCGCAAGCTGGGTCGACGCGGTACGCCGCCGGATGCGCGGTGGCGACGGCGAGTCCGACACCACCCGCTCCCGCCTGGTCGCGGTCGCCGGCGCGAAGGGCGGAGTCGGCACCACCTCGATCGCCGTACGGTTGGCGCTCGCCGCGGCCCGGGGCGAGCCGGGTCACCGGGTGTGCCTGGTGGATCTGGACCTGCAGACCGGCGACGTGCCGTCCGTCCTCGGGATCCTGCACAAACGGTCGATCGCCGACCTGGTGGAGGTGGCACAGGACATCACGGCCCGCGCGGTGGAGGACTCGCTCTTCGTACACCCGACGGGGGTACGGGTGCTGCTGTCACCCGCGGAGGGCGAGCTCGGCGAAGACGTCACCGGTACGGTGGCGCAGCGCGTACTCGGGGCGCTGCGGTCGATGTTCGACACCGTGGTGGTCGACGTCGGCTCCGTCGCCACCGAGGCGTCCACCTTCGCCGTCGAGCTCAGCGACGACGTACTCGTGGTCAGCACCCCGGACATTCCCTCGCTGCGCGCGGCGAAGCGGTTGCTGCGGCTGTGGGCCCGGCTGGAGGTGTGCAAGCCGGACGACGCGTTACTGGTGGTCAACCGCGCCAGCCGCGACAACGAGGTACAGCCCGGGCTGGTCGGCAGGGTCATCGGTGCCCGGGTCGCCAGGACCACGATCCCCGCCAGGTTCCGCAAACTCGAACCGGAGATCAACTCCGCGCCGCCCGACAAGCCGGAGGACTGGGCACTGTGGACGCCGGTGGCCCGGCTGGCCCGGGAGATCGGTCTGGTTCCGCCACGGCGACGGCGTTGGTGGCGACTACCGGGCTGGCGCCGGTCGGAACCGGCCGGTACGTCCCCGGAGCCCACGCGCGAACCGCCGACCGAGCCCGCGCCGCGTCACCTCGCCCCGGCCGCCTCCGAACCCATCGCTGCCACAGCCGATGCGGTACCGGTCGTCGATGCCACGCCAGTCGCCGCCGAGTCCGACGGCGGACGGCCCGCAGCCCGCTCGGACCGGGGCTCGGGTCCGATGGACGCGATAGCGGCGATCTTCGTCATCGGCGTGCTGTTCCTGTGCCTGCTGCAGGCCGGCATCGCCGGGTTCACCGTCGTGATGGCCGGCCGCGCGGCGAACGCGGGCGCCCGGGCGCACGGCATCGGGGCGGACGCCGAGCACTCGGCGCGGGAGAGCCTGCCGGTGGGATGGCGCGACGACGCGAAGGTACGCGCCGACGGCGACCAGGTCACGGTAACGCTGAAGGTGCCCCTCGTGTTCGGCGAACTCTCCGACGGATACCGCGGCTGGGACATCTCGATGACGGCCGCCGCGGTGCCGGAGCAGTCATGACCCGCCGCCGCGCCGCCACCCGCTGGTACGCCAAGCGCGCCGCCTCCGGCCGGGCCAGCCGCGGCGGCGCGCTGGTCGAGGTGGTCGTCTTCCTGCCGGTGCTCATGCTCGCCCTCCTGGCCGGTCTGCAGCTCCTCTTCGTCGCCACCAGCGACCTGTCCGCCCAGAACGCGGCCCGGGCCGGCGCCCGCGCGGCGAGCAAGGGCCAGGACGGCCGGTCCGCGGCGCTGGAGTCGGTGGCGGGTTGGCTGCGCCCCGACACCTCGGTACGGGTCACCGGCGACACCGACGCCGTCGTCGTATCGGTGACCGTCGAGGCGCCCCGGCTGTTCCCGGGCCTCCCCCGCCGGACCCTGGTACGGGACCACGAGGCCGTGATGCCGAGGGAGAAGACGACGCCATGGGGCTGAAGGATCGCGCGGTCGCGGCGACCGTGGCCCGGGACCGGGTGGCGCGCGCGCACGACCAGCAGATGGAAGAGGACGTCGCGACGTTCCGCAAGCGGCTGCTGGAGGACGTCGACCTCGACCAGATCGCCCAGCTGAGTCACTCACAGCGACGGGCGCGGCTGGAGCGGATGCTCGGCCACATCGTGAGCTCCGAGGGGCCGGTGATGTCGGGCGAGAGCCGGTCCCGGCTGATCAAGCGGGTGGTCGACGACGCGCTGGGGCTCGGCATCCTGGAGGCGCTGCTGGCGGACGAGTCGGTGGTCGAGATCATGGTCAACGGTCCGGACGAGATCTTCGTCGAGCGCCGCGGCCGGGTCGAGCGGGTAGACCACCGGTTCGAGGACGAGATGCAGCTCTACCAGACGATCGACCGGATCGTGTCGACGGTGAACCGCCGGGTGGACGAGTCGAGCCCGATGGTCGACGCCCGGCTGCCGACCGGCGAGCGGGTCAACATCATCATCCCGCCGCTGGCGCTCGCCGGCCCGACCATGACGATCCGCCGGTTCCCCCGCGGGTTCACCGCCGAGGAGCTGGTGGAGCTGGGGAGCATGGACCCGCCGACGATGCGGCTGCTCGCGGCGTGCGTACGGGCGCGGCTGAGCATCGTGGTGTCCGGCGGTACGAGCGGCGGCAAGACCACGCTGCTCAACGCGCTGTCCGGGTTCCTGCCCGAGTGGGAGCGCATCGTCACGGTCGAGGAGACCGCGGAGCTGTCGCTGCACAAGCAGCACGTGATCCGCCTCGAGTCCCGCCCGCCCAACGTGGAAGGCCGCGGCGAGATCACCATCCGGGACCTGGTACGCAACAGCCTGCGGATGCGGCCGGACCGGATCGTCGTGGGCGAGGTACGCGGCGGCGAGACGCTGGACATGCTGCAGGCGATGAACACCGGCCACGAGGGCTCGCTGACCACGGTGCACGCGAACTCGGCCGAGGACGCGCTGATGCGGCTGGCCACGCTGGCCAGCATGAGCGACCTGGACATCCCGTTCGACGTACTCAAGGAACAGATCAACAGCGCGGTCGACATGTTCGTGCACACCGAGCGGTCGATCGACGGGTCCCGGCGGGTGGCCGCGGTCTCGGTGCTCACGTCGCGTGGCCGGGAGGAGTTCCGCCTCGAACCGGTGGCCGCGTTCGAGATGGAGCCGCTCGGTCCCGACCTGGTGGTCCGGGGACGGTTCCGGCACCACCCGCTGCCGGAGCAGACCCGGCGCCGGCTGCAACTCAAGGGCGAGACCATCCCCGCGGTGTTCCAGCCCCGGCAGGAGGTGGGCTGATGACGGATCCGATGACGCCGGTCCTGCTGTGGCTGGCCAGCCTGACCGTGGCGATGCTGGGCGCGTACCAGCTGATCCGGGCGTACACGAGGGCGCGCGAGATCGGCTGGCGGGTCTCCGCCGGCGACCCGGGCCGCGAGATCCTTCCCTGGTACGCCCGCGTGGACCTGTGGTTCCGCGGCACCCCACCCGGGCGCCTCCTGGACCGGGCGCTGCGGGCAGGGGGCGTACGGCTGTCCCCGTTGCTGTTCGTCTTCCTGGTCGCCGCCGGCGCCGTGCTGGTACGGCTGGCCGCGACCGTGCTGCGGCTGCCCGATCCCGTACCGGTGCTGCTTCCGGTGGCCGCGGTCGCGGTGGCGGCGCTGTACCTGCACCGCCGCCGACTGCGCCGCCGGGCGATGTTGACCGCGCAGATCGCCGACGTCGCGCGGGCGCTGGCCAACTTCACCTCGGCGGGGCTGTCGCTGCCGTCCGCGGTGGTGGCCGCGGTGGCGGAACTTCCCGAGCCGGCGGCGACCGAGCTGAAACTGGTCGCGCAGGCGCTCGCGGTCGGCCACAGCGTCGACAGCGCGTTCGGCGAGCTGCGGCAGCGGATGCCGTCGCGGGAGCTGACCGTGCTGGCCGGGACGGTCAAGGTGCTCTCCCGCACCGGCGGCGACAGCGCGCACGCGATGCGTACCATCTCGCAGACCCTCGACGAACGCCGCGAGGTGCTCGACGAGATCCAGACGACCCTGTCGATGTCGAAGGCGAACGCCTGGGGCGTGGTCGTGCTCGGCATCGGCAGCGTCCTGATCATCCGGCTGATGGCGCCCGACGCGCTCACCCTGCTGCTGACCGAGCCGATCGGCCAGCTCGCCGCCGGAGCCGCGCTGGCACTTTTCGTCACGGGCTATCTCTTACTGCGCCGAGCCACGAAGATCGAGGTCTAGTCCGTCGGCGTACCCGCCGATGAGGGGAGGACGGATGTCGCCGTTGCTGCTACCGGCGATGTTCACCGGATGCGTGCTGGCCGGTGTCTGGGGCTGGTGGATGATCCGGACCGGGGTGCCGGTCGACCGTCTGGAACCCGATCCCGTGGTACGCCGGCGTACCGCCGCGCCGGGCGGCTCCCGGATCGACCGGCTGGCCGAGCGGGTGGGGCAGCCGATGCTGGCGCCGCTGGTGCGGTTGCGCGGGTCGGGCTGGATCGAGGCCACCCGCCGCCGGCTCGCCGCCGCTGGCGAGCCGTCCCGCGCGTCGGCGGACCGCTACCTCGCCCGCAAGCTCGGCACCGGCGTGGTCGGTACGCTCGCCGCACTGGTGCTCGCGCTGCGGGGTCATCCGTGGCTGGCGATCGGGTTCGCGGTGCTCTCCTGGGCCGCGGTCGACCTGTGGCTGCGGTCGAAGATCCAACGCCGGCAGGCCGACATCCAGCAGGAGCTCCCGGACTTCCTCGACGTGCTGTCCGTGACGCTCGCCGCCGGGTTGAGCTTCCGGGCCGCGGTCGGCCGGGTCGGCGACACGCTCGGCGGCGCGCTCGGCCAGGAGATCCGCTCGACGCTGAACGCGATCGACCTCGGCATCACCCGACGTACCGCGTTGCAGGGGTTGCGGGAGCGCAACCCGTCACGGACGCTGCGCCGGTTCGTCACCGCGGTGCTCAACAGCGAGGAGTTGGGTACGCCGATCGCCGGCGTCGTCGCCACCCAGGCCCACGAGATGCGGCGCGAGCGGGCGCGGGAGGCGCGCCGCCGGGCCGGGCGGGCCGACCCCCAGGTGACGGTCATCGCCGCACTGTTCTTCCTCCCGGGCGCCGCGATCCTGTTGTTGACGGCCTTTGCGTTGGTGATGTTCCGTGACACGGCCAGCCTTTTCGGTCGGTGACCTCGAGCCGCGCGGCCGTCACCCCCGGTTGACGGCCGTGGACGACCTGTGCCGGGTGCTGATCATGGTGCGGCTGGCGGCTCTGGTGCTGTCGATCCCGGCGGAGTTGCAGCGGGACTCGTGGCGCCCGTCGGTGGCGCTCGCCCAGCTCGGGGCGGGGCTCGCCACGGTGCTCGTGCTGATGCGGTGGAGCGACGCCAAGCCGTGGTTCAGCCATCCGGCGTACATGACGCTCGACGTGGCCGCGACGGTGGGCATGGTGGGGCTCACCGGCACCGAGGGGCCGTTCTTCTCGTACACGCTGGGCACCGCGGGGCTCGCCGGGGTGGTGTTCGGGCGGCGCGGCGCGATCCTGGCCTCGACCACCCTGGTCGCCGGCTACTGGGTTGTCCTGCTGGCCGAGCACGCCGACCGCGACCCGTCGTTCCAGACCCTGGTCGGCCGGCCCGCGCTGTATCCGGTCTTCGCGATCGCGGGCGCCGCCCTGCGCAGTCTGCTGGAACGGGAGGCCGAGCACGTCGCCGCGCTGCACGCCGCCCGCGCCGAGGTCGCCGCGCAGCACGAGCGCGCCCGGCTCTCCCGCGAGCTGCACGACTTCCTCGGCAAGAGCCTGGCCGGTCTGTCGCTCGGCGCCGCGGGTCTGGTCGCGCTGATCGGCCGCAATCCGGACCTCGCCCGGGTACGCGCCGGCGAGTTCGCCGCCGCCACGGCAGCCGCCGCCCGCGATGCCCGCCAACTGGTCCGCGAGCTGCGTACGGACACCACGGAGGGGACCCTCGCCGAGGCGGTACGCCGCACCGTGCAGGAGTGTCAGCGGCGTACCGGACTGGACGCGGAGCTGTCGGTGGCCGAGTGCGTACGGGTCGGCGAGGCGGACCGGCACGAGCTGCTGTGCGTCCTGCGGGAGGCGCTGCTCAACGTCGCCCGCCATGCCAGCGCCGACGCCGTACACGTCGCGCTGCACCCGGACGGCGACGAGGTGGAACTGGTGGTACGCGACGACGGCCGCGGCATGCCGGCGGTCGACGTGACGCACCTGTTGGCCTGCGGCAGCTTCGGCGTCGCGGGCATGCACGAGCGGATGGTCCGGATCGGCGGGTCGCTCACGATCGAGTCGACTCCGGGCAAGGGCACCACGCTGACGGCCCGGCTGCCGGGCGGCCAGCTGACGGCCGCGCGCACACCGGCGGTCGGGGCCACATCGAGGAGGCGCAGTGGTGATTCGGGTAGCGATCGTGGACGACAACGAAGTGGTGCGGCTGGGCCTGACGACGCTGTTGCAGACGACCGACGCGATTGACGTCGTCGGTACGGCACGCGACGGCGAGGAGGCGATCGCGCTGGTCAGCCGGCAACGCCCCGACGTGACCCTGCTCGACCTGCGGATGCCCGTGATGGACGGTCTCACCGCCGCACCCCGGCTGGTCGGCCACACCAGTGTGCTGGTCATGACGTACGCCGAAGAGGAGGACCTGGTCCTCGGGGCGCTCGCCGCCGGCGCGACCGGCTACCTGATCCACGGCCAGTTCAGCTCCGACGACCTGGTACGCGCGATCGTGAACACCCACCTCGGCTGGTCGGTGCTGTCGCCGCCGGCGATCTCCGCGGTCGGCGGCTACCTTCGGCTCGCCGGGCCGAAGGCGCTGGCCTCCGGCGCCGTCTCGGCGGGGGTGCCGGCCGTCGCACCCGGGCAACGCGCACCGCAACCGGCCGCCGACCTCACCGCCGACCGTACGGAGTGCCCGGAGTCCCTCGTGGACGCCCTGAGCGCCAGGGAACGCGACGTGATGACGCTGGTCGCCAAGGGCCACCCGAACCAGCTGATCGCCAGCGAGCTGTACCTCAGCGAGAAGACCGTCAAGAACCACATCAACCGGATCTACGCCAAGCTCGGCGTCACCAACCGGGCCGCCGCGGTCGCCACCTGGCTCGGTACGGCGGACCTGCTCACCAGCCCCTGATCCATCACCGGTCCGGGATCATGCCCGTCGCAGCTGGGCCTCCGCGTCGGCGAGCAGCTCGACCACCCGTACGCCGAGGTCGACGCCGGCCGGATGCGCCCGGCCCGACCCGGCAGCGGCGACCAGCTCGGAAGCGGCGACCGCGAGCGACGCCTCCGCCGGGGTGGTCTTCACCGGCGCGTACCGGGTGCCGCCCTCCCCCCAGACGGCCGTTTCGAAACTGCTGCCCTCCGCCGGGGCGAACAGCGACAGCGACGCCGTGCTGGTCGCGCCGGACTCGTGCCGGATCACCAGGTGCACCAGATCGCCGGCGCCGCCGACCGCGGTCAGGTCGGTGATCGGGCCGAGGGTCGCGGTCAGGTTGGACAGCGCATGCGGCCCGATGTCCCACAGGGCACCGTACGTGCGTCGCCACGGCGAGTTCGCGAACGGGTTCCCCGGCGCGTCCAGCGAGGCCAGCATCCGGACCCAGCCACCGTGCCAGCCGCCCTGCTCGCCGACCGTCGCCAGCCACTCCCGCGACTCGGGCGCGAACCGGTCGGTGAAGAACACCACCGAGGCGACTCCCGACGCCGCGACCACGTCGGCCAGATCCTTCGCCTCGGCCGCGGTCAGCGCGATCGGCTTGTCCAGCAGCAGGTGCTTCCCGGCACCGGCGGCGCGTACGGCCATCGGGGCCTGTACGTCCGGCGGCACGGCGAACGCCACCGCGTCGACGTCGTCCAACATGGCCGCATAGTCCTCGTACGCCGAGACAGCCAGCGTGCCCGCCAACGCGCGGGCCTTGGCGGGGTTTCGGCCCCACACGCCGACCAGCTCGACCCCTTCGGCGGAGCCCAGGCCGGGGCCGTGCGCCAGCATCGCCCAGGGCCCGGTGCCGACAAGTCCGAACCGCATCATGACCTCCAGTCGGGGCCAGCCGAGTACGACGGCCCGTTCGGAAATCTAGCCCGCGGTGGCGTACTCGCGCAGCGGCGGTTCGGCCGGGGTCAGGCGAGCAGGTACGGCGACATCTGGCGCAAGCTGATGCGGGACGCGCAGGCCGCGGGCGAGCTGCGCGCCGACCTCGAACCGCGTGCGGCAGGATGCTGGTGCTCGGCGCACTGAACTGGGCGGCCGAATGGTGGAACCCGCGCCGAGGCTCGCTGGCCACCGTCGTGCGTACCGCCCAGTCGATCGTGCGTCACGGCTTCAGCGCCGATGTCTCCGCCGACACGACCCTGGACCCGCCGGTACGGCGCCCGAAGGCCCGCAAGGCCACCACCGCCAAGGGCTAGCGAACGAGCCCCACCGGGTGGCTTTCGGTGATCCGGTCGACCACGAGCTTCGCGGTCTCCGCGCAGGCGGTGGTGCCGCCGTTGGCGTACTCCTTGACGCCGTCGCCGACGTTCCAGAGGTTGCGGATCGGGGTGGTGTACGGCAGGTCGAAACCGGCGACCGCGCGCTGCGGCGGCCAGCCGTCCCGGGTGACCACGGTGGACAGGATCCGGGCGCGGTCGAAGCCGGGAAGCTCGTCGCGCAGATCCGCCAGCAGCAGGTCGGTCTCGGCCGCCTCGTCGAAGTCGCCGACGGCCGGTTTCGGTACGGCGGTGCCGACGTACAGGTGCCAGCCGTCCGGCGCCATCTCGGGACACACGTCGGTGAAGTTGGCGACGTAGCAGAGTCGTCGGGTGCTGGCGAAGCTGAGCATGCCCGGCGCGTCGATCAGCCGCTCGCGGCTGGCGAAGTTGACGGTGATCATGGCGCACGGCCGGTCGGCGCGGCGTACCTCCTGCTGGTAGTGCTCGGGGAACGCATCGCCGGCGAGGGCGAGCGTGCCGGCTGGGCCGACGTCGCTGACCGCGACCCGGCAGCCGACCTCGACGGTCTCGCCGTCCCGGTCGACCACCGCGCCGGTCGCCACCCCGTCGGCGACCGTCAGGGACCGGACCTCGCTGTTCAGCCACACCTCGCCGCCGTTGCCGACGATCCGATCTGCGAGCGAACGCCAGATCCCGATGGTGCCCTCCGGGCAGAAGCCGAACTTCTTGAACGCGCTCTTGCGGGTGAAGTACGTCAGGAACACCTTCGCCGGCAGTTCCTCGGACCCGACCGCGAACACCGAGCCGCACATGTTGCGGAAGATCCCGTGTACGGACTCGTTCTTCGTGTAGCGGGACAGCCAGTCGGCCGTACTCAGCTGCTCGTCCGGTAGACCGTCGTCGTGGCGGGCCGCGCCGATCCCCCGTACCAGTTTCGCCGCCTGCCGGGTCAGCCCGGAGAGCAGGAAACCCCAGCCGCCGGTGGTGACGTCGACGTCCTTGCCGCCCAGCCGGTAGAGGATCGGCGGGCTCGGCCGGCGTACCTCGAAAGGTGCCCCGACCTCGGCGAACGTCTGCTCGGTGATCCCGCCGCACTCGATCACGATCGCGCCGTTGTTGACCTTGAAACCCTCGATGTCGTACGTGGCCGCACGGCCGCCCACCCGGTCGAGCCGCTCCACCACCAGCGTCCGGTAGCCCAGGTGGGACAGCCGGGCAGCGGTGAACAAGCCGCCCGCGCCGGCGCCGACGACCACTGCGTCGAAGTTCGTATCCATGGGCGGGCTCACCCGACCGGGTTGACGCCGGGTACGGCGTCGCGCATGTCGACGATGTCGGCCCAGGAGCGTGCCACCTGCTCGACGGTCGGCGTTTCGCCGAAGGTCACGCCCTTGTTCTGGAACTGCGCCACCCGGTGGACCCGGCCGCCGCCGACCACCAGCACGACCCCGGTGTCGGTGCACTCGTCGGTGAGCAGCTGACCCACGATCGGCGCGACGTGCGTCGTCGGGAGCTTGTCGAGCAGCTCCTTCGGCGCGACGTCCTCGGTCATCCGGGTGGCGGCCATCGGAGCCACGGCGTTGGCGAGAATGCCGTACCTGCCGCCCTCGACGGCGAGCGTGTTGACCAGCCCGACCATGCCGAGCTTGGCCGCGCCGTAGTTGGCCTGGCCGAAGTTGCCGTACAGGCCGGTGGTGGAGGTCGCCACGACGATCCGGCCGTGCCCCTGCTCCCGGAAGTACGGCCAGGCGGCGTGCGTCACGTGGTACGTGCCGTACAGGTGCACCCGCAGCACGGCGTCCCAGTCCGCGTCGGTCATCTTGTGGAAGGCGGAGTCGCGCAGGATCCCCGCGTTGCTGACCAGCCCGTCGACCCGGCCGTACGCGTCGAGCCCGGTCCGGACGATCGATGCCGCGCCGTCGGCCGTGGCGACGCTGTCGTAGTTGGCGACCGCATGACCACCCGCCTCGACGACCTCGGCGACCACCCGGTCGGCCATCGCGCTGCCCGATCCGGAGCCGTCCCGCTGCCCGCCCAGGTCGTTCACCACCACCTTGGCTCCGTTGCGGGCCAGCAACAGGGCGTACTGTCTGCCGAGCCCGCCACCGGCGCCGGTCACGATGACGACGCGGTCCTGTACTCCAGCCATGTGCAGTCCTTCCGTGCGTGCGTCAGTACGAGTGCGGCAGCCCGAGGGCGTGCTCGGCGACGAAGTTGAGCACCATCTCGCGACTGACCGGCGCCGTACGCAGCAGCCGCGCCACGAACCACAGGTCGGCCAGCCCGTACTCCCGGGACAGGCCGTTGCCGCCGTGGGTCTGGATCGCCTGGTCCAGCGCCTTCAGCGACGCGTCGGCGGCGGCGAACTTCGCGATGTTGGCGGCCTCCGCCGCATTGCCCCCGGTGTCGTGCAGATCAGCCGCCCTGACGGTGGCCAGCCGCGCCAACTCCACCCCGATGTACGCCTCGGCCAGCGGGTGCGCGACCCCCTGGTGGGCGCCGATCGGGGTCGACCACACCGCGCGCTCGTTGGCGTACCGGGAGGCGCGGTCCAGCGCGTACCGTCCCATTCCGTTGCTGAGGGCGGCGGCGCAGATCCGCTCCGGGTTCAACCCCGCGAACACCTGGCGCAGCCCCTTGCCACGCTCCCCGATCAGCGTCTCGGGCTCCAGCCGTACGTCGTCGAAGGTGAGCGTGAACTGCCGTTCCGGCGACACCAGCTCGGTCTCGATCGGCTCCAGTCGCACCCCGGGCGCGGCCAGCGGCGCGACGAACAGCGACAGCGGGTAGCGCCCGTCGTCGAGGCGTTCCCCGTCGCGGGCGACCACGAGCACCGCCTCCGCCTCGTCGGCCCCGGAGATGTAGTACTTGGCACCGGACAACCGCCAACCCTCGCCGTCGGTCCGGGCGGTGGTGGAGACCATGTGGCTGTTGGACCCCGCGTCCGGCTCGGTGATCGCGAAGCACATCCGCCGTTCGCCGCTGGCCAGGCCCGGCAGCCACGCCTGTTTCAGCTCCTCCGAGCCGTACGCGAGCACGATCGACCCGCAGATCGCGGGCCCCACCACGGCGAGCAGCAACGGGATCCCGTGCGCCGCCAACTCCTCGAGTACGACGACGTACTCCGACAGCCCCGCCCCGCCCCCGCCGTACGCCACGGGCAGGTGTACGCCGAGGAAGCCGGCCGCGCCCAGCTCGGACCACAGCTCATCGATCTGCCGTCCCTCGCGGCCTCGCGAGGCGAAGTATCGGTGCCCGTACCGTGCCGCGATCTTGGCGACGCTCTCCCGGATCGCACGGTGCTCGTCGCTGTCCACGATCAGTCCGGTCATGGTTCACCTTCCGCGGAATCTCGGCGTACGCTTCGCGCCGAACGCGGCTATGCCTTCGGCCGCGTCAGGCGTACCGGCGGTGCGCATCAACGCCGCCTGCTCGGCGGCCAACTGGTCGGTGAGGCTCGCGTCGGCAGAGTCGCGCAGCAGGCCGCGGATCTCGGCGTACGCGCGGGTCGGCCCCTCGGCCAGCCGGCGGGCCACCACGAAGGCCTCGGAGTGCAGCGAGGCCGCCGGGACGACCCGGGAAGCGATGCCCCACTCGACGGCCTCCGCGGCGGTGAGCACCCGCTGCTCGAAGTACAGCTCGGCCGCCCGCCGCGGGCCGACCAGCCGCGGCAGGAACCACGAGCTGCCACCGTCCCCGGACAACCCGAGCCCGCCGAAGCCCAACGTGAACCTGGCGTCGTCGGCGGCCAGCACGATGTCAGCGCAGTACGCGAGCCCCAGGCCGCCACCGGCGACGCCTCCCCGTACCGCGCAGACCACCGGGGCATCGAGCCGGCGGAACAGGTCCAGCGCACGGTGGTAGAGGCTGACCATCCGTCCCAGCAGACCCGGCAGCGCCTTCGCGTCGGCGGCGGCGAACCTGCGGATGTCGCCACCGACGGTGAACGACGGGCCGGTCGCCGTAATCAACACTGCCCGCAACTCCGGCTCCTCGGCACAACGCAGGGCTACCTCGTAGAGGTCGGCGGCCATCGCCTCGTCGATCGCGTTTCGCGCCTCGGGCCGGTTCAGCGTCACCGTGGCAAGACCACCTTCGATCTGGTACGCCACCACGCTCAACTCCCGGCGCAGCAGACCGTCCTGCGCAACGCCAGCCGCGCACCCTGTCTCCGTACGGCCGGTCTCGGTGCGGCCGCCGGCGAGGGCCTGGGCGAAGCGTTGGCTGTCGGTGAGCTGGGTCAGCTCGGCGATGCGGCCGTCGAGTGTCCGGATCAGATGTACGAAGGCCGCGTCGAGGCTGCCGCCCGAGACCCGCGCCCGACCCAGATAACGCCCGAGGACGAGCAGTCGCCCGTCGTCGACGGCGCGGAACTCCTCGGGCTCGACCCGTACCCGGAACTGCTGGCCGATCCGACCCCAGACCTCGCGCAGCATCGCCTCCGGTGAGGTGTGCACACCTCCGACGTCGAGCAGACCGTCGGTGACCCGGCCGGTGAAGTCGGGATGCAGCAGGTCACCGAGCGCAGCCCGGTC
>WNGB01000868.1_pt1 | contig 77664 bp, 70 predicted proteins | sample 5400681 | NCBI WGS metagenome assembly WNGB01 (sample SAMN13153367, study PRJNA577476) | soil metagenome | isolation source: 115 cm soil or saprolite under grassland replicate 2 | place: USA:California | collected 2016-06-15 | reverse complement strand
ATGCCCGGCCAGCCGGTGCCGCGCCGCCACCCGCCGCCGCCGGCGTGCCGCGTTCCGCCGGCTCTGATCCCCCGGTATCCTCTTCACCACAAGGGCCTTTCCCGACTGGTATGCGTTAGGGTCGCAAACCCAGGCAGGACAAGGCCTTTCCTCTATCCGGAGGCCAAATCACCCACGCGACACGCTTGGTGGAGGTCTAGGCTAGTTTGCCGACCTGCTCGGCGTACCAGGTGACGCCCGCGACATGTTCGGCGATCTGGCGCAACGTCCACGCGGGATCGCGTGGCTCGTCCCAGGACCCCGCCCCGCCAACCTCATAACGCAGTACGTACATCCGCCCCAGCCTGCGCAACCGCGAGCACGCCTCGTCGTAGTCGGCTTCGGTGAACCGCGCCCAGTCGGCGTCGAGGGTCACCATTCTGCCGTGCCACGTGTCGGGGATTGGCGGGGCGCCCGCCAGCAGCGCCTCGACCTCGTGCAGGTGATCGACAAGGTGATCGGCGATCCGCCGCAGCGCCTTGTACGGCGTCCACGTGTTCGGCACGCCGTCCTCGTCGAACCGGGCGATCGCCCGCCCATCCCAGCCATGCCACGTGCGCGCCAGCGCAAGGCACGCCTCTACCGCATCGGTGACCGCTTTCGCAGGGTTGCCAGCCATGCTTTGATGCTGGCCCAAGCATGTTTGGCATAGCGTCGAAATATGTCCGCAGAATCGCAGTACGTCGCCCATGACAGCGACATCGCGCCGGTCGCGGCCCTGATCGCTGATCCTACCCGCGCCGCGATTCTGACCGCCCTGCTTGACGGGCGCCCACTGGCGGCGGGCGAGCTTGCGTACCTCGCCGGCGTGAGCGCGGCCACGGCGAGCGCGCACCTGGCCCGGCTGCTCGGCGGCGGCATGGTCACGGTCACCAAACAGGGCAGGCACCGGTACTACAGTCTCGCGGGGGCAGACATCGCGGCGGTAATCGAAGCGCTGGCGCATATCAGCCCGCGTGCGCAAGTACGAAGCCTGCGCCAGTCACGACAGGCGGCCGCGCTAAATGACGCACGCACGTGTTATGACCACCTCGCTGGGCGCGCCGGGGTAACACTCTTCGCGGCACTTCTCGAGAACAAGATCATAACCACGAAGCTCCCTAACGGCTGCGCTCCGGCGGACCAGCCAGGGCATGGTGACGTGAACCTTCAAGCGGCGTGTGATGTCACAAGCCATGGTTCGCAAACGCTTCGCGCGTTCGGCATCAATGTTGGCGACCTCCGCCGGTCACGGCGCCGCTTCGCCGCTGCGTGCCTGGACTGGACCGAGCGCCGGCCGCACCTGAACGGCGCGCTTGGCGCCGCGGTCACGGCCCGGCTGCTCGACCTGCGCTGGTTCGAGCGGGCCGCTACCCCCCGCGCGTTGCGGCTTACCGACGCCGGGCGCGAGGGCCTGGCGGAGACGTTCGGCTGCATTATCACCCAGTAGCCGATTAGCACCGTGAGCTGTGCCGCCCCGCGCCGGCCAAACTCACGCTGCTGACGCGGACGGGGCGCGCAGGGCAGGGTGGCGTCCGTGGCAGGCTGTCGGCTATGCGAACTGTGGTGGTCAGCGGTGATGGCCTCGCCATCGCCGACGTGGTGGACGTCGCCGCCGGGCAAGCGCGCGCCGTGCTCGGCCCGGGGGTACGCGCCAGGATGGAGCCGAGCCGCAAGGTGGTCGTCGCGGCGATCGATGGTGATGAGCCCGTGTATGGCGTCAACACGGGATTCGGCGCGCTGGCGGACACCTCCGTGCCGCGCAGTGAGCTTTCCACGTTGCAGCACGCGATCGTCCGCTCCCACGCGGCGGCGACCGGTGAGCCGCTCGATGACCCGACTGTGCGGGCGCTGCTGCTGCTGCGGGCCCGCACGCTTGCGGCCGGTTACTCGGGCGTCCGGGCTGAGCTGCCCGAGCGGCTGCTGGATCTGCTCGCCCGCGGGCTGCTGCCCGTCGTGCCTGACAAGGGTTCGGTCGGCGCCTCGGGTGACCTCGCGCAGCTCGCCCACCTGGCGCAGCCGCTGATCGGTGAGGGCCGCCTGCGCCGGGCCGGGACGCCTGAGCGCAGCGGCGTGCCCGCCAGCCAGCTGCTCGCTGAGGAGGGCCTGAACCCGCTCGAGCTCGCACCGAAGGAAGGCCTGGCGCTCGTCAACGGCACCGAACCGATGCAGGCGCTGCTCTGCTTCAGCGTGCACGACGCGGCGATGCTCGTTCAGGCCGCCGATGTGGCGTGCGCGCTGTCGGTGGAGGCGCTGCTGGGCACCGACCGGCCCTACGACGGGCGGGTCCAGGTGATCCGTCCGCATCCTGGCCAGCTGGCGAGCGCGGCCAACATGCGTGCCCTCCTGGCCGGTTCTGAGCTGATGGCGAGCCACCGGCATAGCCGGCATGCCGTGCAGGACGCCTACTGTCTGCGCTGCGCGCCGCAGGTGCACGGCGCCGTGCGCGACGTGGTGGAGCATGCGCGCCGGGTGACCGAGATCGAACTCGGCTCAGTCGTGGACAATCCCGTCATCGTGCCGGACGGGTCGGTGATGACAACGGGTAATTTCCACGGCGAGCCGCTGGCGTTCGCCGCGGACATGCTGGCGATGGCGCTAGCCGAGCTGGCCAGCATCAGTGAGCGCCGGGTTGACCGGATGCTCGACCCGGCGTTCTCTCGCGGACTGCCGCCGTTTCTCGCCCCTGAGGCGGGCACCAACTCCGGCTTCATGCTCGCCCAGTACACCGCGGCGTCCCTGGTCAGCGAGAACAAGGTGCTCGCGCATCCGGCCAGCGTCGACACGATCCCAACCTCCGGTAAGCAGGAAGATCACGTCTCCATGGGCTGGACCGGGGTGCGCAAGCTGCGCGAAGTGATCGCGAACGTGCGCACCTGCCTGGCCGTGGAGATCCTCTGCGCGGCGCAAGGGCTGGACCTCCGCGCGGTGAGCGGGTCATGGCGGGCCCCGCCTGCGGCCCCCATACGGGCCGTACACGCCGAGATACGCGCGCGGGTTCCCGCCATGCTCACCGACCGTGAGGTAGCGGAGCAGATCTCGGCCGTTGACCGGCTTCTCCCCACATTGACCCGAACGGCTGCCGCGCACTGCGGCACCCTGCGCTAGCATTCCGCGACCCGTTGAGGCCCTCTACGGGTCATCCGCCACCCGCAGAGGCCCTCTACGGGTCATCCGCCCTGTGGGTCATCCGCGACCCGCAGGCCTCCTGTGGGTCATCCGCGACCCGCAGGCCTCCTGTGGGTCATCCGCGACCCGCAGAGCCCTCCGCTGGTCATCCGCCAGCCACAGAGGCCCTCCGATGGTCATCCGCCACCCGCAGAGGCCCTCTACGGGTCATCCGCCACCCGCAGAGGCCCTCTACGGTCCACTAAGGTGCGACGCCGTGGAGGTTTGGATCAACGGTGAACTGAGCGACGAACGCGATGCCGTCCCCGGCAGCGGGCGAACCCTTCGCCCTTGCGGCGGCGTCTTCGCCCCCTGCGGCGGTGCGGCGCTCTACGCTAGGTCGGCATGGCGGGACAGCCGTTGCGTGAGATCGTGGAGGCAGGCTGGGCTGGGGCCCTTGAGCCGGTGGCCGGGCGCATCGCGGCAATGGGCGATTTCCTGCGATCGGAGATCGCCGCTGGGCGCAGCTACCTGCCGCAGGGTGAGCGGGTGCTCCGTGCGTTCCAGCAGCCGTTCGCCGAGGTCCGGGTACTGATCGTGGGACAGGACCCGTATCCGACGCCAGGTCACGCGGTGGGCCTGAGCTTCTCGGTGGAGTCGGCCGTGCGGCCCCTGCCGCCAAGCCTGATCAACATCTTCCGCGAGTACAGTAACGATCTTGGTTATCCGCTCCCGGCCACCGGCGATCTAACCCCGTGGAGCGAGCGCGGTGTCCTGCTGCTGAACCGGGTGCTCACCGTGCAGCCGCGGAGGCCGGCCTCTCATCGCGGCAAGGGCTGGGAGGAAGTGACCGAGCAGGCCATCCGGGCGCTCGCCGCCCGCGGCCTGCCGCTGGTCGCGATCTTGTGGGGCCGTGACGCCCGCGGCCTCCGGCCACTGCTCGACGGCGCCGCCTGTATCGAATCGGCGCACCCGAGCCCAAACTCAGCTGACCGCGGGTTTTTCGGGTCACGGCCGTTCAGCCGCGCCGGCATCATGCTGGCACAGCAGGGCGCACCGCCGATCGACTGGAAGCTCCCGTGATCTCACCCTTGCCATAGCAGCTCATCGATCTCGCTTTCAATGTCGGCGAAGTCGCCTTCCCGCCCGGCGGGGACGAGATCGTAGGTGCGCCGCACAAACGCTGCTACCCCAGCCGCTGGCGCCTCGAAGAGGGCTTTGCCGAACGGCGAAGAAAGGGCGATGTTGAGCACCTCGCCATCTGCCCCGGCGGCAGGCCACACCTGGACGTCGCCATCGCGCGTCAGGTTCTCAGGTCCAGCGGTGAGCAGTTCCCGGGCAAAGATCCATTCGACCGGTTCATCCGTGCCGACGTGGAATGCCATCCGAACCGCGTATGGATCATCGCCACGGTAGCTAAGGCTCGCGACCAGTGGGACCGCGGCGTGGTCGGGAACGACGAGCCGCAGATCGAGTTCCGTGGAGACTATCGTGCTGCCGTTCATCCAGGCCAAACCTTCGCGTCGTCGGATCCCACTGTCCGCTGTGTCTCTGCCACGACACTCACCTAGCGGGTGTGAGGTGCTCGGGGGTGAACGCCCTCAGCACTAAGGATTCCGCTGTCGCCGCCGCCTGTAACCTCGGTCATGGCTCGCAAAAGTGGCATGACCTGTGCAAACGCTTCGTTTGTTTTCGCGCTGTAATCCGCCCGCGCTGGTTCCGTCACCAGCGTTGCGGAGCGTGACGTCGGTTCCATGCCGGTGACGCTACGTACGACACTATTGAACCCGCATCGTACGAACGGACTAAGCGACGTGGCCGATGTGCGGGAGGCCGGGCACGCTGTGCCGCGGTCGGTTGGCGTCTCACCCGGCGCGTGCGGGCACTGCACGTACCGGCCTGGCGATGCGCTAGTCTGTGACCGCTTGGGCGCGGACATGTCGTGGGACGACCGGAGGGGACGGCCGCGCGGGCGGGCGATTAGCTCAGCGGGAGAGCGCCTCGTTCACACCGAGGAGGCCACTGGTTCGATCCCAGTATCGCCCACGAGCGGCTTAGCTTGCTCGATGATCTGCGATCAACATCGCCATGAGCCGCAGTATCTAGCCGGGGGGCGAGCCCCGGAAACCCCGCGATACGCGGTCGCGGTCGGCGGTTCGAGTAAGCCTCGTTAATGTCCACCCAGCGGAAGGCCGCAGGAGGTCCCGTCTTGGCGTTGCCGGTCCTGCGCAGAGGTCAGCCGGGAGCGGATCGCACAGATGGTGACAATCGAGGATGTACGCCAGGTGGCACTGGCCCTGCCGCGCACTAAAGAGGCGCTCGTCCACGACCGGGTGAAATTCCGCGTCGGCAGGATCGTTTACGTGGCACTGTCACGGGACGAGACGGTGATGGGGTTCGGGTTCCCCAAGGAGGAGCGCGCCGCGCTTATCGCCGCAGAGCCGGCCAAGTTCCATATGCCAGTACCGTCCGACGAACGGTACAACTGGGTACGGGTGTGGCTGGCCGCGATTGACGAGGCGGAAATGCGGGAGCTTGTGACCGACGCCTGGCGCATGGTCGTACCAAAGAAGGTCGCTGCGGCGCATCTTCGCGGGTGGCGGGATTAACTGATCCCGAACGGCTGCCGCTGGCCTGTCGCCAACACGAACCAGTCGGCCCTTCCGGGCATCCGGCCCCTGCGCAAATGCCCGGAAGGCCACTGGCCAGTGCCTGCTACATCGGCATGGGTGCGAGTTCGAAGATTTCGATGCTGAACCGGCCCTTGCCTTCCGAGAGGAACGGGTGGCCGTCGACCAGTGCGCGCGCCGCTTCGACGCTGTCGGCCTCGACGATCGTGTAGCCGTTCTGGTCGCTCGGCGCGGGACTCGTCCCGTCGTCACTGACGGCCGAGCGAGCGCCGAACGGTGCCCCGGCGTCCACCAGAGCCTGGCCGACGCGGCCCATCCACTCACCCCAGGCGCGCATCTGCTCGGCAGACTGCTCGGCCGTGAAGTCCTCCATCGGGGTTGCCGGACCGCGGTACAGCAACAGGAACTTGCTCACGTGTGACTCCCTTCGTGACATGGAGAGATCGGCTAGGAGCCCGCTGGATCCCCCCTCGCGCGCCTGGTGCGCGCCCTAATCAACCGACGAACGGCGCTGCGGCGAATCGACAGCCGACCGGCCACCCGGCCACCCGGCCACCCCGGCCACCCCGGCCACCCCGGCCACCCCGGCGACCGGGCCGAAGAGACCGGCATAAGCGTTGGTCCGCAATGACGGGGGCGCCCCGCGACGCGCCGCGTACTGCGCCATGATGGCCTGGACGTCGCTTTTGCACCGCCACAGAGATCTCGCGGAGATTCCCAAATGACCAGTGCTGACCTGCTTGCCGACGCTTTCGCCAGGATCCGTGCCGCCGTACACGACGTGGTCGACGGCCTGGACCCGCATCAGCTGACATTTCGGCTGGATAGCGGGGCGAACACGATCGCCTGGCTGGTGTGGCATCTGACCCGGATCCAGGATGACCACGTCGCAGGCGTCGCCAAGACCGAGCAGGTATGGACGTCGCGTGGGTGGGCGCCGCGGTTCGGGCTTCCCTTCCACCCGAGCGACACGGGTTGGGGGCACACGGCCGACCAGGTCGGCGTGGTCCAGGTGGACTCGGGCGGGCTTTTGACCGGGTATTACGACGCGGTCCACGAGCAGACGCTGCGGTATGTGCGCGAGCTCACCGACGCCGATCTACCCCGCATCGTGGACGATCGATGGGATCCGCCGGTTTCGCTCGGGGTCCGGCTCGTCAGCGTGATCGCCGACGATCTGGAGCATGCTGGGCAGGCGGCCTTCGTCCGGGGTGTAGTGGAGCGCCAGCCGCGCTAGCGGTGACCGGGTAGAGTCTGAATAGCTGATGACTCCGCCCGGGAGAGTTCTCACGCAGCCGGCGTGAGGCGCCGAAGGAGCAACACCCCGGAACCTCTCAGGCACAAGGGACCGGGCGGGTGAGGCGTCTCTGGAAAGCAGGTGCCGCTGGCCGCCTGTGATGATGACAGTGGCGGCGGGTCCTCACCGAAGGTGCAAGCCGGACCGGACAGGCAACGGACGGCGAAGCTCTCAGGTCGCCATGACAGAGGGGAAGCGGCGGTGGCTCAGGCGCCGCCGTGCACGGTCGCCTCGGCGTACCGAAGCTCCCGGCACTTCAGGAGGCTCTGTCATGACCTATCAGCATTCGTCGGCAAGTACGGACCCGGCCGCTGGGCCGGGCGAAGGTACGCGCGCGGCGAGCGAAGGCGGCGCCTTCGCCGGACGGCATGTCGGCCCCTCCACGGCAGAGCTCGAGCGAATGCTCGCAGTCACCGGTTTCGCCACGCTGGACGAGCTGACCGGCGCCGCGCTGCCGTGCGGCATCGGCCAGCAGACCGCCCTCGATCTCCCCGCGCCGCTGACCGAACCCGAGGTGCTCAACGAGCTTCGCCGCATCGCAGGGCGGAACACGCTCCGCACCTCGATGATCGGGCTCGGCTACTACGGCACCGTCACCCCAGCGGTGATCCGCCGCAACGTGCTGGAGAACCCGGCCTGGTACACGGCGTACACGCCCTACCAGCCGGAGATCTCGCAGGGCCGTCTCGAGGCGTTGCTCATCTTCCAGACCATGCTGAGCGACCTGACCGCGCTCCCGGTCGCCGGGGCGTCGCTGCTGGATGAGGCCACCGCCGCCGCCGAGGCCATGACCCTGGCCAGGCGGAGTCCACGCCCGGCCCAGGGCAGGCCGGTGCGCACCGACGGGGCGAAGAGCGGCGTGTTCCTCGCCGACGCTGACTGCCTGCCGCAGACGCTTGCCGTGCTCCGCACGCGTGCGAAACCGCTCGGCATCGAGCTTGTCGTGGCCGAGCCCACCGCCAGCGTCATCGCCGGCCTGGAGGGAGAGCTGTTCGGCGTCCTGCTCCAGTATCCAGGGGCGAGCGGCGCGGTGCGCGACCTGCGGTCCTCCATCGAGGCCGCGCACGGGCGCGGCGCGCTCGCCGCCGTGGCCGCCGACCTGCTGGCACTGACGTTGCTGCGGCCGCCGGGGGAACTCGGTGCCGACATCGCCGTTGGCACGACGCAGCGGTTGGGGGTACCGCTCGGGTTCGGCGGGCCCCATGCGGCTTATATCGCTGTCCGGGAAGAGCTCAAGCGGCAGTTGCCCGGCCGCCTGGTCGGCCTCTCGGTGGACGCAGATGGCCGACCGGCGTACCGGCTCGCGCTGCAGGCGAGAGAGCAGCACATCCGCAGGGAGAAGGCGACAAGCAACATATGCACCGCTCAGGTGCTGCTCGCGGTCATGGCGGCTATGTATGCCGTATATCACGGTCCGGAGGGCCTCACCGCGATCGCGCGGCGCGTACACGGTCGGGCCGCCACCCTCGCCGCCACACTGCGCAGGCTTGGCCTGGAGACGGGACCGGACGGCTTCTTCGACACGATCCGCGTCCGAATCCCGGGCGATGCCGGCGAGGCGATGCGGCGCGCGGAGCGCGCGGGCTACAACCTGCTCCTCGTGGATGCGGACACGGTGCAGATCTCCTGCGACGAAACCACGAGCGACGCGCACCTGCGGGACGTGGCCGCCGCCGTGGTGAGTGCGCCGCCGTCTGGATCGGCCACCGAGCTTGCCGGCGACGCGCTGAACGCGCTTCCGGAGACGCTGAGCCGGGAGTCCGACTTCCTCACCCACCCGGTCTTCCACCGTTACCGCAGCGAGACCGCCATGCTCCGGTACCTGCGCCAGCTCGCCGACCGCGACATCGGGCTCGACCGTTCGATGATCCCACTCGGCTCCTGCACGATGAAGCTTAATGCAGCCGCCGAGATGGAGGCCATCAGCTGGCCGGGGTTCGCTTCGGTTCACCCCTTCGTGCCAGCTGATCAGGTGCGCGGTTACCGCGAGCTGATCGCAGACCTCGAGCGCTGGCTGGCCGACATGACCGGCTACGACGCGGTCAGCCTGCAGCCCAACGCGGGCTCGCAAGGGGAACTGGCCGGCCTGATGGCGATCCGCGCCTACCACGCGTCGCGCGCAGAGGCGCACCGCGAGGTATGCCTCATCCCAGCATCCGCACACGGCACGAACGCGGCGAGCGCGGCACTGGCGGGCCTGCGCGTCGTCGTCGTGGCGTGTGGCGCCGACGGTGTCATAGACGACAGCGACTTGACCGCGAAGCTGGAAGCGCACCGGGGCAAGGTCGCGGCGATCATGGTGACTTACCCGTCCACGCACGGCGTGTTCGAGGAGAGCATTACCGACGTGGCCCGGCGAGTGCATGAGGCTGGCGGCCAGGTGTATGTCGACGGCGCGAACCTCAACGCCCTCGTGGGACTGGCACGGCCCGGTGAGTTCGGTGCCGACGTATCCCACCTGAACCTGCATAAGACCTTTTGCATCCCGCACGGTGGCGGCGGTCCCGGGGTCGGCCCGGTGGCCGCCCGTGCCCACCTGGCCGCCTTCCTGCCGCCGGCCGTGCCAGGGATACCGCGCCTGCGGCCAGCGGGGCCGGACGGCGCGGACGCCGTTGGCGACGGGGCCAACGACGTCGGCCCTGTCGCCGCCGCGCCATGGGGATCGGCGGGCATCCTGCCGATCTCCTGGGCCTACATCCGGATGATGGGCGCCCCAGGGCTGTGCCTGGCGACGCAGGTAGCCATCCTCGCCGCGAACTACGTGGCCAGGCGGCTCGCACCGCACTACCCCGTGCTTTACAAGGGCCGAGGCGGGCTCGTGGCGCACGAGTGCATCATCGACCTGCGCCCGATCACCAAACAGACCGGCATTACCGGGGAGGACGTCGCGAAGCGGCTGATCGATTATGGGTTCCACGCGCCGACGGTGTCATTCCCGGTCGCGGGCACCCTGATGATCGAGCCGACCGAGAGCGAGGACCTCACCGAACTCGACCGTTTCTGTGACGCCATGATCTCGATCCGGCAGGAGATCGCCCGCGTGGCGTCGGGGGAATACGACCGGCAGGACAATCCGTTGCGCAACGCTCCCCACACCGCGGAGATGCTGGTCAGCGGCGAATGGAAGCACGCCTACCAGCGCGAGGACGCGGCGTACCCTGGGCACAGCCTCGGCACCGAAGCGGCCGGACTGCGGCGCGACAAGTACTGGCCACCGGTACGCCGCATTGACCAAGCCTACGGCGACAGGCACCTCGTGGTTGCCTGCCCGCCGCCCGAGGCGTTCGCCGAGGAGCCGTCCGCCCATCACCGGTAGCCCGCTCCGTCCGTTCCTATGGGCGCACCGCATGGTGGGCTGACACGTCTCGGGTGAACGACACTATGCTTCCGGCATGACGCCCGACCCGTCCTCCGCACCCGCTCGGCCGGAGCGCGTGGCGGCCGACGCCGCGCCCACATCGGCCGACGTCGCGCCCACATCGGCCGACGTCGCGCCCACATCGGCGGACGCCGGCTCGCCATCGCCTGTTGCCGGGCCAGCGCTGGCAGCCGACGGATCTGCGACGGCCCCGCCTGCGAAGCCCGAAGAGATGTGCGAACTCGGCGGGCAGCTGCTCGAGCAAGGGCAGGCAGCCCAGGCCGCGGAGGTCTTCACCGCGGCGTTGCAGCTGGTAGCCGCGGATGACCCGGTCCGTGGCCACTTGCTCAGCGGACTGGGCATGGCTCGCCTGGAGCAGGCGGTCATGGTGTTCACCGAGGCCGCTCAACACGGGGACCACGACGCTCGCCCGCTCGCATTGGAGCTGCTGGCCCGCGTTCTGCCGTTACGAGAGCGAGACGAGCAGGCCGCGCAGGTCTGGCAGCACGGCCTGAACGACCCGGATCCGCACGTCGTGGCGGCGGTGCGGGCCCGGCTTCGCCGTGCCTTCGGCGTGGTCGCGGAGCCCGGCCAGGAGTTCTGGTGGGACAGCTTCCTCGAATCAGCGGTAAGGGACGGTACTCTGCCCGTGCTCGCGGCCGAGCTGTTCGGTGCTCTTGACCAGCTATACGCGCTGGTCGCGGTGCCCTACGTCCGCAAGGTGCGCCAGCGTGAGCTGCGGGAGGCGCTCGCCCGGGCGGTGCGCCTGCCGGGCGGTTACGCCTGGGGTCCGGAGCTGCAGCAGAGTTTCCGCCGGCGGCTGGGTGATCGCGACGGCATGTGACCGCGTGATATGACGGATCACAAAAGTTGGCAAACGTGAAGCGAGGCGGCCATATGGATCGCGTGCGCATCGGTACGCTCGGGACCGCACGCATCACAGCGAACGCGCTGATCGCGCCCGCCCTGGAGGTCCCTGAAGCGGTGCTGGCCGCGGTTGCGGCGCGGGACCCAGCTCGCGCACGGGACTTCGCTGCGGCACGCGGCATCAGGCAGGTGCACGATTCCTACGAAGAACTGATCGCGGATCCAGACATCGATGCCGTCTACAACCCGCTGCCCAACTCGTTGCACGCGCAATGGACGCTGAAGGCGATCGAGGCGGGCAAGCACGTGCTGTGCGAGAAGCCCTTTACCGCCAATCTCGCAGAGGCCGAGAACGTGGCCACGGCGGTCGAGGAATCCGGCTTGGTGGTTATGGAGGCGTTTCACTACCGCTACCATCCGCTTGCCCGACGTATGCGAGAGATCGTGCAGGGCGTCGGCGGTGGCGGAGACAATGACGGCGATCTTGGAGCCGTACGCCACATCGAGGTAACGCTGTGCTTCCCGATACGCGATCCGGCCGACATCCGCTTCCGCTATGAACTCGGCGGCGGGGCCACCATGGACGGTGGCTGCTACGCGATCAACTGTCTTCGGCTTCTCGGCCCCGGTGAACCCAAAGTGGTGTCCGCCGCCGCGCAGGAGTCGTCCCCGGGCGTTGATGCGGTTATGACTGCCCTTGTTCGCTACCCTGGCGCCGCCACCGGCGAGTTCAGCATCTCCCTGCTGCCGGGCAGGCCATTTACGGCGGACGTGCGGGTGACAGGCGAGGAGGGCGAGCTGCGCGTGGTCAATTTCATGACACCGCACACCGGTCACCGGCTAGAGGTCATGGCGCGCGGCGAGACGCGGCAAGAACAGGTGGCCGGAGGAGCGACCTATACCGGTCAGCTGCGTGCGTTCACCGCGGCGGTGCTGCGCGGTGAGGCGTTTGCCACCACCGCGGCGGACGCGATCGTCAACATGCGGCTGATCGACGACGTCTACCGCGCGGCCGGCCTTCCGCTCCGCGGAATGTGAGCCTGGTAACAGTCTGCCGCTGCAACCCCCGTGCGTGGCCTTTGCCCTGTTCGCGGCCGATAGCCTGGTTCGGGCGCCGATAAAGCACGATCTTGGTGCCGGCCACCGTTGGCTGGTGCCGACCGAAGGGAGGCCATGAAGAGCCGGCGTATCGAATTGAGCACGTCGCAAGTCGCTGCGAGCGTTCTTGCCACCATCACCGGCACGGTCATGACCTCTTTTCTGGGGGTAGCGGGCACGCTGATCGGTGCTGCCGTGATCAGCGTCGTGAGTACCGCCGGCGCTGCCGTCTACCGCTATTACCTCGGCCGAACCGGCGAGCGGCTGCGCTCGATAGGCCCAGTGGTGGTTTCCCATACTCGTGTCGCTGGGCAGGGATTGCGCGAAGTCGGGCGGCTCCGCGTTCCCGGGTCCGCAGGCGGGGAAGACCACCCCGGCCACTCGTCCGATGGCGACCCGTCAGATCATGACCCACTGACCACGCAGTTCCCAGCGGTGGACCCAAGTTCCGGCGGGCGAGCGCACAGGCCAGACGCCGAGGGCGAAGCGTCGCGCGGTGTCAGGTGGAAGTCGCGCTGGCTCATGCTGGCTGGCGTATCGGCAGGGATCTTCGTTGTCGTGATTGGTGGTATCACCTTGGTTGAGGCGATGGCGGGCAAACCCGTGAGCAATCTGGTGTGGCACAAGAATGGCTCCGGCACCACGGTCGGCGATGCTGTTGAGGGCGGCACCAGCCAGCGGGGGCCGTCACCGTCACCGTCGCCGTCAACGACGCCGAGTACGCCGGTCCGGTCAAGCGTCACCCCCCATGGGCAGACAGTCTCACCGACGTCGTCCGCATCGCTGCCAGGAACTCCCGCATCTACCCCGTCGTCGCCAGCACCGACCCCATCGCCATCGCTGTCGCCGCCGCCGCCGTCGGCGGGAACGCCAACCCGCCCGTCCGGCTAAGGCCGGTAGGTGGCCGCGGGCCTCGCTGGCCTGCTCGCCGCACTAGAGTGACTGCGTGGCTGATCCGGCGACCTACCGCCCAGCGCCAGGCTCAATTCCCGAGTCCCCAGGCGTCTACAGGTTCCGCGACGGCCACGGCCATGTCATCTATGTCGGCAAGGCCAAAAACCTGCGTTCCCGGCTGAACTCATATTTCGCCGACTGTTTTGGCCTGCATCCGCGCACCCAGGCCATGCTGCGCTATGCGGCGGGTGTCGACTGGACAGTTGTCGGGACCGAGGTCGAGGCGCTCCAGCTCGAGTACTCCTGGATCAAGGAATATGACCCGCGGTTCAACGTGCGGTACCGCGATGACAAGAGCTATCCGTATCTCGCGGTCACGCTGGACGAGGAGTACCCACGGGTGATGGTGATGCGCGGCGCGAAACGCCGGAGGGTCAGATATTTCGGCCCCTACTCGCATGCCTGGGCGATCAGGGAAACCGTCGACCTGCTGCTCCGCGTCTTCCCTGTGCGGACCTGCTCGGCCGGTGTATTCAAGCGCGCCAGGCAGATCGGGCGCCCATGCCTGCTCGGCTATATAGACAAGTGTTCGGCGCCATGTGTCGGGCGGGTGGACGCTGCCACCCACCGCCTGCTGGCCGAGGATTTTTGTGACTTCATGGCTGGAAACACCACCAGGTTCATCCGCCGCCTGGAACGGCAGATGCGCGAAGCCGCCGCGGCGGAGGAGTTCGAGCGCGCAGCACGGCTCCGGGATGACGTCCAGGCACTACAGCGGGCCCTGGAGAAGCAGGCGGTCGTGCTTGGCGACGGCACCGACTGCGATGTCATCGCGCTCGCTGAGGATCAGCTCGAGGCCGCGGTGCAGGTCTTCTATGTTCGCGGCGGCCGCGTGCGGGGGCAGCGTGGCTGGGTGGTGGACAAGGTCGAGGATGTCAGCCCAGGCGAGCTGGTGGAACACTTCCTCAGCCAGGTCTACGGCGACGACCCGGTGTCAGCCGATTCGCCCGCTGAACCCAGCGGGCCACCTGCCGGGCCGCCTGCCGACCGAACGGCGGGCGGTACCGCGCCGAGCGCCTCAGGTGTGCCGCGCGAGGTGCTCGTCCCCGTTCTACCGGCCGACGCGGGCCCGATCGCCGAGTGGCTCGCCGCGCGGCGCGGTGGGCGAGTCGATCTGCGCGTGCCACGGCGCGGGGACAAAAAGACGCTGCTCGAAACCGTGACGAGGAATGCGGCTGAGTCGCTGGCGCTGCACAAGACCCGCCGGGCGAGCGACCTGACCACGCGGAGCATCGCGTTGCAGGAAATCCAGGATGCGCTCGGCCTGGATGAGGCGCCGCTTCGCATCGAGTGCTATGACGTGTCCAACCTGCAGGGCACGAACGTCGTGGCGTCGATGGTGGTATTCGAGGACGGGCTCGCGCGCAAGGGAGAGTACCGCAGGTTCAGCATCCGCCAGCTCGCCGGGCAGGGCGATGTCGCTGCCATACACGAGGTGATCTCCCGACGGTTCCGGCGGTATCTGGAGGAGCGGGAGCAGACCGGCGAACTTGCGCTGTTGTCCCGGGGAGACGACCTCCACGAACCCCCCACGGAAAGGCGTAGCGAGGCAGCCGAGCAGGGCGCTGTGGATGCCCGGCAGCGCCGGTTCTCCTATCCGCCGGGGCTCGTCGTGGTGGACGGCGGGCCCGCCCAGGCGGCTGCGGCGCGGCAGGCTCTCGACGAACTCGGAATTGACGACGTGGCTGTGTGTGGCCTGGCCAAGCGGCTCGAGGAGGTCTGGCTTCCCGCCGAAGAGAATCCGGTGATCCTGCCGCGCACAAGTGAGGGCCTCTATCTTTTGCAGCGGGTGCGGGATGAGGCGCACCGATTTGCCATCACCTATCACCGCGCTAAAAGATCCAAGGCCCTGACCCAAAGTGAACTGGACGGGGTGCCCGGCCTTGGCCCGGCCAGGCGCTCGGCGCTGCTGCGGCGCTTCGGCTCGGTCCGGCGGATCAGGGAAGCTAGCGTTGACGAGATCGCCGAGCTGCCGGGATTTGGGCGGCGCACGGCGGAGTCCGTACTGGCCGCGCTCGGCGCCAGGAGCGCGGCCTCCGGCACATCAGGCGGGGAACCGGGATGACACCAGCGGCCTCACCAGCGCCGGACCTTGTCATCATCACGGGCATGTCGGGTGCTGGCCGGAGCACTGCGGCGAAGTCACTTGAGGATCTCGACTGGTTCGTGGTGGATAACCTGCCACCTAGCCTGCTGCCCACCATGGTCGACCTCGCCGCACGCTCGCAGGGGAGCGTGCGAAGGATTGCGGTCGTCGTCGACGTGCGCAGCCGGGCTTTCAGCACTGACCTTAAGAGCACCATTAACGAGCTCGCGGGCCGGGGTATCCGGCCACGTGTCGTTTATCTGGTGGCCGCGGACGACACGCTGGTCAGACGGTTCGAGAGCGTGCGCCGCCCGCATCCGCTGCAGGGTGAGGGCCGGATCGTGGACGGAATCGCGGCCGAGCGTGAGCTGCTGCGAGGCGTGAGCGGCGACGCGGACCTGGTGCTCGACACGTCCACGCTTAACGTGCATGAGCTGCGCGCCCGGATGCGCGGCTTCTTCGCTGGCGAGCAGGACCGGGCAGTGCGGGTCAACATCGTGTCGTTCGGCTACAAGTACGGGCTCCCGGTAGATGCTGATCTGGTGGCTGACTGCAGATTCCTGCCCAACCCGCACTGGCTCGCGGAGCTTCGCCCGCTTACCGGGCTTGACCCACCGGTCCGCGACTATGTGCTCAGCCAGCCGGGCGCGAAGGAATTCCTTGACGCCTACCTGGAGACGATGCGTGTCCTGCTGCCCGGCTACGAGCGCGAAGGCAAGCTCTTTGTCACGCTGGCGATCGGCTGCACCGGCGGTAAGCACCGCAGCGTCACCGTCGCAGAACAGATCGGCGCGCGGCTGGCCGAGTCCAGCCCGGACGTCCAGGTGGCACATCGGGACCTTGGCCGTGAGTGATCCGCCCACAGCACCGGAAAACGGTACGCCGAAGGTCGCCGCGCTCGGCGGCGGGCACGGGCTCTATGCGTCGCTGTCCGCGCTGCGGCAGGTGACCAGCGAGCTCACCGGCATCGTCACCGTGGCCGATGACGGCGGGTCGAGTGGTCGCCTGCGCCGGCAGTTCGGCGTGCTGCCGCCCGGTGACCTGCGAATGGCGCTCGCCGCGCTCTGCGGCGATGACGACTGGGGCACCACCTGGAGCCGGGTCGTGCAGCATCGTTTCGACGGCGAAGGCGAACTGTCCGGTCACACTGTGGGAAATCTGCTCATTGTCGCGCTCTGGGATCTTCTCGGGGATACCGTGGCGGGCCTCGACTGGGTCAGGATGCTGCTGCGCGCGCATGGCCGCGTGCTCCCCATGGCCGCGGTCCCGTTGGACATCGCGGCCGAGGTGGAGGGAGCCGACCCGCAGCGGCCACACGAGATCAGCCTCGTACGCGGGCAGGCTGCGTGCGCGACAACGCGAGGACGGGTCCGCTCGATCTCGCTGATCCCGGGAAATCCTCCCGCGTGCTGGCAGGCGGTAGCGGCCGTGCAGGAGGCGGACTGGATCGTGCTCGGGCCGGGCTCGTGGTTCACCAGCGTGCTGCCCCACCTGCTGGTACCGGAGCTCGCCACGGCCTTGGTGACGGCGCGGGCGCGTCGGCTCGTGGCGCTCAACCTTGCGCCGCAACCAGGCGAGACAGCCGGGTTCTCGCCGCACACACACCTGGACGTGCTGGCCGTTCACGCGCCCGGGCTGAGCGTTGACGTGGTGCTCGCGGACCGCTCGGCCACGCGGGCTGGAATCACGCAACTGGAGAAGGCCGCTGACGCGCTTGGCGGCAGGCTCGTCCTGGCCGACGTGGCCATGACGGACGGATCGCCGCGTCACGACCCGCGCCGCCTCGCCGCGGCTTACGCTGACATCTTTGAGGGGGGATGACGCGATGGCCATGACCGGCGTGGTGAAGGACGAACTCAGCCGCGTCACGGTGCTGAAGCCGTGTTGCCGCAAGGCGGAGGTGTCCACGTTGCTGCGGTTCGCCGGTGGTCTGCACCTGGCGAGCGGCCGGATCGTGATCGAGGCAGAACTCGACACGGGCGCCAGCGCGCGGCGGCTGCGTAAGGACATCGCGGAGGTGTTCGGCCACTCGTCCGAACTGGTCGTGCTCGCGCCCGGTGGGTTGCGCAGGGGCAACAGATACGTGGTGCGCGTGTATCGGGACGGGGACAGCCTGGCCCGCCAGACGGGCCTGGTTGACAGCTACGGGCGGCCTGTCCGCGGCCTGCCGCGGCAGGTCGTGGCGGGCACGACCTGCGACGCCGAGGCGGCGTGGCGAGGCGCCTTTCTCGCGCACGGCTCGCTCACAGAGCCGGGCAGGTCGATGTCGCTCGAGGTGACCTGCCCAGGACCGGAGGCGGCTCTCGCACTGGTCGGATCGGCCCGGAGGCTGAAAATCCACGCCAAGGCGCGCGAGGTTCGCGGCGTGGACCGGGTGGTCATCAGGGACGGCGACGCGATCAGCGCCCTGCTGACTCGGCTTGGTGCCCATGACAGCGTGCTCGCGTGGGAAGAGCGGCGAATGCGTCGCGAGGTCAGGGCGACGGCGAACCGGCTGGCCAACTTCGACGACGCGAACCTGCGGCGCAGCGCCCGTGCTGCGGTCGCGGCTGGCGCGCGGGTGGAGCGGGCGCTGCAGATTCTCGGCGAAGCTGCGCCCGGGCATCTGGTCTCGGCAGGTCATTTGCGCCTGGAGCACCGGCAGGCGAGTCTCGAGGAACTCGGCGCGCTCGCCGACCCGCCGCTGACCAAGGACGCGATCGCTGGCCGCATCAGGCGGCTGCTCGCGATGGCGGACAAGCGGGCGATGGAGATCGGCGTCCCAGGCACAGACGCCAACCTCACCCCCGAGATGCTCGTCCCCTGAGCCGCACCGCGTTCGATAAGGTCGCATACGGGCGGTACTGCGCAGTGTCTGCAGTCTCACCGTGGCGCGACATGCTCAACAGACGAGGAGTCAACACTGTGACCATCCGTGTCGGCATCAATGGTTTTGGCCGCATCGGGCGAAACTTCTGGCGCGCCGTGTACGCGCTGCCTGGCAGTTCCGCAACCGCGCCAGTTTCCGCCCAGATGAGCGGCGACATCGAGATCGTCGCGGCCAACGACCTGACGGACACCAAGACGCTCGCGCACCTGCTGAAGTACGACACGGTGCTCGGCACGCTGGATATGGAGGTCGCCGCCTCGGGGGACGCCATCGTGGCCGGCGGAAACACCATCAAGGTGCTGGCGCAGCGGGATCCCGCACTGCTCCCGTGGCGCGACCTGGGCGTGGACATCGTGATCGAGTCGACCGGGCGGTTCACGAAGGCGGAAGACGCGCGCAAGCACATCGACGCTGGCGCGAAGAAAGTGATCATTTCGGCGCCAGCCAAGGGCGAAGACCTCACGATCGTGATGGGGGTCAACGACGACGTCTACGACCCGACCGTGCACACGATCATTTCCAATGCGTCCTGCACGACGAACTGTGTGGCGCCGCTGGCCAAGGTCCTGCTCGACAACTTCGGGATCGTGAAGGGCTTGATGACAACCATCCACGCCTACACCAACGACCAGGTGATCCTGGACTTCCCGCACAAGGACCTGCGGCGGGCCCGCGCGGCGGCGCAGAACATCATCCCGACCACCACCGGCGCGGCGCGGGCGACCGCGCTGGTGCTACCCGACCTCAAGGGCAAGCTCGACGGGATGGCGATGCGGGTACCGGTGCCGGACGGTTCGGTGACGGACCTGGTCGTGGAGGTGAACCGCGAGGTCACCAAGGACGAGGTGAACCAGGTGTACCAGGCCGCCGCGGACGGGCCGCTCAAGGGGTACCTGCATTACACCGAGGACCCCATCGTGTCATCCGACATCGTGGGCACGCCGTATTCCTGCACCTTCGATGCCGCCCTTACCATGACGCTCGGTAACCAGGTCAAGGTCATCGGCTGGTACGACAATGAGTGGGGTTACTCGTGTCGGCTCGCCGACCTGACCCGCCTTGTCGGTTCCCGCGAGTGACCATTCCCCGGCTGGCCGACGCGGGCGGGGTCGCACGCCCTGGCGCCGCTTGAAAGAAAGCTGAGTTCCATGAAGAACATCGACGATCTCGAGGTTGCCGGGCGTCGCGTTCTCGTCCGCGCCGATCTGAACGTGCCGCTCGACAGCTCCGGCCCTGAACCGGTGATCACCGACGACGGCCGGATCCGCGCGAGCCTGCCCACCATCACAAAGCTCACTCGGCGCGGTGCCCGGGTCATCGTCTGCGCTCACCTGGGCCGGCCCAAGGGTGCGACGTATGCGGAGCGTGCCACGCCCGGGCTGACGCTTGCGTCCGTGGCCGTGCGGCTGGGGGACCTGCTCGGCAAGCTGGTGACCTTCATCCCCGACGTGGCGGGTGATGCGGCCCGCGCCGCGGCGGCCGATGTCGCCGACGGCGGCGTGGCATTGCTCGAGAACCTTCGCTTCGAGCCCGCCGAGACCAGCAAGGACGACGCGGAGCGGGGCGCGTTCGCGGACCGGCTCTCCGCGCTGGCCGAACTCTACGTCGGCGACGGTTTCGGCGCGGTGCACCGCAAGCATGCCAGCGTGTACGACGTACCACACCGGCTGCCGCATGCCGCGGGCGATCTCGTCATCGCGGAGGTCGCCGTCCTGCACCGGCTGACAAAAGACCCGGACCGGCCGTATGTCGTGATTCTCGGCGGCGCCAAGCCCTCGGATAAGCTCGCGGTCATCGGCAACCTCCTTGAGGTCGCAGACCGGGTGCTGATCGGCGGCGGGATGGCGTACACCTTCCTCAAGGCGCAAGGCCACGAGGTAGGCAACTCGATGCTGGAGGCAGACCAAGTTCCCGAGGTCGTGCGCGTGCTTGAGGACGCGGCGCGGCGCGGGGTGGAGATCGTTCTCCCCGTTGACATCGTCGCCGCGACGCGGTTCGCAGCGGACGCGGAGCACGAGGTTGTCCCGGCGGCGGGGATCCCGGCTGACCGTGAAGGTCTGGACGTGGGACCGCGGACCCGGCGGCTTTTCGCGGAGAAACTGGCGGACGCCAAGACAGTGTTCTGGAACGGGCCGCTCGGCGTCTTCGAGTTTCCCGCCTTCGCGGCCGGCACGCGTGCGGTCGCCGACGCGATCAGCCGGGTCGACGGATTCACGGTTGTGGGCGGCGGCGACTCGGCCGCTGCCATTCGGTCATTTGGGCTGCCACCGCACGCTTTTTCGCACATCTCCACCGGCGGCGGCGCCAGTTTGGAGTTCCTGGAAGGCCGGGAACTGCCTGGGCTCGTCGCACTTGAGGAGTGATCGTGACACCCCGCCTGCCGCTGATCGCTGGCAATTGGAAGATGCACGGCAATCACCTCGAGGCGATTGCCCTCGTGCAGAAGCTTGCCTTCGCGTTTATTCCAAAGGACTTCGACGAGGCGGAGATCGCCGTTCTGCCGCCCTTCACCGCGCTGCGCAGCGTGCAAACCCTCGTGTCCGGTGACCGGCTGCGTATCGTATACGGTGCCCAGGATCTTTCGCAGCACGAGAAAGGCGCCTACACGGGCGATATCTCCGGCGCGATGCTCGCCAAGCTGGGCTGCACGTATGCGGTGGTCGGCCATTCCGAGCGCCGGGCGTGGCATGGCGAGGATGACGCGCTGGTGAATGCAAAAGCCAAGGCCGCATTGGCTGCCGGTCTGGTGCCAATCATCTGTGTTGGTGAGGGCCTGGAGACGCGGCGGACCGGTGATCATGTCGCCTACACGCTCGGTCAGCTGGACGCCGCGCTCGCCGGGGTTGCGGCGGAGAAGGTCGCCGGTCTCGTCATTGCCTACGAACCTGTGTGGGCAATTGGAACGGGGGAGGTGGCGACGCCAGAGAATGCTCAGGAGGTTTGCGCGGCGATTCGTCAGCGGGTTTCCGCGCGTCACGCCGAGGATGCGGCTGTTGGAGTGCGTATCCTGTATGGCGGATCTGTAAAATCGGACAATATCGCCCCGATCATGGCACAGACCGATGTTGACGGTGCCTTGGTCGGGGGGGCGAGCTTGGACGCTAGCGAGTTCGTCAAGATCTGCCGTTACCGGGAACTTGGCGTATGAGCCTTGATTCCGGTTCGGCTGATCCGCAGCGGGTTTTCGTCGTACTCTGCCAGCGGGAGCGTGGACCGGCTGGTCCGGGTTCTTGGCAGGACGTGGCGCTCGTCAGGGCGGACCGGCGCCAGCCCAACAGCGAGGCCGGCGGAGTCGGCGGCCCGTAGCGACTGACGCAGTGACGTAAAACGGCAACGCCGCAAACAGTCGGCTGCACGTGGCGGTGCCGCAAACAGGCGGAGCCGTGCGAACAAGTGCCGCAGCAGAAGGTATGGTCAAAGAATGATCGTTGGAATCTCCATCGCCCTCATCGTCACGAGTCTGCTGATGGTGGTGCTCGTGCTGCTGCACAAGGGCAAGGGCGGTGGCCTCTCGGACCTCTTCGGCGGCGGCGTCTCGTCCTCGCTGGGCTCCTCCTCTGTGGTCGAGCGGAACCTGGACCGCATCACCGTCGTCATCGGGGTGGCGTGGTTTGTCTGCATCGTGGTCCTCAGTTTCCTGTTCAACCATTGATAGCCAGTGCTGATCAACCACTGACAACCGCAGGGAACCGAACCGAGAGGTGATCCGTGGGTAGTGGCAACGCCATCCGTGGGAGCCGGGTAGGCGCCGGACCAATGGGAGAAGCCGAGCGGGGCGACGCCGCGCCGCGCATACGCGTCACGTTCTGGTGTTCCAACCGGCATGAGACGCGGCCCAGCTTCGCCAGCGACGCCGCCATCCCGGAGAGCTGGGATTGCCCCCGGTGCGGCTTCCCCGCGGGCCGCGACAGGGAGAACCCCCCCGCGCCGCACAGGATTGAGCCGTATAAGACACACCTCGCCTATGTGAAGGAACGGCGCACCGACGCTGACGGCGCGGCGATCCTCGCGGAGGCGCTGAACCGGCGCCGCAGCCTGTAGCGCCGGGCCGGGTGGCCGCCGCGGCCCCCGCCACCTGTTTTGCGCCCCCGGTATGGGTAACCATCGGCTGCAGCGGCCCAGACACGGCCAGGTTCATGGGTGTCATGTCGTGCGTTCCTTGTTCGCTGGCGTCGCCCTCAGATACCGGCAGAACAGGCTGCCGCCCGCTTCAAGAACATGCGCGAGCCGAAGGCGCTTCGGCGAGTCCATGGCGGAGTAGGTGGTGATCCGACCACCGCCGCCGTCGGCCAGCAGCGGGCTCACCGTGAGGCAGAGGTCGTCAAGCAGGTCCGCCGCTGCGAGCTGGCTGAGGAGCCGCGGTCCCCCCTCGGTGAGGATCCGGCGGAACCCGCGGCGTACGAGGGAGGCGACGGCAATCCTGAGATCGACGAAATCCTCGCCGCCGATCACCACGTCGGCCGCTTTTCTGGCCTCCACGCGCCGCTGCGGTGTTGCGGCCGCGGTAGTGATCAGAATCGTGCGGGCATGCTCCGGTGCCTGGCTGAACAGCCGGGCAGACAGATCGAGATCCATCCTTGTGGTGACGACAGCGATGGGTGGCGAGGGTGGCCGGCCCGCACGCAGGCCTGCCCACTCGTCCCGGATCCTGGCCGGGCCGTAACCCTCCACGCGCACCGTCTCGGCACCTACGACGATCACGTCGGCAAGGCTTCGCAGCAGCCCGAAGAGACGGTGGTCCTCGTCGCAGGAAAGCCCTCCGGACCTGTGGTCAACCGTCGCGGCACCGTCCACGCTCGCGATCATGTTGGCTCGAACCCATGGAGCTGCCGGGCCCTGCGCCGGCGGGTAGGCGTAGGCAGCAGCGAGGTCGACACTGCTCAGGCCATCGCCGCCGGCAATATCACCCGGTACCGTGCCGCGGCCCCCGGGAAAGATCTCTCGCACGGTCAGCAGTCAATCAGATCACTGGCCATGACGGCCTCATCGGGAAGGCCGCCGCCGCGCATGCCCGCGACGCGTTGAAGCCGCCAGGTGACACAAGATTGCATCCATGAACACGTAGCGCCCGTGTGCATTTTGGAGATTAACGGGGTGTACGGGTCTTGCCGGGCCATGGTCCGATGATCGCGCGCGTGGCGGGACCGGGGGGTGCGCCGGGTTCTCTCATGCCTCGCGGGTTGTCCGGCGCCAGTACACGAGGACGCGCCGTTGCATGCTGCCATGCCGCATGCTTGCGGCACGCCCGCGAGAGGAGCCGGGTGCGGATCGGCGCTCTTGTCCTCTGGATCGCAAACGCCTGCATCGGCCTTTACCTGTTGTCGATCTGGCTGCTGCGCGGTGGTATTCGCCGGCAGGCGACGAAGGTGACCCGTTTTCCCATTGGCCTCATCTTCATGCATCCCCTCTTCGCCGCGGCAGGCCTCGGTTTCTGGGTGGCCTATGTGCTGAGCGGGCGGGTGAGGTGGGCCTGGATCGCGTTCGGCATCCTGTGTGTGGCGGCGCTGCTGGGCTTCGCCCTGCTCACACGATGGCTGACCGGCCGGGGCGGTCGCCACGCCCGGGAGGCCGAACAGCGTTTTCCCCGCTACGCGGTCCTGTTGCACGCTCTGGTCGGGGTCGCCACATTCGTTCTTGTGCTCGTCACCGCGACGATCGTGAGTCACTCCTAGACGGAGTCGCGGACCCGGCCCATCACGCGGCGGGACTGTCGGGGCGGCGCAGAATCTGGGCGGAGGTTCCCCCCACCGTTACCCGCGCGGCTGCGCGCAGCACAGGGGCTTCAGTGCCGATGGCGCCGGCCACTGTGTCGAGCACGACCTCCCATGACTTGCCGAAACGCTCCGCTGGCAGCGTGAACGTGACCGGATCGGCATGCGCGTTGAACAACAACAGGAACGAGTCGTCGGAGACACCCTCGCCGCGCGGATCTGGCTCAGTGATGGCGTCGCCGTTCAGGAAAACGGCTATTGCCTTTCGGTGCTCGGCGTTCCAATCGGTGTCGGTCATGTGGTGGCCGCCGGGAGTGAGCCACGCGATGTCGCCAACGCCATCGCTCGACGCGGCCCGCCCAAGGAAGAAGCGCCGGCGCCGGAACACCGGGTGCTCGCGGCGCAGTTGTGAGAGCGTCCGCACCAGCCGGAGCGTGCTCTCATCGGCCTGGTGCCAGTCCATCCAGGAAATCTCGTTGTCCTGGCAGTAGGCGTTGTTATTGCCCTGCTGTGTCCGCCCGAACTCGTCTCCGGCGAGCAGCATCGGTATTCCCTGTGCGCAGAAGAGCGTCGTCAGGAAGTTCCGTTTCTGCCTGGCCCGGAGCTGGTTGATCGCGGGATCGTTGGTCGGCCCCTCGGCGCCGCAGTTCCATGACCGGTTGTCGTCGCTGCCATCCCTGTTGTCTTCCCGGTTGGCCTCGTTGTGCTTGCCGTTGTAGCTCACCAGATCGGCCAGCGTGAAACCGTCGTGGCAGGTCACGAAGTTCACCGATGCCACCGGCCGCCTGCCGCTCGCCTCGTACAGGTCGCTTGAGCCGCTCAGCCGGGATGCGAACTCGGCCAATGTGCGTGGCTGACCGCGCCAGAAATCGCGCACGGTATCGCGGTACTTGCCGTTCCACTCACTCCACAAGGCCGGGAAGTTGCCAACCTGGTACCCGCCTTCCCCCACGTCCCATGGCTCGGCGATCAGCTTGACCTGGGACACAACGGGATCCTGCTGGACGAGGTCGAAAAAGGCGGACAGGCGGTCCACGTCATGCAGCTCCCTGGCCAGCGCCGCGGCGAGGTCGAACCTGAAGCCGTCGACATGCATCTCAAGCACCCAGTACCGCAGCGAGTCCATCACGAGCTGCAGCGCATGCGGGTGCCTGACGTTCAGGCTGTTCCCACAGCCGGTGTAGTCGAGGTAATAACGCCTGTCGTCATCCGTTAGCCGGTAGTACGCGGCGTTGTCGATGCCACGGAACGACAACGTCGGTCCCATGTGGTCGGCTTCTGCCGTGTGGTTGTAAACGACATCCAGAATTACCTCGATGCCGGCCCGGTGCAATTCCTGCACCATCGTCTTGAACTCAAGCACCTGTTCGCCGAGTTCGCCAGTTGAGGAGTACCCACTGTGCGGGGCGAGGAAGCTGATGGTGTTGTATCCCCAGTAGTTCGTAAGACCGCGGGCGATGAGCGCGTGCTCGGGGACGAACTGGTGGACCGGCATGAGTTCCACGGTGGTGATGCCGAGGTGCTGCAGGTGATCGATCACCGCCGGATGGGCCAGGCCGCTGTAGGTGCCCCGCTGCTCAGGAGGCACGCGCGGATGGCGCAGCGTCAAACCGCGCACGTGCGCCTCATATATGACTGTCTCGTGGTAGGCGATGCGTGGCGGCCTGTCATCGCCCCAGTTGAAGAACGGGTTCGTCACAACGTTCTTCGGCATGTACGGCCCGCTGTCTTCCCGGTTCAGCCGCGCCGGATGGGCGAAGTAGTAGGAGAACAGGGATTCGTGCCAGCGCACCTGACCCTGTACCGCCTTGGCGTACGGGTCAAGCAGCAGCTTGGCGGGGTTACAGCGATGCCCGCGGCCCGGCTCGTAGGGTCCGTGCACGCGGTAGCCGTACCGGGTGCCTGGTCCCACGCCGGGGAGGAAACCATGCCAGACGAAACCGTCGACCTCGGCGAGTTCGATGCGCGTCTCCGTGTCCTCGGCGTCGAACAGACACAGCTCGACCCGCTCAGCGGCTTCGGAGAATAGGGCGAAGTTGGTGCCCGACCCATCCCAGGTAGCGCCAAGCGGATACGCGTTGCCTGGCCAGATGCGCATCCGTCTCCCTTGTCTCCCTTTCCTATGTCACGCCGCTCTCGCCAGCGGTCGCTGACCGCCCTTGGCAGCAGACGACAACCTTAGTCCCGATCGCGTTGTCCTTCTCATCAGTCGCGCAAGACACACGCCCGGCCAGTGATCGCGGTCGTGTCAACATCGTCGCCCAGCGTGCCAAATGCGTGCCCCCAGTCAGCATCCAGGCGAGAGGCGCAGAAGGCGTCGGCCACCGGCGGGGGCGAATGACGGACAAGCAGCGCTCCCTGCAGTGTCAGCGCGGTCAGCTCGGCGAGCCGCCTGGCCCTCTGTGGGGGATACGGCGCGGCCGCGGGATCCGCCGCCGCGGCCGACAATTCCGCGGACAGCCGCGCTGTGGCGGTGTCGAGGCGCTTGTCCGCCCCCGCGGCGGCGGCCAGTTCGCGGCGCAGCGCCTCGGCGGGTTCCGTCCCCGAGGCGAGGCCGCGGAGCAGGTCCAGCACCGTAACGTTCCCCGACCCTTCCCAAATCGAGTTGAGCGGCGCCTCGCGGTAGAGGCGCGGCATCCCAGAGTCCTCCACGTACCCATTACCGCCGAGGCATTCAAGCGCCTCCACAGCGTGCGCCGCGGCGCGCTTGCACACCCAGTACTTGGCGGCGGGCAGCGCCGCGCGCAGGAAAGCCGCCTCGTCGTGATCGCCGCGGTAGGCACGATCGGCCGCGCCAGCCAGCCGCATGGCGAGCAGCGCCGCGGCCTCCGCCTCGATGACGAGGTCCGCGAGCACGTTTCCCATGAGAGGCTGGTCGACAAGCATTTTCCCGAACGCCTGACGGTGCGTGGCGTGATGCAGGGCGTGCGTGACGCCTTTGCGCATCCCGGCTGCGCTGCCGATGACACAGTCCAGTCGGGTGGCACTCACCATGTCGATAATCGTGCGAATGCCGCGTCCAGGCTCACCCACCCGCCAGGCGAGCGCGGAATCGTACTCGACCTCGGCGGAGGCGTTGGACCGGTTGCCGAGCTTGTCTTTGAGCCGCTGGATATGCATGCCGTTGCGGGTCCCGTCGGATAGCACCCTCGGCAGCAGGAAGCACGTAAGGCCGCTGCGTGCCGCGGCGGGCGCAGTGACCTGCGCGAGTACCAGAAACAGGTCGCACATCGGTGCTGAGTTGAACCACTTGTGGCCCGTGAGTACGTAGGCACCGTCGCCTGCGGACGGCGCTGGCTCGGCCCGGGTGATGTTCGCGCGAACGTCCGAGCCGCCCTGTTTCTCGGTCATCGCCATGCCGGCGAGCAAGCCCGCCTTGGTCTCAGGCGACCTGAGACCGGGTTGGTAGACGGGCGCGGCGAGCAGCGGCCCGAACCGGGCTGCTAGCTCCGGCGAGTGCCGCAGGGCGGGCACTGCCGCGTAGGTCATCGAAATAGGGCAGCCGTGCCCAGCCTCGGCCTGCGACCAGACGTAGAACTTGGCCGCCCGGGCCACGTGCGCGCCGGGCCGTGGGTCCAGCCAGGGCGCCGCGTGCAGGCCGTGGCGGACCGCAACGTCGATGAGCTGATGCCAGGCGGGGTGAAACTCGACCTCGTCAATCCGGTGGCCGTAGCGGTCGTGGGTGCGCAGCACCGGCGGATGCTCGTTGGCCAGCCTGGCCAGCGCCGCCGTCTCGGCGCTTCCGGCGAGTGTACCGAGTTCATGAAGCTCACACGTGTCCCAGCCGGCGCCATCCCGTCCCACCGCGGCGAGCATTGCGCAATCAGCGGCGACGTCGTAGTCGGTCAGCGGTGGAGGCTGGTTCAGGACCTCGTGCGTCGGCATGATCTCTCCTGGGGTGGCGCAGGCCACGTTGGGCCGGGGGCGCTGCCAGGTCTCACGGTAGCTGCTGGCGCCGCCATGGCTCGGGGCGCTGCCGGAATCTGCACCCGGCATGCTCCTCAACGCCGGGGGGCCCGCAGCCCCAGCAGCACCGCGTACGCCATGACTGTACGGCCATCCGAAGGCGAGTGCCGAACCGTACACCCCACAACCCATCCACTCCGCAGCGAATATTCGCGTCCGAATAAACTAGAAACCTAGCCCTCGGCCCACCCACGGTGCCCGGCGAATATTCGTACCCGAATAGCCTGAACCTGACCCCGCCGGTCCACCCACTTTGCAGCGAATATTCGCGTCCGAATAATCCAGGCCAAGGTCGAAGAAGGACCTCAGGCGGTCCTCGCCGGCACCGTGCGAGGCAGGCCCGCGGAAGCGGCCGCGTAGTGGCGCAGGATAAGGTCCGCGAGTTCGGGCGCGTCGCCGAGCACAGCCGAGACGGTCGTGGCGCCGGCCGCCAGGGAGGTGTCGCGGACCAGGTCGGCGAACACGCCCGGCGCGAGGAGATAGGTGGCGACCGCGATTCGCCTCGCGCCGGCCCGTCGGAGCCTGGAAACCGCCTCGGCGGGGGTCGGGGAGGCTGCCGAAGCGAACGCGGGGGCCACCTGCCAGCCACGGCGGAGCTGCCAGTCACGGGCGAGCTGGTAGATGACTTCGGTGGCGGCGGGGTCGGTCGATCCGGCGGCGGCCAGGACCACGGCGGTGCGAGGATCGCCGGGCCGCACGTTGGCCTGGACCAGTCGGCGTTCCATCGCCTTGATCAGAAGCGGGTGCGGGCCAAGCGGCGGGGCGCAGCGTATCTGCAGGCCGGGCAGGGCCGCGTGCGCGGTGCGAAGCACGGCAGGTATATCGGTCTTGCTGTGGTAGGCGGCGGTGAGCAGCAGTGGCAGCACGACGATCCTGTGTGCGCCGGCGCCGCGCAAGGCGCCGAGTGCCTGCGACGGTGAGGGCGCGGCATGGCCGAGGTACGACGGCCAGAAGCGGGTCGGCGCGAGCCCACGGGGACACGACGCTACGCGGGGACATCCCGGACCCCGACGGCCCGGAACCCCCCGACGGCCCGGATCCCGCCGCCTGGCCAGCGGTGGGAGTCACGTGTGGATGCCGCACTCGGTCTTGCTTGTCCCGGCCCAGCGCCCGCTGCGCGGATCTTCGCCGACCTTGACCGGAAGGGTGCAGGTCGAGCAGCCGATCGATGGATAGCCCTCGAAGACCAGCGGATTCACCAGCACGCCGTGCTCTTCGACGTAGCTGTCCACCTGATCCTGCGACCAGGCCACGATCGGGTTAACCTTGATCATCTTCCTGCGCGGGTCCCACTCCACGGCCCCCGTGTCGCGCCGGGAGGTTGTCTCCTCCCTGCGCACGCCGGTGATCCACGCGTGGTAGGGCTCGAGCGCCCGTTCCAGTGGGACCACCTTCCGCAGGTAGCAGCACAGGTCGGGGTTCCGGCCGTACAGCCGTGGGCCCAGGTCTGCGTCCTGTTCCGCCACCGTTCGCGATGGGGTCACGTTGAGAAGGTTCACGGGGTAGATGGCTGCCGCGGCATCGCGGGTGCCGATGGTCTCAGCGAAGTGATAGCCGGTATCGAGGAAGATCACGTCAATGCCAGGCTTCATGCGTGAAACCAGATCGATAATCACCGTGTCGGTCATCGATGACGTCACGCAGACCTGATCCCCGAACGTGTGCACCGCCCACAGCACGATCTCCTCCGCGGACGCACCAGCCAGCTCCTCACTCGCGCGGCTCGCGAGGGCCTCGAGATCGGCCGATGCGCCCGAAGGCGTGCAGCTCATAGGGCAGCTCCGATACCGGCGAATCGCAACTGGAACGCTCGGGCGCAGCTACGGCATTGCCACGACCCATCCTGCTCACGGGGTTCCAGATCTTCTTCGCCACAATAGGGGCAATAAAACGGGATCGCACGCTCAGCCACAGAATTACCTCAATCTCTCGACGGTTGCAGGTCGCTCTCGGCCGCCCGCGCGGCCCAGGCGGCGAAGGTCTCACCTGGCTGCTTGGCGGCCGCGTAGCGGCGCAGCAGCCCTTCGATGTAATCCGCAAGTTCGTCAGCCGTGGTCTTCAGGCCCCGGATCTTCCTGCCGAACCCGGAGCCCGAGCCGTCTCCGCCGGTCAGCGCACCGCCCAGATGAATCTGGAACCCCTCGACCTGGCGCCCGTCCGGCCGGGTGATGAGTGAGCCCTTGAGGCCGATGTCAGCCGTCTGGATCCGGGCGCAGGAGTTGGGGCACCCGTTGACGTGGACGCTGACGGGGTCGGTGAAGTCGGGCAGCCGGGTCTCCAGCTCGGCGATCAAGTCAGCGGCACGCTGCTTGGTCTCCACGATGGCGAGCTTGCAGAACTCGATGCCGGTGCACGCCATGGTGTGCCGGCGAAACGCGCTCGGCCGGACCCGCAGTCCCGCAGCGGCCAGCTCGGTCGCCAGGTCGTCAACACGGTGCTCAGGAACGTCAAGGATCACCATCTTCTGCTCGACGGTGGTCCGCACGTTTCCGCTGCCGTACTCCGCGGCGAGGTCAGCGATCGTGCGGAGCGTATCGCCGGATACCCGGCCCACCACGGGCGCGAAGCCAACGTAATAGCGACCGTCGCGCTGACGGTGCACGCCCACGTGGTCGCGACGGCTCTCGCGTGGCGGTCCGGGAGGTGGCCCGTCTGGCAGCGCGTAACCCAGGTACTCCTTCTCGAGGACTTCTCGAAACCGCTCAGGTCCCCAGTCCGCGACGAGGAACTTCAGCCGCGCACGGTGCCGGAGACGCCGGTAGCCATAGTCGCGGAAGAGCGAGGTGACACCCGCCCAGACCTCGGGTACCTGTCCGGGCCTTACGAAAGCGCCCAGCCGCTTGCCAATCATGGGGTTCGTCGACAGCCCGCCGCCGACCCATAGGTCGTACCCGGCCTCGCCACTCTGGCCGGTCACACCGACGAATGCGATGTCGTTGATCTCGTGCACCGTGCACTGCGCGGCACAGCCGCTGATGGTGGACTTGTACTTGCGTGGCAGGTTGGAGAAGGCAGGGTTGCCGATCCAGCGGTCATGGGTCGCCTTGATCTCACCGGTCGCGTCGATCAGCTCATCAGCATCGATCCCCGCGAGCGGGCAGCCCAGGATGACCCGGGGCGTGTCGCCGCACGCCTCCATGGTTGACAGCCCAACCGCCTCGAGGGCCTCAAAGATAGCGGGCACGTCCTCGATCTCCACCCAGTGAAGCTGAATGTTCTGCCTGTCGGTGATGTCCGCGGTCCCTCGCGCGTACTTGCTCGAGATCTCACCGATGGTGCGGAGCTGCGTGGTGTTGAGCTGGCCACCGTCGATCCGGATCCTGAGCATGAAGTACCGGTCATCGAGTTGCTCGGGCTCAAGAATGGCGGTCTTGCCGCCATCGATGCCGGGTTTGCGCTGCGTGTACAGCCCGAACCAGCGGAACCGGCCGCGAAGGTCGGCGGGATCGATGGAGTCGAAGCCCTGCTTGGCGTAGATATCGATGATCCTCTGGCGGACATTCAGCCCGTCGTCGTTCTTCTTGTTTTCCTCGTTCTTGTTCAGCGGCTCCCGGTACCCGAGGGCCCATTGACCCTCGCCGCGCCGCTGGCGAGTCCTCACCCGGGGAGTGCTGGCCCGGGGAGTGGTGGGAAGCGGTGGCGGTTCGGTGGCTATGTTCGGCGAATCAGCAGATGGCATCCGGCGGTCCTCACATCGGCGGGGGGCACACGCCAGCAACATGACGGCTCGTCGGCAGCCTGCAGGAGAAATTCGGCGCTGAACTCAGTCGGATGCTGCGGAGCCGGCGCGGGCACGCGCCCAGATCATTGGGGCAGCGATCAGTGGATGCGACGACACAGCGCGCTGCGGACGCGCAGTAGGTCTACGTGCCTGCGCATGACAAGCAAGGGGTCCGCGGCAGCCATACACGCATGGTCACACGAGTCCCCGCGAGGTGTCCAGGGACGGCGTGGCAGCCAGGTTCGCCTGCGTTCGCCCACGCGACGGTCAACTGCGATCCCAGCTGGGCTATTCCCACGATTGGACGTGTGGCGCGAGATGTCCGCTCCCACCCCGCGTGCGCGCCTTGATCAGCCACTACTGACCCAGCCGACTCCGGGTTCGGCCGGGCGCTGCACAGGAAGGTGCTGGCAATCGCACCAGGTACCGCCGGGGCACTCGCCATGGCGGCGCTCGCGGCAGGCCACACAGATCACACGTTGATTCTCGCGCACCCGGAGCGAATTACGAACGGCGAGCGTGGCCAGTTGCGCGCGGGGTAGAAGGTCAACAGGTCAAGGTCGGTCATTGCGTATGAGCCACCCCTGCCGGTTCGAGGAAGTGCGCGGCATGAATGAGCAGCCCGCGGAAGCCGTTCGGGATATCGTTCGGCTTCCTTTCCCCGACCGTCGCGACGCAGGCCGGGCGCTGGCGGCGGCGCTGCGGCGCCGTTTCACGGACCCGCACGGACAGTTGACGCTAAGCCGACCCATCGTGCTCGCCTTGCCGCGCGGCGGCGTGGCGGTGGGGTCGGAGGTTGCGCGCGACCTGGGTGCTCCGCTTGACGTGCTTGTTACCAGGAAAATCGGGCACCCCGCACAACCGGAGCTTGGTGTTGGCGCCATCGCCGAGGCGAGTGATCCGATTGAGCCGGTCTACGACGAGATGCTGCTTCGCGAACTGGGCCTGAGCAGGGACGAACTCGCCGACGTGGTGGAGCGCGAGCGTGCGGAACTTGCCCGCCGGGTGGAGGTTTACCGGGGCGGCCGCCCGCCACCTGAGGTGGCGGGAATGTCGGTCATTCTCGTCGATGATGGCCTCGCGACCGGAGTGACAGCGCGCGCGGCCCTGCGGGCGTCACGGGCCGCCCATCCAGCTTGGACCGTGCTGGCGGCCCCGGTCGGCTCGCCCGACTCGGTTGCCGCACTCAGCGGCGAGGCGGACGATCTTGTAGTGCTTGCGACACCCCGGGCGTTTCGCGCGGTGGGCGAGTGGTACACCTCGTTTGGCCAGCTTACTGACGCAGATGTGCTGCAGCTACTCAGCGAGGCAGCGAGCTCTTAAGCCGCATTCGCGCGGCGCATGCGGCGCCGCCGCTCCGCGGCACGCTCCTCCTCGTTCCGACCACCCCATACGCCATACTTCTCCGGGCGTGCGACCGCGTAGCTGAGGCACTCCGTCTGCACGGGGCACTGTGCACAGACTGCCTTGGCCTTGCGTTCGCGGATCTCCCGTTCTGGCTGGCGCTCGCCGTCTGGCCCAAAGAAAAGGACGAGGTCCTCACCCCGGCACGCGGCAGCATCCTGCCAGCCCCAGCTGGGGCGGGGAAGCACAGCGGTCTGCCGACGCACCTGAGACATGTATTGATCACCTCAACCGGATTGCTTGATCGGTCGCTCGGATTGCTTATCGTTCGCTCTATCGTCTATGGCGCGCTAGGCTCGCAAGAAGCGCAACCCACGCACGTGATTTTTCCGTCGCATCTTGCAACGTGCTTTCGCGGTCCCGTGTTCCCGGATGAGGCTGCGGCGACGTGCCACGACGATGAGACCGAACGGCTTGCGCGGCTCGTATCCCGAAGCCGAGGAACGCACGGTCTCAGGTCGTGCCTGCATGCCGGTGAGTAATCATGCCACCCCGTACCCGGGTTGCGCACGCTGCGTGGCAATAATTTCCAAGGCAATTTACAGCGCCCGCTTCCCGCTGCGCTGCGCAACCCGTCCGAGCGAATCCGTCCTAGACAGGTCACGCGTTCGCGCGCCACTATGGGCTGCATGCCAGCATCGGACGTCGCGCCGTTGCCCCGCCTCGGTGAGGTCTTTTTCGATGTGCGAGGCAACTCCCGCACCATGCGGCTCAGTTGGTACGCGGACACCGGGGTCGCGGTATTCAGCATCTGGCAGGGCGGCACCTGCACCGGCACCTTCCGGGTGCCGATCACGGACCTTCCCCGGCTTGTCGACGCGTTGCAGCGCGGTCCGCAGGGGGCGTCGGCGGCTGCCCGTGAGGTGCCGGCTACCGGACCCACGAACGTCCAGCGCTATCAACAGGACGGTTCCGAGCACGGCGGTTACGGGCAACCGGCCACGCCGAGCGGCTCGGACGCCGACCGGGGCCGCCACGCAGACCCTGGCCGCTACGGTGATCCCCTCACCCACGGCGAGATCGGCCCGCTACCAGCGCGAGCGGATCACGGCGAGTTCGGCGGGCAGGCCGTACCGGCGGCCTACGGTGGCTATCAGCCGCCCGGGAGCCTCCCCGGGCGGCATGCCCCGCCTGTGCCCAGCAGTTACGCCGAGCCGTCCCCTCAGGCGTCGTCCTACGGGCCGTCGCCGTCCGCGCCGTCACCGTCCGCGCCGTCGCCATCCGCGCCGTCGCCTGGTGGTGAGCATGGCTATCCGGAGCCGGGGGGATATGGGTATCCGGACCCAGGCAGCTACGGCGGGCAGGCCGAAGTCGCTGCTCAGGATGGGTATCCGCCGCTCGCGCACGACGGCTACCCCGACCCGGATGAGTTTGTCACGCGGGCGGATTCGCCAACCGCCGGAGCCTATCGCGATCCCCGTTATGGCAGCTATTCGCACGCCGGCGAGCGTGGTGGATCAGTCGGCCCGGGATCGCACGGCAGTCAAGGTTACGGCGATTACGCGGACCCGGGCGGCTATGCCGATCCCGGGCAAGCTCTCCCCAACACGGTGCCAACCAGCATGGTCCCGCCAGATCCCGCCATCTTTAACCAGGCGGCGCCGCCGACGGCCCCCTACCCGCCAGATCCCGCCATCTTTAACCAGGCGGCGCCGCCGACGGCCCCCTATCCGCCAGATCCCTATCTCGACGGCCCGCTGCCAGACAGCGAACAGGAAACAGCCCCGCCGCCACTGCGCCGACGCACAGCGCCGGGGCCACGGCACGCTCCGGATGAGGCCGGGTTCCGTTACGGCTACCCGCCACACGTGGAGCGCTGACTCGGCCGAAGCATCGGGTAGGCGCGGCTGGAGCGTGTAACGGACCCGCTCAGCGGGCCGGTCCGGGATCCGGGAACATCGAGGCACCCGGTCGCGTTCCTAGACATCGCCGGTGTGGCTGTGCGCCCCGGGCCGCACCCTTTGCCCTCGTGGAATACCGTCCGGCTGGAGCCACGTTGCGCCTTTCGCCGAGGAGGCGACCTCCACTCCGGTCAACGCGCCGGGGATCGCCATCCTTCTGGATGGCGATCCCCGGTTTATGTTCGCCGGGAGCCGCTTTCGGTGCCGGGCACTTGTGTTATGGGTGCCGCCTTGGGCATTCGTGGTTGGGCGCGTGGGGCGCTTACCGTAACGCCCCGGTCTGCGGCACTCTGACCAGGGCAGATGGCGAAGGTCTCAGACGTGACAGGTGACCCTGGTGGTAACAGGGAGCGGTTATTTCGTCTTCTCCTGGATACATTTATCTGCAGGAGAAGGGGGACTCCAATGGCGCAGAAGGTGTCGGTCACCTACGCGTGTGACTATGACAAGAAAGAGATCCAGCTCGGACAGGAGAGAACGCGTGCCTTCGGGCTAGACGGGCGGGGCTACGAGATCGACCTGTGCCGGAAGCACAGCGACAAACTCGATGAGATCATGGGACGCTACATCTCCTTCGCTCGCAAGGCGGCGGTGCGGGGCGTCCGCCGCCGGACGGCGGCGCACCGCCAGCGAAGCGCGCAGATTCGCGCCTGGGCAAAGAGCCGTGGTCTTCAGGTGAGCGACCGTGGCCGGATCCCGTCCGACGTGGTCAACAGGTACGAGACGGCACACCGTTAGGAGTCCGCTCCGTTCCGGTCGGGCCCTAGGCCGCTGGGATCGGATCGGCGTGCCAGGGTCGGCGACCGCAGTTTGCGCGGTCCAATGGCAGCGGCCAGTACCTGGGTGTTCGGCAGTGAGGTAGGTCCATCGTCCGTTTCGACCCGGACATAGGTGAGACCGATCTCGGTGACCGCGCCCTCGTACTGGCCGCCGAGGGCGCCGGATCGTATCCATACCTCGTCGCCGACCGCGAACGGCCGGGATTGGAGCAGGACAATTCCGGCGAACAGGTTGGCCAGGGTCTGCTGCGCGGCTATCCCAAGCAGCACGCCAATAACGGCGCCGCCGAGCACGAGCTGGGTGACGGGCAGACCGAAAAGCGACAGGGTGACCGCCACCGTCGTGATCAGGCCGACGAGGACCACGACGATCCTCACGAGCGCCGCGTGGGTCGACCCGATGCCTGGTTGCAGGGTCTCCTTTGCCTTGCCGGAAAGGCCCATGGTGGCGGCGGCAGCGAGCACGAAAAACGCCCCAGCCGTCCCATAGGAGACGGCCTTGTGCGCAGTGGTGAGCACCGCATGATCCGGGTGCCTGCCGAAGGTCCGTGACACCGCCGCGGCGGCGATGGCGAGCACGATGGCGAAGATCCACCGCCACGGCCGAGTGCGAGCCCGCACGCGGGCCACCTGTTCGGCCATGTCAAGCTGTCGCCTCTCCCGCAGGTCCACCCCCATGTCCCTCCTTCGTGTCATGCGACGTTACGGACGTGATGGAGAACATGCGGACGCACCGTCCCTACGGTATCCACGCGGACCCGCGGCCACACCACGCGCCCCGGCCGGGTTTGCGCCGCGGTCAGTAGCCCAGCTGATCCAGCTTGGCGTCACCGATGCCGAAGTGGTGGGCGATCTCGTGCACGACGGTGACCTGCACCTGGTGCGCTACTTCCGCACGAGAACCGCAGATGCTCAGGATAGGCAGACGGTAGATGGTTATCCGGTCGGGCAGGACACCCGCATACCACTGTCCCCGTGCGGTGAGGGGTATGCCTTCGTAGCGGCCGAGCAGGCCGGGTTCGGGAGGATCGGGCTCGTCTTCCACGAAGACGGCCACGTTGTCGATCAAGCTGGCCAGTTGCCGCGGAATACCGTCGAGCGCCTCGGCTACCAGGGCCTCGAACTCCTCCTGCCCGACCATCAGCACGCTTCCATTGTCACCGGTAACGGTGCTGAGCACACCAGGGCGGAAACGTCAGGGCTCCGGTTGGCGACGCGGTCGCCAACCGGAGCCCTCACGATCATGCTGGCCGCCCGTGCCCGTTTGGGGTGTGGCACGGGCCGTTACTAGGGCCTGCGGCCCATAAACGGCCTGCCGACTGGTACCGCCAAGCCGCCAGCCATGCCGTTAGTTACACCAGCGGCCGAGGCGTACCAAGCGGTCAGCGCGGTAAGCACCCCCACGTAACCGCCCACCTTGATGATTGTGGTGTTGGTGGCGAGGAACCCGATGAACAGGATGATTTCGGTGGCTTCCAGCGTCAGGAACACCCCGAACACCGCCGCGTTGACCTGCGTGCTCCACAGCAGCATGTAGGTGTTGAAGATCGCGAACGCAAGCAGGATCCAGCCGAGGTCATGGTCGGCCGCTGCTGGACTGGAGATCTTCGGCGCCACGATCAGTGCCCACAACGCGAGCCCGATCCAGAATCCACCGTAGGTGGAGAACGCCGTCGCGCCGAATACGTTCCTGTTGCGGAACTCCCACATGCCGGCCAGCAACTGGCCCAAGCCGCCATAGGCGAGGGCGTACCCGAGCCAGGCGTCCTTGCTGGCGGCGTTCATCCATCCCGCGTTGGCGGCCGATAGCAAGAATGTCGTGAGTGCGAAGGCTGCGAGGCCAAGCGGTGCGGGGTCGGCGACGGGGGCGACGGTGGGTGTCGTTGCAGAGCGATCATCGGTGACGCTCATGTTCACTCCCTAGAGGCAGGACGTGGTATCCCCTGGCGTCACGGGCGGCAGGGCGATACCGGAGGTGGAAATCTGCGGCCCGTGGACGCGCCACGCCCCCGACGGGTCGGGCAGCCGGGAGCGCTCCGATTCGGCGTAGGCATGCCGACAATTCAACTGGCGTGCGGTCCTGGCCCATACGGGACCTTCCCTCAGCTTATGAAGGCTCAACAGAACCGGCTGGAAGATCCGATACGAGAGTAACTCTGCCAACATCTCGCGTGTAGTGTCCAGGCTGCAACTTTCGAATCGTTACGTGCGGAAATGCGCCATGGCCGCTCCGTCACCCGGCCTGCGGCTGGGCAGGCGCGCTGCGGGCCAGAAGGCGGCCCAGGCCGGCCCGCGTCGCGAGGACGACCACGCGGTCCTCGGCGGCCAGAAGACACCCCTGATGGGGTCTCCAGTCCAGCTCATCGACGCCCCGGCGGCGCAGGGCGATGACGCGCGCCTGGCCCGCCTCATGCACATGCTCCAATGGCGTCCCCGCCAGCGCCGAACCGGCCTGCACGGGCACCTCCGCAATCAGCAAGACGTGGCGGCCCACCGGGATGGTGCGCAAGACCTGGTGCTCAAGCATCGCCACCGCGAATGACGGCGCAGCCAGGTAAGAGACGCTCCTCGACACGATATTTCCGCCCAGCGTCCGCTCCACCCGCTCGGCGAGGTCTTCGTCGAACAGCCGGACCACGATCCGCAGATCCTCGCGTACCGCCCTGGCATGCAGCGCGGTCTCCAGATTGAACACGTCGGTGCTCGTGACCGAGACCAGTGACCGGCAGTTATCGATACCAGCTGCGTGCAAAGTCTCGTCCCGGCTCGCCTGCCCCGTCACCACGGGAACGCCGAGACGCCGTGCCATGGGCACGCCCCGGGCGTTCGGGTTCCTGTCGACACCGATGACTGGTACGCCCAGGTCATGCAACTGCCCCACGATACGGGTGCCGACGTTGCCGAGCCCGACGACGATCACGTGATCGGAAATGGGCCGATTCCCGTCCAGCGTGCGCGCGAGCCTTGCCCCCACGATGGCGGCGGTGACCGTCGGCAGGAACGCCATTCCGTCGAAGGTGAGCATGACCTGGGCAAATCGCTCCGGTGCGCTCAACCCGACGTTGGTGCCCGCGGCTCCGGCCATGTCGAGCAGCGTCAGGTACAGGGCATCTGGCCACGCATAATTACCGGCGGTGGCGAGCAGCACGAATCCGCCGATGAGGATGGCGAAGAGAACGGCGAAGACGGCGCCGAGCCGTCGTCCGAGCATCGTCCGGAGGCGAAACGCGGCAGCTCGCGCCCGGGCCCGGCGTGCCCGGGCCAGCGGGTCCCGCGGGGTGCCATCCGCCACGGCCAGGACGAGGTCGGCGTGATGCTGGTCATCGGGCAGTATGCGCGGCTGGGTCCCGGTGCTGGTGTCGGCGAGGCCGCAGATGACCTGCTTGGGGTCGGTTTCGCCGCGCCGCGCAGCGTAGAGGGTGCGGCCAGACAGCCGGACGTGACTGGGCGCCGGCTCGCCGAGCGCGGCCGCCACGAAGGAAGGCGCGGCGACATCGGACTCGGACAGCACCGCGCAGTCGCGAAAGAAGGAACGGACCCGTCCACCGAGACGGGTGTTGAAAATGTGCAGCACCAGCCGCACGTCGGGATTGAGCTCCTGGGCACGCAGCGCGGCGTGGAAGTTACCCACGTCGTCTTGCTGAAGGAGCGCAAGAGCACGTGCGGAACCCACTCGTGCATCGCGGAATGCCTCGTCGGTCAGCGCGGGCCGTTCGATTAACCGGACGTTCGGCAGTTGTGCGATCTTGGGCCCCTCGTTGCGATCTCTTGACGGCAAGATCACCGTGACGTCCTCGCCGTACCTGCCGGTGAGTTCGGCCGTAATCCGGAAGGCGAGCGAGTCATCCCCGCATACCACGAGGTGACCTGACCGGGTGTTGCGGCGGCGGGGGACCGTTGGCACGGCGCGATCTTAGTGCACGGCGACGCACGCGGGCCGGATCGGGTTTCAAGCAGGCTCTCAAGGCATCACGACGTGCAGATGTTCTGGTTGGCCGTCCGGCCCGTCGTGCTCGGGGACGGCTGCGGCGTGGCGGTGCGCCCCGTCCGAGGCGTTGTTCCAGGCTTTGGTGACATCCGCGCCGTGGCGGCCTCGGTACCTGCCGGATGGCGCTGCCACGGCACGTCCCCGCGCAGGGAGGCGAAGATGCGTTGTGTCTGCGGCTGCTGCCACATGACGTTGGCCGTGTCGGTGGGATCGACGAGGCTGCGCGGGTAGGTCGGCACGGTGATGAACGTGAGCTTGCTCGTTGGCATGTTCTTCAGCGTGCTGGCCAGGTTGTAAAGACCACCGATCCCGCCGAGGCCGCTGTCGATGGTAAGCGACTTCGTCGCCGCGTCAAGGAAGCGGTAGATCGAAATCGGGTTGTACAGCTTGCTTCGCGCCCGGCTGGCGAGCGACGACATGAAAGCCTGCTGCCGCGAAATGCGCCCGAGGTCGCTACCGTCTCCCAGGCTGTACCGTGCCCGTACATACGCGAGTGCCTGGTTGCCATGGAGCACGTGGCGGCCGGCAGGCAGGTAGAGCTTGGCCTTGGCATCGGCAATGGGCTGCCTGGTGCACACATCGACGCCGTCAAGCGCGTCCACCATGTCTTTGAAGCCAGCGAAGCTGATCACAACGAAGTGACTAATGCGCAGCCTGGTATTGCGCTCGACCGCCCTGATCGTGCAGGCCGCGCCCCTGGCCTCGTCACCGTGGGTGCTGCCGAGCGTGAACGCGTCGTTAATCTTGAAGTCCTCGGCGGCGGATCGCTCTCCGCCGCCCATGTCGCATGAGGGTATGTGAACCCACGAGTCACGCGGAATCGAGATGACCTCGGCCCACTTCCGGCTCGCGGCGATGTGCACGATCATCAGCGTGTCGGAATGCCCGGCCGCGTAGTCTGGGGGGTTGCCGTACTGCCCGTTGGTGCCAGCCCGGCTGTCGTCGCCAATGACCGCGATGTTCTGGGCGCCTGGGTGCAGATCTACGGGCTGGGCACCGACCAGGCCGCCGATGTCACGGACGCGGATGTTCCCGTTGAGATGCCGGTAGCCAAGGTAGACGATCAGGGCAGCCACGCCGAGAGCAAGGGTCACGATCACGCTTACCCAGGCCACGATCCTGCGGCGCAGAGCCCGGCGGGCCAGTGTCCGCCGGGACGACGAATCGCCCTGATCGCTCGCAGGCTCCTCGAGATCACTGGGCATATTGCGATATGTTAACGGTTTGGTTGAATCCAAACGCAATTGAACCTATGTGTTAGCTGAGACTCCGCCCTGGGGAGTAGCCAAGAAGCATCCCCCGGTACGACGCGATCGCGCCTCCACTGGCGCAGGATGGTGGGAGAGCCACGTAGGTGTTATGTGAGGAAGGACCCGGCGATGACGACCAACCGTGCGATCCGTGCGTCGGATCAAGACAGGGAGCACGTTGTCGACATCCTTCGCACCCAGTACAGCGAGGGCCGGCTGACGCTGGACGAGTTCGACGAACGCATCACCGCCGCCTACGCGGGGAAAACGTGGGGTGATCTGCTCGACTTGACCAGGGATCTCCCCGTTGAGGTGCGGCTCGGCGCGGATCAGGCTCCGGCCGCGGCCGGAGACCAGCGGGCTCCGGCTGAACGATCACTGTGGCCTGCCTTCCGGCTGGTCCCGCTTGTGCCGCTGCTGCTCGCAGCGGTGCTCCTATCCTCGCTCGCCTGGGGCGGCATGGGCCACGGGCCTGGCCATCACCACTTTGTGCCGTTCTTCCCCATTTGGCCAGTGCTGTTGATCACGCTACTGTTCCTGCGGAGCGGCCGCTGGCGCAGGCGCGGGTGGCACCGCTAACGGCTGCGGCACGCTTGCGCCAAGGCGAGGAAAAGGCCGTCGTCCCCGCTTACCTCGGGGTGCCACTGAACGGCGATCACGAACTGGTGATCATCGAGCTCAACTGCCTCGATCGTCCCGTCATCCGACCAGGCGGTGGCCGTGAGCCCGGTGCCCAGCCTTTCGATCGCCTGGTGGTGGTGGCACGCCACCCAGAGGGTGTCGCGTCCTAGGATCTTTGCGACGTGACTGCCCGGCTCCACCCGTACGGACTGCCTCCCATATTCGCCTGGCGCGGGTGCATGACCATCGTGACGGGCGGTCTCGGGCAGGTGCTGGCACAGCGTGCCGTTCAGGAATACGTTGATCACCTGTAGCCCGCGGCAGATGCCAAGAACCGGCACCCCGCCGCGCAACGCCGCGGCGAGCAGCGCCAGCTCAGCGGCATCCCGCCCGTGGTTCACCTCAGCGGTTCTCGGGTGCGGCGTTGCCCCGTACAAGGCTGGGTCAACATCGCCGCCCCCGGCTAGCACAAGCCCGTCAAGCCCGCTCAGCGCGCCCTCGATGCCGGGCACGGGCGGCAGGACGACGGGCACGCAGCCCGACGCGGCGACCCGGTCCACGTACGACTGCGGTATGAGCGTCGCTTGCTCCTGCCAGCCGGACCACTTCGCGTGCTCTCCGTACGCGCTTATCCCGATCACACGCCGGCGCGCGGATTCTGGTCGGCCACTTACCTCATTCATCACGGCATCTACGCTCTCAGACGGGGGTGACATAGGCACCGGTGATCCCCCATCGACGATGAAGCCCGCCGCCCCGGCATTCGCGTGCCTGGTGGTGCCAGCGGCAGCCGTTCGGCCGATCCGGCGCGCACCTGCTACGAGGCCGGGCGGCCGAGGTCGGGCGGCAAGCTCGCCGCGGCGCCGCGGTCGAGCAGCACGAGCGTGCGCTGCCGGCCGCGGGCACCGGCCGCGGGCACCTGCACCGGGCCTGCGTCGGACAGGGCAAGACGCACGGCGCCTGCCTTCTCCCGGCCGACCGCGATGATCCAGACCTCGCGTGCTGCCCGGATCGCCGGCAACGTGAGCGACACACGAATGGGCGGAGGCTTGGGCGCGCCGCGAACCGCTACCACCGGCCGGTCGTCGTACAGTGCCGGCATCCCAGGGAACAGGGATGCGACGTGGCCCTCGGGTCCGAGTCCGGCCAGCAGCACGTCAAATGAGGGCACCGGGCCGTGGTCTTCCGGGCGGGTGGCGCCGCGCAGCAGTGCCGCGTACCGCGCTGCCGCGGCCTCCGGGTCGTTTCCATCGGGACCGTCGGTTCCAGGCATCGGGTGAACCCGGTCTGGATCCGTGTCGACGTGATCAAGCAGGGCATCGCGGGCACCGGTCTCGTTCCGCTCGGGATCGCCGGTGGGCAGGAACCGCTCATCGCCCCACCAGATGTCCAGGTGCCGCCAGTCCACGGCGTCTCGCGCTGGGGCTCCGGCGAGCTCACGCAGCACGGCCGTCCCGATGCCGCCGCCCGTCAGCACGAGCGCGGCGGTTCCCCGCGCCGCCTGTACGTCCACAAGCCTGGTCACAAGCCGCGCCGCCACCGCCTTGGCCAGCAGTCCGCTGTCGTGGTGGACGATGACCTCGGGTGTGGTCATCCGCCCGTCCCGCTGAGCGCGAACTGGGCGATGACCTCCGCGTACACCTCGTCCGGGTCCAGCTTGCGCAGCTCCTCACCCAGCAGCTCCGTGGTCTCCCTGCGATGCAGCGCCACCATGCGGTCGGGCTGACCGGGCCGGGACAGCGTCGCTACCCGGCCGTCGGGGCGGGTGAGCGCGATATCGCCCGCCAAGGTCGACAGGCGCGCCTCGGTGATGCCGGGTCCGGGCGAGGTTTCCGTGGTGAACGGCACCTGGAGGCGGATGGCGAGCCAGGCGGAGAGCAGCGCGGCAGTCGGGTTGCCTTCCTCGGCCGCCACCAGCCCGCCGGTAATTTCCTCGTGCGGCTGGTCAAGCGCGGCGGCCAGCAGTGAGCGCCATGGCGTCGCCCGGGCCCAGGCGAAGTCGGTGTCGCCGGGGCGGTAGCTCGCCGCGAGGTTGGTGAGCGCGTGCGTTGGTTCCTCGCTCACCGCCGCATCCGTGACCCGCCGCTGTGCGAGCGCGCCGAGCGGGTCGCCGGCCGGGACCTCAGGTGCGACGCCTGGCCACCACATCACCACCGGGGTGTCGGGCACCAGCAGGGGAGCCACCACCGAGTCGGCATGCTGGCCGAGCGGACCATACAGCCGCAGCAGCACGGTCTCGCCCGGCGTGTTCTCGCCCGCGCGGATCTCGGCGTCCAGCCGCGGCCCTGAGCGGCCGTCACGGGTAATCACGCCAAGCACCCGGCAGGGATGCTCCCGGCCCGCCTGACTCGCGGCCCGGATAGCGTCGTACTGCAATGCCTCGTCCGTGCCAATCACCAGGGTGAGCACCATGCCCATGGCCGGCCCGCCCAGGCGGCGTCGCGCCTCGGTCACCGCCTGCTGGACCTGCCCGGTCGTGGTGTCGGTCAGATCGATAATCATCGCGTCGCAGTCCTTGTCTCCGGTCCGGGCATCTCCGCCATGGCACTCAAAGCCGCCGCCACGTGCGGCCGTCCCTGGCCATCAGCTCATCGGCCGAAGGCGGGCCCGAGGTGCCCGCCAGGTATGGCTCGGGCTTCAGATGCTCCGCCCAGAATTCCTCGATGGGGTCGAGGATGCGCCAGGAGAGTTCCACCTCTTCGTGCCGCGGAAACAGCGGCGGGTCACCAATGAGCACGTCGAGGAGCAGCCGCTCATAGGCCTCTGGGCTCGACTCCGTGAACGACTCGCCGTAGGCGAAATCCATGTTGACGTCGCGGACCTCCATGGCGGTGCCCGGCACCTTGGAGCCGAACCGCACCGTCACCCCTTCATCCGGCTGCACTCTGATCACCAGCGCGTTCTGGCCGAGTTCTTCGGTGTCGGTCTTGGCGAATGGCAGGTGGGGCGCGCGCTGGAACATCATTGCGATCTCCGTCATCCGGCGCGGCAGGCGTTTGCCGGTGCGCAGATAGAACGGGACTCCGGCCCAGCGCCGGGTGTCGGCATAGAGCTTGACCGCGGCATAGGTCTCGGTGGTGGAGCCGGGCGGAATGCCATCCTCCTCCAGAAACCCCCGCGCCTCGACGCCGCCCTGCCATCCGGCCGCGTACTGCCCACGGGCGGTTCCGGTCGCCAGATCGTCGGGGAGCTTCACCGCGGACAGGATTTTCTCCTTCTCCAAGCGCAGCGAATCCGCGTCAAAGGAAACGGGCTCTTCCATCGCGGTGAGCGCGAGCAGCTGCATCAGGTGGTTCTGGATCACGTCGCGGGCGGCGCCGATGCCGTCGTAGTAGCCGGCCCGGCCGCCGATGCCAATGTCCTCGGCCATGGTGATCTGCACATGGTCCACATAGCGGCGGTTCCAGATCGGCTCGAACAAGGTGTTCGCGAAGCGCAGAGCGAGGATGTTCTGGACGGTCTCCTTGCCCAGGTAGTGATCGATCCGGAACACCGAGTGCCGTGGGAACACCGCGTCCACGATCGCGTTGAGTTCGCGCGCGCTCGCCAGGTCGTGCCCGAACGGCTTTTCGATCACGACACGCCGCCACGGCTGGTGGTCGCCCTGCGACGGCCCCTCGCCGGGTGTGGACAGGCCGGAACGCTTCAGCTGCCGGACGACGAGTGGGAAGAACTTGGGCGGGATTGACAGGTAGAAGGCGTAGTTTCCGCCGGTGCCGCGCTCGATGTCGAGGTCGGCGACCGTCCGGGCGAGCCGGTCGAACGCGCCGTCGTCGTCGAATTCACCGGGCACGAAGCGCACACCTTCCGAGACCTGTTGCCACACGTCGTCACGGAACGGCGTGCGCGCATGCTCCTTTACCGCCTCGTAGGTGACCTGGGCGAAGTCCTCATGAGCCCAGTCCCTGCGGGCAAACCCGACAAGTGAGAAGCCCGGCGGGAGCAGTCCGCGGTTGGCGAGGTCGTAGATGGCAGGCATCAGTTTCTTGCGTGCCAGGTCACCGGTCACGCCGAAGATCACCACCACGCAGGGGCCGGCCACCCGGGGGATCCGCCGGTCCCTCGGGTCACGCAGCGGGTTGGCGCTGGCGACCGCTGGTTCTTTCATTCCGTCCCTCCTGCCGTGGTCCGGGCAGCTCCGCCAGCGGGGGCTGCGCCGGCTGCGCTGCCGCCAGCGGGGGGTTCGTCGGCTGGAGCTCCGCCGGCTGGGGCTGCGCCGGCTGGGGCTGCGCCGGCTGGGGCTGCGCCGGTTGCGACGCCGCCTGCCGCCGCACTGGCCGTCGCGGCACTGAGCAGCTGCTCGAGGCCGGCGGTGCGGCTGAGCAGATGCAGCCGGACCGCCGGGCGGCCCCTTCCGCGTAGCGCGCCGAGGTCACCGAGGGCCTGAGCCAGCTGCAGTCGGCCGAGCGAGTATGGCGCTCCAGGCACCAGAACGTCTCGCTCGATAGTCCCCGTGATCTGCAGGAACACACCCTTCGGCGGGCCGCCCTTGTGGTACTGCCCGGTGGAATGCAGGAACCGCGGTCCCCACCCGAATGTCACTGGATGGGTGGTGCGCGCCGCGAGTGCGCGGCGCAGCCGGGCCGCGTCGCTATCGCCCGCCCTGTCCAGGTAGGCCATAACGGCCAGGTAACCAGCCTCGGGTAGTGACCAGATCAACGCGTCGAGCACGCCGGCGAGGTCCCCGGCGCCGCGTAGGTGCGAAGGATCCGCGTAAACCTCCACGGCTCCGTCGGTGAACACCGGCTCGCCCGTGGGCAACGGCCCATCACCGGCCTGCTCGAGCAGGCTGGCCGTGTTGTCCTTGGATTCCTGCACGTTCGGCTGGTCAAACGGGTTGATACCGATGAGCCGGCCCGCGACCGCCGTCGCGTACTCCCACATGAGGAACTGGGCGCCAAGCGGCCCGGTCACCACGGTGTCCGCGGGCCGCTGTATCTCGGGCCGCGCCGAATCCAGCGGGCGTGGCGCGTCCAGTGCGATCAGATGGAAATCCGGACCGGGGGAGAAGCCGGGCGCACCAGCCGATTCCACCACGACCGGCAGGATCCCGCGGCCCTGTTTGCCCGTGGACTCGGCTAGCAGTTGCTCCGCCCAGTCGCCGAAGCCGATGATGCCTGAGCCATGATCGGCGATGATCGCTTTGTTGTGGCCGGCCTCGGCGAAGCCACCCAGGGCGGCGCCGAGCAGCAACCCCGGATTCCCGTCGTCGTGGCGGAGCGCTGGCACCACCGCCTCAGCCTGGTCGAGCAGCGCGGCTACGTCGGCGCCCGCCAGGGCGCTCGGCACGAGGCCGAACGCGGTAAGCGCGCTGTACCTGCCGCCAACGTTCGGGTCGGCCAGCATGACGTGGTAGCCGGCCTTGCGTGCCGCCTCCTCGAGCGGTGAGCCAGGATCGGTGACGACCACGAACCTCCGCGCCACCTCCTCGGCGCTCAGCCCAAGATCATGTAGCGCCTGCTCGTAGATGCGGCGGTGGCTGTCGGTCTCGATGGTCGAGCCACTCTTGCTGGACACAACCACGAGTGTGCGGTCCAAACGGTCCTGGAGCACACGCGCCACCTGGTGCGGATCGGTGGTGTCGAGCACAGTGAGCGGCGTTCCCGCGGTGCGGGTGATGACTTCGGGAGCTAGCGAAGATCCACCCATCCCGGCGAGCACGATATGATCAAGCCCGTCCTCGCGGGCACGCGCAGCAAGCTCGGCAAGCTCACTGACCAGCGGCCGGGAGACGGCGGGCGCGTCCAGCCAGCCAAGCCTGGCTCCCGCTAGCTCTTGGGCGGACCCGCCCCACAGCCCTGTTTCTTTGGCGGCGAGAGCCTCAGGTACGCCATCGGAAGTTAGCTTCGCGAGCGCGTGGTCAGTAGCCTCGGTCGCCGCCTGGCTGCGGGTCTCGACGGTGACCCCGGCAGCGCTGGCCGCCATCGTGCTCATTTCCTGCTCACCCGGCTTTCCCTGTCATGCGCGCCATCTCCTTGTCGATGGTGTCAAGCAGCTCAGCCCAGGAAGCGGAGAACTTGTCCACGCCTTCGCTCTCCAGCACGGCCGTGACGTCGTCGTAGGCGATGCCGAGCGCTTCGAGGTCGGCGAAGACCTTCCTGGCCTCGTCGTAGGTGCCGCGTACGGTGTCGCCACGGAGCGGGGCGTGATCGGCGGTGGCTTCGATGGTTGCTTCCGGCATCGTGTTCACGGTCCCGGGGGCGACGAGCTCAACGACGTACCGAGTGTCGTCGTATGCGGGATCTTTGGCGCTGGTGGATGCCCACAGCGGCCGCTGCCGGTTTGCGCCCGCGGCGGCCAGCGCCTCCCAGCGCGATGTGGCGAACTTCTGCTCGTACAGCTCGTAGGCGAGTCTGGCGTTAGCGATCGCCGCCGTCCCGCGCAGCGCCGCCGCCTCGGGCGTGCCGATCTTGTCGAGCCTGCTGTCTACCTCCGTGTCCACCCTGCTGACAAAGAACGAGGCCACCGAAGCGAGCTTGGACAGATCATGCCCGGCGGCCGCCGCCTTCTCCATGCCGCTCATGAACGCGTCAATGACGTCCGCATACCGGTCCAGCCCGAAGATCAGCGTCACATTCACACTGATTCCCTCGGACAGGCATTGTGTGATAGCGGGAAGGCCCTGCTGTGTCGCGGGGATCTTGATGAACAGATTCGGCCGGTCCACCATCCACCACAATCCACGCGCTTCCGCGACGGTCTTACCAGACTCGTCCTTCGCGATCCTCGGATCAACTTCCAGCGACACCCGGCCGTCCACCCCGCCGGTCGCGTCGTACACCGGGCGCAGCACGTCACACGCCCAGCGGATGTCGTAGGTCGTGATCGCGCGGGATGCTTCCCCCACGGTGACGCCCCGCAGCGCCAGGTCGGCGATCTGCTCGTCGTAGGCGGATCCCTTGCTCAGTGCCTTATCGAAGATCGTCGGATTGGATGTGACGCCAACCACGTGCCTGTTGCGCACAAGCTCGGCCAGGTTGCCCGATGTCAGGCGGGCTCGGCTCAGGTCGTCCAGCCAAATCGCGACGCCTTCGGCAGACAGCCGCGCAAGCCTGTCGGATGCCGGTGAATCGGACGCCGGTGTTGCGATGGGAGGCATGGTGTGGCTTCCTTCCGTCGTTCTGCCGTCGGCGTCATCCGCCCGCCCCGATCTCGTACGGCAGCCTGAGGCGGCCATCCGGCGGCGTGTAACCTCTTGTTCTCCTCAGCCCTCGTTAACTGTCTTCCCCTGTGGGGACGCTGCATCCGGGGATGGCACCGAGGGACTGGAAAGTCCCGAGGCCCGGCCGGCCGCGTCCGCACCCGCCTTCGCGGTCTTTGCGATGCTCGAACGCGCGGCCTCGGCTACCCGCTCGGCTGTGAAGCCGAACTGCTCATACAGCGTCTGGTATGCGGCGGAGGCGCCAAAGTGCTCAAGGCTGACGCATTCGCCCGCCTCGCCGGCGATTGCCCGCCAGCCGAGCGAGATTCCTGCCTCCACACACACCCGGGCACGCACAGCTGACGGCAGCACACTCCTCTGATAAGAAGCGTCCTGCTCCACGAACCACTCCAGGCACGGCATGGAAACGACGCGGGCGCTGATTCCGTCGCGCGCGAGAATCTCGCGTGCAGCGAGGGCAATCTGCAGCTCGCTGCCGGTGCCGACCAGCAGCACATCGAGGCTAGGCGCGTCGGCGAGCACATAGCCGCCGCGTGCCACGCCCTCCGCGCTCGCCAGCGCTTGCGCGTTTCCGGCGCTCCGGTCGAACACCGGCAGGCTCTGCCTGGTCAGGCAGAGCCCAGCGGTGCGCCCACGCCGCAGAATGGTCCGCCAGGCAATCGCCGTCTCGTTAGCGTCGCCCGGCCGCACCACGTCAAGGCCAGGGATGGCCCGCAGCGCCCACAGGTGCTCGACAGGCTGGTGGGTCGGCCCGTCCTCGCCAAGGCCGATTGAGTCATGCGTCCACACATAGGTCACCGGCAGGCCCATCATCGCCGCGAGCCGCACCGCGGGCCGCATGTAGTCGCTGAACACAAGAAACGTACCCCCGTAGGGCCGGGTCGGCCCGTGCAGCGCAATGCCGTTCAGGATCGCGCCCATCGCATGCTCGCGGACCCCAAAATGCAGTATGCGCCCGTACGGGTGGCCAGGAAACTCCTTGGTCTGGAACCGCTCGGGGATGAACGACGGCTCGCCCTCCATCGTGGTGTTATTGCTCTCCGCGAGATCGGCCGAGCCGCCCCACAGCTCAGGAAGCGCGGGGGCGAGTGCGTTGAGCACGGCGCCGGACGCCCGGCGCGTGGCCATCGGCTTGCCAGCGGGAAAGCCGGGCAGCACGCCCACCCAGCCGTTGGGGAGTTCGCGCCGGGCCAGCCGGTCGAAAAGGGCCTTGCGGCCCGGGTTGGCCTGCGCCCACCTCGCGAAGGACTCCTCCCATTCGGCGCGGAGTTGCTTGCCGCGCTGTGTCACCCGCCGTGCCTGGCTGACCAGCTCTTCTTCCGCGGGAAAGCTGACCTCGGGATCGAAGCCAAGGATCCGCTTGGTCGCCGCCACCTCGTCCGCGCCGAGGGCGGAGCCATGGATCTTTCCCGTGTTCTGCTTGTTCGGTGCCGGCCACCCGATGATGGTGCGCAACGCGATGAACGAGGGCTGACCGGCATTGGCGAGCGCGTCTAGGTACGCGCGGTGCAGGGCCGCCACGTCCTCGTCGTATCGGCGGTTCTCGCGGTCGCCCTGCACCCAGTCCACATGTTGCACGTGCCAGCCGTAGGCGGCATAGCGTGCGCAAACGTCCTCCGACTTGGCGATGTCGGTGTCGTCTTCGATGGAGATGTGATTGTCGTCATAGAGCACGATCAGGTTGTCGAGGCCGTGGTGCCCGGCCAGCGCCGACACCTCATGGCTGACGCCTTCTTCTATGTCGCCGTCCGAGGCGAACACGAAGATGTGATGGTCGAATGGGCTGCGCCCGGCCGGCGCGTCGGGGTCGAACAGGCCGCGTTCCCTGCGGGCGGCCATGGCCATGCCCACGGCGTTGCCGAGGCCCTGCCCGAGAGGGCCCGTGGTGGTCTCGATGCCGGGGGCGATCCCGCGCTCTGGGTGCCCAGGTGTGCGGCTGCTCCACTTACGGTAGGCCCGGATGTCGTCGAGGGTCATGCCGTACCCGGACAGATAGAGCTGCAGGTACAGGGTCAGGCTGGAGTGGCCAGCCGACAAGACGAACCGGTCCCTGCCCGGCCACCCCGGGTCCGCGGGCTCGTGGCGAAGCAGGTGCTGAAACAGGAGGTACGCCGCGGGGGCTAGGCTCATGGCTGTGCCGGGATGGCCAGAACCCGCCTCTTCCACGGCATCCATCGCCAGGACCCGGATCAGATCGACGGTCCGGCGGTCTGTTTCCGTCCATTCGAGCGCGCGCGGCTGGTTGGTCACCGTGAGATCTCCCGTCTCGCTAACCCCGCACCGCGCGGACGGCACGCAGGTGGGTCGCTGCGGCCGCCCTCCGGCGCGTGGGGCGATCACTGCAATGAGCCTATCCTTGGCCCTGGTCGGCAAAACCGTATGGCCCGGTTCCAACGCACCGCCCGCGCAAGCCGCACGGAAGGCGGGCAGGGCCGCGGTGGCTGTCGCCGACGATGGTCCCTAACGGCTGCCGCGGCGCGCGCCGACCGCGCCCGTGCGAGGCGGTTATCGGGAGGTAGGCATGAGCGCCGCAGCCCTGTTCGTTGCGGTGTTTCTGGCCCGCGGTGGAAGCCGTGGAGGCGGCAACCATCGTGCTCGCGGCCGGCGCGGCGCGTGACTGGCGATCGGCAATGATGGGCTTGCCAATCTTGCCAGCTTGTCAAGACCGCCGCGAGAGGCAAACGGCAATCTGTGGATGAGCGGCTACCACTAGGGCCTGTGCTGGAATGATGCGCTCGCGCGCCGAGCGGTCGGCCGCCGCCGGGGCGCCGACGGGCCGCTTATGAGGCTGGCGGGGCCGGCCACTACAGTGAGCGGCAAGCAGCAACACGCTCCCGCGGCCCAGCGGGCGCTCGCCATGCATTCCCGAGGTATTGCGTGACCCAGGTCCCCCCAGCAAGCCCGCTGGTCGCCGAGTGCGCGAGCCGCCCAGTTGGCGGCGCTGTCGGCGGCGCGGCGCGGCGGCGGTCTCCCGGTGCCACGCTGTACGCGTACCTCGCCCTGACGAAGCCGCGGATCATCGAACTGCTGCTCATCACCACGCTCCCGGTGATGTTTCTCGCGGCGCGCGGCGTGCCACAGTGGTGGCCCGCGGTCGCCACGCTGATCGGCGGCGCCACCTCAGCGGGCAGCGCCAACGCTCTGAACTGCTATATCGACCGCGACATCGACAGAAAGATGCGCCGCACGCGGCGGCGGCCACTCGCCGCCCCCCGGGTGAGCATCGTCAGCCCGCGTGGGGCGCTGATCTTCGGTGTGGTGCTCGCGATCGCGTCTACCTGCTGGCTCTGGCTAGCGGTCAACGGGCTGTCCGCGGCGCTTGCGCTCTTCGCCAACCTGTTCTACGTGTTCGGCTACACGATGCTGCTCAAGCGGCGCACCGCCCAGAACATCGTGTGGGGCGGTCTCGCCGGCTGTTTTCCCGCGCTGATCGGCTGGACGGCGATCACTGGGCGGCTCGCCTGGGCGCCGCTGCCCCTCTTCCTCGTGGTTTTCTTCTGGACACCGCCGCATTTCTGGGCGCTGGCGATGCGCTTCAAGCAGGACTATGCGGCAGCGGACGTGCCGATGCTTCCGGTTCTCGTCAGCGACCGGCAGGTGACGCGGACCATCGTCAGGTATTCCTGGGCGATGGTGGCCTGTTCTTTGCTGCTCTGGCCGGTGGCGAGGACCGGACCGATGTACCCAGCCGCGGCTGCGATTCTCGGCGCGCTTTTTCTCAGCGAGGCCTACCGGCTGGCGGCGCGGGCGCGTTCGGCCGACTCTGCTGGCCGCACCGGAATAGCTGTGCTTCAACCGATGCGGCTCTTCCACTGGTCCAACACCTACCTGGCACTGCTCTTCCTCGCGGTGGCCATCGATCCTCTGCTGCATTGACTCTGCCCTAAAACGACGCACCGGCTGAGCTGAGGTTCGGGGGTGGGCTTACCGGCTGGGCTGAGGTTCGGGGGTGGCTTACCGGCTGGGCTGAGGTTTCCGTGGGTGGCCCGCCGACCAGGGCTGGGCATGGGGTGGCGGCGGGCCGCAGGGGTGGCGGGCGGCGCGCCCGCGCGCGGGCGGATACGCTCCACAGCTATGGCTGTCCCAATGCCGGTCTTCGACCCAAAGGCTGTGATTGAAGGCCGTGCGCCGGGTCGGCCCAGAGTTGCGCTCATCGTCGGCACGATCGTCGCGGCGGCGTGTGCCCTGATCATGCTTCTTGTCCTTGCCGTGGAAAGCGACGTGCAGGGGCACAGTGAGCTGCCTTTCCTCATCGCCTTGCCGTTCGCGTTGCTGCCCGTGCCGCTGCTCGTCGCGCTTGTTCTGCTTGCGGACAGGCTCGAGCCCGAGCCGCGAGCGAACCTGATCTTCGCCTTCATTTGGGGCGCTGGGGTGGCGGCGCTTGTGGCGGTGATCATCAACTCGCTAGGCCTCGAATTCGTCACCATGCCGGCGCTCGGCAAAACAGCCGGACAGTATGTATCCGCGACGTTCGGCGCACCGCCCGTCGAGGAAACGCTGAAGGGCCTGGTCCTGGTCCTGTTGCTGCGGCTACGCAGGCAGGAGCTCGACGGTCCGACGGACGGCATCATCTACGCCGCGATGGTGGGCCTGGGCTTCGCGATGATGGAGAACATCGGCTACTACATCGACGCGTTGGTAAAGCCGGAAATAGGCGGCGCGAAGCTGCTTGGTCTCACATTCGTCATGCGCGGGGTGGTATCGCCGTTCGCCCATCCCATTTTCACGTCCATGACGGGCATCGGCGTTGCCTATGCCGCCTCCCATCGCCGCGCCACCTGGGCGATCCCGCTCGGCTGGTTTGCCGCAATGCTGCTGCACGGGACCTGGAACGGTCTTTCCGAGCTCGGCCTTGCCGGGCTTGGCGTCGCCTACCTGATCCTGTCCTGCGTATTTCTGGGGCTGATCGTGGTTCTGGTGCGCGACAGGCACCGGATCGTCGCCCTGATCAGACGCTGCCTGCCCGGCTATGTGCCGACGGGCCTCGTTGCGCCACAGGACGTGGTTATGCTGAGCACTCTTCGCGGTCGCAGGGTCGCACGCAACTGGGCACGGGCCAACGGAGGAAGGCCCGCGGCGGTTGCGATGACCGATTACCAGCTCGCTGCGACCGAACTGGCAATGCTGCACCAGCGCGCGGAGCGCGGCGTGATCAGCCCGCCGGAGTTTGAGACGCGGCGGCAGGCTCTGCTCAGCCTGATGCAAATGGCCCGGACGGAGTTTCTCCGTCGGCGGCCCGGCCCGGCCGCACCGCGTGGCCCTGTCCCGCCGCGTGGCCCTGTCCCGCCGTGGGCACCGCAGGGCGGGTCCGGCTTCATCCGGGGGGAGGTGCACCGCGCACCTGTTCCACCTCCTGGCTTTCCGGCTGCGGCTGGGCCCGGGTACCCGCCGAGGCCAACGGTTGAGCCATCGGGTCAGCGGCGACGCCGGGGCCAGCACGCACCGGGCCAGCAGCCACCCCGGTGAAGGCTGGCTCAGACGCCACCGGCATGATCGTTCCGCGGTCCCGCAGGGACAAGAACAAGCGCAGAGCCGCGATCCACACCAGCACCGACCCGAGGACGTGCAGTCCAACGAGGACTGGCGGCAAGCCAGTGAAGTACTGGATGTAGCCGAGGGTTCCTTGCACGCTCATTGTGGCCAGCAGCACCCAGCCGAACCTGACGGTCAATGGGGGCGCACCCGTCAACCGCAGCCCGGCCAAGAGCGCGATCGCCAGGCCGGCAAACAGCCACCCGATGTCCGCGTGCAGCTGGGTCGCGCCTTCGAGGGGCAGGTGATAGCGGGGTGCCGACGCGTTGCCCGCCAACGGGCCAGTTCCCGTGACCACGGTTCCTGCGGCGAACATCAGGCCCGCAACGGCAAGCACCGCACCACTGAGCAAACGCAGGTCGGCCCGGGCAAGCGGCTGCGCGGGGGCCGTACCTTCGCCACACCGCACATAAAGCAGCACGGTAAGAGCCACAATCACCATGGACACGAGAAAGTGGACGGACACCATGGCTGGGTTGAGCGCGGTCAGCACGGTGATGCCACCCAGCATCGCCTGAAGAATGATGCCGGCTGGTTGTGCGGCGGCAAGCCAGACCAGATCGGTACGGCGCCGGGGGAGACCGTCAGGTCCGGCCACGCGCAACCGCCAAGCCGCGACGAAAACGGCCACCGCGACTGCCATCACGACGAATGTGAACAGCCTGTTGCCGAACTCGATCCACGTATTCACCATGGTCTGGCCCGGCGTGCGCGTCGCCGTAAGGCTCTGTACGGTGCACTTCGGCCAGTCCGGGCAGCCGAGCCCGGACTCACTGAGGCGGACCGCGGCGCCGGTGACGATGATCCCCGAGTTGGCGACAACCCCGGCGAGAGCCAGGCGGCGGAAGGCGGCCGGGCTTGGCCGCCAGACGAACGCGATCAGCCGTGCGATGCCGGTTCGTGGGATGCTGCTGACGTTGCTGGCCACCTGCTCATCGTAGGAGCCCGTGGCCGCAGCGGCGGAGGAGCCCGTGGCCTCATCGCAGGATTCCCCCGCGCTCCCGTCATGCTTCCGGGCTCGCGGTCGCGGTCCCGCGGGTGGCCCCAATGCATGCCGCCATGACGCAGCCGATGGCAAACCATTCGCGGGCGGCCAGCACCTGGCCGAGCAGAGCCAATCCGACCAGCGCCGCCACTGCTGGTTCGAGGCTCATAAGGATGCTGAACACCCGGGGCGGCATCCTCCGCAACGCTTCGAGTTCGAGCGAGTACGGAATGACCGAGGAGAGCAATCCGATACCGGCGCCGATCGCTAGCACCTCGGGCCGCAGCAGCGCGGTTCCTCCGGCGGCGGCACCGGCCGGCGTGATGACAAGCGCGCCAACCGTCATCGCGATGGTGAGACCTGTCGAGCCGGGGAACCGTCGGCCGGTCGCGGCGCTCAGCAGGATGTAAGCCGCCCAGCACGCGGCCGCGACGAGGGCGAAAAGCAGGCCGGCCACGGTGATGTGCCCGCCACGCCCGCCACCACCGGTCAGCAGCACGACCCCGCCGCCCGCGAGCACGACCCAGGCCAGGTCCACCAACCGCCGAGAGGCCGCGATCGCCACGCAGAGCGGCCCGAGGAACTCGATCGTGACCGCCACACCGAGCGGTATGCGCGCGAAGGACTGGTAGATCGCGAAATTCATGGTCGCGAGCGCCAGGCCGAACAGCGCCGCAACTCCCAGCGAGCGCCAGGCGAGCGCGTGACCGGGCCGGAGCGCGCGCCACACGGCGCGTGTGCTTGGCACCAGCATGACGATGGCCGATGACCACAGCCGCAGCAGCGTAACGGCGGCAGGCGGCACCACCGCGAAGAGCTGTTTGGCCAGGCCCGCCCCGACCTGCACGGAGATGATCCCAGCCAAGATCAGCGCCGGCGGTGGTATCGCGCCGAGGACCGTCGCAGGCGTCAGCCGGGAACGGCGAGCAGCGCCTGCCCGGGAGGGCACTGTGCCACCAGGGGGCACCCCGGAAACCGATGGCCCGGATCCCCCCGCAGCGCGGGTCCGCCGCCACGCGTCATTCGCCAGAGCCGCCACATTCATGAGTCAGTCACGAATCAGCTCAGTCCCACCTAAACGTCCGCGCGGCCAGCGCCACCCCGGCGATGGCCCAGATCACCAGCACGGCAAGACCGCGCAACGGGAGCCCGGACCCGTGCTGTAGCACCGACCGCAGGCCGCCGGAAAGCGCGGAAATCGGCAGCAGTTCAAGCACCCCACGCATGCCCGCCGGAAACTTCGACAGCGGGAACATGACGCCGCCGAGGCCAAGCAGCACCAGATAGACAAGGTTCGCGGCGGCGAGCGTCGCCTCAGCGCGCAGCGAGCCGGCCATCAGCAAGCCAAGGCCGCTGAACGCCGCGGTGCCCGCGAGCACGAGCAACGGCACCGCCGCCGCGGCAGTCCAGCCGCCATGCGGATGCCAGCCGAGCCCGAACGCCACCGCCGCGATCACCAGCAGTTGCAGAACCTCAATGCCGAGCATGGTGGTCGTGCGGGCGGCAACCAGCCCGCCGCGCGACAGCGGTGTGGCGCCGAGACGCTTCAGCACCCCGTACCGCCGTTCGAAGCCGGTGGCGATCGCCTGGCTGGTGAATGCCGTGGACATGACGGCGAGCGCGATGATCCCCGGGGTGAGAAAGTCGACCCGGCGGCCGTGCCCAAGGTTCAGCACGGATGCCTCGCTGAACCCGGCGAGCAGCAGCACCGGGATGACCAGCGTGAGCAGTAGCTGCTCGCCGTTACGCAGCAGGCCGCGGAGATCGAAGAGGGCCTGTGCCACGACCATCCGGTGCAGCGGCGCGGCTCCGGGAGCTGGCGAAAGATCATTATTCCGAACGGCTGCGCCTGCGGCGGGCTCTGTTGCATCTGCGGGCAGCCCGGGTGCTGGCGCGGCATGCGCCGCCTTGTTCATGGGCGCAGCTCCCGCCCGGTCAGCTCGAGGAAGACGTCTTCCAGCGTGCGGTTCGCCACCCGTACGTCATCAGGCTCCACCTGCTGGGCGCGGCACCATGACGCGACGGCAGTGAGCAGCGCCGCCGTTCCGCCCTGCTCGCGGCCATGGCCCGCTTCGATCACGTAGTGCCCGGCCGGGGACTCGCTCGCCGAACTGCCCGCCGGAAGTTCGGCCAGCAGACCAGCGATGTTGAGACCAGGCCGGGCGCGCAGCCGCAGTTGCTGGTGCCCGCCGGTCAGGGCGGCCGGGGTGCCACTTGCGACGAGGCGGCCGTGGTCAATGATTGCGACGTGGTCCGCCAGCCGTTCGGCTTCATCCATGAGGTGTGTGGTGAGCACGACGCTCACGCCGACCGCGCGAAGCTCGGCGATCAGATCCCAGGTTGCCCGGCGTGCCTGCGGATCGAGGCCTGCCGTGGGCTCGTCGAGGAAGAGCAGCAGCGGTCGGCCGATAACAGCGGCGGCGAGTGACAGCCGCTGCTGCTGGCCGCCCGACAGGCGCCGGACCGGCGTGCGGGCGGCATTCGTAAGGCCCAGCCGGTCGAGCAGCGCGGCGGGATCTGCAGGCCGTGCGTGGAAGCTGGCCATCAGCCGGAGATACTCGGCCGGCCTGGCCGCGGGCGGAATGCCCCCGGATTGTGGCATCACGCCGACCTGCGGGCGGAGTTCCCGCCCGTCGCGCGCCGGATCAAGGCCGAGCACCCGTACGGTGCCCGCATCCGCGCTCCGGTAGCCCTCGCAGATCTCTACGGTGGTGGTCTTGCCCGCGCCGTTCGGGCCGAGCAGTGCGGTCACCTCGCGGCGGGCGGCGTGCAGCGTGAGGCCATCGACGGCGGTCACCGCCCTGTATCGCTTGGTCAGCCCGGTGATGTCAAGGGCAGGCAGATCGCGTCGCTCCCTTGCGCCGTGCCGCTGGCTGACCCTCACGGTGGGAGTCTAGTGGCCCCCCGCTCCGTGACCCGCGGAGGCACTCTACGGGTCGCCCGTGACCCGCGGAGGCACTCTACGGGTCATTGTCCGCGCCCCACTCCCGTGAGCGGCATCGACCGTGAGCCCGGCCAGGGATCGAAGTTCGCGGTGGTCAAATCGCTCGCTCGCCAGGTCACTCCACGGTGACGCTCTTGGCGAGGTTGCGTGGCTTGTCAATGTCGCGACCGAGCTTCAGAGCCACGTGGTAAGCGAAGATCTGCAGCGGAATCGTCAGCAGGATCGGGTTCAGCTCCGGCTCGTTGCACGGCACCTCGATCACGGCGTCGGCTAGGCCAGCCGGAAGCTTGGCGTTGGTCACCGCGATGATCGGGCCGCCGCGCGCTTTCACCTCCTCGATGGTGCCGATGTGTTTGGCGAGAAGTTCGTCGCTTGGCACGATGGCGACCGTCGGCATGCTGTGGTCGATCAAGGCCAGCGGGCCATGCTTCAGCTCGGACGCCTGATAGGCCTCGGCATGCACGTAGGAGATCTCCTTCAGCTTCTGCGCGCCCTCACGGGCGACCGGCCAGCCCCGCACGCGGCCGACGAAGAACATGTGCTGTGCGCCCGCATACCTGCGCGCGACCTCCGCGACCGCCTCCTCTTCGGCGAGGATCTGGGCGATCTGCTCGGGCAGCGAGCGCAGCCCCCCGACAATCCTGCGCCCATCCGCCACGGACAGGTCTCGCACCCGGCCGAACAGCAGGCCCAGCATGGCGAAGGCCACCGCCATGTTGGTGAACGCCTTTGTCGACGCGACAGCGACCTCCGGCCCCGCATGCAGGAAAATTCCATTGCCGCAGGCACGCCCGATCGCGCTGCCGACCACGTTGACGGCGCCCAGGATCCTGCCGCCCTTGCGGGTTAGCTCCTGGACCGCGGCCAGAGTGTCGGCCGTCTCACCGGACTGGCTGACCGCGACGAACAACGTCTGCGGGTCCACGACGGGATTGCGGTACCTGAACTCGGAGGCGGGTTCGGCGTCAGCCGGGATCCGCGCGAGCTCTTCGACAAGCGCAGCGCCCATCTGTCCGGCGTAATAGGCGGATCCGCAGCCGATGAAGGTCACGCGGCGGATCGAGTGCACGTCGCGCGCGGTGACCTCGATGCCGCCAAGACGGGCGGTGGCGAACCTGTCGTCGAGCCGTCCGAGCATCGCGCGCCGCACCGCTTCGGGTTGTTCGTCTATCTCCTTGTGCATGTAGTCGGCGTAACCGCCGAGCTCGAAGTCGTCGCTCGTAACCTCGACCATCGTCGGCACCTTGTCGGTGCGGCGCGCCTCCAGCGTGCTGGTGTGAAACTCCTGGGCGCGCACGGTGGCAAGTTCGCCGTCGTCGAGGTAAACGACGTGCTGGGTGTGGCGCACGAGCGCGGCGACATCGGAGGCGACGAACATCTCATCGTCGCCAACCCCGAGCACGATAGGGCTGCCGTTGCGGGCCACCACGAACTCGCCAGGACGCTTGCTGTCCAGCACCACCAGCCCGTAGGCGCCTTCGACGCGCAGCAACGCCGCTCGGACCGCGTCCTCCAGCGACTGCGCGCCACTGGACAGGGCCACACCGATGAGATGCGCGAGCGCCTCGGTGTCGGTTTCGGACACGAGTTCGACGCCGCTGGCGGTCAGCTCATCGCGGAGCCGTTCGGCATTCTCAATGATTCCGTTATGCACAACCGCGACGCGGCCGCTGGCATCGACGTGTGGGTGCGCGTTGACGTCGTTCGGCTCGCCGTGGGTTGCCCATCGGGTGTGCCCGATTCCCACGGTCGCCGACGTTGGCGTGCCGACTAGCTCGCGCAGGCCAGCGACGCGCACCGCCGCCTTCGTGATCCGCAGCCGTCCGCGGTGAACAACCGCGATCCCGGCCGAGTCGTAGCCGCGGTATTCGAGCCTGTGCAATCCCTCGAGCAGAATCGGGGTTGCCTGCCGGTGTCCGATGTAGCCCACGATCCCGCACATCGTTGGCCGCTCCTTTCTTGTATGAGCCTGTGGGGGCCGGAGGGTCACTGCATGTCAGTTCACAGTTACGTTTCGGAACCGTCAGTGTGCACCCTCTCCCCAATTCGCTGCTCGGGTCGTTAGCCCTGTGCTTAGATGTCCCGTTGGTCAGCCATAGACAATGCGGCGAAGCTGGCGCTCAGACAGACCCGGCGCGGCGACTGGCCGGTGCGCGAGTTCCGTCCCGATCAAGGGCCAGATCTGAGGATTCCGGTACTCGCGGCGGTGCAGCTCACGATGTCTGCGCCTGACGAACTCCTCCGCGGTCTCACCGAAATAGGCGATCACGTCCGCGATGACCCGTTCGGCTACGCCTGCCCCTAGTCCGGTGGTGGCGATGACATGCCCGACAAGATCATGGGGCGCGGAATGCGTCACAACACCGCAGCCTGTCAACTTCGGGTGTCTTTCGTCAAGTTTCTGCCCGAATTCGGGCAAGAACCAGGCAGTAACGGGCATTCAAGGGCAAAACGCCCCAACATCAGCGTTTCGCTCACGTCGTTGATTGGGGCGCAACGGGTTGTTGCGCACCTCATAGGGGCCACGATGGGCCACCCAGGCCCGCTCCCGGCAGCACTTGTGGGGCCACGGTGGGCCACCGAGGCCCCACACCCGGCAGCACTTGTGGGGCCACGATGGGCCACCGAGGCCGGTTTAGGGGCGCGCTGTGGGCCGCGCGGGGACAGCTTGCCGATGTGAGGCAACCCACGATCGCCCTGGATTGCGGAGAGGGAAGTATTTACGACACACTGATGTTGTGAAAAAGGTGCGGGAGGCCGAGATGTTCACCTCGGCTGCGGGTGACGACGCCCGCAGCCCGGTTTGGCCTGCCGACATGCCAGGCTATGCCCGGCCCGCTCATTCCGGCACCGAGCGCGGAACCAGGGCCAGGGTGGCCCGGCTGATCTTGGAGAACGGGCCGATCACAGCGTTTGCGCTCAGCAGTCGGCTTGGGCTGACACCTGCGGCGATCCGTCGGCACCTCGACGCGCTCCTGGCGGAACGGATGATTGAGGTGCGCAAGGCTCGTACCTATGGCACCAGGGGCAGGGGACGGCCGGCCAAGCTTTTCGCGATCACCGACGCGGGCCGGAGCGCGTTCGAGCACGCCTACGACGATCTGGCCACCAACGCATTGCGGTTCCTAGCACGAATTCGCCCCGAAGCCGTCGCCGAATTCGCCCGGGAACAGGTTGCGGACCTCGAGTGGCGGTACCGCACCGCAGTGCAGGCGGCCGCACCTACCGACCGTGTCGAGGCGCTGGCCGGGGCATTGACGGCGGACGGGTACGCGGCCTCCGCTGGCGTCTCCCCGTCAGGGGGTGGCCAGCAGCTCTGCCAGCACCACTGCCCGGTCGCGCACGTGGCGGCGGAGTTCCCGCAGCTGTGCGAGGCGGAAACCGAGGCGTTCGGCCGACTGCTCGGGACGCCGGTGCAACGGCTCGCCACCATTGCGCATGGGGATGGAATCTGCACGACTCATGTCACCGACCTCGCACACGTGAGGTCGCCGGCACGGATAAGCACAGGGATAAGCACGGAGAAATCCAACACGAACGCCGAGTCCGAAGGGCCCTGTTCATGACAGCAACTGCGCGCCCCGAACTTGAGGGGCTTGACCGATACAGGTTCGGCTGGGCGGACAGCGACGCGGCCGGGGCAACAGCGCGCCGTGGGCTGTCCGAGGAGGTCGCCAGGGACATCTCGACCAGGAAGGGCGAGCCGGAATGGATGCTCGACCTGCGCCTGCGCGGATTGCGGTTGTTCGGCCGCAAGCCGCTGCCCACATGGGGTGCCGACCTCGCCGACATCGACTTCGACAACATCAAGTACTTCGTCAGGTCGACAGAGAAGCAGGCAGCGAGCTGGGATGAGCTGCCCGCCGACATCAAGAACACCTATGACAGGCTCGGCATCCCTGAGGCGGAGAAGCAGCGCCTGATCGCCGGTGTGGCGGCCCAGTACGAGAGCGAAGTCGTCTACCACAAGATCCGCCAGGACCTTGAAGATAAGGGCGTCATCTTCCTCGACACCGACACTGGGCTCCGGGAGCACCCCGAGCTGTTCCAGGAATACTTCGGTACGGTGATCCCGCCCGGCGACAACAAGTTCGCCGCGCTGAACACCGCGGTCTGGTCCGGTGGCTCGTTCATTTACGTGCCGAAGGGTGTCCATGTGGAGATACCGCTCCAGGCGTACTTCCGGATCAACACCGAGAACATGGGCCAGTTCGAACGGACGCTGATCATCGTGGATGAGGGCGCCTACGTGCACTATGTCGAGGGCTGCACCGCGCCGATCTACAAATCGGACTCCCTGCACTCGGCGGTGGTCGAGATCATCGTGAAGAAGGATGCTCGCTGCCGGTACACGACGATCCAGAACTGGTCGAACAACGTCTACAACCTCGTCACCAAGCGGGCCGTCGCCTATGAGGGCGCGGCCATGGAGTGGGTCGACGGCAACATCGGCTCAAAGGTGACGATGAAATACCCCTCCGTGTACCTGATGGGTGAGCACGCACGGGGCGAGACCCTTTCTGTCGCGTTCGCGGGCGAGAACCAGCACCAGGACGCCGGAGCCAAAATGGTGCACTGTGCGCCGCACACGTCGTCCACCATCGTGTCGAAGTCGGTGGCCCGCGGGGGTGGCCGCACCTCCTACCGTGGCCTTGTCCAGGTGCAGGAGGGAGCCAGCCAGTCAAAGTCGACCGTGAAGTGCGACGCGTTGCTCATCGACACGATGAGCCGGTCCGATACCTATCCGTACGTGGACGTGCGCGAGGACGACGTGGAGATGGGCCACGAGGCCACGGTCTCCAAGGTGTCGGACGAGCAGCTGTTCTACCTGATGAGCCGTGGGATGACCGAGGACGAGGCGATGGCCACGATCGTCCGCGGGTTCATCGAGCCGATCGCGCGTGAGCTGCCCATGGAGTACGCACTGGAGCTCAACAGGCTGATCGAGCTTCAAATGGAGGGGGCAGTCGGCTGATGGCGGGGATTCAGGGGACCCTCGAATCGCCGGGGGTCCCTCTGTCGAGACTGCATGGGCTCGAGTCCCATGACGTAGCGGACTTCCCCGTGCCGAACGGCCGGGAAGAAGAATGGCGCTTCACGCCGCTCCGCCGCCTCCGCGGCCTGCACAGTGCTAGGCCGCACTTTGGCGCCGAGGCAAGCAAGGTCACTGTCGAGGCCGACGCCCCGCCGGAGGTGCGGGTGGAGAGAGTGGGCCGCGACGATCCACGGCTGGGCAGCGCCTATGTTCCAGCGGACCGGATAAGCGCGTTGGCTTACTCCTCCTTCCAGCAGGCCACGATTGTCACCGTGCCGAAGGAAACGGTGGCCGCTGTACCTACCACGCTGGTCGTGCACGGTGCCTCCACCGGACCAGCGAGCTTTGGCCACCTGCTGGTGGAGGTGGAGCCGTTTGCGCAGGCGGTGCTGGTCCTCGACCACTCCGGCAGCGCCACCTATGCGGACAACGTGGAGTTCGCGATTGGCGACGGTGGTGCGCTGTCGGTCGTGTCCGTGCAGGGCTGGGCCGACGACACGGTCCACGTATCGCATCACCACGCACAGCTGGGCAGAGACGCCAGGTTCAAGCACGCGGCTGTCACGCTCGGCGGTGACGTGGTGCGGATGGCCCCATCGGTCCGTTACGTCGGCCCGGGGGGTGATGCCGAGCTGCTCGGCATCTACTTCGCTGATGGGGGCCAGCACCTTGAGCACCGCCTGTTCGTCGATCACACGGCGCGGGATTGCCGCAGCAGGGTGGCGTACAAGGGCGCACTCCAGGGCCAGAGCGCGCATGCCGTCTGGATTGGCGATGTGATCATCCGAGGCGAGGCAACGGGCACCGACACCTACGAGTACAACCGCAACCTGGTCCTCACCGACGGCGCCCGGGTGGATTCCGTGCCAAACCTGGAGATCCTTACCGGCGAGGTGATCGGGGCCGGGCACGCGAGCGCCAGCGGCAGGCTGGAGGATATACACCTGTTTTACCTGATGGCCCGCGGCATCCCGTATAACGAGGCAAGGCGGCTGGTGATCAGGGGTTTCTTCGGCGAGTTGATCGAAAGAATCGACGTCGCGAGCCTGCGGGCACGAGTGACCGACGCGGTGGAGGCTGAGCTGCTGCCGTCTGCTCTTCCGGGGTCACCATCATGACGGATCTTTCCACATTCGTGCGGGTGTGTGCCGTGTCGGACCTGCCAGACGAAGGTGTCGTGGGCGTGGAGCTGAACGGCACCCCGGTGGCCGTCGTGCGCACGGGCGATGAGATCTTCGCCCTGCTCGACGTCTGCTCGCATGAGGAGGTGGCGTTGTCCGAGGGCGAGATATACGACCACACGATCGAATGCTGGCTGCATGGCTCATGTTTCGATGTGCGGACAGGAGAACCGACGGGACCGCCGGCCACCAAGCCAGTGGCCACGTTCCCAGTCAAGATCGAAGGCGACGACGTGTACGTTTCGCTCGGTGCCGGGCCACAGCCAGCGTGACATATAGACGAACGAGAAAGACAACGAGAAAGACAGAGAGAAACCGGAGACATAGCGGATCATGGCCACCCTTGAGATCCACGACCTGCATGTCCGCGTGAGGGACGCGGCGGGAGCGAGCAAGGAGATCCTGCGAGGCGTCGACCTCACCGTGCCGGCTGGGCAGACGCACGCGATCATGGGTCCCAACGGCTCCGGCAAGTCAACGCTGGCCTACGCGATCGCAGGACATCCGAGATATGAGGTCACCAGCGGCACCGTCACCCTGGATGACCAGAACGTGCTCGCCATGACCGTGGACGAGCGGGCGCGTGCCGGGCTGTTCCTCGCCATGCAGTACCCGGTCGAGGTAGCCGGAGTCTCGGTGTCGAACTTCCTGCGCACCGCCGTCACGGCCGTCCGCGGTGAGGCGCCCAAGCTGCGTACCTTCATGAAGGAGATGCGCGGCGCCATGTCCCAGCTGGCTATGGACCCGGCGTTCGCGGAGCGCAACCTCAACGAGGGCTTCTCAGGCGGTGAGAAGAAGCGCCACGAGATCCTTCAGCTCGAGCTGCTCCAGCCGAAGATCGCGGTGCTGGACGAGACGGATTCCGGGCTCGACATCGACGCACTGAAGGTGGTGGCGGAAGGCATCAACCGCTTCCGCGCCAGCCCCGCGCATGGGGTGCTGCTCATCACGCACTACACCAGGGTCCTCCGCTACGTGAAACCGGACTTCGTGCACGTGTTCGTCGGCGGAAGGATCGTCGAGGAGGGCGGCCCGGAGCTCGCCGAGGCGCTTGAGTCCGAGGGTTATGAGCGGTTCGTGAAGGCAGGTGCGCTGACGTGACCGTTACACCGTCAGCCACGCCGCCCTTGGCCACCGTCACCACCAAGCTGGCCGCGAGTTCACCGCTCAACGTGGCTAAGATCCGCGCCGATTTCCCCATACTGGCGCGGACCGTCAGGGGCGGTCGGCCGCTCATCTATCTCGACTCGGGTGCGACCTCGCAGAAACCCCGCCAGGTGCTCGACGCCGAACGGGAGTTCTACGAGCGGCACAACGCGGGCGTGCACCGGGGTGCCCATCTCCTTGCTGAGGAAGCGACCGAGGCGTACGAAAACGCGCGGGCCACGGTGGCGGCCTTCATCGGGGCGGACGACCCCAGCGAAATCGTCTTTACCAAGAACGCCACTGAATCGATCAACCTCGTGGCCTATGCGATGAGCAATGCGGCGACAGCGGGCCGGCAAGCCCAGCGGTTCGCGGTGGGACCGGGCGACGAGGTGCTGGTCACGGAGATGGAGCATCACGCCAACCTCGTGCCGTGGCAGCAGCTGTGCCAGCGGACCGGGGCCACACTGCGCTGGCTGGGGCTCACCGAGGAAGGCAGGCTCGACCTGGCCGCCCTCGATGACTTCATCAATGAACGCACCAAGATCGTCGCATTGACGCATCAGTCCAATGTGCTCGGCACGGTTCCGCCGGTGACTGAGATCGCTCGGCGCGCCCGCGCCGCTGGGGCGATGGTTCTCGCCGACGGCGCACAGTCGGTGCCCCACCGGCCGGTGGACGTGGGTGCACTCGGCGCGGACTTCCTCGCGTTTTCCGGGCACAAGATGCTCGGCCCGTCGGGCATCGGCGTGCTGTGGGGGAGGCGCGAGCTGCTCGCGGCGATGCCACCGTTTATCACGGGCGGTTCGATGATCGAGGTGGTCCGGATGGAGGCCTCCACCTTCCTGCCGCCGCCGCAGCGGTTCGAGGCTGGAGTTCCGATGGCTGCCCAGGCGGTCGGCCTTGCCGCGGCCTGCGACTATCTATCCGAACTCGGCATGGCCAACGTCGCCGCGCATGAGGAGTTGCTCACCGCCCACGCGCTTGCTGCGCTCGGTGAGATCGGCGGGGTGCGGATCATCGGACCAACGGACACCCGCGATCGGGGCGGAGCGGTCGCGCTCACCGTGGACGGGATTCACCCGCACGACCTCGGGCAGATCCTCGACGAGCTCGGTATCGCGGTACGGACCGGGCACCACTGTGCCTGGCCGCTGCACCGGAGCTGGGAAATCCAGGCGACCACCCGGGCGACGTTCTACGTGTACAACACGCTGGAGGAGGTAACGGCGCTGGCCGATGGTATCCGCGCTGCGCAGCGGTTCTTCGGAACAGCCTGAGCCGCGGCGCGCGTTTAGTGAGTTGCTGGATCACCGCTAACAGGGCAATGTCATGCAATTCGAGTCGATGTACCAGGAGATCATCCTGGACCACTACCGTCACCCGCACCACAAGGGCTTGCGGGAGCCGTACGACGCCGAAGTGCACCATGTCAACCCCATCTGCGGCGACGAGGTGACCGTGCGGGTGCGGCTACGCCGCGTCGGTAATGGCCGAGCACGTGACAGCGGCAGCGGTGCCAGCGGCGGCAGCGGTGGTGACGGCGGCGACTCCACAGTGACCGACGTGTCCTACGACGCCCTCGGATGCGCGATCAGTCAGGCCAGCGCGTCCGTCATGACCGATCTCGTCATAGGGAAGACGGTGAGGGAGGCCCTGGCCCTCGGGGATGAGTTCCTCGCGCTGATGAAGTCGCGAGGCGAAGCGAAGCCAGACGAGGACAAGCTCCAAGACGCCGTGGCTTTCGCCGGCGTGGCGAAGTACCCAGCGCGAATTAAGTGCGCGTTGCTGAGCTGGATGGCATGGAAGGACGCGACGGCGCGGGCCCTGAACGGGAAGGCAGAGCAGGCATCATGAACCAGAATGCGATCACCGAGGAGCAGACCGGTCGGGCAGCCGCCAGCGATGAGCAGGTAACGAAGGCGGACGATGTCCTCGAGGCGCTCCGAGACGTGGTGGACCCCGAACTCGGCATCAACGTGGTGGACCTCGGCTTGGTCTACGGCGTCGACCTAGGCGACGACGGGACGGCGACTATTGACATGACGCTCACCAGCGCCGCCTGTCCGCTCACCGATGTGATCGAGGATCAGGCCGCGCAGGCGCTCGACGGCGTGGTCCCCGAGTTCCGCATCAACTGGGTCTGGCTTCCGCCGTGGGGGCCGGACAAGATAACCGAGGACGGCCGGGAGCAACTCCGGGCGCTCGGCTTCAACGTCTGACCGCCGCTGCGGCGTGCGTCCCGGGCGAAACGTCAGGCCCGCAGGTAGAAGGGTGGAGCGTTGGCAGCCGTCCATCGCTCGAGCGGGCCGGGCTCGCACTCACCCGGGAATGCGACATCTACGGGGAACTGCGGCCCGACCAGTGCGACCGCGTCCTCGACGGTACGCAGGACCGCCTGCTGCGCCGCAGCGTCACCCGGGTCGGCCAGGGTGACATTGATGACAAGGCCTTGCCCATCAGCTGTGGTCAACCACGTTCGGGTGGCCGACTCGACAGCAGCGAGTGTGCGCAGACCCGCCGCGACCGCGTTGAGTAGCCTGGTTGGCTCGGTCGGCGGCCGGCCGAAACTGATCCTGCAGCCGTTCACATTGGCGTGGCCGCTCGCCAGGTAAGCGATGTCATCTGGATAGATCGGAACGCTCACTGTGGCTCCCGGGTTCAGCGCGATGCCAAGCCCGCTCGGAAGCAGCCGGGCCAGCTCCGCCGCGGGCACGACCACATACGGCACCGCAGCGTCCTGCCCGGTCGTCACGTCTCCCGCGCCGACCAGCGCGTTCAGCGCAGCGGCAGAGGTGAACGCGGGCACGAACTCGTCGTCGAGATAGCGGACGGTGGGCAGGGTGAGCGCGTGGCCGTCGGTGACAGGCCCGCCGTCATCAGGCAGCGGCAACCACAGCTTGCTACGGCATAGCTCGTCAAGAAGTTCACCCACGTGGGTCCGGTCCTTGACCGCGGCGGAAAGCGCATGCTCCAGCTCGTTACTCGGGGAACCCGCCGCTGCGGCAAGCTCGGATCGTGTTGTCATCAGCCCCCCGTCGGTGCTGGCCGGACAGCTCGGGACGGCCGCCTGGCGATAATTCCAAGTCGAATAGTAACCAGATGGAGGCGTTAAGTAGTGGAGAATTCGTCACCTGTTGGCCCTCTCGCCGGCGGCCGATGGCTCGACATTGCACCTGAACGCATCGTGAGCTGGCTATCCGCATTCGCTGCCGGGCACGGCGGAGCAGTGGTCGCGCCAGTGGGCGCAGCCGTTCGGTATCTGTGTGCAGATGGGGCAATAGCGGAGTGTCACGTTCCATTTCCGCCGCTTCCCGACGGCGCCACGGATGGCAGGGATCCTCATGCTGTAGCAGAACGGATCGGCGCGCACGCGGCGGCGGACCGGACGGTCGGTGTGCTGCTTGTCCGTCTCGGTGGCTATGCCGCCGGAGTCTTCACGGGTGCGGAACCACGGCTGGAGGCATCCAAGACCGGCGCGCGGCTCGTGCATGGACGCAGCGCAGCGGGTGGCACATCGCAGCAGCGCTTCGCGCGGCGCAGGGAGAAGCAGGCGCAACAGGCGCTGACCGCCGCCGGGGATGCGGCGATCGGCGTATTTGCACGGTTCGCCGGGCAAATCGACGCGCTCGTGCTCGGCGGAGACAAGCTCGCGATCGGCAAGGTACGCCAGGATCAGCGCCTTCGGCCTTTTCTCGACCTTGCCGTGGAGCGGTTCCTTACAGTGCCGGAACCGAGACTCGCGGTGCTGCGTGACACGCCGCGGATGTTTCGCGCCGTGCGCGTTCGGCTGGTCGAAGCTGCGCCACCGCGCAATCAAGTGGCACCACACTGAGCCAGCCGCATACAGTTGATGGCATGATGCCGCTCTTGGACTGACGGAATGCGCCGATTCGCAGGTGGACTCTGTCCAAATGACCCGTCATCGAAGGAGTGGCATTTCCTGTGCTAGTCGCATCTGGCCTCGAGCTGCGCGCCGGGGCGCGGCTGCTGCTGGAGGGTGCGTCTTTCCAGATCGCCCCAGGCGACCGTATTGGACTGGTCGGAAGAAACGGAGCCGGCAAGACAACCCTGGCCCGGGTGCTGGCCGGAGAGGTGCCGCCTGCTGCGGGCACGGTGCGCCGGGGTGGCAGCGTCGGTTATCTGCCCCAGGAATCCCGCACAGGCGACCTGGCCAGTGTGGCCAGGGACCGGATTCTGTCCGCGCGCGGCATCGACGAGGTGCTCGCCAGCATGCGGGACGCCGAGCAGAAGATGGCGGAGACGGCCAGCCGCCGGGATGCGGCGATCCGTGCGTACGCGCGCCTGGAGGATCAGCTCCATGTCCTTGGCGGTTACGCTGCCGAGGCGGAGGCGGCCGGGGTGGCGGCCAGCCTCGGGTTGCCCGACCGGGTGCTCGGGCAACCGCTTCGCATCCTGTCCGGTGGGCAGCGACGCCGGGTCGAGCTGGCCCGGATCTTGTTCAGCGGCGCGGAGACGCTGCTGCTCGACGAGCCGACCAACCACCTTGACTCGGATTCCATCGCCTGGCTGCGTGATCATCTGCGGGCCCATCGCGGCGGCCTCGTGGTCATCAGCCACCACACCGCACTGCTCGAGGCCGTGGTCAACAAGGTCTTCCATCTGGACGCCAACCGTTGCGTGCTCGACCTGCATAACGTCGGTTGGCAGACGTATCTGGAGCAGCGCGAGGTCGCCGAGCGGCGGCGCAGGCGCGAACGGGCAACAGCGGAGCGCCAGGCTGCGGCGCTTCAAGCGCAAGCGGACCGTATGCGGGCGAAGGCGACAAAGGCGAAGGCGGCCCAGGGCATGGAGCGCCGTGCCAAGCAACTGCTCACCCGCACGGTGCCGGGCCAGCGGGCAGATCGCGTCGCGCGGCTGCGCTTTCCGACGCCCGCCCCGTGCGGCCGGGTCCCGCTCGCAGCGTCAAGGCTCTCGAAGAGCTATGGCTCGCTGGAGGTTTTCACCGATGTCGACCTGGCCGTCGACCGTGGCAGCCGCGTCGTGGTGCTTGGCCTGAACGGAGCAGGCAAGACGACGCTGCTGCGGCTTCTCGCCGGGCTGGAGGCGCCGGATACCGGTGACGTTCATGCGGGCCACGGGTTGCGCCTGGGCTACTACGCGCAGGAACACGAGACTCTTGATACGGCGCGTACCGTACTTGACAACATGCGGTCGGCGGCACCCGGCCTACCGGAACGGGAGCAGCGCCGCATTCTTGGGTCTTTCCTGTTCGCCGGCGACGATGTGGCTAAACCCGCAGGTGTACTTTCCGGCGGTGAGAAGACCAGGCTCGCTCTTGCCCTGCTCGTCGTATCCGGTGCCAATGTTCTATTGCTCGACGAGCCGACTAACAACCTGGACCCGGCCAGCCGTGGCGAGATTCTTTCCGCCCTGCGGACGTATCAAGGTGCGATTGTCCTGGTCACCCACGATGAAGGAGCGGTCGAAGCGCTCCAGCCCGAGCGGGTCGTGCTGCTGCCGGACGGCGTCGAGGATGCATGGGACGACGAGTTCGCAGACCTGGTCGCCCTTGCGTGATGGTGCCAGCCAGGCGTCGCCTTCCGGAACCCCGCCATGATCTTTCGGTGAAGCTTTCCAAAAAAAGAAGTGATCGTTTGCTTCGATGTGGGTAGCCGATCTAGCGTTAATGCGTGATCATGGCGAGGGACGGTAACGCTGAGGTCACTCCACATCACGGGAGGTACTTGTGACCGACACCCTCAAGAAAGGCACCCGGGTGACCGGTGCCGATCGCACCAAACTTGCCTCGGACCTGAAGAAGCGCTACGAATCCGGCGAGAGCATCCGTTCTCTCGCCGGCGCGACCGGCAGGTCCTACGGCTTTGTTCACCGGATACTGACCGAGTCCGGCGTGCGTCTGCGCGGGCGCGGCGGGGCCACTCGAGGCAAGGCGAAGGCTTAACCGGGCAGCGCTACGGGGACGGGGGGCGCGCGGCCACGTACGCCGTCCTGACCTGCGCGCGCGAACCACTGGTCGTTGGTGCTGGTCCGGGGGACGAGGCTCGTTCCCCCCGAACCCCTGGATCCCTTGGACCCGGCAACGCTGGACCCCGCAACGCTGGACCCCGCAACGCTGGACCCCGCAGCGCCGGACCCAAACCCGGACCCCCGACCCCTCACACCCCGGACCCTCGCACTTGGACCCCCGAAATGCGCCAACGAGGTCGGCCCGCAGACTCCGCGCCGAGCGGGTAATAGTCCGAATAGTCCGACGCAGAAGTATGTATCGCGGCTCTGGTGGACATAACGTGACGTGCGTTATGTCGCACGGAGCGGGCGCATCCACTGGCTTCGTCGATGAAAGCCTGGAGTTGCCAGGGCAACACCAGGCTTCCATCGACGGCGTTTATTAAGCTGTGCCGGGCGCAACCCCCAAGTACGGGAGACGGAGGGGCGCTCATGACCCACAGCGTGGCCCAACTCCAGCGAGCTGGCCTACGGCTGGACATCGATGCCCAGCCGCGGGGTGCGGTCGCGACAATTACGCTCGACCGGCCCGAGCGGCGCAATGCGATGACGCCGTCAATGTGGCGAGGGCTCGCGCATATCGGTACTTCACTCCCGCGCGGGGTGCGTATCGTTGTCGTGCGCGGCGCTGGCCCCTCCTTTTCCGCCGGCCTGGACCGGCGGCTGCTCGCCGCGGAAGGTGTCCAAGGCGAGGAGGGGTTCCCCGATCTGACCGATCCAGGTCTGGAAGACTGGATCGCTACCGTCCAGGAGGGTTTCACGTGGCTGCGCCGACCGGACTTCGTGAGTATCGCGGCGGTCCAGGGACATGCCATCGGCGGCGGCTTCCAGCTCGCGCTGGCCTGTGACCTACGCCTGCTCGCCGACGACGCGAAGCTCTCCATGAAGGAGCCGGCGCTCGGCCTGGTGCCTGACCTGACCGGGACCAAGCCACTGGTGGATATCGTCGGATTGCCACGGGCGATCGAGCTGTGCCTTACCACCCGCACCATCGACGCGACGGAGGCCCGCGAACTACGGCTGGCCGAGCTCGTTGTTCCTCGTGCCGACCTCGACGCCGCGGTGACGGACCTGGTGGCTGCTCTGCTCGCCACGGACGCGGCCGCAGCGCGGTCGACCAAGGCGCTGCTTCAGCTCGCGCCAGGCCATACCCTGGCCGAGCAGGCCGCTGCCGAGCGGCGTGCGCAGGCGGAACTGCAGCGCCGCCGTTTCGCCAAAGGCTGAAGAAAAAGCCGCCATATCATGGCGGACTGGGGAAGAAAGCACGGCGCGCGGAAGGTTCCCGGTGCATGTACGCCAGCGGCATGGGCATGATGTGGTCATTCCGGCGCGACCCGTCGGTGACCCAGCAGAAGCTGAAGCCCGGAACCGTGCGCCGGATTGCCTCCTACGCGGCGCATTACCGCCTTCAGCTGATCCTCTTTCTCCTTATAACCGCCGCCGGCGCGGGTACTTCTGTAGTTAATCCGCTGCTTCTCCGCAACATCATCGACAACGGGATTCTGAAATCCGACACCGGGCTGGTGCTCATATTGGCTGCGGTGGCGGCGGCTCTTGCCGTGCTTGATGCCGGGCTCGGGCTCGCGGGGCGCTGGTATTCGGCCCGGATCGGGGAAAGCCTGATCTACGACCTGCGCAAGCAGGTGTTTGAGCACGTGCAGCGCCAGCCGATCGCGTTCTTCACCAGGACCCAGACCGGTTCACTGACCAGTCGGCTGAACAGCGACGTCGTGGGAGCGCAACAGGCGATAACCGGAACGCTGTCGTCGGTGGTATCCAACATCATCAGCCTGATCCTGGTCCTCGCCACCATGTTGTACCTGTCGTGGCTCGTCACCGTCGTGGCGCTCGTCCTCGTGCCCCTGTTCATTCTCCCGGCGAAAATCGTCGCGCGGCGGATGCAGCGCGTGACGCGGGAGGGGATGCAGCTGAACGCCGAGCTGGGCTCCATGATGACCGAACGGTTCAACGTGGCCGGTGCGATGCTCGTGAAGCTGTACGGTCGCCCGCGGGAGGAGGCCACCGGGTTCGCGAACCGCGCCGGGCAGGTTCGCGACGTCGGCGTCATTCAGGCGATGTATGGCCGGACTCTGTTCACCGCGTTGACGTTGGTCGCCTCTCTCGCGACCGCCGTGCTGTACGGGCTCGGCGGCAGCCTGGTGATCGACGGTACCTTCCAGCTGGGCACACTGGTGGCCCTGACGACCCTGTTGACCCGCCTGTACGCGCCGATCACAGCGCTCTCCAACGTGCAGGTCGACGTGATGACCGCACTGGTCAGCTTTGACCGGGTCTTCGAAGTGCTTGACCTCAAGCCCATGGTGGCGGAACGCCTGGGCGCGTTCCCGCTGCCCAAGCGCATCGACGCGAATGCGCATGCGCCCACGATCGACTTCCAGCACGTTTCGTTCCGCTATCCAGCGGCCAGCGACGTGTCGCTCGCCTCACTGGAATCGATCGCCAACCCGGCCGCCGAACGGACCCGGGTGTCGCAGGACGCCCTGCGCGACGTGTCCTTCCGTGTTGAGCCCGGTCAGCTCGCCGCCCTGGTCGGCCCATCCGGCGCTGGCAAGACGACGATCACCCACCTGGTCTCACGGCTGTACGACGTCACCAGCGGGGCCGTCCTGATCGACGGGCACGATGTCCGCGATCTCACGCTGGACTCGCTGCACGCTGCGGTGGGTGTGGTCACGCAGGATGCGCACCTGTTCCACGACACGATCCGGTCGAACCTCGCCTATGCGCGGCCCTGGGCCACCGAGGCCGACCTGATCGAGGCATGCCGCGCGGCCCACATTTGGGATCTGATCGCGTCACTGCCCGATGGTCTCGACACCGTCGTCGGCGATCGCGGGTACCGCCTGTCCGGCGGCGAAAAGCAGCGGATCGCCCTGGCTCGCCTGCTCTTGAAGGCGCCGGACATGGTCGTCCTTGACGAGGCGACGGCTCACCTGGATTCGGAGTCCGAGGCGGCGGTGCAGCGAGCACTCAAGACGGCCCTCGCTGGCCGCACATCGCTGGTGATCGCGCACCGGCTTTCCACCATCCGGGAGGCTGATCAGATCCTCGTCATCGACGAGGGCCGGGTGCGTGAGCGCGGCCGACATTCGGACCTGCTCGCGGCCGATGGCCTCTACGCCGAGCTGTACCGCACTCAGTTCGCGCGCCAAGCCATGCCCCCCGGCGCAGGCGACGGCGCGGGGCCGGGCTCCGCGGTGCCGACCGCAGCGCAATGACACCCGGAGGATCCCGAACGGCTCACGCTGGCGTGGCGCCCAAGGCCTGGCCGCGCGAGTCTGAGAACGATGTCTCTTGATTAGCAATTAGCCGTATCCGACGCGGCGCAGTTCCTCACCGGCGACCTTCTCAACCTCGTCCGCTTGCTCCTTGGTGAGCCGGTGCCGCCAGGTTCCGGTGCCTGCGCCGTACGGTGCATGCATCGCCCGCAGCGCGCGCCACGACGTCGGGGTGCTGACGAATTCCGACACCGCCACGGCCGCCTGGCGCGGATGGTGCACGACATCCTCGTAGCGCAAGGTCGTGAGCTGCTGCTGTGAGAAGTCCCTGCGCAGCCGGGCCGCTTGCCGCACCGCGCCGCGCCAGCGCAGCGCGCATTTCCCGGCCAGCGAACTCTGGGACCAGCGCGCCCGGTCCGCTTCGGTCTCGATGCCGAAGAAGGGGTTGGGGAATTCGGTCTCCACGTTCGAGAAGCTCGGCCGGAACCAGGCGAGCGTGGCGCTATCCGCCAGCATGTCGGCAACCACGTCGCGGCCGTCCCTGACCAGCTGCAGGAGTTGCGCGTCGGGAAACGCCTGCACGAGCACGTGCGCGCAGTACAGCAGATCCGGGCTGGCATCACCGTACCTGGTGACATTGCGCGCGTTCACGCATGGCCCGACGCCGTTGACGCGGCCCGCGTGCCGGCACAGTGGCGCGCACGCGATACATCCGTGCGCGTTTATCTGCCATGCCTCGGCGAATGCGTCACGCAGCACCCGCGCCGCGGCATCACCGCGCCCCCGCGAGATCGATGGCCGCCGGGCGAAGGCGTAGATCACGCGCAGGACGTTGGGCTTCCCGATCGTCAGATGGAATTCACTCGACTGTTTCAGCGCACGCGCGACCAGATCCGTCCCCGAGTGCGGGGCCCCAAGAACGAAAACGGGTTGACGGACCTTATGGCCGTTAACGACCAGGATGTAGCGGGTGGCTCGCATGCTGCCCACCAGTCTCGCATCCGCACGGACCGGCGCAGTCCGGCCGGGCCAGAGTCATCTCGCCGGTCAGCCTGCGTGGTCGTGGGTACTGAGGCGCGGCGGCACCCATTAGCCTGGCTGCGTGCCAAGGCTGCCGCGTTGCATGTCCGGCGTCACGTTCCGCCGCCGAATTCTCCTGCGGGCAGTCTCGTGCGGCCTGCCGGTCGTTCTGGCCTGTGGCGTGACGGCCGGGTGCGCCGGTTTCAACAAGGCGTTCGGCCAGCGCGAGGCGATCGTGATCTTCCAGCTGGGAACGCCACGCTCGGAGCGGTTGGCGGTCAGGGACGCGTGCTCCCACGTCCCGAAAGCAAGGCCAGAACCGCTGCCGACGGACAAGAAGCTCTCCGACTACCTCAACGATGTGCGGTATCGAATCGACAATGCCAGCGACGCGGACCTCGCGCGTCTGGAGAACTGCCTGAACAAGTTCCGGTCCGTCAGGGGAATCGAAACCCCACAGGACGAGAACAGCTGACTGGCCATGACAACGACCGCTCTCGACGGGGCGAACCCCGGGACGCCGGTACGGCCGCAAGGCCGTCTTCCGGGCCGCGATCGTCATCTTCCTCGCGATCGGCGAAAGACCGGACCGCGACCTTGACGCGGTTGCCGGTGCCCTGATTTAAATTGCGTTTGCCCGGCCTGCGGCTGGCCCTAACGTAGTGGGGTGCTCAGCCCGCCGGACGGCCTGTCCGAGGACGTAGTGGTGTCGGCGCTCGCCCGCAGGTGGGGGGTGAGCGTTGCATCGATGACTTACCGCCCAGTCGGCTTCGGCAGCCACCACTGGGCGGTCGTCGACGCCGCGGGCACCCGGTGGTTCGTCACCGCCGATGACCTGGAGACCAAGCGGCACTGGCTGGGTGAGCCGCTGACCGCGGCGTTCGGTCGGCTGCGCGCTTCGCTCGCCGCGGCCAGGGACCTTCGCGACAGCGGCCGCACATTCGTGGTGGCGCCAGTTCCCACACGTGATGGCGAGCCGCTGGTGCGGGCCAACGATCGGTTCGGCGTCGCGCTCTACCCGTTCCTGGACGGGCAGAGCTTCGCGTGGGGCGAGTTCTCCACGCCTGGGCACCGGCGCGGTGTGCTCGACCTCATCGTCGCTATCCACTCGGCTCCGAGTGCGGTCCGCCGGCGCGCCGTGGCCGAGGACTTCGCGGTTCCCCATCGTGACGAGCTGGAGGCGGCCATCGGCTTTGTCGATGACCTAGCCAACGACGCCCCAGACTGCGGTCCTTATGCGCGCCCGACCTCGGTGCTTCTCATCGAGAACGCGGTGCCGGTCCGGCGGCTGCTCGCTCGGTACGACGAGCTGGTCATCGCGAGCCTGTCTCGGCCGTGCCGAACGGTCCTCACCCACGGGGAGCCACATCCTGGCAATACGATGCTGACATCCGACGGCTGGCTGCTCATCGACTGGGACACCGCCCTCCTGGCGCCGCCGGAACGCGATCTGTGGAGCCTGGATCCAGGCGACGGCTCAATCCTCGGCGCCTACGCTGAGGCGACAGGCGTGACGCCGCTGGCATCAATGCTCGAGCTTTACCGCATCCGCTGGGACCTCGCTGACATCGCCGTGTCCGTCAGCCGCTTCCGCAGGCACCACCGGGGAAGCGCGGATGACAACAAGTCGTGGCACGACCTGCGGTCCCTGATGGCGCGAATCAAGGGACTGTAATTTCAACGGTGTAACCCCCGAGATGGAGGAGACACCAGTGACTGACGTGACGACCGGCCAGGGCCAGGGCCCAGTGGAGCTGTCCGCGGCTGATGAGCAGGTGCTGCGGGAGCTGACCGAGCGGGCCC